>Ga0182030_10004350_pt1 | contig 30250 bp, 30 predicted proteins | sample 812S3MmetaG_FD_121299 | JGI IMG/M metagenome (GOLD analysis project Ga0182030, IMG submission 121299) | Permafrost microbial communities from Stordalen Mire, Sweden - 812S3M metaG (Illumina Assembly) | ecosystem: Environmental > Terrestrial > Soil > Wetlands > Permafrost | place: Sweden...
CGCAGCATCTAGCCGCGCAGCATCTAGCCGCGCAGCGGCTCCCTGAGCAGTTCGCGTGCCTTTTGGATGTCGATGCCGAGCGGGCGGTCGTCTGCGTATTGGGGAATGACGGCGCGCACCCGTTCGTAGACCCGGTTTGTCGGCGCGGCACGGGCGAGGGACTGGGTCTGCAGCTCATAGGCCTGAGTCGCCGCCAGCAGTTCGACCGCGAGAATGAACTCGGCGTTGTCGATGATTTTGAGCAGCTTGAGCGCGCTCGGGGTGGCGTGGCTCAGATGATCTTCCTGCAGTCCGGAGGTGATTCCGCCATCCAAGCTCGCCGGCGCGGCAAGCCGGCGATTGTCCGCGACCAGGGAAACCGCCGTGTACTGCGCGATCATGAAGCCCGAGCCCGCGCCCTCGTCCACGGCAAGAAAGGCCGGCAGCCGGCTGACCAGCGGATTCACCAGGCGATCCGTGCGCCGCTCCGACATGCCGGCCAATTCGGCGACCGCCGTGCCGAGCGAGTCCGTGGCCAGCGCCAACGCCGTGCCCACCGCGTTCGCGCCGGACAGCGCGCGCGGCGCATCCGGCGTGCCGACGACGACGGGATTGTCCGTGACCGACGCCAGTTCGTCGTCCACGGTGCGTGCCGTTTGGCCAAAAATATCGCGCGCGGCACCATGCACCTGGGGAATGGCGCGAAGGCTCAAAGGGTCTTGGGTTCGCCGGCCGGCGCTTTGCTCGAGAATCGCGCTGCCCTTGAGTGCCGCGCGCAAGCGCTCTCCCACTTCGGCGACGCCCGCCGACACGCGCAGCCCGAGGCCTGCGGCATCGAACACTGCGGCCTGGCCGTGCAGATTCTCGAAGGTCATCGCCGCGACGACGTCGATCCAATCGAGGAAGCGCCGCACCCGGCCCAAGGCGAGCGCGGACAGGCCCGCGGCGCACGGCGTTCCATTGACGAGGCTCAATCCCTCCTTGGCGCCCAACACCAGGGGCGAAACTCGGATCTCGCGCAGCGCCTCGGCGCCCCCCATCCTTCGGCCGCGCCATTGCGCCGCGCCTTCTCCGAGAAGCACCAGCCCGATATGCGCCATGTGCGTGAGATACCCCACCGAGCCCGAGGCGGGCACCTCCGGCAGGCAGTCCTGCTCGAGCAGCGCCAGCAGCGAATCCGCCACCGCCGGCCTCACGCCGGAAAAGCCGTGCGCGAAATTGTTGACGGCCGCGGCGATGATGGCCCGCACGGCACTCGGCGCCAGCGGCGGTCCCACGCCAACGGCATGGCTCATGACGATGTTTCGCGACAGCTCCGCCTGTTTGGATTCGGTCACCACCACGTCGCAGAGCGCGCCCACGCCGGTATTCACCCCGTAGGCGCGCACGCCCATGCGTACGATGGAGTCGACGAGTTCGCGGGCCGAGGCGATTCGCGTGCGCGCGCCGTCCGACAAGACCAGAGGCGCGCCCTCGGCGACGTCGGCCACTTGCTGCCAGGACAGCGGGCGATCGAGCAGAATGCGTTGCGGCATGGGCGCGGCCGGCGTTCCGCGCCTTAAGGCTTCGAAATCTGGCGTGCACGCCAGGTTTCAAGATCCTCGCGGCCGCGGTCGAGCACGACGCCCACATCGCGCGAACTGCGGATGGCGCCGGGCTTGCTCAACGACAGGTGCACGGCGGCGGCGCCGAACTCCTCCAAGATCAGCATGGCAATATGCTCGGCGAGCGTTTCCACCAGGTGGAATCTCGACTCTTCGACGAAGGCCAGCACGCGCTTCGCGACCCGCTTGTAGTTGAGCGTGTCATCGATCGAATCCGACAACGCGGCCTTGCGGATATCGGCGCTGATCTCGAGGTCTATGATGACGGTTTGCTTGACCTGCCGTTCCCAATCGAAAATCCCGATGATGGCCTCGGTTTTGAGCGCGTGAATGAAGATTTTGTCCATTGATCCGTTCCAGACCCCTATTGCAGTGGCTCACTCGGCCCCGAGTTCCCAATTCGCCCGCGCGGCCATGGGCGGCCCGCGGTGCATGCCGGCCGTCATTCGCAGGCACCCCGCCAGCGCTATCATTGCCCCATTGTCCGTACAGAACTCGGTGCGCGGAAAATACAGCTCGGCCCCGGCGCTCCGCACGACCTGCGCCAACTTTTCACGCAATCGGATATTGGCGCCGACGCCGCCCGCAATGACCAGCCGCCGATGACCCGTAACCTCGAGCGCACGCCGGCATTTCTCGGCCAGGGTGTCGACCACTGCTTCCTGGAAGCCGCGCGCGACATCGGCCCGGAGCGTGTCGTCCAAAACACGGCCCCGCAAGGCTACTAGGGCAGCGGTCTTCAGGCCACTGAAACTGAAATCCAGGCCGGGCCTGTCGAGCATCGGCCTGGGGAACATGAAGCGGCCGCTCGCCCCCTGATCCGCCAGCTTCGCGAGCGCCGCGCCGCCCGGATACGGCAGACCGAGCTGTTTGGCGGTCTTGTCGAAGGCTTCACCGGCGGCATCGTCCAGGGTTTCGCCCAGGATGCGGTATTTTCCCAGGGCCGCCACATCGACGAGCTGGGTATGGCCGCCGGACACCAGCAGTGCGAGAAACGGAAAGCCGGGCGGCTCGGGCTCCAAAAGGGGCGCGAGCAGATGGCCTTCCAAATGATGTATGCCCACTGCCGGTTTGCCCCAGGACAGGCCCAGGCTGGTTGCGAAGCCTGCCCCGACCAGCAGGGCGCCGATGAGGCCGGGGCCCGCCGTGTACGCGATGCCGTCAATGGAGTCCTGGTCCGACTGGGCGTCCGCGAGCGCCTCGCGAACCAGGGGCAAAAGGCGCCGAACATGGTCCCGGGAGGCCAATTCGGGCACGACTCCCCCATAGGCCTGATGCATCGTCACCTGGCTGTAAAGCCGATGGGACAGGAGCCCGCGCCCGCCGTCATAGACCGCGACTGCGGTCTCATCGCAGGAAGTCTCTATCCCTAATACACGCATAAAGCTGCCGTCCTCGTCGTTCGCCTTTGCCTTTTGCGGGGGCGCACTTTAGAATGCGCCCCCCTGTCGCCGAATGCCGGCGGTTGCGCCCTACATTTTGAGGTTTGAATGCCCAGCGTTCGTGTCCGCGAGAATGAGTATTTCGACGCCGCTTTGCGTCGCTTCAAACGTGCCTGCGAAAAGGCCGGTGTCCTCACTGAGCTCAGGCGGCGTGAATTCTACGAGAAGCCCACCCAGGAACGTAAGCGAAAAAAGGCCGCGGCGGTGAAAAGGCATTTGAAGCGCCTGTCGCGCGAGAACATGCGCGGCACGGGCGGTTCCCCGCAGAGCGCTCCGGCGGCGGCTCCGGCGCGTCCCTCTTATTGAGGGCCGGCACCGGCCATAAGTGATGTCTCTCAAAGAGCGCATTACGGATGACATGAAGGCGGCGATGCGCTCCGGTGAAAAGGAGAAGCTCGGAGTCATCCGCATGATCACCTCCGCCATCAAGCAGCGCGAAGTGGACGAGCGGATCGCTCTCGACGACTCCCAGGTACTGAGCGTTCTCGAGAAAATGATCAAACAGCGCAAAGAGTCGCTGGTGCAGTTCCAAGCCGGCAACCGCCAGGACTTGGTCGACAAGGAGGCGGCGGAAATAACCCTGCTGCAGGGCTATCTACCCTCCCAATTGAGCGACAGCGACTTGGACGCCCTGATCGGCGAAGCCGTCGCCGCCACCGGCGCGGCCACTATCAAGGACATGGGCAAGGTCATGGCCGTCATCAAGGGCAAGGCACAGGGCCGCGCCGATATGGCCGCCGTCGGCGCAAAAATCAAAGCCCGCTTGAGCGGTTGACCGCGCGCGGTCCATGACCGGCCGCATTCCACAGGCGTTCATCGACGAAATCGTCGGCCGCTCCGACATCGTCGAGATCATCGGCGCACGGGTGCCGCTGAAAAAGGCCGGCCGCGAGTTCAAGGCATGCTGCCCCTTCCATAGCGAGAAATCGCCCTCTTTTTGGGTCAGTCCCGACAAGCAGTTCTATCACTGCTTCGGCTGCGGCGCGCACGGCACCGCGATCGGCTTTCTGATGCAGTACGAGAAAATGGACTTCGTCGACGCCGTCGCGGATCTCGCGCAGCGCGCGGGCCTCGAGATGCCGCGCGAGTCGCTGAAGGCGCGCGATACCGGCAGCGCCGACCTGCACGGCGTCATGTCCCGGGCGGCGCGATTTTTCGAGCAGAACTTGGCCGACAATCCGCGCGCCCGCAAGTACGTGGCGGCGCGCGGAATCGACGCGAAGACCAGTGCCGCGTTCGCCTTGGGTTACGCGCCCGACTCCTGGGATGCCCTGCTCAACCGCTTCGGAGCGCAGGAGGACGAGCGGCGCCAAATCCTGCAGCTCGGCCTGATCATCGAGCGCGACACGCGGGGCGGCGAGCGCGCCGCCGGTTTTTACGACCGTTTCCGCGACCGGCTGATGTTTCCAATCCGCGATTCCCGCGGCCGCGTCATCGGGTTCGGCGGCCGGATCATCGATCAGGGCGAGCCCAAGTATTTGAACTCGCCCGAAACCCCTCTGTTTCACAAGGGACGCGAACTTTACGGGTTGTACGAAGCCAGGCAGGCCAGGGCGGACTTCAAGCGGCTGATGATCGTCGAGGGCTACATGGACGTGGTCCGCCTGCACCAAGCCGGGATTACCTACTCCGTGGCGACGCTCGGGACCGCGACCACTCAGGAGCACCTCAACAAGATCTTCAGGCTGACCAGCGAAGTGGTGTTTTGCTTCGACGGCGACCGTGCCGGCCGGCAAGCGGCATGGCGCGCACTCGAGAACTCCCTGCCGCTCGCGCGCGATGGCCGCGAACTGAAATTCATGTTTTTGCCCGACGGCCACGATCCCGACACCTTGGTTGCCGAAGAAGGTCCCGAGGCCTTCGAGAGCCGGCTGAACGGCGCGTTGCCCCTGTCGGAGTATCTGATCCAGCACCTGATGGCCGAAGTCGACCTCAAACACGATGAAGGCCGGGCGAAGCTCAAGGCCCTGGCGGCGCCCCTGTTCGCACGCATGCCCGAGGGCATTTATAGGGAAATGCTCGCCGAAAGTCTGGCCGCGCGGGTCAGCATGCCGGCGGCGGCCCTCAAGAAGTCGTTCATGGCGGAAGAATCCCCAAAGCGGGCCGCGGAACGGCTGGAACCCGCGCTGCCGCGCCGCGGTCGAATGAGTGTCGGAAGGGGTAATTTGCTGACTCAGGCCATCTCATTGGTGCTGCATCACCCGACCGCGGCGGCGGCCATCAAGGATCCCGGGTCGCTCAGCACGGTCGATAAGGCCGGGGTCGCCGTCCTGCGGGATCTGCTCATTCAGGCGGCCGCGGCGGCGTCCCCCAGCACCGCTTTGCTGCTGGAGCGCTGGAGGGATCTGCCGGAATACGGCCGATTGTCGGAACTTGCCATGGCCGAACCGCTCGTCGCGGATCCGGCCGCCGCGGCCAAGGAACTGCAGATGGCGGTGCAAAAGCTGCTGGCGGAATATGGCCCGGGCCGCAGAATGGACGAATTATTGCAAAAAGCTGAGGAAATGGGCTTGAATTACGACGAAAAGGCCGAATTAAGCAGGCTTCTCAAGTCCAAAGGCCGCTCCGAAGCGCCCTCTTAGCCCAAGCATCTATGGCTAGCCATTGGCCAGGATCGTATACTTGTCGGCTTGCATTTAAATGTTCAGATCGTTAACGAGGCGTACCCCTTGATCAAAAAAGCGCCAGCCGGCACAGCGAATCAAATCGCGGACGAGCGTCAATCCCAGCTGAAGCTGCTGATTGCGCGCGGCAAGGAACAAGGCTACCTCACCTACGCCGAAGTGAACGATCACTTGCCGAGCGAGATCGTCGATCCGGAACAGATCGAAGACATCGTCAACATGATCAACGACATGGGCATTCCGGTCTACGAGAAGGCGCCGGATGCGGAATCCTTGCTGTTGACGGACGCGACCGCCGCCCCCGATGAGGAAGCGGTGGAAGAAGCCACCGCGGCTCTCGCCAATCTCGACGCCGAATTCGGCCGCACCACCGATCCCGTGCGCATGTACATGCGGGAAATGGGCACGGTCGAATTGCTGACGCGCGAAGGCGAAATTCGCATCGCCAAGCGCATCGAAGAGGGTTTGGAGGCGGTCAAGATCGCGCTCGGCAGCTATCCCGGAACCTACGATCTGCTGTTGCGGCACTACGAAACCGTCAAGGCCGGCCAGATGCGCCTCGTCGACGTCATCGTGGGCTTCGTCGATCCGAATGCGCCGGATGAAATCGCGCAGCCGCAAAATCCGAAATTAATGGCGTTGGAGCGCGAAGAGGCCGCCAACGACGACGACGAGACCGAGGGCGACGAGGACGAAGAAGCCATCGACACTGGTCCGGATCCGGAGGAAGCCGCGAAGCGCTTCAGCTCGATCGCGAAGATCCACCATCAGTTCCTGAATGCGCTCGACAAGGTGGGCTCGAAAGATCCCAAGACCTTGAAGATCCGCAAGCGCATCTGCGGCGAACTGATGGAGCTGAAGCTCTCGCCGAAGATGTTCGATCAGCTGATCGACAATCTTCGCCAGCACGTCACGGAAGTGCGTCTGCTGGAAAAGGAAATCATGTTCCTTTGCATCAAGCAGGCCGGCATGCCGCGCAAGGACTTCATTTCGACGTTCCCGAAGAACGAGACCAGCACGCGTTGGCTCGACAAGCACATCAAGGCCAAGAAGCGCTATTCGGCCCCTCTCGCCAAGTTCAAGGACGAGGTGGAGCGCCGCCAGAACAAGCTCAAGGATCTCGAGGGCCTGTTCCATGTGCTGATCAGCGAGATCAAGGAAATCAACCGCGAGGTGTCGATCGGCGAAGCGAAAGCGCGGCGCGCCAAGAAGGAAATGGTCGAAGCGAACCTGCGCCTCGTGATTTCGATCGCCAAAAAATACACCAACCGCGGCCTGCAGTTCCTGGACCTGATCCAGGAAGGCAACATCGGCCTGATGAAGGCCGTCGACAAGTTCGAATATCGGCGCGGCTACAAATTTTCGACGTACGCGACCTGGTGGATACGCCAGGCCATCACGCGCTCGATCGCCGATCAGGCACGCACCATCCGCATCCCCGTTCACATGATCGAAACGATCAACAAGCTGAACCGCATTTCCCGGCAGATGCTCCAGGAAATGGGGCGCGAGCCGACGCCGGAAGAACTCGCCGTGCGCATGGAGATGCCGGAGGACAAGGTTCGCAAGGTCCTGAAAATCGCCAAGGAGCCGATCTCCATGGAAACGCCGATCGGCGACGATGAGGACTCGCACCTGGGCGATTTCATCGAGGACACCTCCGTATCTTCGCCCATCGACTCGGCGACCACGGAATCGCTGCGCGAAACCACGCACTCCGTGCTCGCCCAGCTGACGCCGCGGGAGGCGAAGGTCCTGCGCATGCGCTTCGGCATCGACATGAATACGGACCACACGCTCGAAGAAGTGGGCAAGCAGTTCGATGTGACCCGCGAGCGGATTCGGCAGATAGAAGCCAAGGCGCTGCGCAAGCTGCGCCACCCCAGCCGCAGCGAGCAGCTGCGCAGCTTCTTGATGGATGACTAGCCGGGCGCCTCGCGGGCGCTGGCGCGCGAGGTCGCGAGGTCGCTACTAGCCCACGATGACCTCGACGGTCAGGTGCCGTTCGCTGTTGAGCGAATTGGAGACCAGACAGCTGAGCTCGGCCTTCTCCAGCAGCTTTTTCGCGCGCTCGCCGTCGGCTCCCGCCGGAACGTGCAGCCGGGCGTGGATGTCGAACCGCGTGAACCGCATCTTGCCGTCGACGCGGTCCAACGTCCCTTCGGTGCGCGACTCGAGGCTGAGCCAAGGGTATTTCGATGCATGGGCTATCGCCCGGAAACCCAACACGAAGCAATCCGCGACGGCCGCGGTCAGCAGCCCCTCCGGCGACCATTGATTGCCCGGACCGTCGAATTCCTTCGGCGGAGCAGACTCGATGATCCGGACGCCTTCGGCGGACAGGGGCACGTCGCCGTCAGGGCGCACGGCAGCATTGACGACGTAGCGATGGGGAAAAGGGTGCATTGAGGGCTCCGCGGACTTAGGTTCAATAAACGGCCGGAACCAGCCGCTTGTTGCGGCCCATGTAGTTCCGGTACTGATCTCCCAGGGCTTGCAGGAGCGCCGCTTCTTCGACGCGCATGCGCAGCAAAAATACCGACACAATCGGCAGCATCATCACCGCCAGCGATATCCAGTTGGCGAGGCACAGCGCCAATCCCGGGAACGCCATTAAAGCACCTGTGTAGGAAGGATGCCGTACAAAGCGACAGGGGCGCGCCTCATCGGCGCCAGCGCCGCTTCCGACGCGACGTAGATGAACCCGAGCACCGAGGCAATGGACGCCATCATCGCTGCCGCGGATGGGGAGCAGCGCAGCCGAACAGCTTCAGCTCCTCGTCCTGCGCGGTGAGCCTGATCATCCGTTCGAATTTGAGTCCGATTTTTTCGAGCACGGCGATGGAAGCCCAGTTGTCCGGCGAGGTAATGGCGACGATCCGCCGCAGCCCCACTATCTGCCCGGCGTGCGCCAGCACCGCCGCGGCGGCTTCGGCCGCATATCCCTTCGAACGGTACCGCGATAAGAATGCGAACCCAATGTCGACATCCTCGAGGCCTTCGCGCTTCACCAGGCCGCATATCCCGATCGCGGTGTCGTCGTGAAGGCAGGCCGCGTACAAACCGAAGCCGTTCCGCCCATAGCTGTCGATGGGCCCCTTTCTCAAGTACTCGCGGGCGTCGTCTGCGTTCCTTACCCCCTTGTCGCCGATGAATTGCAGAAACGCCGGTTCGTTCAACAGCTCCAGAATGAACTCCGAATCGCTCAACTCGAGTTGTCGCAGCCCCAGGCGCAGGGTCCGAAGGACCATGGCGCCGGCGGACGCAACGCTTCCGGCGCCTCGGCTACTTGCGCTGCTCATGGTGCGGTTCATCTTGCGGCGCAACTTGCGGCTCATTGTCGAGCGAGGACAGGAGGTCGGCGATTTCACGGGAGTCCTCCCCGCCGGCATCGCGCAGGCCCCGCACCACGCCGGCCCGGTTCGCGGCGGGGTGGTTCTGACTGAGCTTGAATTTCCCCGTCAAACGAGTGACGGCGAATTCGAAACCGACGATCAGCGACAGCATTTTTTCGATGTAGGGCGGCGGGGCATCCGCCACTTTCCAGGGTGCCCGCCGCGGCGCCTCGTGCCGATCGGTCAATCGCTCCACCAGCGCGCGCAGCCAAATCCTGTCCTCGATGAAGCGCAAGGTGCCGTGTGCATGCACCACCGCGTAGTCCCAGGTCGGCACGACTTCGCCGGTCTCACGCTTGCTCGGATAGAATGAGGGCGAGATGTATGCCTGCGGTCCCTGGAATATCGCCAGCGCTTCGGAATTTTCCCTGTATTCCTTCCATAAGGGATTGGCGCGCGCGATGTGACCCCGCAGCATCCCGTGCGGAGCGGGTTCTGCTTGGGTTTCGACCGGGATGTGGTTCGCGGTGAGTCCCGAATCGCATGTCGTCACCAGCGTCGCAAGCGGGCGTGCGCGCATCAGCGCTTGCAGCACGTCGGCGCGGGATTCGTTGAAATACGCGGGTAGGTACAAGATGTTTCCTCGAGGGTCGGCGGCCCTTTTCCGGTTCGAGCCTAAAGGTTCTGCGCGGGCAGTGCCAGCGGCAAAATAAAGGCCTTGACCGTCTCGGGGATCATATCGTGTACTGCCACGCTGGTTCGACTGCCAATGGAGTCAATTGAATATCGTGGTGCCACCAATCAAGGCGTTGAGTCGGGGACTGGCGCTCATCTGCGTGCTCGCCTCATTGGCGCAGACCTCGATGGCGGGAGGGGTCAGTGCCTACCTGCCGCTCAATCTCGAACCGGAAATGGAACGGCAGATCGAGCGCGTGCTCATCCTGGCCGATGAGCCCATTCTCAAGCGGCCATTCGCGGTGGCCCTGGTTCTGGATGCACTGCCACAGGCCTGCCTGATCGACAAGCCGCTGTGTACCAAGGTGAAGAGGTACTTGCAGCGCTACTCGCGCGACTATGCGGTGACGCATGCCAGTGCGACCGGTGCGCTGACGCACGGCGCCGACGGTACGGTGCCGAATGAGCACGGTCTGCCGACCGGCAGCGCCTGGGAACTGTCGGCGCAGGGATATGTTCAGCCCAACGACTACGTGCTGCTGAGCGGCGGCGCCATCGCTTATTCGGGGCGCACCGTACCGACCGGCTCCATATTGAGCCTCGGCTTCAATTGGGCCCAATTGGATGTCGGCTTTCGGGATCACTGGTTTTCGCCCGCCACCGACAGCAGCTCCTTGATCAGCACCGAAGCGCCGACCATGCCCTCGGTGACTTTGTCGAATTACGAGCCTCTCACCCGGCTCGGGTTTCAATATGAGTTGTTTGCGGCGCAGATGTCCCGATCCGACCATATTCTTTACCTGGGCAAGGAGAGCAGCGGCAAACCGCACTTGTTCGGCGCGCAATTGTCCATCGAGCCTTTCAGCGGCTGGTCGCTTGGGGTGAACCGGCTTCTGCAGTATGGCGGCGGCATTGGAATGCCGGATTCCGCGCACTTCCTGCTCAAGGATTTTTTCCAGCCCAGCGGCTTGGTGCAAACGCAGGGCAATCAACAGGCCTCGTATGTCAGCCGCTTCATCTTTCCCGGCAAGACTCCTTTCGCCGTCTATTTTCAGTACGGGGGCGAGAACACCTCGGACGGCGGAAGCTATCTGCTGGGCAATGCCGCACTCACCGCCGGCATCGATATTCCACGGCTGGCGCGCCACTTCGATATGACTTACGAAGTGTCCGAGTGGCAGAACAACTGGTACGTCCACTATCTCTACCTGGACGGAATGACGAATGACCGGCTGGTGCTGGGCCAATGGGGCGCCGACCAGCGCAACTTCGGCGACGGCGTCGGCGCGCGCAGCCAGATGCTGCGCGTCGGCTGGGAGCCGCCGTTCGGCGGTTATCTGGAAGAGCGCATCCGCACCGTGGCGAATCAGACTTATTATGCCGGGGACCTGCGTACCTATGTGCCGGGCAACGCGGCCTATCCGTACCACCATTACTACGATGTCACCGTGCGCTATTCGCGGCCCTGGAAGGACCTGACTCTGGGCGGCGAGGTGCTCGCCGGACGCAACGTGTTCGGCGAATCCTTTTCCCGGATTTCTGGCTTCGTGCGCTACGGCGGCGATGAGCGCACGCGCGACGAAAGTTCGCCCGACGAGGATTCCGACAGCGGCGCGGACAGCAGCGCGGACAGCGGCGCGTCGCAGCAGCGCGCTTCGGAGAGATTCGTCGACGCCGGCATGAACATCAACCGCGTGCGCGCGGATGTGCAGCAGGGCATCCCCATCACCACCAGCAATACGGGCATCGGTCCGCATCTCGGACTGGGCGCGAGGCGCGCGGTCTCCGACAACAACGACCTTGGCGTTCGCCTCGAATTGGACCAGGTCCACGGGCACTCCCTGATCGGGGTGCGCGCCGTCGATTACCGGTATCGCTTCAACGACGCCTTCGCGCTCGGCGCCTTCGCCGGCGCGGTTCGCTACGACGCGGCGACGCCCGCGTATGGAATATATTTCGGACTCGGCGCGCTGTGGCGCAATGTCCTTCCTCAATGGGATGTGGGATTCGATCTGCGCCACGCGCAGAACGCGGCGCGCGACCACATTCTCGCCAGCGATCCGCAGGGAGGCAGGCCGGATTCATTCTACAAAGTCGAGACTGCGCTGCTGTACTTGTCCAGAAGATTTTAGGTCGGCGCCGGCTAGAGACCTCGTCGCCACCCATGCGCATCATGCACGTCATCCTGTCCCGCGGCTTCGCCGGATCCGAGCGCTATGCCGCGGAGCTCGCCAGCTTTCAATCGGCCCTGCACGACGTCACCCTGATCGTGCGCCGCAGCCACCGCAGCCGGTTCGGTACCTCCATCGTCGATGCCGTCTCCGACCGCGTACGAGTCTCGCCCGTTCCGACCTGGCTCGGTACGCAGCATGCGATAGAGCAGCACATCCGCGAATTCCGTCCGGATGTCATTCACACGCACCTGCGCAGGTCCGGCCGCATCATCGCACGCGCGCACGCCGCCGTTCCGTCGGTTGCCACCCTGCACAACAGCGCGAACGGTCCGCATTTCTTCGAACTCGACGGGCTGATCTGCAACGCCCATTGGCAGGTGCGGGAGATTCCCGTCTCCTATCAAGGACAGGTGTTCAAGCTCAATCAGCTGTTCACGCCGCATCGGCGGCTGGACGCTGCGGAAATATCCGCGCTGCGCGAATCCCTGGGCGTCGCGCCCGGACATTACCTGGTCGGCGCGGTGGCCCGCCTCGCCCGCAGCAAGGGCCTCGACACTCTGATCGACGCGTTTCGCGCCGCCGACCTGCCCAATGCCCGCCTCGTCATCCTCGGTGATGGGCGGGAGCGCGGAAGACTGGAGCGGCGCCTCGGTCCGAACATGGCGATGCCCGGCTTTCGCAAGAACATCAAGGATTTCTATCAGGCATTCGATCTGTTCGTCTGCCCTTCGCGGCGCGAACCATTGCCGCTGGTCATGTTGGAGGCCTTCGACGCGGGTCTTCCGATCATCGCCTCCACCGCAGACGGCTGCCGCGAACTCATCGAAGAGTACGGAGGAGACCTTTTCCCGATCGGCGACGCGCCGGCGCTGGCAGCGCTGATCCGCAGCCACGCCTGCGCTCCGAGACGGCGGCAGGCGTACGATCTGTCGCCGCATTTCATCGAGAACGTCAATCGAACCATCATCGAAGTCTACGACGAGCTGATTGCGAACCGCCGGCGCGGCGCATCCGGCGGCGCACGCGAAGACTAGGCGGGCGCGGCGTCGGGCGCGGCGCAGAGCGAGGAGCGGATCAGAAACCTCAGGTTGAGCGGCGCCTCGAGCGAGAAGCTCGCACCGCGTCCGGCAACCACATCGATCGTCCAGCGCGTATGCGCCCACAATTTGAACTGTTCCCGATCCATCCAGACTTCGCAGCCGGCGATTTCGCCGACCTTTTCATCGATGCTTCCCAGTTTGAATTCGCCCACCTGGAAGCACATGGGTGCGCTGCCGTCGCAGCAGCCGCCCGACTGATGGAACATGATGGGGCCGTGCGCCGCCTTGAGCTGCTCGATCAGCTTGCGGGCCGCGTCGGTCACGCCGACGCGGCCTGATTCCAAGAGAATGACGTTGCTCACGGGCGGTTCCGAAGGTTTGCCGTTGCGCCCTAGAAGAAGCCGAGCGCCTTGTCGCTGTAGCTGACCAGAACGTTTTTCGTCTGCTGGTAGTGATCCAGCATCATCTTGTGGGTTTCCCGTCCGATGCCGGATTTCTTGTAGCCGCCGAACGCGGCATGTGCCGGATAGGCGTGGTAGCAATTGGTCCACACGCGGCCGGCTTTGATGCCCCTGCCGAACCGGTACGCGGTGTTGAGGTCGCGCGTCCAGATGCCGGATCCCAGCCCGTACAATGTGTCGTTGGCGATCTCCAACGCCTGCTCCGGAGTGTCGAATACGGTGACCGAAACGACAGGGCCGAAGATCTCCTCTTGGAACACGCGCATTTTGTTGTGCCCTTCGAATATCGTGGGCTTGATGTAGTACCCGCCCGCCAGTTCTCCGCCCAGCTTGTTCGCCTCGCCGCCGGCGAGGATCTTGGCGCCCTCCTTCTTGCCGATGTCCAAGTACGACAGGATTTTCTCGTATTGGTCATTGGACGCCTGCGCGCCGATTTGAGTGCTCATCTCGTACGGGTCGCCCTGGCGGATGCCTTCCACCCTCTTCACGGCGCGCTCCATGAAGCGGTCATAGATGGAACGCTGCACCAATGCCCGGGACGGGCAGGTGCACACTTCGCCCTGATTCAAAGCGAACATCGCAAAGCCTTCCAAGGCTTTGTCGACGAAGGCATCGTCTTCCCGCATCACATCCGCGAAGAAAATGTTCGGGGATTTTCCGCCGAGTTCCAGCGTGACGGGAATGATGTTCTCGGACGCATACTGCATGATGAGCCGGCCGGTGGTGGTCTCGCCGGTGAACGCGATCTTGGCGATTCTCGGGCTCGATGCAAGCGGCTTGCCGGCCTCGAGGCCGAACCCGTTGACGATGTTCATCACTCCCGCCGGCAAGATGTCTTGAATGAGCTCGGCCAGGACCAGCAGCGACATCGGCGTCTGTTCGGCGGGTTTGATGACCACGGTGTTGCCGGCCGCCATCGCGGGGGCGAGTTTCCATGCCGCCATCAGAATCGGGAAATTCCAAGGAATGATCTGGCCGACTACGCCCAGCGGCTCGTGGTAGTGATAGGCCACCGTATCGTCGTCGAGTTCCCCCAACGATCCTTCCTGGGCGCGCACGCAGCTGGCAAAGTACCGGAAATGATCGACCGCCAGCGGCAAATCGGCGAGATTCGTCTCGCGGATGGGCTTGCCGTTGTCATAGGTTTCCACGGCCGCGAGGAACGGCAAATACTGCTCCATTCGATCCGCGATTCGATTGAGGATCCGCGCCCTCTCCGCCACCGCGGTGCGGCCCCATTGATCGGCGGCCGCGTGCGCGGCATCGATGGCGCGCTCCACATCGGCCGCCTGCGAACGGGCGATCCTGCAGATGACCTGCCCGGTGGTGGGCGATATGTTGTCGAAATACTCCCCCTTCACGGGAGCCACCCATTCGCCTCCGATGAAATTCTCATAGCGCGAACGCAGCGGGATTTTGCGCTCCAAGGTTTTCAGATGGGCGGCGAAAGAGCCGCTTTCGTGGATGGGTCCGGCGGTACCCTGACCGCTCGGCTGTCGCAACTCGGCGGAACTGACGGAACTCATGGCCAACCTCCTTCGGATTATTCGACGCAGCTTTGTTCGAACTCTACGCTTGAACGCCGACCGCGCCAATGCGTCCCTCAAAAGCGGTGACAGCCTCTTAGGCGGGTGACATGATAATCGCGTTGCAGCAGTTCAGAAGCGGGAGGCCGAGGTACATGGGAGCAGATGCGTTCAACTCTGTGGATGAGACCCATGCGGGCGGTTGCCTGTGCGGGGGGGTGCGCTACCGCATCCGGGGCGAACTCAGAGGAGTGATTGCCTGCCACTGCGCTCAGTGCCGGCGCACGAGCGGACATTACGCGGCCATGACGAGTGCGCCTTCGGCGAATATCATCACGGTTTCCGATTCGTTGGTCTGGTACAGGTCATCGGACACGGCCGAGCGCGGATTCTGCAGCCGCTGCGGCGGCAATGTGTTCTGGAAGCAAGCCGGGCGCGACGCCGTCAGCATTACCGCCGGGACGCTGGATACGCCGACCCGCCTCAAACTGGAAAAGCACATATTCGTGGCGGATAAATCCGACTATTACACCATCGACGACGACGCCCCCCAGGCGCAGCAGTGGTAGCGGCGATACCGATCGCGCTTTCTCGCTATCGCCCTTCTCGCTATCGCCCTTTCTCGGCATCGCCCAGCGCGCTTGAATCGCGGCCCGCCGCTGCGCGCGCCAAGTCGTCCCGCGTGGATTGGATATGGGTGTGCGTCAATTCGCGCACCTGCTTCGCTTTTCCGGCGTTCCAGTTTCGCAGCAGTACCGCGTGTTCGCGGGTCGCGCGTTTCACCCGGCCTTCCGGCCGCAGGTGCGCCTGCACGTAGCGTTGGGCGAGCGTGTGCAGCCGGCTGAGAATTTCGGCGGCGACCGGCTGCAGGCGCGGAACGACGAGGAGCAGATGGAACTCGCGGTTGAGGCGCCCCGAGGAGGAAAACTCCCCGGCGGCCAGTGCATCGTTCAGCTGATCGAGCGCCTTGCGAGCGGCGGCGTGGTCCGCCGCAGTCGCCAGTTTCGCGCCCATGGCAACGGCCGTCGGCTCGATCAACAGGCGCAGGCTGAAAACCTCGTCGAGTTCGCGGGTCGCGAGGGGACGCACTTGGAAGCCCCGGTTCGGGAAAATATCGACCAAACCCTCGGATTGAAGCTGCACCAGCGCCTCGCGCACGGGGATTTTGCTGGTGCCGAACTCGGAGGCGAGAATGTCCTGGCGCAGCGCCGACCCCGGGGGATAGGTGCCCGCCAGAATGCGGTCGCGAAAGCGGACGATGAGCTGACTGGTCATCGACTGAACCAGCGGTTCGTTCACGCGCGAATACCCCAGCAGAAGGGATCCTCGGGGTCGAGTCGCAGCAGGTTCTCGCCGGTGACATAGGCCGTGCCGGTAATGGTCGGCACGATCTCGCCCTTGGCGCGGTCATGCCATCGATAGCTCGCCGAGAAGGTGCTGCCGATCAAGCTCTCCTGCACCCAGGCATCGCCGGGCGCCAGCTTTCCATCTGCGGCGAGGCAGGCGAGTTTCGCACTGGTCCCGGTGCCGCAGGGCGAGCGGTCATAAGCCTTGCCGGGACAGAGGACGAAATTGCGGCTGTGGGCGCCGGCCCGATTGGAGGCCGCAAAGAGCTCGATGTGATCCACCAGCGGATGCCCTTGCGCGTTGATGGCGGCGCGCACGCGCCAGGAATATTCGGTCAATGCCTCGACGTGCGGCAGGTCGATGCTTTGTCCGTGCTCCGACACCAAAAAGAACCAGTTGCCGCCCCAAGCGACATCGCCGCTCACCCGGCCGATCCCGGGGACATCGACGGCGAGCCCGTGCGCGGAACGGTAGCTCACCACATTGGACACGCTGATGCGGCCGTCCTGACTCAAACTCGCTTCGATCGCGCCGACGGGCGTATCGATCTTGATGGCGCCCGGTACGAGCGTGCCCGCCGCCTTGAGCGAAGCGATCAAGCCGATCGTGCCGTGGCCGCACATGCCCAAGTAGCCCACATTGTTGAAGAAAATCACGCCGAGATCGCAATCCGTGCGATGCGGCTTCACCAGCAGCGCACCGACCAGGGGATCTGACCCCCGCGGCTCGTTGACGATGGCCGAGCGGTAGCGGTCGAAGTCCCGCCGAAAGCGCTGCAAGCGCTCCTCGAGCGGCCCCTCGCCCAGATCGGGGCCGCCTTCGAGCACGAGGCGGGTGGGTTCCCCGCCCGTGTGCGAGTCGATGACGCGGATCGCCGGCATGGTCTTACGGACGCGAGTCGCGCGCCCGCTCGATCATCGCGATGACCGCGGCGCGGCGTTCGCCGGCCAAGGGCAGGCGCGGCGGCCGCACTCGCTCCGAGCCCCTGCCCATGACCTGCTCGGCGAGTTTGATCGACTGCACGAGGTCATGTTCCGAATCCAAGTGCAGCAGCGGCATGAACCAACGGTAAATCTTGAGCGCCCGCTCCAGATCGCCGGCGCGCAGTGCCTCGAAGAGCCGCAAGGATTCGACCGGGAAGGCATTGGTGAGCCCCGAGACCCACCCCTTGGCGCCGAGGGTCAAGCCCTCGAAGGCGATATCGTCGAGTCCGGCGAACAGCACGAAACGGTCGCCGAAGGCGTTGAATATGTCGGTGAAGCGCCGCGAGTCGGGAGCGGATTCTTTGATGGAGACGATGTTCGAAACCTCCGCCAGTCGCCCCAAAGTCTGCATATCGATATTGACCCGATAAGACGGCGGGTTGTTGTAGAGCATGATGGGCAGGCCGGTGGCCGCCGCCACGGCTCGAAAATGATGTTCGAGCTCGGCGGGCGTCGGCACATACACCATCGCCGGCAGCACCATCAGTCCGTCCGCGCCGATGCGCTCGGCGTCGCGGGCGAAGTCAGCGGCCGCGGCGGTGGTGAACTCCGAGACCCCCGCAATCACCGGCACCTTGCCCTCGGCGACTTCCACCGCCGCGCGCAGCACGCTGCGCTTTTCTTCGGCACGCAGCGAGTTGCCCTCGCCCACCGTTCCCATCAGAACCAAGCCGTGGACGCCGTCCTGCAGCAAGGCCTTTTGCACAAGCTGGGTCGCCGGCAGATCGACTTCCAGGGCGTGATTGAACTGGGTCGTGGCGGCCGGAAAAACACCGGACCAACTACATGAGAGGGGAGTGGGCATGAGGTCCTTTGCGCATTAGTTTGCCTGCGGGATCGTAGATCGTATACGGTATGGGCATGAGCGAGCAAGAGACCTTCGCCGTGATCGGCGCCGGAGTCGTCGGCGCGGCCGTGGCATACGCCTTGGCGCGCGAAGGGCGCCGGATTCTGCTGCTCGACCGCGCGGAGCCGGGCATCGCCGGCGCCAGCTACGGCAACGTGGGCCACATCGCCGCCGAACTCGTGCAGCCCCTGCCCTCTCCGGGACTGCTGTTCGGCTTCTGGCGCGAGCTTTTTTGTTTCGACGGGGCGCTCGATCTGCCCGCCCGCCGGGCATTGCGCATCATGCCGTGGATCATGCGATTCGCCGCGGCGGCGTTTCAGCGCGCCGGCAATACCCGCCATCTGGCTCCTCTCGTGCTGCCGTCCTCCGCCCATTGGGCGCGCTGGCTCGAGGAGATCGGGCAGCCCGGCCTGTTGCGCCGGCACGGACATTACGAAATAGACTTCGGCGCCAAGGGCCCGGCGCTCATGCGCGAGCAAGCACGCGCCATGGCGCAGCTCGGCATCAAGACACGGGAAGTCTCCGCCGATGAACTGCGGCCGCTGCAGCGGGCCGCGTCTCAGCAGTGGGCGGCCGGCCTGTGGTTCGAGGATTCGGCGCACGTGGTGGACCCGCTCGGCGCCGTGCAGGCCTTCGCGGCGGCCGCGGTGGCGCGTGACGCAACGATACGCCGGCTGGACGTGCGTTCCTTGGCGGTGCGCGGCGATAAAATCGAGATCCTGAGCGATCAGCCCGCATTCCTGGTGGACGGCGCGGTGGTCTGCGCGGGGACTGCATCCGCGGCGTTGCTCGCGCCATTCGGACTGCATGCGCCCCTACAGCCGGTGCGGGGCTATCACATCGAGCTTCCGGGACAGCCGCCTTTTCTGGATGCTCCCGTGGTGTATACCCGCGAACATGTGCTCGTGACTCCGATGGCCGGCCGGTTGCGCGCGTCGAGCTACATGGAATTCGCCGCGGCTGACGCGCCGGGCGATCCTCGCAAGGCCGCGCGGCTGCGCCGCAAAGTACGCGCTCTCGGCCACGCCTGCGAGCTCGAGGGACCGAGTTGGGTGGGCGCCCGGCCGGTGCTGCCCGACTATCTGCCGGGGATCGGGCGCGCCCCGGGGCCCGCGAAGCTGTTCTATGCGGTCGGACATCAGCACATCGGCCTCACGATCGCGCCCATGACTGCGGAGTTGATCGCGGACCTGGTCGCGGAGCGTCCCGCCCGTATTCCCGTCGCCGCGTTCGACCTGCGGCGCTTCGGCGCAATATCCAGTTCCCATGCGAAAGAAACCATTACTCACTGATGAAGGGATCCGCCATGCATTCACTTTCTCCTTGGGCCTTGGGCGCGCTCTGCGCGGTCACTTTGGGGCTGTCGGGCTATGCCTCGAAACCGGATACCGCGGATGCCCGCTTTCAAGCCATCTACAAGGCCGAGTGGAAATGGCGCGATCAGCAGTTTCCGGACAACGAGGACGCGCAGAAGCCGGTCCAGGATCACCTGCCGAAAGCCGATCCGGCATCCCAGGCGCTGCGGCTTCGAATGTGGCAGGAGGTCCTGCAGAAACTCGACTCGATCCCGCGGGCGGAACTCTCGCCCGCCGAGCAGCTGAACTATGACGTGTACCGCCCGCAAATTCAGGCGCTCATCTCGAGCCAGCAGTTTCGCGATTACGAAATGCCCGCGAACGCCGACACCACTTTCTGGACCGATTTGGGCTATGCGGCGCGCCGGCCCTTTCGCAGCGTTCAGGAATATCGCAATTGGATACGGCAAATGCGGGACATTCCCCGCTATTTCAACGAGCAGATGGATGAAATGCGCCAGGGTCTGCGGCGCGGATTCACTCCGCCCCAAGTCACCATGAAGGGACGCGACGCGTCCATCACTGCCGTAACCGATGCCGCGCCCGAAGCGAGCCTGTTCTATACGCCGTTCAAGGAAATGGCGGGCGTGCCCGAGGCGGACAAGGCTCCCCTTCGCGCGGACGCGGTTCGCGTCATCCGTGAATCCGTGCAGCCCGCGTACAGCAAGCTTCTGGCGTTCATGCGCACCGAATATCTTCCCGGCACGCGCACATCCCTCGCCGCTTACGATTTGCCCGACGGCAAGGCCTTTTACCGGGCGAAGATCCGCGAATTCACCACTCTCGACGAAGACCCGGCCGTCATCCACAGCTTCGGGGAATCCGAAGTTCACCGCCTGCATGCGGAGATGCTCGCGGTCATGAAGGAAACCGGCTTCAAGGGGGATTTCCCCGCGTTCCTCAAATTCCTGCGCACCGATCCCCAATTCCAGGCGAAAACCCCGGAGGAACTCCTGATGCACGCGGCCTGGATCGCCAAGCGATTCGACGGCAAAGCCTCGCAGTACTTTGGATTGCTGCCGCGTGCCCGCTTTGCAATCAAGCCCGTGCCCGACGATCTTGCGCCGTTCTACACCGCCGGACGCGGCGGCCCGGGACTGTACCTGGTCAACACCTACGATCTGCCGAGCCGTCCTCTCTACAATCTCACCGCCCTGACGCTGCATGAATCCGCGCCCGGCCACGCCTTCCAGATGCCGCTCGCACTCGAGCACAAGCAACAACCGGAATTCCGCCAGCACACGTACCTCTCCGCCTATGGCGAAGGCTGGGCGCTGTATTGCGAGATGCTGGGCTTGGAGATGGGTATGTACGAAACTCCGTACGACCGCTTCGGAATGCTCAACTACCAGATCTGGCGCGCGGCGCGGCTGGTCGTCGATACCGGAATCCATTCTCAAGGGTGGAGCCGCGAGCGCGCGGTCGCCTACTTTCACGATTTCACGGCGCTTCCCGAGCACGAGATCGAAACCGAAGTGGATCGCTACATCGCGTGGCCGGCGCAGGCGCTGTCCTATTATCTCGGGGAGGACGCGATACTCAAGGGCCGCGCCAAAGCCGAAAAGGCCTTGGGATCCCGCTTCAATGTGCGGGCGTTTCACGACGCCGTGCTGGAGCTCGGTTCGGTGCCATTGCCGGTGTTGACGGGGCGCATCGATCGATTCATCGCGGAAGGCGGCAAGGGCCCCTACCCGGATATGGAATGAGAACCGCGAAATGAGGGCCGCGGCGAACGGCGGCGCTTCGATACCGGCGGCGGGACGATGGGGGCGCGGCTCTTGAGCGCCGGTACGATCGGGCTGCTCTCGGCCTTGGTGTTGGTCGCTGCCGCTTACATCGGCCGCTGGTGGACACTGGAGCGGTCCCGCGGCCGCAGCGCGCCCCTGCCGGACGAACCGGTCCCGGGCGCCCTGACTCGCAAGCCGCGTCCGAGCGATGCGCTGGCCGGCTTCGTCACGAACTTCTTCGATACTCTCGGCATCGGTTCTTTCGCACCCGCGACCGCTTGGTTCAAGCTTCGCGGGCGCATGCCCGATGAACAAATCCCGGGAACGCTCAATACCGGTCAGGCGCTGCCCACGATGACCCAGGCGCTGATTTTCATCGCGACGGTCAGCGTGGATATGACGACCCTCGTCAGCATGATTCTCGCGGCGGTTCTCGGAGCCTGGCTCGGAGTCGGCTGGGTCGCGCGGCTCTCGCGCCGCGCCATCCAGCTGGGGATGGGCGCTTCGCTGCTCTGCGCGGCCATGCTCTTCCTGGCGAGCAACATGCACTGGATGCCGGGGGGCGGCGAAGCTCTGGGCTTGCATGGTCCGCGCCTGATTGCGGCGGTCGCCATCAATTTTCTGTTGGGAGCGCTGATGATGCTGGGTGTCGGGCTCTATGCACCCTGCCTGATTTTGCTGAGCCTGCTGGGGATGAGTCCATTGGCGGCTTTTCCCGTCATGATGGGCTCTTGCGGACTGCTGATGCCCGTCGGCGGCGCCCGTTTCGTGCGCACCGGCCGTTACAATCTAGGCGCTGCCCTGGGACTGGCGCTCGGAGGAATACCGGGCGTGCTGGTCGCCGCCTACATCGTCAAGTCCCTGCCCATCGTTTGGCTGCGATGGCTGGTATTGGTGGTGGTGCTGTATGCGGCGGTGCAGATGTTGAGATCGGCGCGTGAACAGCGAGCGTCACGGATGAGCCCTTGATCATGAATTCCGATTTTCTCACCATTGCGGAACAATCGGGCTTCACGCAGACCGGCCGCCTCGATGAGGTCGAGCGGCTCAGCGACGCCTTCTCCGCCGCATGGCCTGGCGCCCTGCGCTCATTCGAGTTCGGCCGTTCCGCCGGCGGGCGCCCTCTGCGTGCACTGATGGCTTCGCGCAGCGGCGCCTCGACGCCGCAGGAGCTGGCCCAGCGCGGCATTCCCGTTCTGATGATTCAAGCCGGAATACATCCGGGTGAGAGCGACGGCAAGGATGCGGGATTCATTGCATTGCGCGAATTGCTGTCGCGCACCGCCGGCCCCGGGAGCCTGGAGAAGATTTCCCTGCTGTTCGTGCCCGCGTTCAATGCCGATGGACATGAGCGGGTCGGCCGCTGGAATCGGCCGAACCAGAACGGCCCCGAAGTTACGGGTTGGCGAACGACGCAAGAGAACCTCAATCTCAACCGCGATTACGCCAAGGCGGATACGCCGGAAATGCAGGCGATGCTGGGCCTGATCAACACCTGGGATCCGCTGATATGCGCGGATTTGCACGTGACCGACGGCGCGGACTTCGAGCCGGACGTTTCCATTCAAGTGGAACCCGTGAATCAAGGCGACCCGCAATTGCGCGCATCGGGCGTTCGGCTGCGGGACGAATTGATCGAAAAGCTCGCGCAGCAAGGCTCGTTGCCGCTGCCGTTCTATCCCGATCTCTTCGAGACCGACAATCCCCGATCCGGATTCGTTCTCACGGTGTACTCACCGCGCTTTTCCACCGGCTATTTTCCGCAGCGCAACCGCTTCACGGTCCTGGTCGAGACCCACTCCTGGAAGCCTTACGCGAAGCGCGTGCAGGTGATGCGCAACTCCGTCGTGGGGCTGGCCGAACTCACCGCCGCTCGCGGTGCAGAATGGCTCGCCCAGGTCCGCGCCGCGGATTCGACGGCATCTACGCTCGGCGGTTCTCGGTTGACGCTCGACTACAAATCGGGCTGGCGCGAACCTGCTGCGGCCGGCAAGGCGGCCGCCGCGGAAACGGAGGGCGATTCTGATTTGATCGAGTTTCGCGGGTATGCCTACACACGGAAATACTCCGACATTTCCGGCGGCCCGGTGACGGTGTACGACCCCCGCACTCCGCAGATATGGCGCGTCAGGTACCGCAATCGTGTCGAACCTTCGCGCGAAATAATCGCGCCGCGGCTCGGCTATTTCATTCCCCAGGCGTACCTGCCCACCGTCGGCCTGCGTCTGCAGCGGCACGGAATAGCCGTATCGCCGATTCCAAAGGATCTCGATAGCGGCGCCGTCGAACGGTTCAGGGCAACCGCGGTATCTTTCTCTCCCCGGCCCTTCGAGGGCCGGATGCGCGCGGACATTGATGGAGCATGGCTGCCACTCGACCGCCGGATCGAACCGCCGGCGGCCTTCGTGCCCATTGCTCAAGCCCGGGCGCGCTTGCTGGTGGCGCTGCTCGAGCCTCGAGCACCCGATTCGTTCGCGGCGTGGGGATTCTTCAACGCCTGCTTCGAACAGAAAGAGCAACTCGAGCCCTACGTGGCGGAGCAGATCGCGCGCGAGCTTTATTCCACCGACCCGGCGCTGCGCGAGTCGTTCCATCGCAAGCTCGACAGCGACGCGGCATTCAGAGCCGATCCCGCGGCCCGCCTGGAATTTTTCTGGCGGCACCATGCTTCTTGGGATGACGCGTTCAATTGCTATCCGATTTGCCGGCTGTAGTCTCGCGGCCCTACCCTCCGCGATCCGGACTACGGGCGGTCGAAAAAACCCAGGACTTCCTGTTGGAACCGTCGATGATCCTTTTCGAGAATCAAAGCATGCCCTCCGTGGGGCAATAAAACGAACCGCTTGTCCCGCGTCTTGAGCTGCGAGAAAAACGGCAGGAGGTCCTCCTCCTTGGCGAAGTAGTCATATTCGCCAAAAATGATCATGGTGGGGACGGTGATCCGAAGCGGATCCAGAACGGGAAGATTGGCGCTGTCGACGAATGCATTGGGCGACTCGGGGTCCGTCTGCAGCGCCTCTCTCGCGTAGAGCGCAACGACGTCCTCTTCGAATTGCGGATCGAGTGCCAGCTGGCCCTCCACGAAATCGCTGCGAGCCGCCGTCTCGGTATTTATCCGGTACTGCCCGAGGGGCTTCCCCCCATTGTCGATCCTCTTACGCAATTGCTCGCGGTACCCGGCCGTTCCCTTCCATTGCGGCGCGTAGAGAATCAGCTTTCCCACCCGTTCCGGATGCTGCATGGCGTACAGCCCCGCCCTCTGCGTGCCGGCGGACCACCCGAGCAGGTCGACCTTATCCACGCCTCGCAGCTTCGTTATGTACTCCACTGCCGCGGCGATATCCGCCGCGGCGGACTGGACGCCCGACCAATCCTTATCGGTCTTGTCCGAATGGCCGTAACCGTGAATATCGATGGCCCATACGTCGTAGCCATGGGCGGCGAGCAAGTCCATCAGGGAATAATCGCGAATCTGAAGGTCGAAGTCAGGGCGCCCCGACCACGTGCCGCCGTGCACGAGAACCGCGACTTTTCCGCTTCTTCGGAAAGAGTCTTCCGATCCCGCTTGGTACTTTTCCCACAGATAGATTCGAAGACCATCCCTCAACGCGTAGTGTGCTTTGCCGGAAATGGGCGTGGTCGCGGCCTTGTGTTCCTCCGAGGCGGGCTTGAGGATGTCGCCGGCACATACGCCCGCCCAGGAAAGCACAACGAGGGCGAGGGCCAGGGCCAGGGCGGCGTGTTTTGACTGATGACTCACATCGATCACTTATGCCAACAGGGGTTGCGAACCTTCACAGTTGCCGCGAACGTTTCAAGAGATCGTCCGCAATGTCCACGGTTGTCTTCATTGTGGGCCACCCATATGAAATAGCATGGGATATAGGGTTACCATTTTTGAGATTTATTTGCCAATTGAAAATCGCCGAGATGCCTTTGGAAGCGCGCGTTGTGACACTCCCCGATCACAGCAGACCGGAATCCGCGCGCCTTTGGTAATGGCCGGGCAGCCGGCGTGGACGCCTCATGTTCGCTGAAGTGGGTGTGCACGTCGGCCTACTTCTGCTTGTCGGCGAACACGCTGGTCGGGTTCTTGTATCGGAAAGGTATCGTTGGCCATCGAGTCGTCCCCTCATTGTGTGCCAGCCATGGTTCGCCGTCGGGGCAGGTTCCCGTGCCTTCGCGCTGTCGTCCTGTCGCCTCAAGCGGCCGGATCCGCGGCAGCGTCAAGCCTGGCAAGCTTCGTGACAAGTAGTGTTTTGACCCGGTTGTTGTCCATGTCCACGACCTCGAAGCCGAGTCCCGCACATTCGAAGCGATCGCCTGCGTGCGGAACGCGGCCGAGTTGTAGCATCGCAAGTCCGCAGAGGGTGTGGTAGGTCGCCTCTTCCTCATCGGGCAACAGACCCTCGATCGCAAGCGCATTCCGGAATTCATCGGGCGCAATGCTGCCGTTAACCAGCCATGAGCCATCATCGCGCCGGACGATGTCGGGCTCGGTCACGTCCTCGATGGTCACGATGTCGCCAACCAGCATCTCGAGCGCGTCGTTGATCGTCACCAACCCTTGCAACTGGCCGTACTCGTCTATCACCAGCGCGAAGTGATGGCGATGCTTCTTGAAGGTCTCGAGCAACGCAGTCACGGTCAGCGTGGTCGGCACGTAAAGCGGCTTGGTCGCGCGCTTCAGAAAGTCCGGCGGTCGATCCTGGAGGGCGTCGTCGAGCAGCGACTTCGCCGAGACGACGCCGAGGACGTGGCTCAATCCTCCGCGACAGACCAACGAGCGCGAATGCACAGCCTCGATCATCTTGCGGCGGTTGGTCTCGGGCGGGTCGTTGAGGTCGTAGTAATCTATGTCCGTGCGTGGTGTCATCACCGCGGTGACGCGCTGTTCGTCCATCCGGAACACGCGGGAAACGAGCGCCTGCTCATGCTGACGGAATTCCCCTTGCTCCATCAGCGCTTTGATCTCTTCGTGTGTCACCGGCGCGAGCGGTTGCTCGCGCACGCCAAGCAGGCGAAGGATCGCGTCGCACGTCAGGGTCAAACCACGCACGACCGGGTGCGCGATCCGGGCCGCCAGTTGCATCAGCGGCGTGACGACGGTGACGATGCGCTCGGGATAGAGCACCGCAAGGCGCTTGGGAATGAGCTCCCCGAACAATACCGCCAGGACCGTGATGCCGGCAACCACCGTAACCAGCGCCGCCGGGTGAGCATATTGCCGAAGCCAACTGATTTCGGACCACTGCCTCTCCAACAACGCGGCAAACGTGGCTTCCCCAAATGCGCCGCTTAGGATCGTAATGACTGTGATCCCGACGGTCGTGGTGGTCAGAAATCGTCCCGGCTGCTTCGCGAGCGCGAGGGCGGCGCGCGCATCGGCACGGCCCTCGTTTGCCCATTGCTGCAGTCGGCTCTTGCGCGCCGATAGCAGCGCGGTCTCGGCCAGCACGAAGACTCCATTAGCGAGGATAAGAAGCAAAAGTAGCAGGAACGCGAGCATGTGCGTCGGCAGAATGTCAGCCCTTGGGTGTACCCCTATGCCAGCGCAGGGATGAAGACCAAGGAGAATATGGGTAATAACATGCGCAGTAGTCCTCTATCGGTTACATGCAATAGATCATTTGCCGCTTGCCTCGTCAAACATCATGCGAATGACTGCAATCCGGAACGGATTTCGGCACGCCGAATTGCCGGTGGCCGACAAGCGACGGTTTACGCGGCCATGCCTGCTCACGCTGCGGATTGAGAACTCCGTTGAACGTTGTACCGGCGCCTGAAAGTATCGTCTCTACGGCGCCGTCTAGCGGGCAGTTGCCGTGTCCGGTGCGGTTCAAGAAAGATCAACGCGTCATCGTCGATGTCAACTGTAGCACGCCGGAGCTGGTGGACTAACGCGGAAAGATAATCCCCATGGATGTGGATGGCGCCGCCGGCGCGGGAACTTACTTCTGATCCCCGGAGTTTGCGGGCGCAGACTGCATCATGTGTTGGGGCATTCCCCGTCCCATGCCCATCATGGGGCAGCCGTCCTTGCCCATGACGTTCTGGCCACTTGTCATCATCTCTGTGCGGCACTGAGTTATCGGTTTATCCGAGCGCAAACACGCTGCCATCTGCTCATGTAGCGTTGCCATTTTCTCGCGCATTTCCTTTGATGGAGGCGACTGTGCCGCCGGCGAGTCGGCGGCGAGCGTGGCGCTTGCGCCTACGATTGCCAATACACCGACGATCAGAATCCGGATGTCGAACTGCGGGATTTTTGTCCTCATAGCAACACTCCTCGAAATGGACTCACTGGGCATTCGTCAGCCCTCAGCTTTGTATAACCTGCCTGATGATGACGCCGCTCTCAATAGGGATTCCCCGCATTGACACCGCCAGTGGCAGTGCTCGTCTCGGGCTCCTGCCCATCATGTTCGGCGGCGGTACCGATTCGGAAGTGATGCGTCGAATCGCAGCACCCATGATCGGAGGCATGATCGGCGCGCCTATCCTGTCGATGATCGTCGTGTGGTCGATCGTCAGGATGCCACTCACACTCTCGATTGCGCCGCCGTCGAGCGGACCAAAAGGTGCGCCACTCGATGTTTTATTCCCCGACAACACGCAGTTTGTGATCGTCACGACACCTCGAATATTGTGAGCAGCCCCGCCGCCCATATCGCTGCAATCTTGCGAACTCTCTGGATCACAGGCTCCTGTGCCAGCCGCCCCCGTGAGCGTGAGATTGCGCAGCTGGAGGTTTCCGGAAGGCAGCACCGTGAAAAATCGCGGCAAGAACTCATACATGCCCCCTAATTCGAAAATCGTCGTGGCGGGATTTGCGCCGACGATCAGAATCTCCGTCGTCACGTTCGGCAGCGCGTTGCCGCCGTAGTTAGAATTGAACTCCTGTGTGAACAGGTAGTGTCCTGGGGACACAGAGATCTCGGTGGATTCGTGAGTTCGCTCGGCCGCGAGCATGGCCGCGATCAGCTGATCGGTCGTCGTGACCCGAACCGAATTAGTCCAGGCAGTGGCCGGGTCCGCGTACAGCAGCCGGAGTCCGCCGAGCAGCGCGGTAATCGAGATTGCTGAGAAAATGGGTAAGTGCTTCATCGCCTGATCCCTGAGCCCGCGATCTAGAAAATATCTTCGAAACGTATGGCAACAGGCTGGAGGCCTACGGAGCCTCGAGACGATCAGAATAGAGCGTACCAGGTTCCACGCCCCGCACCGTGGCGTATCAGATGAGCCTTGTTCACAAGCGCCGTTACGTGATCTTTTATGGTGTTTCGGCTTGCGCCGGTTGCCTTGGCGATGTCGCTGATCGTGACATGACCGCGTTCGCGGCAGAGCTCAAGAATCTGTACCGATAGCTGTGGCAGACGCCCGAGCAAGATTCGTTCAGGAAGTAAAGACCGTCTCCATGGTGTACGCATAGCCGGCGACTTCCTGCTCGTCGCGGCTGGTGAACGACTTAATGTCCAGATTAGAAAGGAGCTGTTCCACTTCCCTGTTGGTGAGCTTCGCACCCTCAATTCGGGTAGAAGACGCGCCGCTTTCGATGGTCGCTACGCGTCGTAGGGCAGAAAGCCGTTCCGGCGCGATACGTCCGATCGCGCGCCAGGCACCCTTGAATTCATCAATTCCACTGACAAATTTCAGCATGCCAGGGGTTATGACTAGAGCTGCAATATTGGGCGTACCATCCATTTATGCCTCCAATTCCATCCAATTCGCGACTTTGCGAACCTCTCCCAAAACATCGGGCACAGCTAAGCGCACTCTCGGGGCGATCGCTCACGTATTGCGCAAACACGCGGCCGAAGCAGCAGCTTCGCGCGCTCATCGTCAGTCCATTCCGAGTAACGGGCAGGCTCTATCTCGAGCGAGAGGATCTCTGCGGGTTTCAATAGACCGAGTGTGACGCCGTGGCTCACGCGGGCCCCATCGAGGTCTGCAAAGACCGTATACAGATGCAGGCGATCGAGCCACACACGACGAGCGGCCCAATCCTTGGCTGTAGACAGCACAACACCAGAAATCTGCAGGTTGTCGACACGGATCTGGTGGCTCTCGGGCCGGTGATCCTTTCGCGCCTTCTCAACTTCCGCCTCGATCCACTGCCACTTCTTGAACTGCGCCGCGTCCTGCATGAGCCGGAACGGAGCGGGGTACAAGCGGACGAGTTACCCGGTCTCCTCCATCGCTGCGACACACGAGGTCTCGACGTACTGGGAACTTGGCGACGGGTAGGTCTTGCAAAGGATCAGCAGGCGGGCGTGGCGCGTTGGCATTGGATAAATTCCATCCGGGGGGCATTACTGCGACGCGCGGGAGCGCATCGATTTGATGCTCTCGCGATTGAGAATACCGCCGCAGATGCGATTGCAGCAGCGGCGGTTAATGGACAGATGTCATTCTTGGGCTAAGGGTAATGCCGCCAATGATCCGGGCGGTCTCTATTCTGCAAGTGCCGCTCTCTTGCTACGTGCACAGGCTTGTAGCCCTGCGCTATCGCCCAATCAGCTGCTTCTTTCTGCGTATTGAAATTTTGAATCTCCTTACCGCCAACCACCACGGCATGGTGAGTCGTGCCCTGATGGGCTTGCGAAGCCAGTGGCCTGTGCTCGATATATGCTGCAGACATAAACGCCTCCTCCTTGAAGTGTAGTCGCACGAATTCTAGCCCGATTGGCTCGTCCACTCCACGAGAGTGGTCATTGCGAAACGCTGCACAATTCGAGGTCGGCACGCGAAATCGAATTCCAGGCCGAGCGGAGCAACCGCGGTACGCCAAAACCGCCTTTTTAAAAAGTTTTGCTCAGATCCCGAGCGTAATTTCCTGGGTAACTCAGATGCGCTTCCTAAAGTTACCCAGGTTTTGCTCTGCTGGTAGCGAACTCTGGCGATCTTAGCGAACGCCATTTCGGAGTAATTCGAGTCCGACACGCCCATTTTTTCTGGGTTTTGCCTTCCAGGCGAACGGCTCCGAACGCCGAAGGATATCCGCAGAATAGTGGGCCCGCTCGGACTCGAACCGAGGACCAAGGGATTCACTTAAGCCCCGCCGTTTCCGGAGGGAGTGGACTATCTCTTCACCCACGTGGGGTGCGGGACGCTCTAGCCTGTCATTAAGC
>Ga0182030_10004352_pt1 | contig 30240 bp, 31 predicted proteins | sample 812S3MmetaG_FD_121299 | JGI IMG/M metagenome (GOLD analysis project Ga0182030, IMG submission 121299) | Permafrost microbial communities from Stordalen Mire, Sweden - 812S3M metaG (Illumina Assembly) | ecosystem: Environmental > Terrestrial > Soil > Wetlands > Permafrost | place: Sweden...
GTTTTATAGAGAGGGCAGTGTTAAAAAAGAGGTGAGGGTACGGGGGCCACCACAGTCCGGGGTTTTTTGGGAGAGCCGGGGGGGGGGGACGCTCTAGGTACTAGACTAGCGGGCTGGTTAGAAAGCAAGTAGGTTGCTGGAGGCACTTTCACGGAAGCAAAGAGAACCCATCGACGTTCACCTAAGATATGGGAAACCAGACTTATGCTGAATCGACCCCCATCATCGACCTAAGCTTCATACGCCAATCTTGCAGCTCAGCATCCCTCTTTTCCAAGCTCCGTTTCAGATTCAGGACTTGTTCTTGAAGACCGCTATTCTCTGCCCTGAGGCGAGCAGACTCGCTTCGTTCACTTACCAGCTGTTTCCGTACTGATTCTAGCTCTCGACCATTCAACGTCAACTGCCCTTCTTGCATTTTTAATTGCTGTTCTAAAACTCGTCTCTGATCCTGTAGATTGCCTTCTGACTTTCCACCGCGTGCTGCGATTTCGAGTTCAGCGTGTAAGACCGACAAAGCTTTGTCGACTTCAACAGAGAACGTAGAGTATTTCGATTTTTTTCGCGGTGGTGATCTGGTTCTCCTCTGACGTCCTGATCTGACATGACCGGGATGCGACTCGGATTCGGGATACTCGGCAGGTCTTGGTCTAGACTTTGCAGCAGATCGTGGCTCCTGACCCGTGGGAGATGAATCAACGGCTTTGCCTGTTAGTAATTGCCCCGATGACACATGGTCGTGTATATCTTTCAACCTATCAACAGTGGAGCTTCGGTCTTGATTGACAGGTTCGGGCTGCATTTCTTGCTGGCCAAGCGTCGATTCAGGTGAAGGGTACACATGCGTCACAGTTTGCCCAAAGGTTTGATAATTTGTCGCTGGAGAAGACGGCGGAATGTGTAACTCCCGGTTCACACAATGTGGGCAAAACCAGAAGCTCGGGACTTCATCTGGATCCAACGAAGGCGACATGCACTCAGCATGATAACAATTTTCGCACGTTTGACAGCAAAACAATTCCATGCCACTGCCACAGACGAAGCAGAAATTATCATGAGGCCCTACAAACCACAGTTCATTAAAATATCCAATGATTTGAAGGGGCCCACGGCTGACCGTCCCAAAAGTTGTCCCCGCCCCTCCATTGCAATTCCTCACACTCATGCATCTGTCGGATCCAGTCTGCCTCGGTTTGTTCAACAACAGGTTCACGTGGCTGAGGACTTTGAAATGAGTCCGTAGCAACCTTTGAACCTTAGAAAAAGAGATATCCAGAGCATTGGAGAGCAGCAGACTTACATTGTTCTCTTTTCCTAGGGCGTCGCTCAATGGCAGAGGAGTGGTCGTGATTTGCCCGCCACTCGTGGAACTCTGACGCGTCTGCATAGTCTCAGACTCCCGCAAAGCAGATTCAATATGAGTGGTCATCCCAATTCAATGTTGATGAGCCTCTGATGAGCTAATATATGAAAAAATAATGTAGTTTCCTTCATCCTGGGTAGAATTTCCAATTTTCGTGGAAAGTGGAGAGGTCGACAGCGAGATTGACGGGATGTTATGTAAGCTCCGCTGCTTCCCAATCTCGTAATCAATTCCTCGCGTTGTGTCCTCATCTCCGTCAGCACCCGGCGATCTCATCGATCGAGAACATGAGGGTGCGAAATATGACGAGCAGCATTGAGGAACCTATTGCTTCAAAAAAATGGCTAGTGCCAAAAGCTCAACCACTATCCCGCACGTGCTGATGATGTACGTGGCGAGGACGGGAAGCGCAAATCACGATGAGTATGATATATTTACTGATGCACCTCGGCTTCAAACTTATCTGTGGTCTAAAACATCTATGTTATTTTTATCTTCCTTTAGTACCTATTCCAAGAGGAGTATTCCGTCCACCCAAACCTATGACTTTCCATTTTGGTCTATTGAACAGTCGCTGTCGTCTGTCCATCCCTCCTTCTTGTCCTTAGGGACTCTTACAAAAAAAATATCAATCACTAAAGCCGCCAGTGCAAGTCCGATGGCAAGATACAAAGCGCTTCTGTATCCTCGAAGCGTCGCCGTTCCCCCCTCATTCGTATTTGCTTCGACCGTTCCAGCAAATCCCAAGCCTATGCTAGCTCCGTACAATTGCAATAATGAGACTAGCGAGCCCGCGATTCCTTGCTCATGCCTTTTGACGGAATTTGTCGCAATTATCTGTGCAGCGCAGAAAATGAAGTCCGGGCAGAGAGACATCAAAATTGTAGCTGGGAAGACCTGGGCCCAGTAGGTCTGCTGTTCCGGCATTGTGACAAGCAAAACGCTTGAAAGAAGCACTGCGATGGCTCCAAAGGCCAATATCCATTGAGCAGCTACTCGTGATATTAGCCATGCTGCGACTGGCGCAGCAGCCCCTCCAAATACGGCATGTGGTACTAGGCCAGCCGCGAAATGAAGGACGCTCCAGTGTCGGACTATCTGTTGCCACGCAACCATGTACCAAAGTGCAATGCCATACGACATAACGCTGAAAAGCACCACAAGGATAACCGCCAGAAAAGATGGGGCCGTCCAGATGTCTAGTGGCATGATTGGCTGTGAAGCCACTTTATGCTCCCAAAATCCAAAAGCACCAAATAAGAGCAGCGCTACAATGAGAAGTGCAATCTCATAAGGCGTTTCCCAACCGACATCAGGAGCTTGGCTAACATTGTGTCAGTCGTCTTCCTTCACTGAGTAAGAGAGCCACATACTTCCATACAAAATTAAAAAGCATCAATGCGCTGAGTCCCAGAAACGCACCAAACCAGTCAACATTACCACTTTCATCGACGATCGTCTCTGATGGAAGTACAATCCACAAAGCAGCAAATATGACTGCTCCTAGACCAGTTCTATGAATATATCAGCGAAAAATATCGTCGTTTCATCCAATGAGAGTTGTCCTACAAAAAGAAGAAGAACCATCTCCATGAATCTGTGAATTGAATGAAGAGACCAATAACTGCGCAACCAAATGTTCCTCCTACTGGAGCGAGAAATCCAAAGAAGCCGAAGCTCAAGTTTCTCATCTTCCCTGGTGGGAAAGTGATTCCGATGATTGCGATAGCGTTTGGCATCTACAGTCGTTAGCCTCATCTTCCAAGAGATTCTGGACATTACTTCCGACAAAAGCTGCCCCAATCCCACTGAGCGCCCTTGCAATACCAAACGCAATGATACTCCTAGTGCAGAAACCATTGATCAAAGACCAAAGAATCCACCATGCCCCGCCCATAAACAAAACATTCTTATGCCCACACACCCCACCAATGCGACCGCTAACTAAGACGAAGGCGCCTTGTGTGAGTCTGAACTCGAAAAATCAGTGGTACACAATTCCTGAAACAATACAGAACTTACGGGTAAGCAGCAGCGACCCACGATGCGGTAGCGGGGTCATAAACTCCGAATGTCTTGCCAATTTCCAGACCTCCACCCATGGTGGAACCGAATGAGAGAAACTACAGGATATCAGTGCATTGTCTTCAATTCGTAATTGGAAAGTGTCTTACCAATATGCTGTTACTTAGAATTAGAAATGTCGCGATTGCGAGTTTTCGTCCTTCCGTCAAGGTGTCTTCTGGATATGCAATTTTTTGTTTCTGTGCTTCAAGGTTCTGTAATATTGGGGATGCGATTGGCAAAATTGAGTCCTCGTAGTCTGGGACGGAGTCTGTTGTTGTCGTGTCCTTCATGATTGCAGATCTGCTGAGAAAGTTACATGAAAGAAAATCTTCCCACGAGGTAAATAAGCTGTCCAAAAGTCTCACGAATTTATGAGAAAATGGGACATACGGTGCATTTATAGCTATCCACATGTTCAAGATCTTTGATACCCAAAATCCCTTTGAGGGAAACAATCCCTCGAAACATTATTGCGCATCAATCTTCTATCGACCAGGGGAATACTTCCCGATACTAGTCCTGCCCCCACCCTTCAAAGTCCCCCGCTTACGTCAAATTTCTAAGATACTTTATAACGTAAGCATTCTCCTTCGTGTGGCGAATCCCAAAAAGGAAAATCTCTCCGTACGAAATAGGGCGCGGGGAAGCTGTCTCTCTAGAATTACTGAGCGACAGGCACTTTTAAATATTATATCATGGAGGTTTATCAACGAATAATTCCTATCAATTGACCCGAGTGATGATTAAAGAATTTCGATTTCACTGATTCCTCACATGTGACCAATTGGCCATGGCACGGGAACCATTCCAACACTTCTACTAGACAATTGATATAATGCCCCATATCACTTCCCCACTGTGGAAGAATTTTAATTATCAAAGCTTCCGTAAATTAAGTGTGATGATCGTTCATTTCTTGACTTCACAATTTGGACATAACTTTCCAGCGGTTAAATTCTCGGAGCCTTTTTCAGTTCCCCTAAGCTCGATAGAGAAAGACCGGAAATTCAATCCTAGTGATGAAAACAGTATTTATTTCTACCAGATGGACCCTAGTATCAGTTAAAATCAACAAATACTCCAAGAAACGGACGTTCTGACTTGTAAGTTTAGCCTAGCTTCATAGCAGACATGCATATCCGGACATATACTCGGGATCCAAGTGCTAAACATCCCAATGGGATCTCTATTAAAAATTCATGTGGTACAGATGATTTCCATAAGTTGACGTAAATAGTACATCAGATCCACTCTCCTATTGAGAAGGATATATAAATCATAGATCCCGCACTTACATTCCTCCCAGATCCTCAGCTTCCTAGCATAACTCATCCCAAATATCACAACTGTGCCATTACCATTAGACTTCCTACTTAAAGAAGTCATGACTAGCTACCACCAATTCACAGCTATTCCCACTGCGAGCGTCTCCTCTCCCGGCATCCTCTTCCCGTCTCTTGCACACTCAAATATAGGCGGCATCACGGCACCTGTGTTCCCACCACATAGATTTTCGGATAGTAAACTCATTTACGTCTCTGTGCTTATCCACCGGGATGCCACCCCGTCGTAATTCTTCTCTTCTTCAATTCTACCCATCCCCATATCCTCGAGAACCATCACTAATCACGCTCACCTCCCAAGTAAAACTTCAACTATTCACCGGAAATCAAATCTCAAATTCAAGATTCTATCCCGGGGGCAGCGGGGAAATGAAAAGAATGTGAAAGTGATTAGGATGCCACGATCAGAATATGCAAAATATTTCGTGAGGGACGCGCAGGGGAGATATATTGGTACTGAGGAGGAGAGGGAATGGAGTGAAGAGGAGTTGGATAGAAGCTTTGGGAGGTATTGGGAGTGGGAGAGGGTGAGGTGGGTGTTGGAGGGGGGATGGTTGGTTGAGGAGGAGAAGCGTAGGTAGATTTGAATGGTTTCCCTGTATGGTTGCAAAGACATGTACGAAATTAGGGGAACACCGCCAAAATTTACAGCGCTTATAGGTTTTGGGTTAGGCGGGCAATCGCTAAACGTCGCGAAAACGTCGCATTTCCAGTGATCTCCTGCTAAATTCCTCAGGATTACCGATGAACCTTAAGTCATCATCCTCAATTACATAAATCCTTCAACTGCAGTGAAATCGGACCTGCTTCCAGATTCTTCAGCTTTCATAGTTTTTATGAGACTTAGATGTTCAAGTGGCCCTCATCTACCACTTTATTCAATTGATTAGGTCACCCAGTGGTGCAACGGTGATGGCGCCCGGCGATGGCAAAATGGTCCTTGACATTTTTAACGTTTCAACCCCATTTCAACCCAAGAGGAGGAGACTTTCTTGAAGCTCCAGTATGATTCAAGAGATAATATTTAGAATAAGGGTTACCCCCAACCTCTAACGACATAAACCTCCCATTCTCGACTGAAATTATAGGGTCACATGACCTTGCAGGATCTGGCCGAATCCATCAGCTAGCCTATTGCAACATCGCTCTCTTCCTTCTTCCTCTCATACCGAGCCCACCAACCGAAAGTTAGATTGAGCATATTACTGCCGTCACTTCACGTTTCTAAGTCTCATAGAGGACTAGCGAGGTCGGGTTGTGCCTTCGATCTCAAGTTTCTCGACCTGATGACTCCAATCATCGTCTTCCTGGAATGGTTTGTATTCACTTCCCTTCGACCTCATGTAGCTCTCATGATTTTTCAAACGTACCACCTATAGTTTTAACTTTAAAATATCACCGGATTATCTCTTGAACAGCGCATTTTTTGTTCCGAACGCGAATGTTGGCACATTTACGACTTCGATGTCCTTCACCATGCGGCAATCACTTTCACACCTTGCAGTAGCTCTCATTTTGGCCAGCCGCTCAGTATCTGCCGATGATATCACCATGTGTGGACAACATGACAAACTTGTCAGTTCTACAGGTCAATATACATTCGCTACAAATCAATGGGGCGCCGACGGATCCGGCGTTGAGTGTGTGACAGTGAGATGTTCTTCCATTTCCTTTCTCTTCCAAGCACTTACACCCATCAGATATCCGAAGAAGAGAGCGTCTTCAATTCGACGTGGAAATGGACCGATAACCCTGACTCTGTCCATTCGTTTCCAAACATCAACCTCAACACCAAGGAGCTGCCAATACAGCTATCAAATCTTCAAGCGCTGAACGTGAAAGCTTCGTGGACAATGGAGCCATCAGATCCCTCAAAAAGCCAAAATCTATCGGCTATTTCCGCATCCGCAGATGTGATAGTCGATATGTTCTTCGACCCAGACCGGACCACAGCAAACAGCACCACGAAGCCGAAATACGAAGTCATGGTTTGGCTTGCAGAATTCGGTGGCAAGAAACCGATAGGGTACAGTTCGTCTATCCAGAACCCAGGAAAGCAAAAAGTGGGCAATTATGAATTGTACGTACTTCCCTCACTCAATTCTTTGTTTCCCCCACCAACAGCTCCATAGTTCGCTCTATGAAGGTGCCAACAAAAATGGCCAGTACGTTTACTCGTGGCTTGCCCCAGAGAACATCAACAATATCAACGAGGATATTTCTCCATTGATTAAGTATTTATGGCAACAGGGGAAGATGGATGAATCGGTCTATTTGGGAATTGTACAATTTGGATCGGAGGGCTTTCATTCGGAGTCCAATGTCACGTTTTCTGTGCGAGATTATGATTTGAATGTTCAGTCTGGATCGCCGACGAATAAGCTGGTGAGATCAGTGCGATTACGGAATACATAAAGGAAGATTTCTCTTCTCGGTCATAAACCCCCATACTGAGAAATTTTCACATACAACCACATCAGCTCTTCTCTGTCCACATAATGATACTGTCCCACGAGCTCTTTTCAAGTCCATACTCTGGCTCTCTCTTTACGGAAGGCACGAGATCGAGTAGACCCTCTGAATCCCCGAAAGAGGTATGAATGGGGAAAAGGTCACGTGTAGGAGCTAGGTCTGAGATGTGGGCGGAGTGTCCAGGTCATGGAGGGAAAGAATAATCGAAAATGAAATTTTGATGGTTCGAGAATATTGGATGTGGGAATGGACGGATTGAGGTTTGGCGTTGGAGCTTCTGGGAGGATCAGGGGTTGGTCCACGTTTGCATGGGTCTGATACTTGACACGATATTTGGAAGTTTGATAGGATGAAATGACTGATTCACTGGGGAATGACTTGAGGAAATTATTTATTCTCTATGAATGGGCTACCTACATCAATATCTTTGGCTCTCCGTCAGCCGACCAGCCTGCAGTGATGTCTAATACCAGCCACTAGGAAGTCTGAACACTTCATCAACATATCCAACATTCATTTCCATGAAAATTGCAAGCCAACCTAATATTTTCAACATGAACCGCACCTCAATTACAATGCAATATCCACAGCCATACGCACTCCAAGCAACATCTTGTCACTCGGTGCACATCCCTCCCAATCCCGCTTTTGAATCCAACACTTTCTTAGATTTAACATCTTGATATTTCGCGTAGGCTCTGAACAGATGCTCGGAGATGATGCGATAGTGGTCCGATCGCTGGCAATCCAAGTGCTAGGTGTTATACAGAGAGTTGAATGAGAACAACCGCAATGATTATCAAATCAGCTTTCTGATCAGAGAAGGGTCGTGCAGTACTAGGAATACTAATTTGCGTCGAAGTTTCCCGCTAATAATCACCTAGACCCTGCCTTTACGTCCACCAATCATGACTCTAACGCCCACATGTCTTTGCAAATGCGAGCTTAAGATAGATTGTGATGTCCCGTTCTTCAACTGGCGCCTCCGCAAAGCCGTTTGTGTAATAGCATTTCCCGCATGAGCACCTTATATTTGGGCCGGAGGAGTATTCGCCGTGTGGGAAATGTTCTTAATACAGGGTCGTGCAATACCGTCTTGCCTCTGAACCTGCACCTGACGCAAAGGTTAAGTGCGTATTCCAGTAATATGTGAGGGACTTTGTTCTTGTTGGTATCCACAGGGATGCCTATCGCGATAGGTCGATTTCACAATCCAATTATTGTAATAAGTGGTATCATGAATTTGATCTATTTCTAAGTACTAGAGCTAGGCTTATATAGTCCTACAATAAAGACCTCCAAATTAGACCTAGCGCCTTTCCTTTGTCGTAGATTCTTTGTCTAGAAGGACAACTAGGAAGGCTGGAACATGCTAGGCACCGACAGTACGGTACGGCGTACCGACAGTTCTTGTGATGTCGAAGCCAGGTATGAATGTGGTATAAGCTTAGTACGTCCGACTCAGTGGAAAAAGCTCCTGAATCGAGTGTTTTGATATCTCTTTGCTCACGTGTCTTGTGAGAAGAATCTCAACCAATTTCCGCGACATTAAGCTGAATTTTCAGCATCCCACGACCCGATCATAGATCTTTTCTCTTCCCATCTATCCAAACTTGGTACTTCGAGATTGACTGCTCTAGACTCTCTCCAGTATCATGAGGTCTCTCAATGAAACACCGCAGAGGCTCTCATAGAAGGTGGTGCCTAAGCGCAACCCAAGATTCACACCACTAAGGGTATCGAACGACTCAGTGGTGGCTTGTAATCGAATGGGCTGCGCATCTAAATGTCCACTTGGTTCTCCCGACAACCTCGGCGTCGAAGCCTCCCTCGCCGACCGCTACTTCGTCATCTGAAGGCTCGTTGACCAAGACCTTCTCCTCTTTGGCAACAGTAGCTGAGGCAGATGAGATCCAACCGTGGCTGGCACTCGCCGTACGTCGAGGAGATACCTCGGAACCCATGCGGTGGGCGATTAAGCTAGATGGAGTGCATGTACTTGGATGACGCCCAGCCATCTTCCAGAGTTTGTAATGATATAAGACGTATCCCTTGGGTTTCGGGGGCGCCAACAAGCGACGGAATTGGCGGCTTCCATCACACTGTTAACGGCGAGTTTGTCAAGGTATCAAAGACAGAGAGGGAAGATACTCTGTATAAGCCTCTTAACTGTCTAGCGCGCGCTTCGGTGACTCTTACACTGAGAGATGCCTACAACTAGCATCCCCGAGCGTTCTTGATAAGTATATCTCGGTACATTTTCACAGCATCATTGAGACGTGGAATAATTTGGAGGAACGGATTCTTGGCCCGCTCGACATCGTCTATCTCTTTATGCTTGATGATGAACTTTAAGGTATTGAAGAGAGACGTATAGTGGCCGTGTTGATAATCTTATATCTCATTCCCCCGCCTTCGAATAGTCTTGATTTCAACGAGTTGTAATCCAGCTATTTCGTCGGACAACTGAGGGTCGGTGTAATTATTTACATCTGCAAGAGTAAGGCTTTCTAGGAGCCATACTCCTTGAGCCTTGTTGCCACCCCCTCCTCCAGCAAAAGTTCGGACTGTTTCGGTTTTGGGCGCTGCCCCCAAAAGTCAGAGAAGTGGCGTTTCGGTATCAACCCAATATATATCATATCTGATCTTATTGCGCAATGTCCAAAGAGGTCTTACTCGAAACTTCAAAGCGTTCATTTTCGAAGGCCGTGACTACCTGTCCAAGCGAAGAGACGATCTCTCTCTTCTTTTGCCGCTGATATCAACAACAACAACGTGATTGTTGAGATTCACTGTGAAGATCGTCGGCGTCACATCAAGTAGCCCTTCTTGCATCTTGGAGCAGCGGGTAGGACTAGCCTTCGCCGTGATGTCCTTCCCAACGGTCATAATAACCTCCTCAAAACTCTTCACAGCCGTCATACCCTTCTCAGAACTTGCGAATAATTATTCTGTGTCTCGAAGGATAGATATACCCGTGTCAGCGCTTATAATAACAACTTTTCACACAATAGGTATAAATTGACGCCCAAGGTGCGCAAACCGAATTCAGATGACGCCACTCAAGCTGACCTTCACCGTTCTCAGCCCCTGAGATTGCCGGTTTGCAGAAGGCAGTTCGAGCTTGTTGGAGATATTCTTCAAGCAGAATTTAACGATGAAATGCGAGTAGACCCGATTTTTTGGATGACGATAAATTTGAAATCGGTTCGTGAAACCACGGTTCCGTACTGCTTTGCGGCTTTGTGAATATCTGCTTTATCTAATCTCCAGAATCCTTGGACAAGGTCGATAAGATCTTGCATGGATTGATCAATTTTGGTAGATGGAGTTAAGATGCGGAGTTCAAAGAGGGTGATATAGGCTCTTAAGACCCAAGCTGTGCCGTTAATACCCACAAACCCATATTCTTTTAAGTTCTTATCAAGAGCCGGCTTCAAAAGTTTGTTGTAATAACTCCAACAAGCTCGAACTATCTTCTGTAAACTAGCAATCTCAGGGGCCGAAGACAATATAAACCAGCTTGAGTGATGTCATTTGAGTTCGGTCTGTACATCTTGGTAACCCACCAGTTCGGTGAGGCTCCAAAAGTTGCTTAAGATAAGTGTGTCCATGAGCAAGATCCGAGCCTCGCCTTCCACGCGACTTCTATTCTTGACGTATCGCTCTTGAAGTCTGGTAATTGCATTTTCTTTCTGCCACCCAAGACTCCTAGTCTTGCAGGTTGGGATATAAACCGGAGTGCACTAGCGATACGCTCACGATCGATCCAAAGTTTCGTATGGCCAACTCAGATAACTGTACCTGAAAATAACCCCTGATATTGGAAATTTGGTGGGTTGCCATCCAAAACGCATGAGCCAACAAACCTCCTCCTTCTCCAGACTTTTAGGTGGAAACCCAGTGGAATTGAAGGACGTATTGCGACTCATCGCGCAACCAGTAACACTCCGTTACTTTCCATATATCTTAAGTATCGACTAAGCATTTCAATCTTGAAATAGTAATACTGCGATGCTGTTTGAGATGGAATGAAACAATGCCTAGATGAAGCGTCCTAGGCAAAATTCTCCTTCTGAGATTACAACATTGAAAACTCAGTTTACGAGGTCGTATAAGAGGATCAAGCCAATGAAAGATGGCATGCTCCCCAAGGCTATGGTAATTGGGGTAAAGCTCGCATCTGCTGTCTACCAGGGCGTTTGTAGATATCCACGAGGAAAACCGCGGATAAATTGATCCTGAAAGGATCTTTGCTGTGGGTGTTGCAGCTGCTGAGAAGACGCAGAGTCGTTCTCACTACTCCTTTCGTTTGGAGTAAAATCGAACTTTTTGTCCTTGACTGCTTTGACAATTTCGAAGTCGATTATTGCATTGTCTTGGACCTTGGCCTTTTCCTTTTTAGACTGGATAGAAAACTTATAATCAGCTAGAAAAAGACCTAATCCTCTTCAATCTACTCTGTTATTCTTTCGTAGGATTTCTATATTTCCACAATCATCTTTCTCAAGTAATAATATTAAATTCCAGAACCTCTCATTATCATCGCGAATTCGATCGACATATTCCAATATAGCCGCAGTATTCTCAGGAAAAGGCGGTAGCCTTCGTCAGCGGCATCTGAAGCAATTTGCTTATTAACGAAGATGGTTGTGACTAGGGTCGGGGAGGAAGTGATGGAAGAAGTAGAGGTTGATAAGCAGATTAATCTCCTAGAGGCAATGCCGTTTGCGGGGGGCCCGAGGGATATGACTATGATGCTATCTGTAGAAAGCATCGCGTTGACGCATTTAACGTGCGGAGGATCCTGCCAGAGTAATAAATGCTATGAGGATACAGTGCAAGGCACTTGACATATCAGAAACCACGCTTCCGATATCCAGAAATAACATAATAAGTTGGGTGCCCAAGGAGGAGATCTTGATTTGATGAGAACGAACATTGTCGAGCTACAAGCATCACTTACACGACTGGTACATATCCCTTTGTACCCTTGCCGCGATCGGACCAGGCAACGGGACAAATCTCAGCGACGACATTGTCGTCTCCGTTGAGATTTCCAGCTTTCAGAAGATTTCCGTTGGATACTGCAGAACACGTGCTACCGTCGTAGCAGAATTAATACCCCATGGAGTGGTTCCACAAGAGTATTAGAACGAGCTGGTCACGACGTAGATACGGCAGCTATCCAGAAGCTCACGAAGTAGGGAGCCGAGGGTTGAGAGGGAGAGTTCTTTGATCCAGACATCTCTTTGTTGGATTCTGGAACAACAGCCCTACGAGGATTTCGTCCCTTTTTAGGAGGCATAGTTTAGATTGACTTTCCTAGAGAAGGTTAGTAACAATTGGCAGATTGGGAGAGTGGAGTTGTACTGGTAGAAAGAAATTACGAGCTGTTGAATGTGATATGTTGATATCGGTAGGTTTTGAGGAAGTGTATTCAATTAAGATGAAGAATAGATATCCATCTTCTTCAACAACGCGCAACATACGACGAATTCAAAATCACCCGGCCGGTCTAAGCTTACTCTGAAGGACGATCACGAGTTCAACTACTCTTGCTAGTCGTGCTACAGACGAATGTCCGAATCGTCGGTGGGGTTGCCGTAGCTCGATCTCAGTGAGGTGGCTCCATGCTATACTCTCCTCCTGAGTCTTTGTATTCATCGACGGCTCATTCGCAAACAACAAAGACATGAGCTCCCAGATTGGATACGATATTATTGTTGCGAATGAGGTCGTATCGTCGGAGGAGAAATTCGAAATCGAAGGAAACCTAATTCACTATAGTTCGACGAAGTGCAAATGCGTTACAAGGAGCGTCCTGGTCTCAGAAATCTATGGAATGGTAGGAGGAGTCGACATGGCTATTTCGATAAATACGACGTTTGCAATGATCATTCAGAAGCTTGGCTTCCCTGCGTTACCCATAGTCGTCTGTACCTGGAGTAGCATTCAAGGGTATCCCCACTTTCGGACGATCGGCACCGTCTCCTTCCCTTGAACAAGCACATTCCTAAGATTATCTAGCCTCATTATGTTCGGAGTACACTCTGGCTTGTTGTGACACTTATTGCATCTTTCTCTAGCTCCGTCACAGCGTCTTCGAACTCTTCTCGAGCTTCAATCATTTGCTGTTTCTCGCCTTTGCAGCGTTCTGGGATGCTTCATCCACCACGCTCTTGGGATATGCTCTGAGCGTCCAATTCAGCGCCCCCTAGTCCCGTGAAAGCGAACACCTATACTTTGGCACATTTGGTCTGACTCTTCAACAGGAGGCGACCATGGTTATCGAATTTGAGCTTCAAGGTATTCCAGGTAAGAAAGCCTAAGTCGGAAGAGGTCTTCGCCAATAAATTCCACTTTAGAGCTGTGAGCATTTCGCATGCTCTGCCTAAAACAGTAAAAGCGCATTACCCCTCGACTTCGATAGCGCTCAGAAAGTTTTCGTGATAGAGCGTGCACTACTGTCTCATCGTTGATAGTTTGAAAAGCTTTAGGAGGTAGAAAGCAACCGTAAGGAATACCACTGCCAATCCACCGTACCTCAGTAAGAGATCTACGAGCGGCTGTCCCTCTTTTAGCAAGGCTTGGATGGCGATTACTAGGTTGTAGACTGCTCTTCGCCCTCAAATCCCATCACTTCCATCCAGCTATACTCTCGTCGAAGATTGGGCTTGCGAAAATGCTGGTGCCAATTCCAACTTGCAAATCTTCGTTCGCTTTGATCTACTGTACCAGGCATTTCTGCGCTGTGTCGACTCATTTCAGTGATGCTTGGATGGCATGCGTTGGGTAGCGACTCATCGACGACTGGTATCACAGACGAAAACGGCGGTTCCTCCAATGGCAGTGGTGAAGGGAGTAATTACTCCGTATCGACATTCAGGGATGTATATATCCACTTCGGACTCCCATGAATTCAAAAAATGCCTCATGCCATGCATCTCCTTCGACCCAAAAAAGGAATGGCCTCGCTAAGTCTTCGGAGCTTGCGCCCCAATTGTAGTGATATGGAGGCTCGACTTGGAGGCGATGGATGTACCGCTTCTTCTTCATTCGTCTCCGGCTGGGTTGTGGTTGGTATGATTATATTCAGGTAATACGCAAGATAAAGCGCCAGATGTGCGCATTTCAGTCACTAGATCAGATCCAGCAACTTTCTTTCATATCGTATTGCTGCAACCTCAGGTTGTGCAATATCTAGAAAGGTCTGCTGTAGAATACGGTACGACAATCCCTTAGGAACTTCCGTTTCTGGGTTGTATTCTTAAATGAGCGGCCGCCACGAAAGTACTTATACCCCGCCTATCTTAATTGCCCACCGCTTAGGCTCCGAGGTGTCTCCTCGGCGTACACAAGGTGCCAGTGATGGCTGGGCTTCGGCTACTATAACAAAGGAAGAGGATCTTTCGGCTGAGGAATCTTCGGACGACGGCGCGGCGGTCAGTTGGTCGGCCAGCGAACGGGGTACCGAGGGTAAGGGAATTTCGGGCCGGGAGCCTGAGGAGGTGTCGCTGAATTGTAAGGTAACTTTGCTTGCAGAAGAACGTTCCTCCAAGATTAGAGTTCCTGGCAGCAGGATTCGGGCCTCTTCTTCTACGCGATGTTTATCCTTTATATACCGTTCTTGAAGCCCAGTATTGGTTTTTTTCTTTTGCCAGCCGAAGCTTCTACTCTTGCACGTAGGGAGCCAAACTGCAGTATTGATCATAAAGTCGTACCCGAGTGACGACTTCAAAGTTATGTTCCGAAACCCCCCCTATCTCGTCACTTCTGGAACACGGGACACAAGTAATAATGTCGTTGGTTATTGGTTTCAGTACTTCCTCCCTTTTCCTCGAAAGAAAGGCCCATCTCACCATTCTTAACCCCAGCTTTCCCCACGAATAAAGATAATAACGGGTGAAAGAGAATTGGCGCAGACCGCCTTTGCGACTCCAGTGATACCAATACCAAGCTGCTGTGTATCTGTCATTCGCGCGTCCCTTGCAGTCCTTCAAGGCGTCAATGGCATGTTCCGACCGGCAGAATCAATCCCAAAATTGTGGACTTGAAATTGCGGTTGAAAATTGGAGTCGATTATGAATACTATGCCTGAACGTCTCAGAAGATAGATGCTGGAGCATGCGTGCAAGATGAGATTTCCCTCTCGTTCCTAGGAAAACCGAAGAGCAAAAAACTTCTCCTGAGGATGTTTCCCGCTTGAGAATAATAGCTAATAAGGAACGAGTTGACTCCCTTCTTCTTCCTCGCTGGACAAATTCAAAGATATAGGTCCGGAACGCATGCGAAACAATGCTAGAATTCTGGGTAGCAGAGCATAAGACCTCCTTACTCGGTCTTGAAGACAGCGAAAGCCATGATATCCTAAGTGGTGTTAGGATGTACCCAGGAGGAGGGAATTGGGGGCTTACCGAGCTTGAGGCATGTGCTCCACTTTTAGCACCAAACCTTTGGCAATATTACCAAATCGAATGTGATAGGTCCCACCGACTATTGAGCTAATCTTTGGTTGACAATGAAGCAAGCGGACTTGAACAGCTGTCCGTTTAACCCAGCAGAATGTGGAACAAAGCAGCGGACCGACGACTACCTAGCGTCATTGTTTGCTGTGTGAGGGAGGCATACTCCTCGAGTAGCTCTTCTAGCTCGGCAATCTCCATTTACTCAGGAACGGTTGTTGCATAGTCTCCCAATATCTCAACTTTCTCATTTTTAAATCGTTGGCGTTAGAGTCCCTCTAGTTGCGTCATCACGAACTCCCCGTCATCGTCCTCAACCTCGGTGTCATCATGGGCCCTCATGCCGTCCTCAATCTCCGTCACCACATCAGTAGCTGCGTTTGCTTCCGTTGCAGCTCCATCTCGGCTGTGATCGATATCGCCGTCATTCGTGGGGGAAAACCCCCCCATTCTTGTGATCAACAGACACAGATTGTTGGGTTGCCAGGTCTACCTATGATCATAGGTAGGCGAGTAACTTATTTCACGTAATTATGTGAGTAAATGAATGAAGTTGATTAACTCCTGGGCGCGGCGTCTTGTGTCGTAAGTTATCAGATCCTTGAGAGGCTCGGCGCAACAAATGCTCTGCCGTCTGCTTTGAGTCTCTCTAGCACTGAGATAGCGACTGCTCGCTCTCTAGTCTCTTCCGAAATAACCTTGCTAATCCGTGGTTCTATTAGATCGTTTCGACTCTTCGTGGATACTTCCTCCTGCATCTACTCAAAGACGCCCTCGAGGTTCGTTGGGTCGGTTGGGATTCTGAAAATGGGTGTAGACTGTTTTGCAGATCGATAGTCATGTGCAATTTGTTGTTTGTTGTTATGGATGGAGCTACGAATTTGCTGAGTTTGAGTTAGGAGTTCAGGAAATGAGAGGATTGTTCGTCTCAGCTTGACACGGACCTTAGACAACTACGGTATTCGTTCTCTGTAAACAGGAAAGCTGGGGCTATACCGCCTATGCATAAATTATGCACCTCTGCAGGCCTAGTATTGTTTATTAAGAATCACCGTGTGTAGATCTGAGACCGTGGTCGAGGATGAATGGGTTGAAAGGGCTTCCAATCACGTCACGTGAGAGCCTTCCTCGAAGAATAATGAGAAGGCATTGCTGGCAGAAGGCATTCTGAATGCTTAATGGTTGGGTTTTTACCGTTTCCTGTCCTACCATGGCTGTCGATGCGCTTGGAAACGTTCTATTGACGAGCATCGTATCGTCCACGTCGTCGTGGGGGAACTCTGTATCGTGAGGATATTCGGTCTTCATTTCCTTGCTATGAACCAAATGACCGAAAGATGTGAGAAGTGGAAAACCTGCATGAGGTGCAAGCTCGAATCCAACAGCGTCGCGTCGTCGTGGTGTCGTAATGTGAGATCCCAGAACCTCTCATTATCGTCGCGAATTCGATCGACATATTCCAATATGGCTGTAGTATTTTAGATGAGTCGTCAAGATCTCCTTTAGCTTGGTTAAAGAGCCAAGATTCTAAAGCGATATTGCATTCATCTTGATCAAAGCCATCCACTTGATTCGTGGGGAACTCCGTACCGTGAAGATATCCGGTTTTCATCTCCTTGCCATGAACCCCATGACCGAAAGATATGTCGCCTTGTTCGATGAGTCTCTTGAGTATGTTACTCGCGAGGATGATTTATTTGAATGCCGGTACCTGATGACCGAGATTTGAGGAAAGAAATAATGGCTAGCATCCTCTTAAAACCTATATTAGGTTCTCGCTGCTTCGTCACAAGCAGTTAACCATGCGGGAGATCTTTCTATAGTAAATCGATCCTATGACTTGAGTGCAATCTCGCGCATAGTGTTGGTCATATTATCTCCTGCAATAGCAATCTGCTTATGGGCCTTCAATCAGTATTCCGTCCCGGACCCGTCCCATGCAAGTCTTCGAGAGTGATGTTGAATCCGTGTACAACGTCGAGGTTGCGGCTCATATGAGGGAAGAGGACAACATGTGTCTTCCAGATGATCCCCTCGAGGTCCGGCAATGGCATCCGTCAACTCCTCCAGCCTACTTTGAATTCAAAGAGGCGAGTATCTAGAAACCATCCCTCAAATCCATGGGTGTTATGCCAACTGTTCATCATTAGCATGTTTCTAGACTTCATGATCGGATATACCTTTCGCCCCAATGGATCATATCCCCTCCGACCGTAAGGTTCTCATTGGACGTCCTCAAATGCAAAACCCCTAATCCAAATCATTTATCGGAATAGCCTAGATGATCTGTCTTAAAGTGGCACAAGCCTCTCGAAGAGATCTTCTGCTTGCTATAACCACACGTCGTGTAATCCGCCCCACCACGAACCCACTGCTCTCTTATTGCCTTGCATCAATTGATAATAATAATTCCTTCACAGCTTCGAAATAATGAGTCTCGCTAGCTGATATGTTGTCATTTTTCCGTGTTGAAAGAGCGTTGATAATGTCCACCTGGTATTGGGTATCGCTTCTCGAGGCATACCAAAGCATATTTTCTGCTATTCGAGGATTTTATGCGCTGAAGAATCGATTTTGAAGGCATTGTGGCGGATGATTTTCGCCCTGCGAGGAAATTCAAGGGTTGAATACTGCATTTCTTGTATTCGGTTTGTTGCGAAGAGGGTGTGAGGGTTCGTTTAGAGGTATGAGGACCGACAGTGAAAGCTTTGTAACCAAACCTTTCGTTAAGATCACTAGATGGATCAATATTAAGACATCAAAAACAATAGGAGAACGAGTACCTTGACTTCTTGCTGTTGTTTTCCTCGTTATCAGACATATCGTTGATGCCGCTTTTAGAACGACTACAGTTTTCGAAGTCGGTATGCTCCTACATTGAGACGAATTCGTGATATGATTGCTGCATTTCTTGTAATCGGATTCTTCTGAGGAAGAGGTTCTGGGAGATTCGTTCGGTATCATGTATGAATAATGCGCGAATTGGATTGTGAGGGGTTTCGTGATTATGAATGCTACATTTCTTGTAGTGAGTTTCTTATGAGGAAGAAGTCCCAGGAGGTAACATTCGGTATGTGAGGTATGAGGGATGATGAAGTGATATCGTGAGGGTAATTTACCAGAAAACGGTCGGCAAACAGTATGAAAACAAGGAAGTACGGACGGATGGATGAATAAGAGATGAAGTTTTATAAGAGCTGGAGGTTCGCTGGAATATCCATCCCCATGGGGCCTGGAGAAGATGCAACTTTCCATCATCTCCAACTCACTGCCGAAGGAAAATCTGCAGATGTCCTTTCCCGTAATTGCAGGAATATCAAGTGATGCATGCATACATGGACTTGACGCAAACAATAATCATTTGAGATCGCAAAATAATTGATTGATAATTGCCGCTGACCGGCGGCCCACGTCTCAGAGGCTGCAATGCTGAAGAGGATGTTGGTGACGCAGTCAGGAAACTTCAAAGGATGAAGCATAATTCTAGTATCGAAGTGTTGAATAAAGGGGGGAAACGCATTTTACCCCTCAACACCCCTCACCCACAATGGGATCCTACTTTCTTCGAAGGGGAGAAAGGAAAACTGCATGAGATGCGGAGTACACGTGACTTGTTAGCATCAACGTGAGTCTGGTCTCAGCTGTTGGCAATGTACCTATCCACCGGTGTGAGCAACTTGCCGCTCATATGGGTCGGTTTTTGGATCTCACACGCCTATTTTCATGTTTGACAAGTTGAAGAGAGTCATGTTGTTGCTGCAGTGGGAAACAGCAGGAGACTACTCCCTGGTAAATCTTTTTAAGGGTAAAGGTTTCAATTGGAAAGAGGAGCAATAGTAAAGATTGCGAACATAGCCTGGACCGGCTGAGAGTGCTGTCTATCCACCCGCCTCGTAGCGTGGAAAATGTTTCGGGAGGAAAGGTACCTACTCAAGACTGTTTGTATGCAGTCAAGGGAAGTGACGTTCCATTCCATGCCCTTGTCTTAGCCGACCAGATTTCAGGAGGATTTCTAGACACAAACGAATTCCCAACCCGTCCCTTATCCATGGCATCCGCAAGTCGCAGGTACCTACCTAGGTACCTTTTGGGGGGATTTGACGGGAGCAAGTCGAGAATCTCACGTGATTCCAACGCAGGTACCCCCCCGCCGGTGTCTGAAGGCAGGATCCTCATTCCCAAACTCGTTTTGCGGGCTTGGAGAAGTCTCTTGCACGATGACAACTCATCACTCGATGATATTCCACCGTGGCACATATGATAGGAGCACGGATTTCCATCGAGTAATCATTGAGTAAAGATCGGATGAAGCTCGCGATAGTTTCACGTTTGTTGGCGCGCTAGCACACCGTCATCGTCCGGATCTCGCCTGATTTTTCACTTTCATTTGAAAAGACCGCATCTTAACCTCCGGCCTCTCATCAGCACCATGGATGCACAACTGATGTTGCACTGCGTCTGGGCTAGATTAGGGGCTCAAGTACTCTAGTACCTGACCCCGAATGGCTGATGGCTTGCTCTTCACAGCGCTATCCCCGGAAGAGAGGGTTAAAGATAGGATCAAGATAGGGAGATAAGCATTTGGTGGGATGATGATCAACGCCGACGATGGCTGCACCCCACAGTAAACCCTGGCCTATTTCATTTGTTAAATTCTTTGCTGACTGTCTGTCTCCTTTACTGGTCTTCGTCTTCCTTTTCTATTCACTTCAAGAGTAGGAAATCCAGCGTGTTTTCGTTGTGTATATACCGTCATCAAGGCTAAATTCCCTTATCTATTACCCCCCCTCAACACCACGATAAGCACATTCCAAGTCAAGAAGTACTTATTTACAGGGCAAAAACGCCTCAATCCGTCCTCCTGACCGTCTACGACTTTTCTTTTTCGAAATCGGCCCAGGGAGTCCCTCAGAATGTCTCTCGATGACCACCCAAACCATTTCCCTTACCCAACACCAGCTCATACTCCACCCCACGACTCCAACATCCCACTTACGGTCCTGGTCTCGAGTCGAGCTGTCATCTTTGACAATGAGAACAATCTCATTGTCTCTCCTGCAACTCTAACCCTCTCTCCGCAAACCGGAACCATCATCTCCATCCTCCCCACCATCTTACCTGCCTCGAGTTTTCCTCCGAATACTACGTACATTGACCATACTCCTCACCTCCTCCTACCTGGGCTCGTTGATGCCCATGTCCATCTCAACGAGCCTGGCAGGACAGAATGGGAGGGCTTCGAAACAGGAACAAAGGCGGCAGCATCCGGTGGGGTCACAACGGTCATTGATATGCCATTGAATGCTATCCCGCCTACCACAACTGTTGCGGGACTGAAGGAGAAGATTCGGGCTGCACAAGGTCAATGTTGGGTTGACGTTGGATTCTATGGGGGAATAATACCTGGTAATGCAGAGGAACTGCTTCCACTTGTGAACGCTGGTGTCAGGGGTTTCAAAGGGTTCCTGATAGAAAGTGGTGTGAGTACTGATGTGCTGCCAATTGATATGGGACTAACATTTTCAGGTCGATGAATTCCCCGCCGTCTCCTCTTCCGACGTAGCACTCGCTATGACCACTCTCGCTAACACACCAACGACCCTCATGTTCCACGCGGAAATGATCCCACCTATCACGGATTCCGTAGGAGATGATGTGCAAACATCTCTCCCACCATTAGCCCCAACCGGTCCCCTAAACTCCTATTCCACATTCCTCGCCTCTCGACCCCCAGCATTCGAAACCTACGCTATCGAACAAGTGCTTTCGCTCGCCCACTTAGCCCCAGACTTACAATTGCATATAGTCCATCTATCAGCGATCGAAGCAATCCCCCTGTTAAGAAAAGCTAGAGAAGAAGGCATCAAAATCACCGCGGAAACATGCTTCCACTACCTCGCCCTCTCCGCCGAAGAAGTAGCCGAAGGCGACACACGTCATAAATGCTGCCCCCCCATCCGCTCCTCCCTCAACCGCTCCGGGCTCTGGTCCGAACTTTCAAACCCGAACTCCGTTCTCCAGACTATCGTCTCGGACCACAGTCCCTGTACCCCGGAACTCAAACTTCTTCCTGAACATCTCAATCATGGATGCGGCTCTGCTCTTGGGCATGGGGAAGTAAAGGGTGTTAATGGAGAGATTTTGACGAAAGAAGAAGCAGAGAAAGAACGTGGTGATTTCTTCGCTTCCTGGGGAGGTATCTCATCAGTTGGGCTGGGCCTTCCTATTCTTTGGACTGAAGCTACTTCCCGCCCGGCCGAAACTTCAATTTCTATCCTAGACGTAGTCCGTCTCTGTGCCCTCAACACCGCGAAACAAGTCGGTCTTTCCCATAAAAAAGGAGCGCTGAGACCAGGTATGGACGCCGATATTTGCGTGTTCGATGATACAGCCACTTTCGTTGTTGGGAAGGAACAAATGTTGTTTAGGAATAAAGTTAGTCCGTATCAAGGACGGGAGATGCGGGGCATGGTGAAGGAGACTTATGTTAGGGGGAACAAGGTTTTTGAGCGTGGGGCGCGGGATGGCGGGTTTGTGTCGAAGGGAGGCCCTAGTGGGAAATTGTTGTTGGAGAAGCGAAAGGTTTAGGAATGATGTTGATTGAGTTATTTGAGAGGTGGGAATTTGCTGCATAGATTGCGTCGATGGGGGCTATTAGCTGACACTTGGCATTTGATGGGATGAATGAGATATTATCTACGTACGTACCAGATTAATTACTAAGACACGACAATTTACATACCCACTCTCGGGAACCCTCACCTACTCTTTTCCCCATCAACTCCCCTCAAAATGCCACTCTTTACCCAACCAACAACTCCATTCCCACTAGGTAACATACCAACCAATCCCCTCCCCACCCCCAAAATCAAGCAAGCCTAATCGGCCAGCGTTCCCTTATCCTCCCCCCATACCTATAGATCAGCGCCGGCACAGGAATCAGCCCAAGTGCCACGAATCCCAACAACGAGTTCCCCCATCCTAAGCCGAGAGAGTCGTACATTTTCGGGCCAGCGAGGGGCAAGAAGGCGGCGAAGAGGCACCGGATTGCTGTGAGACCAGCCATTGCGCTGGCGGCGCAGGGCCCACTGGCGTCGATGAAGTAGGTTTGGATGGCGGCGAAGATGCCCATTGTTCCGAAGCCGAAGGGGAGCATGCCGAGGATGGGAACAATCCAGTGCACGTGTTTTTCGGCAGACCAACCGTACCACTGCGTTACTTCAGCACCCCGGATACATTCAGACGTGGTGAAAGGGGGGATAACAGGAGTTAGACGTACGAAAAATGAGATAGGAACAAAGAGTGCGAAGAAAAGGCAAGACGCGAGGCGCATCTCAGGCTCATAAACACCGTTGTTGGCTTTGGTGAGCCGGACCGCGGTTGCGTCGGATGTTTTGGCTACGACTACCATTCCGGTCATGAAACCTAGTCCTACCCCTAGGTATGCTAACCCACAGATCCTGTTCTCGCGTTAGCTTATTGTAGATACAAGGGAGCGAAAGGGGGTGAAATAAGAAAGGGATACATACTCAGGAGCCCACCCATACGTCTCAATAAAAACCCCCGTCACCGTCGTAAAGATCAAATAAACCAAGCCAAAAACAAAACTCATATACAACGCCAACAGCGGCAGAATCGGACTACTAACAATCATCCTGAACGGTCTCCCCACACCCCTAATCAACACACTTCTCACCTTCAACTCCTGCTCACTCTTATCCTGATCATACGCACTCCTCAACTCCGTCCTCCCCGTTTCCTTAATCAACTTCTTCGTCTTAGAACGTATCAGCACCACCGCATTCGTCTCCTTGCCCACCACAAGATAACCACACGACAACGTGCCACACGCAATCAACAGCACCCAATAAACCCACCTCCAACCGGCGCGCTGCGCAATGAATCCCCCTATGATAGGTCCAATAACGGGACCAAACAGAGGACCAAGCACGTACATGGAGTTTGCAAGGCCACGTTGTTGGATCGGGAATAAGTCCGCAATGACCCCGCCGCCGATGGTGAGGCAGGCGGAGCCGCCCAGGCCTCCAAGGAAACGGAAGGCGATGAGGGAACCGAGGTTGGGCGCGAGTGCGCACCCGAGTTGCCAGATGGTGAGGAAGAGGTTGGAGTACGAGAGGACGGTGCGGCGGCCGTAGATCTCGGAGAGGGGGGAGAGGATGAGGGGCCCCACCTTTTATTGTCAGTACAATATATATATCTATAAAGGCGGAATTGGGATACGGAATGAAGTAAGATGGGTTTGGGCAAGAAACTCACCGCGAACCCGAGGACGAAGATGCTGATGGTAAGGGTACTGAGTATCTGGCTCGTGTTATGGAATTCTTTGTCCATGATGCTGATCCCGGGTGCGGGGACGGAGCTACTTAGGGGACTTTCCTCGAATATGTATATCAGCCAGTGCATCCCGATTCACCATCCCATCCTAAACCCTCCCGCGGTTTCCACTCCACTTCCCTCCCCGTCTCATAATTACGCCTCATCTCACAACTCAACGACAACATGAAAAGAAGCAAAAGGATAATATACTCACCTCAACAACGTAATCCCACTCACAAACCCAAGCGACGCCCACTTCCTCGCCTCGGGGAAATTCCTCGGGTGCAATGGATCATCTTGGCTTTCCCACCCCACCAACCCCTTCTCCAGATCCGTTTCCGGATATATTTCCCGAACGATATTTTCCCTTTCTTTATCTCGGCGTGATTTGCGGGAGGAGGCGCGGGATTTGCTGCGATGGAGAGAGAGGGAATGGGATTTAATACGTGTAGGTACATCTTTCTCCTCTGGTTCTGCTTCCATGGAAGGGGTGTTATCTTCCTTAGGGTTTGTCAGTAGGAAAGAAATGGAACCTAGAATATGGGAGTGAAGTAGGAAGGGGAAAACTCACCTTTTCCACATCTCCCGACCTTATCTTCTCATCTTCTAAAGGGCCATGTTCAAGATCTTTATCCGATCCCGTGCCCCCCTCCGTCTCTGTCTCGAGATTACCCATTCTCTGCGTATATATGAGCTATCCACGTTGAATTATTGAAAAGTTGCATAGCACGGGAACAGAACCCGTCGTGGATCGTGGAAATTGGCAGGAATTGAAAGTTAATATAGAGATATTTCAATAAATAATTAATTATCGAGAATAAGATCTTAACTCCGAAGTGAGCAGATGCAGCCCTGTCGACCTCGCGTGACTCACCAATTCCATCCATCCATCTCTCTCCCCTTGTAATTCGGGGATCGGATAATTCGGTCGGCCTTTCGGCTCTAGTTGTTCGCGAGGCGCTGCGAGGGGGAAAGGGGATGAGAACGAGAAATGGCATTGAATAGATAAAAATAGATAGTAAATATAGCAGCTCATTTACTTAAACTGGAATTTAAATGTTCGATTCGTCGCTTCATGGAAAGTTTCACAGGTATTCCTGTAAACTCGTTTCAGAGGATATAGATCAATAGATCTTTCTTGTGAGTATGATCTGTTAAGTTCAATGGCTTGAATGAAGCTGGTCAGTCCCATTCTCACACAAATTCAAATGCGTTGCCGGATCTTTCTGTAAAGCTCAGGTCTAAAACTAAACAGATCTTTGAACCACTGCCATCCTGCAAACTATTGTCATCTTCCCAATTTCTACCATTGACAATCAATCTCCCTCATCTAACCGTAAAAGTTTCTCCCAAATAAAGCAAAGCTGATAATACTTTATACTACTTTTAAGCTTTAGGTCACTAGAGTGCTATCATAGATCAAAATTACTACCTATCCACTCAACCATTACTCTGATGTGAAGTGCTGGTTCAATGAGGGATTTGAATCTAGAACGTAGGATGAGTGGATTTTTTTATATCGATGAGTTGGTTGGTTGTTTAATTGATGGGTGCATATCAGGGTGAATGAATATTGGCGGGGCAAATGTGGGTGAAGGTTTGCCATTCACTCTGAAATTTCCGCTTTGACAGATTCATAGCACGAAGCAGGGTGGGGACTGGGGGTATAAAGACCTTCAAGTTTCTAGTGCAGGGATCACAGAGCAAGGCAAGATACCGTTACTGGCTGGAGAGTTTCTGTGTGTTGCAGCATTGTTGCCTACTTGCGATTGTATCTAGATGTTAGGGATAACCTGGGCGTATATTATATATGGCTTGACTTGAAATACCCAACTATTTGAAATACCGAGATTTTGAGATCTTGAATAGTAGGATCATCACAACCGTCTATATTTTGGCAATAACTTTGACAATGACAACACTTCCACCAACATTGGTCTTTAACCCACAAAGAGCAACCTCCCTTTAGGAAATTTTAGGGCTCACAATTTTTTAAGATGAGTAGTGCTTTGGCGCAAAATACAACAGCACGGACTTCTTACACACATATGTTGGATCTGGTACGCAGTAGATTTCCCTGCAGGAGTCTTGAATGTAAGTTCTTTCTTTTATACCCATCTTAGATGAGTCAAGTTGTAGTTTGCAATTCACTCTCAGTGTCTATACAACTAGATTAGTTTCTTCTTGCTTTGTTATATTCACAATTAGCAACCTCAGTCTGGTACTTAAAACGAAGTATAAAAACCCACAACTGCAGACACAATCAATCCAGATGTGAGATCCAAGACCTCGAACTTCATAGGAACTACAAACTGTTCTATATTGTGATTTTTATTGTCTATGAAAGAAAGAAAGAGGCACTTCCAAATTCTTTGGTTGTAGGTTGACACATACACCCTCCATATCTCCCTGTGTTAAGTTTCTTGATGTTGTCAATTTCAATGGCTGTGAAAGAGTCTACCTGTGTCATTACACACCATACAATGTATGATCTAGATGCAGCTTACATACGCTTGAATGCATTGATGTAGGGTTACATCTGCAATTTTATTCCTTTTAGGGTATTGGGCATATTGGTAACTGGTGACTCAATCCAATCCAAACTACACTCACGGAATCCATGGCGCCTTGGAAACTTTTCATAATTTTCTGTTCATCTGAGAAGTGGAGGGCAAGCGGGTTCTCATATTGAGATTCTTGTAATAGAAGGGGGTTATGAAGGCGAATTGGAAGTGAAGGACGGAAGGTGTAGTGTGGGGGAATTAATCAGGAATTAATCAAATATTTCAGCTCTTTCAAGAATCTGTTGCAATACAACACAACCCAACTCTTTAAATACATGATGGAATGTAAGGGCCAGAGGAAAGAAAATATGAGTTTAAAGAGAGGAATGATAGATATATGGGTGAGGAGTATGTAAAATCTTACTAGAATGATGTCCTGGACATTGGAAGGAAACTAGAAAGGCTTCAGTGGATTATTGTCATTTGAGAATCAGTTGTGGACAAGCTGATTTATATTAGTGATCACTATCATTTGTCCAAGTCTCATCGCTTCATTACATATAATAAATTTTGTAATTCCTACAGTATAGCTTCCAAAGGCTACGAACTGTACTCTCGTAATCATCACCTTTGTCTGAGGTTATTACAATTCCCAATCAAGAAGGCAGCTCGGATTTTATTAAAGTGTGGTGTGCTGCAGAAACCCCGATAGAGGCAATTAGCTCAATTTCCGGTCTAGAGCAGACCTGGTAAGAAAATTGGCGTAGCTGGTATAAACTTGATTTAACCAAAATTACACCTGATAATTTGATTTAAGGCACAAATATTTTATTATATATCAGCTATATAACTGTTATGTCATTGCGATATATTGGTATTATTGTAAGGCTTTTAGATTAGGATTAGGAGAATTAGGATTTGTTAGGGGTTTGGAAAAGAGTAGAAGCGTTTTAAAAGAAATATTCTATATAAATTATATATATTTAGAGTTAGATACTAAAATGAGGTATTAGATATTAGGGTTTTACTAGATATAACTAAATTAGTTTTGTATCAGCTTCGCAAACTTTTGTGTCTGGCATGGTATAGATACCTCAATTTCGTCTCTTAATACATGAGGGCAGAAGAACCTTGGCGAACAATACTGCAAGACATGATAAGGGGCAAGTAAGTGCGAGAGCACCACAGCTAGGTAAGTAGTAGATCGTGGCAAGACACGAAGTCAGACCAGTTCACATTGCATGTAGAGCAAGCTTGTCGCATCCACTCCTTATTCACAATGCGAGGGGTAGAGGAGGCTAGCCATTAAATCTCCGGAGATCGGCGCCACCAACGCCAATCAATGATCCCAAGCCTAACCATGTGCCCAGCCCTGTAGCCCCACAACAATCACCCCGCCAACACACCCTCACCTAAATAATCTTCAGCCAGCTCATAGTCGCATAGTCGTAACCATGACCCTTCGTCCTCTTCAGAAGGTCTATCACCTTCTCACAATCAATCACTTTCTTGCTGCGCAAGTAAAGATCAAGTCGAGTCGCTTTAATCATGACTGATGCCTCAATACCTAAAAACCACCCTGGAGAACGCCTGGCGAGCTACTTCGACAGCTTTTTCAAGACAATAGTCGGCATATCCACCTTTGGGGCCTCTCTCACCTTCTCAAAGGTAATATCACCTCCTGTAGACCCATGGATCGATTATGGCTTCTCCAAAGACCAAGTCCAATTGTTTCTCGCTCTCTCCTGGCTATTCTTCATCCTGGATCTTGGATTTACCTCCTTGGTAGCATCGGCTCTCTCACTATACCGTCCTCAAGCGATACAATATTTCGGAATTACGGATAGCAGCGACAGGAGGATTGTAATGTGGTATGCAACTATCGTGAGCTTTGTGCTCTTTACACTAGCGATTGTTGCATTTCTTTTTCTGGGACTGGCTGTGACTGCATATGTGGGTCCAACAGGTTGGACAGCAGTGGCGTTCACATCTATATTCGCAGTAACGGTAGTAGGAGTGATTGTGTGGCAGAGCCCCATCGGGTCGAAAAGCATTGGGCAGGTCACCACTTCACACGAAAGCCAATCGCAAGGCTATCCTTCGGACGAGAAATTGGGCGGATATCAGGGAGGACGTTATACAGGGGATGATGATTTTCGAAATGGTTATAATGATGGGACTGCGGAGCTGGGACGGTATGCGGATGCAGATCCGGGAACCGGGAATGGGCCTTCGTGGGTTTTGGATCCAGTGGTGCCTCCTTACACAGCAGACCTTCGCAGGTTGAGGTCTCAACGAGGCTCGTCTGGCTCTAGGTACGATCGAGGCCGTGGATACCAACAACAACGTGGAGATTGGATTGAACCTAGCGATATGCGGGCATACGGTAATAGGCAGATATCATAGTCTGTAGCATATATTTTGTATTTAGTATTATATAATGAGCCTAATGCGTTAAATACTGAAGCGTCTCGATACATGGCCAAATTTTTTGGGCGTGCAACATGGCCATTAGTCAAAGACAAGCTACCCTACGCAGACTCAAATGTCAAACATACATGCTGGGAACAGTTCTCCTTAAATCCACCTGTGCCACTTCAATTTGGTACAAATGTTTTTTTCCTCGTCCCACAAGACTGTTCATCACCTTCCGGCTTTCAATCTCTCATTACCTAGTGATCTCTTTGCAAGAGATCTCGAGGGTGCATGCGAAGCTCGCATGTTGAAGCGCCGTAGCTGCACCAATACCATTGATGTTCTATTAAATAAGATAATCCTCAGTAAGGTGAATATTTATGCATTTCTTCCAAGAAGGCGAGTAATACATGGAACTCGGCCATTGAAAATAGTCTATATCTGCGTTGATCAACTGATGAACATAAACGTGGCGTAGAACTTCATCTTCTCCGCTCAATTTGGCAAGAAAACCCGGCTAGGAAAGGTCGAAGATGAGGGCACTTCAACGTTCATTTTGATTCAGATACTCGGCATCGTGTTTTGCCATTATCAAAAAGAAACAGAATCGAAGAACACAAGGCATTTCCCTCCAATATCATCGAGGTCTCTAAGATGGGAGGTCTCCAAGACGGGTTATTTGTAAATCTCCTGGATTGGACGACGGGTGGGAGGAGTTTGTGAAGCGGTGACAAACAGCCAGGACTCGGGCCCGTCCAAACCGGAGATTGCAGTTTTATGGCATTATTCATGTCGTAAATGGAAGATGAAGTTCAACGCATTTTGGACCAGAAGAAGCCGTACGAGTTTGTAGGGGCCTCCTATACCCAGTTTGATGGATGATAGCTGCTGAGGTACTCCTTACCATCTTCTGCTTCACTTGCAAAGCAAGAATAGTCTGCAGACAATAAGCTCCTTTGATGGGCACCGCTTTCTAATCACCGTCCAAGGACCTCAAACGATAATGGTCCACGGCTTCTTCTATCGAAGCTTCCGGGTGTAGAAAATAGCCTGCAACTTAATGACCAGTCTGTAGATTGCAATTCTAAATTCGTAAAGCTACTCTTCTATCGGTCGTCCTGTATACTGTTATTAGAATAGTACTAGGTGTAGTTGGAAAGGGGGGCTGGTCAGGTGATATAGCCGAAGCCCCTTAGTCGATAGGTCTATAGTTGAATAAGCTATAGTAGAATATAATATATTAAAGAACTTGAAGACTATCTAGAGAGGGATGA
>Ga0182030_10004353_pt1 | contig 30233 bp, 27 predicted proteins | sample 812S3MmetaG_FD_121299 | JGI IMG/M metagenome (GOLD analysis project Ga0182030, IMG submission 121299) | Permafrost microbial communities from Stordalen Mire, Sweden - 812S3M metaG (Illumina Assembly) | ecosystem: Environmental > Terrestrial > Soil > Wetlands > Permafrost | place: Sweden...
GCAGGAGCGTCAGCATCGCGCCGACGCGGAACGCGGCGGGACGCGGGACCGACTGCAGTCGCGAGACCGGTTAACAAGGCACCCGAACGCGGGACAGTGATAGCGACGCCGGCATGCAATGATGGCGGGCCCCGCGAGCGAGTGCCTCCGGCGAGCGACTCAAGAACGGCTTCACGATGCGTTGGTATCAATCTTGCTTTTGTGATATCGTCTCGATGTTGTGCATGTCGATCCACGACGTGCGCATGTTCACTGAGCCAGATTCTTACAGAGGACGACATGGCCAAGAAAGCGAAGAAGGCTAAGAAGACCGCGAAGGCAGCCACCAAGAAGGTGGCAAAGAAGACTTCGAAGAAAAAGAAGTAGTCGTATCCGCGACTGAGAGATTGCCGCCTCCGGGTCGCGACCCGGACGCAAAGCGAAACCTTCCAAAGGATCTGAAACGTCCTTTGCAGCCGTTCGGTATCGCGGCAAAGGCAAGATAAGGCCGGACCTTTGTGCAGGTGGCTGCTGCACAAAGGTCCGGTTTTCGTTTCTGCCCGGTGGGTGATCTGCTCTTGCGCGAAGGATCGAGGCCGCATGGCCGCGACGCTCTTGCGGCGCGGTTCACGAGAGCCTGGTCCGCGAACGCGGACGCGCCCACTATCGCGATTCATTTGAATGCTATGGCGTGAGCGTACCCGTATTGAGAGACGTATGACTTTCGTTAGTCCGAGGTTCAGATCGAGCCTAAGGCCTGCCTATGTAGAAATTTCCCGGCCTATTCTCGTTGAGGCGGATTTTTATATCCTGCTCGTTATCAAGTAGCTCAATCGCAAGAACGCTGCGGTCGTCGCCTTCGCCGATCATCGGGGGACTCTGACCCTGCACGAGCATGGCTTGTTCTTCGGAATTAAGCTCTGCCCAAAACCCATCGGTCGCAGCGATAAGTGAGCTGCCGGGCTCAGCTTTGATTCCAGCGACGTCAGGAGGCATGAACTCCTTGGCCCGGAAACTCCGCGTGAGTCGGTGCCTGACGTGACTTTTTGCAATCTCCGCGACTGGAATGTCGTCGATCACATTGGCCAATGTATGTGGCCTGATGAGCCATTGAAGGGAGTTTTCTCCTGCCTGCCGTCCCAGCAAACAATCGCCGGCATGTAGAACGAGTCCCGATCCAGTTCCCGCGAGACATACGATCACATAGCTCGCTGTATCTCGGGGAAACCGCTTCGATAGGCTTCCATGAATTTTGCCCAATTGTGCTGTGAGAGTTTCTGCCGTGACGTCTTCGGCCGTGGCGATGTACCAATCTATGACATCACGGGCGATCTGGCCGGCCAGCTCGCCGCTCTTTGGTCCTGACGTTGAACCATCCAGAACGAGGCACAGCATTCCATCGGGGCGTATCCCGACGCCGCCATAGTCCCGATTGTCGCCGGTCTTTTTTCCCTGCTGACTGCGCCAATCGAGCTGCATTTCCATTCTAGCTGTCGCTCTCGCTTATCGCGACAAAGCGCTCCCGCACAATATCGACGCGCCCTTCCGGCCCACTGATATTGCCCGCCAGAAAGTGATCGAAATCATCATGCGCCAGCAGCGCCCTGAACTGTTCCGCAATGTAGCGGCGAATATCATCGTCGGCGGCTTGAATTTCGGCGACGAGCTCCTCGCGGCCATCGACGACGAGAAGAATGTCCTCCATATCGCGGCTTCCTAACAGATCATTGTTGCCGCGACCGAGATACGCCCCAAGCTTTGTCGCCAGAAACAATTCTGGCGTGAGGCGTTTGATGGTTATCGTATCGGTCAGAGGATGATTGACCGCCGTTTCAATACCTTTGGCATACCAGCGATTACTAAAGCCGAGAATGCTTTCATCGTCAGGCATGAAATCGACCTTGAGGTCGCCAAGCCGCATCCGGCAAATCACATCGTCTTCCGGAGATTCCGCGAATCCCTTTTGCCGCAACTGCTCTTGCAGTTGCGCCCATTGCGCACGCCCGACAAGATCAACGATCAGATCGACATCGTCGGTTGCCCGTACGCCTTCGAGCGTAATCTCATCGGTAATGAACAGTGCTGTCGTGCATCCGCCGACAAAGACGAGCCGCCCGCGCAGGTCGTCGCCCAACGCCTTAGCGACGGTTTCCAACATAACAAGGAGTTGGCCCTTAACGCTGGTCATTTTTCAAAAGCCTTTCTGAAATGCGTTCAACGGCCAGCCCGGTTTCTCTCTGATTTCCAATCCGAATGGCATCAACAAGGGCCAGATATTCATACAGACGGTCGTCTTTCTGGACGGCTTCGGGAACGCTCTTGAACAGAGGCTCTAGCGACTGTCCGTGGGCCTTGCCTTTGGCGAACGGCCAGACGTGGATATATTCGCCCGCGCTGATCAAAAGACTCTTCAACGAGGGAGCTGCAAAGGCGGTCGGGACACCTCGCGTCATGGCGCCGGGTCTTGCCGGAAAAACAAACTTCAGTCCGTGGATAATAAAATTGCAGAGGTTGCGGCGGTTGGGCTTTGGCCGACCGGAATTGCGATCTTTGACCGCAAGGCCTGAAGAGATGCTTCGATTGATCGAGGCATTGACTTCCGTCTTGCTGATTCCAAGGGAAGCCTCTAAGCCGCGAACGGAAAAGGGATCCTCGCGGTGCACATCCAGCCTTGGATGCCCGCCCCCCTTGCGCTCCTCGTGCTCGAGGCTCACGAGTTTGAGCAATATAACGACATCCTGGCTTTTCATCCGATATTAGCCCCTGTCCCTTGTCCTAGGACTGAGGACAGTCAGCCATAAGCTCGGTCCGGTTGTCAAACAATCCTTCTCAGATCAGAAGGAGAAATCGCATAATTTTATGTAATTTCAATTGCTTATAAGAGAAAGACCAACACTTCGCGAAAATTCGGTATCCGGCAGGACGACAGATATCAGGCCGCCTTCGGGATGCGTGCCGCAGCTTGGAGCAGCGGCAGCGGACCTGCCGCGAACAGATTCGCAGTGCCGAGCAAGAGCGCATCCGCCATCAAAAAGCCCTCGAACGCATCGTCGCGGACGAGCACGTCGTGACCCTGATCTACCTCGAAGACCGCGACGAGCCGGTGGATGAGAGCTTCCTGCTCCGCGACCACGCCGGCCATACCGGCATCAAGGCGCATCTGCACCGCTGCCGCCATGTGGAGGTGGCCGTCACCTTCAACGGCGAGACCGTGCATCACCACTTCGGTCCCGGCACGACCGTGACACGGGTCAAGACCTGGGCGGCCGAGCGCAAGTTCGGCATGACGCCGCAGGAGGCTGGCGAGCACGTGCTGCAAATCGCCGGCACCAAGGAACGGCCGGATCCGGGCACGCACCTCGGCACGATCGCGTCCTGCCCGGTGTGCAAGATCGCCTTCGACCTCGTCCCCAACGAGCGCGTCAACGGCTAGGGAGCGGCGTGATGAGTCTCCCGGATGAGCGGGCCTTTCGGGCCGATATCGGAAAGCCCGCCTTCCGCCTCGCGCAGGCGGAAGGCCGCTGGCACCTGATCGGCATCGCCTGGCCGCACGTGGTGATCGCCGTCACCGCGGCCGACGGCCGCGCCCATGTCCTGCGCTTCAACTGCGCCGGCTACCCGCAGCAACCGCCGACCGGCGGGCCGTGGGACCCCGAGAACAACGCGATCCTGGCTGCCGCGCGCTGGCCGCGCAGCAAGGGCGGGCGGCTTGGCACGGTATTCCGTCCCGACTGGAAGGGCGGCACCGCGCTCTATCTGCCCTGTGATCGCGAAAGCATCGTCGGTCACGACAACTGGCGGCACGAGCTGCCCTCAAAAATTTGGCGGCCCGCCGCCGGCATCAATCAGTATCTGGAGCTTGTTCATGAACTTCTCAATTGCGCAGATTATTGGCCGCCTGTGGGCGCCGCGGCATGAGATCTCCTGCTCGTGGTTCCTGTGGCAGCGCCTGTGCGCGAGGCTGCGCGAGCGCGGCCGGAACGCGACCCGCGAGAGCGGCGCATTCCTGCTCGGCTACCGTGCCGATGGCCGCGCCCGGATCGTTGATTTCATCCTGTACGACGATCTCGATCCGGACGCGCTCGACACCGGCATCGTGCATTTCGACGGGCGGTATTTCGGAGCGCTCTGGGATATCTGCAAAAGGCGCGGCATGAGCGTCGTTGCCGACGTGCACGTGCATCCCGGCGGCGCCGGACAGAGCATCTCCGATCTCAGCCACCCGATGATCTCACGCGCCGGGCACATCGCGTTCATACTTCCCAATTTCGCCCGGCCGCCGGTGCCGCCGAAGTCGGTCGGCATCTATCGCTATCTCGGCGACAAGCGCTGGTACACCGTGCCAGCCGCGGCGCGCCGAGTGTTCCTGCATATCGGATTGTGAGGCCGCTATGACCGCATTCACCGCCGCCGACAAACTGCACCGCTTGGTCAAGCACGCGCTCGACAGCGGCGCTGCCGCAAGCATCGCCGAGGCCGAGGCGCTCTTCGCCGGATATCGCCTTACGCTGCGCATTGGCGAGGACGCCGCCCGCGACCGGCATCATCAGGCAGCCCTCCTGACCGCCGTCGCGCTAGCGCGGCGCGTGTTCCTAGGCGGCGTGAGCGTGGCGCCGTTGCCTGACACGCCGCTGCTCGCCCCTGTTCCGTTCGGCGTCACACTCGCCGACGCGGTCGCGAGCCTGGGGGGCAGCATCGCAGAGCCAGAAGCGGGCACCCCGGTGATCGAGATCGGCGGTGTGCCGTCCACACGGCGAGCGCCGTTTCATGTCCGTGCCGTATTTGCCGGCTGGCGCGGCGGGATCGTTCCGGCGCCGGCCGACGCCGCGCCGGTGCCTGCGCCCGTCATGGCGCTAGCGCCCATGCTCGCCGCCGCGCTCGCCGTCAATGAAGCCTTTCTGTATGTCTCCGGCCAAGCTGGCGTCGCGGGACGACGTGTGGTGGGCCTGTCGCTCTGGGAGCCTGCGCCAACCTGTGATTGGCTTGCCGACGCCCACGCGGAGCCGGCCCTGTCCCTCCTGCCGGCGCGGCTATGGCTCATCGGCCTTGGCCATCTCGGCCAGGCCTATCTTTGGGCGCTCGGGCTCCTGCCCTACGCCCGTCCGCAAGACCTGAGCCTGGTCTTGCAAGACATCGACATCATCACGCCCTCGACCGAGAGCACGTCAATCCTGAGCGACACCGCGCTGCTCAACATCAAGAAGACCCGCGCCATGTCGGCCTGGGCCGAGCGCCGGGGCTTCACGACCGCGATCCAGGAGCGGCTCTTCGACGCTTCATTCCGGCGCCAGGACGATGAGCCCGCCGTCGCCTTGTGCGGGCTCGACAATGGTGACGGCCGCCAGGCGCTGGATCAGGTCGGTTTCGACTTCGTGGTGGAAGCCGGACTGGGCCGCGGGCATCGCGACTTCCGCGCGGTCCGCTTGCACACGCTGCCGGCGTCGCGGCCGGCGTCGCTAATCTGGCGCCGCGCGCAGGGCGACGACCAGGTGGAGGAGCGCTCTGCCTACAAAGGCATGCTCGCGAGTGGTGCGCTCGATCGTTGTGGTATCACACTGCTCGCCAACAAGGCCGTCGGCGCACCGTTCGTTGGCGCCGTAGCTGCAACGCTCGCGATAAGCGAAGTGCTGCGCCTCCTGCATAACGGCGCCGTGCATGAACTTATCGACCTCGATCTCAAGGCGCCGGAATACCGCAGCACAGTGCTGACGCAGCAGGACTTCAGTACACTCAATCCCGGGTATATTCCGATCTGAATAGGTCAATGCACATTGTGGATTTGCGGGTTGACGTATATCAGCTCTGATCGGAGATCAGACCTAGGATGAGCTTATCGCAATCTTCCCGTGCCCTCCTGGAGCGGATGCGCCAGTTGATCGCGCACGCAACCGAGGGCGAAATTCGCCGCGGGGTTACCTCCGACGACCCGTCGGTTTTGCGCGATGATGCACTGGGTCTCGTTCGGGAGGGAGATTACAGCGCGTTTTTCGCGCCTTTTGACTGGATCAATTACGAGGCCGACATCGTCATAATCGGGGTCACGCCGGGTAAGCAACAAGCGCTGGAAGCTCTATTAAGCTTTCGCGCGGCGCTTGCTGCCGGAGGCTCCCTTGATGAGGCGGCGGAGCGCGCCAAGAGCACCGCCTCATTCAAGGGCGGCATGCGCACGCTCGGCGCGCGGCTGATGGATCACTTCGACCTGCACCTGCTTTTCGGCCTTCCCTCCACGCTTGATCTCTTCGGCAGCTCCGCGCAGCGTGCGCATTACACATCCGTCCTGCGCTACCCCGTCCTAAAGAAGTCAGGCAACTACGCCGGTGACATCCGGATTACGGCTCGTCCCTTCATGCGGCGCATGATCGAAGAGACCCTCGCGGACGAACTCGCCATGTTGCCCAAGGCTTGGCTTGTGCCCTTGGGGCCAAACGCGCTGCGCGCCCTCGAACATCTCGCGGCTGCCGGGCGCATCGACGAGGCGCGCATTCTTGGCGGCATCGTCCATCCCGGTGGCCAGCAATGGAACCGTTACAACGTCCAGCTTGATCTCGTCTCCGGCGATGCCGCGCTTACTGTTCCGAGCGGCGCCAACGTACTCCGGCGCAGTGCGGCGCTGCGGGCGAAGGTCACCGCCCTGCTCTGTGAATGAGGTAAAGAGTAATGGGGCACCGGGATGCCCTCAATTTCGGAAGAAGAGCCGTGATCGCCAACCAAGACGAGCCCGACACATTGAACGGAGCGATGCGAGCGCTCATCGGTTCGCAACTTCCCAAGCGAGTTTTGATCGAATATGAGACGACTGGAACCCGCGAGGTCGAAGCGTGAGCTTGAAATGTGGGCTATGCGCTCCGACAAGCGGGCCGTCGCACATTCGCCGCTCATTGACCCCAAGGCCCTTACCTCTGTGCGAATGAGCGAGACATGCCTGAAAATTTGGACGATTTCTTCGCCGAAAAGCAGAGCATCATAAATGAACTCTTCATCGCGACTGCCGACGACAACTACGTCCTCGCCCGTTGGTGTTTTCATCAGCACCTGAACGTCGATTTCTATTGGCTCGCCGTTCACGCGCTCGAGAAGTATCTAAAGGCAATCCTGCTCTTGAACGGAAGGAGCGCAAAGTCATACAGCCATAACATCGTGAAGCTCTATGCTGCCGCGACGCCTCTCGCACCTGAACTGTTTCCTACCATCCTTATCAAACCGGAAGATCGCATGCCAGACCAGTACTGGCATACAGAGAAGGTCGACGATTTCATCGCGAGACTGTATCGCGATGGACAAGCGGACAATCGATACCAACTGTTTGGCTACAGCAGGCAACCGGAAGATCTCTGGAAACTTGATCAGGTTGTTTCTGCCGTACGGCGCATCTGTCGGCCGCTTGAAGCATACGAGCTAGGCAAGCCACACGATGGCGCCGCCAATCTTTCTAACAGGGATATCCTTGGGAAGTACCCGCAGCGATGGCGGATGAATTCTCGCTTAGAAGACACGATGTCAGGCAAGCGCGGCGAAGAGCTGATGCGTGCTGCCCTAACTTGGAACTTTCAGTTCGCGCCTGTCGATTACAAGCAACCCCCCGTATCATACACGTCGTCAGCGCAAAATCCCGTTTTGGTCCGACGCCTCTACGACCCGCTCGAAGCGGGCCCAGCGCACTTCTCGCACAACAATGCGCTGTGGAATTGGGTGAAAGATAATATCCAACTCCCGAAAACGCTGATCGCCGAAATTGAGAGCGAGCGCGACAAGATCAAAGCAAAGTCGATCGCGTCAGCATCGTAGCGCTTGAGCTATCGTCAGTTGCCTCGTCGCATCAACCATTTCATAGGGCCCTTTGGCCGTTGAGGATCCGTTGACGTTCCGCCAGAGGGTCGGCTATTGAGTGCGCGTTGCTCAAACGGCGACTTCGGTTCGTACGCTATTTCTTCGGCGTCGGTGTGGTTGTGCCAAGAGCCATTCTCTTCGAGATCGAAGTTCATTTTCTTGGCGACCTGCGCGACTACTTCCTTTCTGAGCGTATTGGCGCACTCGAGTGCGAGGTCTGCTTCATCAGGCGCCGCGCCTCCCCATCGTGAGCGATTGCATTGCGTTTGGGGACGATGACCGTAACGAACGTCTTCCAGAGCGGGGAACCGTCCGAGAGTTTCAGTTCGTCGATCTTGATTTCATACATGCTAAGAACGCTCGGCAGCAGGTCGCGCTCAGTAGTCTGCTTGCGGCGTTGGATGATGTGCTTGGTGAGAATCTTGGCCCAACTCCCGGAGAGGAAGGCGCCTTGGAGTAGCGGCTCAACGAGCATGTAGCGCGCGATTAGTTCGATTGCGGTCACCGCACCCACGACGGCAAAGCGGGGATATCCGCCCTGGCGAGCATAGCGGGCCTGCCCAATAATGTCATCGAGACGATTGTCGATGGCGTCTCCGTATCTGCCCAAGAAGTCGCGGATGGGCTGATGGGATAGATTCTTGATCGCCTCGACGAGGTCCTCCTGACGACCGATTTCTTCCCAGTTTTATCTGGGTCTCGGCTCATGGGAGGCTCGTTGGGGTATGGGGCCTGTGAGAGTAGCACGCTCCCTTTTAGATCCGCTACTGACCTTGCCGCGTCACCGTCGGTGTTGGCATACCTTGCCATTCGAGCCGCCAGATCCCCCCTTGCCGCAAGTTTTGGACGAGATCGGGACGAAATGCCGCGAGGCAGGTTCCCCCAGAGTGCCGGATTGAAGGGTAGATAATGCCGTTACTGGCATCTTCTTGACGAAGCTGTTTCGCGAGGGCCTGGCCCGCCGGATACGCGATTGCTGGATCGGCGTGGAGAGCCCGATGAGCGCCAAAATCGGAAGAGCGCAGATCATGGAACGCACCGAAAAAATCGGCGATCAACTCAGCATAGTCAGTGACGTTCTCGAAACGTCCGATCGCTTCGAGTTCACGGGTGAGATGGTACGAGACCTCGCCGATCGCAGTCTCCGATTCGAGCGCGCAGTACCACGCCCCTCGACTGTCATCGTTGAACCGGTTGCCGCCCGGCCGTGTGTGCGTAAAGGCCGCGTTGATGAAGGTGTAGCCGGCCCGACCGAACACAAGCTCTCGCGGATCCAGGTTCGGCAGCCCAGTCTCCTGCGCTTGCAGGCGCCCGTTGGTGACGCTCTCCAGTGCGGCAAGATCTTCAAGCGCCCCGTGGTTGGCGGCAAGCGGCAGCAGCACAGGATCTTTCAAGCGGCCGGTCGAGATCAATCGAACTGTGTCGCGCTGTGTCAAGTCGAACGTCGGCAGCGCCATTCAAAGACCGCCGCGCAGGGCATCGATATGCTGACGGACCTCAAGCATCTTGGGAATGCCACCCTCGATCATCGCGTCGAGCGGACGCCGACCACCGTATAGCGGTCCCTTGTTGGGCAAGCGCACCCACTCGTCCGACAGCGGCTCGGAAAACAGCAGTCGCAGGCCCTTGAAAATGCCGATAAGTGCACTGACACGGGTGAGCGTGTCGTGCGACAGCGCGCCGGACCACTCCCCCTTCTTCATGCGAAACCAAGTGCGCTCAGAGACATCGCCGAGCAGCGCGCAGACCTCGGCACTGGTCAACCGCCAGATTTCGGCGAGCCGAACCACCCCGTCGACAGCAGCCGGCGTCAGCCGCTCGCGGATATCAGCGTCGGAGAGGTTCGGAATTGCCGCCGCCTGCCCCGAGTCCACGGCCGGTCGCAATGCATAACTCACGGTCAATCTCCTATATTGGCAGCCAATATACTGCCATTTGGCAGTAGATGCAAGCTTCTACCGTCAATCAAAACGACCTATTGCGAACAAAACAAGAAACAGGGATCGTAGACCCTCCTTTCGGGTCTGATTCGGCCACAAGCGGCTCGGCCGCACTGCCTATCCGGCATCACCCCGGTGGCGAGGAAAAATCCATGCCTCCGACTAATACGAAACGACAGCCGGACACTCTTGAGCAACGCTTCGAGCTCGAGGAAACGTTTCTGTCATCCCCTAACACGGCCGCATTGAAATTCGCCGTCATTCGCGCCGTCGACCGTCGCACTGGGGACCCGGTCGTTCTCAAATACTGGGAGAAAACGGGCACCGCTGTCGATGCGGATTTCAAAGAACTCTGGCGGCATGAAATGCGCCAGAGCGAGAGAGTGCGCGCGTTTCCTCGCGCGGATGAAGTTGTGGCCGAAGTACTCGCTTCAGGAGAAAGCGACGACGCATTCTACATCACAATGCCGAGTGACATTGCTCCCCTGGAATACACATCCCGTTTCGCCCGACCCGATCATTGGCTTCGTGCCCTGCATGGACCACGTCAACGTGTCCTTCTTTGGAAGAACTTGCGCCGCCTCGCAGAAGCCCTTGGCGCTGTGCACGGACAGGGCTTGGTTCATGGCAGAATAGATGGCCGTGCGGTCTATTCCGCCGGCGCGGCGACAAAGGCCGACTTCCGTCTCGGCGGATTCGAATTTTGCCTGCGGGTCGCCGAACTCGACAAGGCTCCCCTGCGGGTCATCGCAAAAAGTCGTCCGGTCGGTTCGGTCATTTTCTCCTTCCTGGACGATTGGCGAGCACTTGGCCGAGTCCTGGCGGATCTCATAGGTCTGGACGCGGGTAAGCTCGACGACGAGGAGGCTCGGTTCCTTGAAGGGCGGCCGAAAATCGATCTGCGCGCCTCGGAAATCGACTTGGTGCGCCTGCTCTTTCAACCGGAACGCAATCGCGTTCTTGACGCGCAGACAGTAACGGACCGGGTTGACGCCGTTCTCAACGAGTTGGACGCAGAGGCGCTTGCCGACAACAGCCGATATGTCCTAGCCCTTCGGCTCGGGCAAACAAGTCGGCTTTCGGTCACCCTGAACGCAGTTTCCGGCGATGCATTCGACACGGACGATGCCGACAGCCAGGTCGATTTCGTTCGAGCGGATCTGGAGACGGGAGCAAGTCTCGTTCGCACCGCGAGGGGCGATCTGTTGCTGATGACTGAAACCCTGGTCTATGATCTTCAACCGCTTCGTGTCGCTGGAACCGACGAGACCTGGAACGTCGCGTCGTGCAACAACGCCCGTCTCAGAGACGAGGTTCATCTGGGGCGCCGGGAGACTGTCGCCGTTCCCGCACACAGGATCGAAATCGTCAGATTCGCCGCGGCGTCGGGCCGCTTGCGAGAATTGCGTACTGATGCACTGGACTGGAGCGCGGCTTTCGACAAGATGACGGATGGCGATCCCACACTCGCCGTTCGCCGCGGTTTGCTGCTCGCTCAGATCTCCGAGGCGCTCTTCAAGGCCGCCGAAATAGCACCCGTCGAGCTCGTCAACCAACGACGTCAGGGCAATAAGCGGATCGTTGAAATTGCGGCGAGCGACTCCGAACAGCGCATGCGCTTGTCGCAAGCCCTGCATGTGGATGAACCGCAAAAACTCATGCGACGGCTCTTCGATCGCGAGGAAGCTGATGTCGACGCTGAGTGGCAACTCACCGAAGCCGCGGGGCTTGGCATGACGGTTCGGGCCGCTGCCAGTGTGCGATTCATTCGCCCTGTTCAGAAGAACAATCGGCGGCTCTATGAATTTGAGGTGCTCGACGGCGTGGTGCCGCCGAACGGCCAACTTCATTTACGAAAGGTCGACGAGACCGGTACCGAACAAGTCCTTCGCCGCCGCCTACGGATGCTGACGACCCTCTCTACGCAGTCGGAACTTGCCCACATGTTGGCCGATCCGCGTGGGAGATTGCGCACCTATCAGGACGATCCGCTTGTTGAGGACGATAATTTTGCCAAGCTTGACGAGTCGAAGCAGGACGCCCTGCGCTCGATTTGGTCGACGGGTCCGAGTCAGTTTGTGGTCGGGCCGCCGGGCGTTGGCAAGACCAGGCTGGTCACGGAGATCGTGCGCAGAGCTCTGGCGGGCGACGCCACGATCCGGCTTCTCTTGAGTGCGCAGGCGCATCAAGCTTTGGACCACTTGGCGGCCGCCGTTCAGAAGATGCTGAACGATACGGGATTGGCCGACGATGTCATTTTGGTTCGGTCCAGAGCCGACAACGGCGCCGATCTTTCCGGCGCACAAACGCCCGATCGAGCGAAGGCCTATCTCACAGAGCTCAAGGACAGCCCGCTGCATCGCCGGGCGCCGCGTGCAATCCGCCAATCGTTGAATGAGATGACCGCTGCGGCGGATGTGACAGGGAACCTCCGAGCGAAACTCCCGCTCGCGACATTGCGTCAACGGCGCTCATTTGAAGCGCTCGTCTTACAATCGGCCAACATTCTATGCTCGACGACAAACTCCGGCGATCTCGCCCGCCTGATCGAAGATGGCGCCCAGTTCGACTGGACGATCGTGGAGGAAGCAGCCAAGGCGACCGGCCCAGAACTTCTCGCCCCTCTGCTTCTTTCGATGCGGCGCCTTCTGATCGGCGACCACAATCAACTGCCTCCCTTCGACACCGATCGGATCGCCGAATTTCTCACCGATCAAACGCGAGTCAAACTGGCATTGGCAGAAAGCGATCCGGTCATCGGCAACATATTCCGTGACTTTGGATTGGATGACCTCAAAGAGGCTGTCGAGGACGACAACGTACTGAGCGAAACATGTGCATCGGCGCGACGCATGTTGCTGCTGTTTGAGAGCCTGGTCACCGGTGAATTAGATCGGCAGAAGCGATCCGACCAACGCCGCCGTCGGGTGGCTACCGAGCTCTTGCAGCAGCACCGCATGCATCCGGCAATCGCTACCGTGATCTCTGAGTGCTTCTATGACGGAACGCTCATGACACCTGCCGAGCGCGAGGCCGAATTCAACAGCGAGCGACCGCCCTTCACAATCACCGACGACAGACTGCCCGCGTCCCCGATCGTCTTCATTGACCTTCCCTATGTGCAGCGTGAGGGCAGCGCCGGTGAGCAGCGTCCCACCTATCACAATCCGGCGGAATTGAAGGCGGTACTTTCTGTCCTCGGCATGTTGAGCCCTGCCCCGAAAAAGCCGACCGAACCGTCGACGTTGGCCGTTCTCTCTCCCTATAACGAACAGGCGGAACGTCTGGGTCGCGCTATCGAGGACGGCCTGCAGAGCAGCCTCAGCAACATCGCGGGGTTTAAACCTGGCACCAACGCTCCAGGATTCGAAAGCACGGTTGATTCCTTTCAAGGCAGCGAAGCTGACGTCGTCGTGATCTCGCTCGTGCGGAACAATGATCACGTCGGACGAGCTGCGCTCGGCATCTTACGTGATCGTCGGCGCATGAACGTGCTGTTGAGCCGAGCAAAATGGAAGCTCGTTATGATCGGCAGTATGGAATTCCTCCGTGTCCAAGGGAGGCGATATCGGCGCCATAAGAAGGATGATCGTGCCGTGCCGGCATTTCTCGCGAAGATGCTGGAAGTGTTCGACCGGTTGGCGGACGAGACCCTCGCCGACGGGAAGACGCCGAAATTCACGAGAGTGCCGTGGACCTCTCTCATGAAGGGGCCGGCATCGTGAGTGGCAAGAACGCCGTGCGCGTCGCGGTGCCGGTCAAACTGGCGCGACTGAGGGTATGGGTCGACAAGGGACGCCATTGGAGCGGCGTCGATCGCCTGATCCTATGGGCGTTGGCTGTCGAACCTTGCACGTCCAGCGAACTGGCGAAGGTTGCGCGCATCCCTGCCCGGCTGATTACTGAGATCATTCTGCGTATGATGCGGTTCGGCTGGGTTGAGCTTGCCGCGGCCCCGAAGGGTGCGTCGTTCCGTGCCACGGAGGCTGGGCGCGACGTTGTTGAAACGTTCGAAACGCTGCCGCCCGTTACCCGCCGCATGCCGCGCAGGATTACCTTTGCGATGGAGCCATTTGCCTGGCGCGCATATGGCCTGAGAGATCTAAAGCCCTACCGGCCAACAGAGATCGAGACGATTGAGCGGGAGCACGATGTCCGCCGCATCGTCATCGATGGCGGCTGGGGACGCCTATCGAGCCTTGATCTTTACACCGCGGCAGATCAAGTGCTGGCTGACGACGAAGAACTTTCCAGCGTCGATTATGCTGCGTCCGACACAGTCGATCAGTTTGCCTTATTCACGGTGCTGGGTAACAGCATCAAGGGTCTGCCGCCCGATCCTGCCGAACAGCTTGTCGCCGCTATACGCCGCGCCGCTGCGGATGACAGGCCAGGTGCGGCGACGACGATACCGTCATTGCGGAGGTCGACGAACCAGCAAACGGGCGCTGGTGTCATTCCAGCAGCGCCGATCCGGCCGGATGATATCATTCTGAGCGGTACCGACCATCGCGATCGACTGGTTGAGATCATACGCCAGGCCCGCTCCAGATTCATCATGCACTCAACATTCCTGCGGGAAAGTGCATTTGCGGAGCTGCAGGACGAATTCAAACGAGCGGCCAAGCGCGGAGTTTTGATCGATATTTTTTGGGGCGCAAATCGCGACGAACGCGATCGCGCCGCCAACCTGGAGGCAGCGATTGCGATCAATCACCGCATTGGAGCGGATCAGGACTTACGAGGAAGAGCCAGAGTCCATCTCTATACAACGCGCTCTCATGCTAAGCTACTCATCGCCGACGCGACCGGTCGTGCGGACGGAGAATTCGTCGCCGTCGTCGGATCGTGCAACTGGCTTTATAGCGGCTTCAACCGTGTGGAGGCATCGATCATTCTGCGCCATCCCCATGCCGTGGCGCGGGTCGCTCAGGAATTTGCCGAGCTTGTATTTGATATCGCCACGAGTTCGGTGGTGGCGGCAGACCTTACAACGCTGGCGCGGACGCTTCGAACGCATGCTGCATCGGGGGGCGAAGCGACTCTCCAGATCGTAAGAGGCGATGAGCATGCGGAATTGATGCGATTGGCGCGGGAAACGGCGACTAGATCGATTATGGCCGGCGGTGATCGCCTGGGTGTGGCGGCAGAGGCCCGCACCATCATTCCAATGATGGCAGCCGCGAAACGATCGGTCGAGGGAATCATCTGCTATTCGAAATCTTCTGGGCCTGTGAGTCGACAAGACGCAGCCGAACTCGAGGCTCTCGCCCGCCCGGCCGGTGTCCGGCTCGTGCAAATTCATGATCGCGAGTTGCATGGGAAATTTCTGCTCTGGGATGATAATCATCTTGTGATCACCAGTTTGAATTGGTCGTCTGCGGACACGCGATCCGATGCGCCACAAGGTGAGATCGGTCTCTATATCAAGAGTCCAAATGTAGCGGCGAATTTCCGACATCGCCTGATTGAGGGTTGGCCCACTCTAGAAGCGCCGCCAGGTGCGCCGGATGTGGCGCCCGTCCGAGCAAAACGACGAAAAACTCGAAGACGCCGGCAGCGAGCTTAGTTTTCAAGCGCTCTTCCGAGAGCACGAGACGAGCATTCTCGAACATCAACGTCGGCATGCCGAAGCGAAATAGCGCCCCAACGATGGCAGCCGGGCAAGGGCCCCCTCTTCAGAAATCCATGTCGGCATGGCGATCCATAAGGACGGCCAGATGATGTGCGAACGCAGTCATGCCATCCTCAGACGCCATGGCACGTGCATATTCGCCGTTCTGGGCCATAGTGAGGATCAGTGGGAGATTGTATTCCTGTAGGTAGATACGAGCAGGGCTCCGCGATCCAGACCAGAGGTGGTCGATGAAAGCATGAAGAAGCGTGATCGCTTCATGATCGACGAAGTCAGTGCCGCTTCCGAAACGAAATGATGCGCCTTGGTGATGTGGCAACCTGACGGGCACCGCACCTGCGCTGGAATGAAAAAGAAATGCCTCCCCCTGTTTGCCGAATGATCCATGGGCGACGAAATTGCGAAGCTGTCGGCGCACGATGATGAGATCATCGTAGTGCCGCTTGGTACCGGGATCGTTGACGTCGAGCGCGGCCTTGAATTTGACGTCCCAATTCTGCGCCGCGAGCTTCGCCACGGAATCGCCGGTCACGACGTTCCCGCGCAGAATTGCAAGAAGAATAAACACATGCTCGGTCCAACTGAAAAAGCTTTCAATCGCCGAAAGCGCTAGCCATTTGGCTTCTCGGCGCAATCCGAATGTCGGAAAGTGGATGTCGTAGCCATTGTCCTGGCGCGTTTCGACCCGTTCATCGACGCGCCGGTCGGCTTCAGCACGTTTGGCGTCGTATTGATCGGCAAAGAAGCTAAAGCGCTCAAAGAGGTCCTTGGTTTTGTTGACGACGTTGAGCTTTGAGGCACGAACCGCCTGTTCAGCACGCCAGTCGAAATACGGCTCGGCGATTTTGACCGCGTTTTGGATCAATCGGACGATTTCCGAGGCGATGGCTTCGCTTTCCGGCAGTTCGGGAGCGAACACACCCAGCCCGAATTTTCGATGCTCGATGAGAAACGCTTGGCCTTGAAGGTCGACCGGAACGGACCATGCCACCTTCTCGAATTGCCCCAAGTTCCTAAAGCCGAGAAGATCGACCAGCAGAAAATAGACCAGATAATAGGCGGGGAGCTGCCGGCCAGCATCGGTACGCTTGGCGTCAAAAAGGAAGTTATCGGGCGCAGCGGATTCCGACCCCGCCGGCTTTAGCGGAGAAATCGCCGCCCGGACTTTGTTTCGGATCGGATCAAGGTCCATGTGCAGCATCCCTGGTGGCTACGCGGAGTGCGTTTTCACGGAGACTCTTAGATCAGTCGGGGTGTCGAACGAGAACGGCACCCTGCAAAAGCGAAGTTGAGCGTGCGAGATGCCAAGGGACTCCATCACGGCAGCGCCGGTCGGTCCAAATTTTTCTCCCCGAACTTCGTCGCTCCGCGGTTCGCTGTTTCCGCCAACGGCTAAGTGCAACAACGGGCCATCGGCGTCGTTCGACGGCCGCCGCGCGCAATTTCGTGAGAACGAAAGTGAAAGGAAAGTAGAACCTGCGTGCACAGGATTTGCACACGACCCCTATCTAACTATTTGATTTCTATAAACTCTCTACCCAATCCATCATCGGGGAAATGCAAAATCTTACCGCTAACATGCTGTTTTCGTTAGTCTTTACGATTTTATCCGTCCCAACCGATTTCTGGACCGACAAATGACCTGAGCGACAGAATTAAAGCGTTTTGCTTTCTTTTCAACTGCTTGAACCATTTCTGGCTTAACGGCCTCGCCGTTGCCGGCCAGCCGCTCGGTCTTTCGGACGGAGCTGACACGCGATCCGCCCACAATTGGAACATCGTGCACATAATACGAACACCCGCAGATACTTTAGATATGTAAAACTATCTTTAGGGTCGACCCGGACGGAGGCGATGATGCCGATTGATTTTACGCTGACGTCGTATCAGCGGCGCCTGCAACGGATCGCCCGCGAATTCGCCAACGAAATCCTCAGCCCCCTGGTACGCGCCGCTGACGAGGATCCGGATCCCCAGCGGGCGTTCCAGGCGGTCAAAGGCGCCTATATCGAGAGCTACAAGCTTGGTTTCGCCACGGGCTTCATACCCAAGAAATACGGCGGCGGCGGAGTGTCCAACGTCGACCTGCAGATCGTGGTCGAGGAACTCTGCGCGGTCGATCCGGGCTTTGCCACCATCCTCCTCGTCAACGGGCTGGCCTTGATGCCACTGGTCTGGTTCGCCTCCGAACGGCAGAAGCAACAATGGCTGGTCCCCGCCACCAGCGATCCGCGCGGCGAATATCTGGCCGGCTGGACCGTGAGCGAAGCGGCCGGCACGCCCGGCGGAACGGCCAATTTCGACGGCCCGGCGCCCTATCCCGCCGGCATCGGGCTGACCGCGATCCACGACAGGAAGAACGGCGAATACATTCTCAACGGACGAAAGCACTGGCCGGTAAATGCCGGCGGCTGGGATCTGCAGGGCGCGGACGCCAATGTCTGCATCGTCCGGACCGCGCCCCAGGCCGAAGGGTCGCGCGGCCTCAGCGCCATCATCATCCCGCGTGGTACCGCCGGCATCTCCTACGAGCGGCCGATCAGCAAACTCGGTCACCGCATCTGCCAGAACAATTCCGTGGTGTTTTCGGATTGCCGCGTGGCGGAGGAGAACGCGTTCGCGGTGGGAAACGGCGATCTCGTCGTCAACAAGGCCTTCACCTGGTCGGGGCCCGTCGCCGCGATCGCGTCGGTCGGCGTGGCCCGGTCGGCCTACGAATACGCGCTGTCTTGGGCCAAGAAATATACCGGCGGCGGCGACAAGCCGATCATCGACCACCAGATCGTGGCCTACACGCTGGCGGAGGTCGCGATGAAGGTCGAGGCCGGACGCGCGTTCGCGTGGAAAGCGGCCCATTATCTCGATCTTCACAACGCCGACGGCCACGCGATCGGGCCCATGGCGAAGGTGTTCTGCAGCGAAATGCTGTTCACCGCCGTGTTCCAGGCGATGAAGGTCATCGGGGTCAACGCGCTCGACCGGACGCATCCGCTTGAGCGCTATCTGCGGGAAGCATCCGTGTTCCCGCTCTATGACGCCGGCAATGTCGGGATGCAGATGCGGAAGATCTGCGCGGTCATGGCTGACCCCGCCTTCGACCCCCGCGCGATCGCAGCCTCGGTCGCAACGCCCTTCGGTAAACAGGCGCCACCACCCGAAATTCAGGCCGTCGGCAGGAACCTGAAGCGGCAGGCCTGACCGCCGCGCTGCATGCACTCCTGATGTTCGATCGGCGCGCCCATCAGGCCCGACAGGAATCCGAGATCGAACTGGCAGACCTCGGTGTAGTCCTTCGAAAGATCGTGAAAGACGCAATTCTTGCATTCGATGCGGGGAAGCTTTTCACCTTTGCCCGGCGAAGTCACCCGGGCCGCGAACCCGGTCTCGTTCATGATCTTCACGATCTCGACGACGCGCTCGACCCGGGTCTTGCCCACCAGCCGGGGAATCGCCGTCGCCGACATGTCGACCCCGAGTTCGAACATGTAGGCGCCGAACTTCGAGGCGCCGATCTTCTTGCGCAGGCTCTCGAACATGACGCGCGAGAACCACGAGTAGCGCTTCGGGAACAGATCGATTCCACTCTCGGTGAGGGTGTAAAGAAAGCGCGGCCGGCCGCCGCTCTTCGACGAGGTGTGCTGCACATATCCCGACCGTTCCATGCCCGACAGATGCTGCTTCACCGCGCTGCGCGTGATATCGACCGCGCCCGCCAGTTCGTCAACCGTCAGTCCGGCCTTGGATTCCAGCAGTTTAGCCAGCAGCTTTTGCTGGGTGTCGCCGACGATCACGCCAAGCCTCCGTTCAGGACCCCTGCGCCAGATGTAGCCGAAGACAGGCGCCGACGCTGCGTCAATTTCGGCCACATCATGCCCAAAACTCCGACAGATTGCACGCTCCAAGTGCTTTTTGACCACTTTAAACAGTTAAAACTGCCTAAAGTATTTTCTTGTCGTTTGGCGGGCTGAGCCGATGATGCAGCCGTTGAAGCAAGTCGGCCGGCACGCTTTCGACGATCTGTAACGAACATTCAACGGAGAACGCGAATGGCAATCGATTTCACGATGTCCGCCGAGCAGCGGAAAATTCAGAAGATGGCGCGGGAGTTTTCGGAAAACATCCTGGCTCCCGTCATCCCCGGGTCGGACAAAGAGCCGGATCCCATGCTCGCCTATCAGAAGACCAAGGGCGCCTATATCGAGGCCTATAAGGCTGGGATCGCCATGGCCATGTTGCCGAAGGAATATGGGGGGGCCGGCTTGTCATGCCTCGACTATGTGATCGCTTGCGAAGAAATCACCTCCATTGATCCCGGATTTGCCTGTACCTGCCTTTGCAACGGTCTCGGACTGATGCCGGTCCTGTGGTACGGCAGCGAAGAGCAGAAGAAGCGCTTCCTGGGGGCCGCGACCTCGGATCCGACCGGGACCTATCTCAGCGCCTGGACAGCCGGCGAGCCTCCGGGCGGCACCGGTGGAACTGCGAATTTCGACAGCCCGCTTCCCAAAGCCGGAATTGGCATGACGGCCGTCCGGGAGGGTGACTATTTCGTCATCAATGGAAAAAAGAAATGGTCGTCGTCTCCCGGTTGGGACGGATTGGGGACCAATACCCAGACCGCGATCATCCGAACAGATAGCAGCGTCGGTGGAACGGAAGGGTTGTCTGCGATCGTCATTGAACGTGGCACGCCAGGCATCACCTGGACCTTCCTCAACAAGGAAGGCCATCGCACCACCTCGAACGCGTTCGTCGTGTTCAAGGATGCCAAGGTGCCCGTCGACAATCTGCTGCCCGGCGCGGCGGGAAACGGTGACCTCGTGATCAATCGCAACTTCGCATGGTCCGGTCCGGTGGCCGCCATAGCCGCGGTCGGCGTGGCACGGGCGGCTTACGAAGACGCGCTGAAGTTCCTCAAAAAGAACACCGCGGGATCGCTCACTCCGATCATTCGCTTTCAGAACGCCGGCTACATCATGGGCGACGTAGCCGCAAAAATCGAATCCGCCCGCTACTTTGCCTGGCGGGCCGCCGATTACCTCGACAAGCATTCGCAACACGCCGAGCTTATCGGAGCAATGTGCAAGATCAATGTGACCGAAACAATGATCGATTGCGTCTACAAATGCATGCAGGTCGTCGGCGTGAACAGCCTCAGCACCGAGTACAAGTTCGGCAAATATCTTCGAGAGGCCTCCATCTTGCCGATCTATGACGGCGGCAATATGGGCATGCAGCGCCGCCGCGTGCACGGCATCATCGCGGATGAGAACTTCAATCCGCGCGCCATCATGGATGACGACTTCGTCAAGTTCGATAAGTCGATGGAAGCCATCGGCACGGTCGCCGACCCGCTGTCCAGATCACGCGGGATCATGGAAGCTGCGGAATAGCTTGTCCGGGACCGGCCGGTCACGACCGGTCCCCTTTTCCCGCAAGGGGCGGGAAAGCAATGGAGAAGGATCGCCTCTTGGATCGCGGCCCTGCGAGCCGATCCTCCTTCGGATCGCCTGCCACCGAAACAACTTTTTAACGCGCTCCGCCGGGCGGGAATGGACGGCGGTCGAGAAGTACCGACTGAAGGGTCTGGCCGGGCAAGCCCATTCGGCTGAAAAAAGTGCGAGGGCGCGCCGAGGCGACCGATTGGTGCCATAGCGATGGTTTCCAGGCTTGGCGTACCGCTCGATGTGATGGGTCGATCGACGCCGAGACCATGAAGCGGCTGGCCATCAAAAGCTCGAATTGCTCTCGGTCGCTGATGTCACTGATCGATGAGGCCGCTACCTGCGTCGCTCCGGCCCGCCAGAATAGAAGATTTTCCCTCAGGACTTGTTCCGACCGGACGGTGTGTCCTTTTTTGCTCCGGGAGGTGTCCGGCTAAACATTTGGCTGTTTTTTTGAGATTCGCTGGTCAATTGTAGTTCACTGCCGGATCCCCAGAGGTGACCTATCATGCGCTTGACCCGTCGCGACCTTCTCGTTTCTACCGCCGCCGCGGCTTTGGCCGGCGCGCGCGCGGACCTTTCAAGCGCGCAGGAACAGCCGAAACGCGGCGGCACCCTGAGCGTCCACCTTCCCGGCGAACAGCGTATCCTCAATCCGGCGATACGCGCGTCGACCGGCGTCTACGTCGTCACTTCCAAGATCGTGGAATCGCTGGTCGACCTCGATGCCGACGGCAAACCGCTGCCGGTGCTGGCGACCTCCTGGGAGGCGACACCGGATGGCAAAACCGTCACCTTCAAGTTGCGTGAAGGCGTCAACTGGCACGACGGCAAACCCTTCACGGCCGCCGACGTGCAATACACCGCGCTGGAGCTCTGGAAGAAATACCTGAATTACGGAACGCAGTTACAGCAGTATCTCGAGGCCGTCGATACGCCGGACTCCCTGACCGCGGTGTTCCATTACACCCGCCCGATGCCGCTTCCCCTGCTGCTGCGCGCCCTGGCCGATCTCGGATACATCGTCCCCCGGCACGTGTTCGAAGGCACCAACATCCTCGAAAATCCCGCCAACAATGCGCCGATCGGAACCGGTCCGTTCAAGTTCGTCCAGTATGAGCGAGGGCAGTTCATCATCGCGGAGCGAAACCCGAATTACTGGCGCAAGGACTTTCCGTATCTCGACAAGATCGTGTGGCGGGTGATTGCCGACAAGTCGGCGGCCTCCGCCGCGTTGGAAACCGGCCAGATCCAGCTCTCGACCTACTCCTCGCTTTCGCTCGCCGACTACGACCGCCTCAAGAAGGATGCGCGCTTCGAGGTTTCGAGCCGCGGCATCGAAGCAAATGCCTTCAACAATACGCTCGAGTTCAACGTCCGCCGCAAGGAACTATCCGACGTGCGGGTCCGGCGCGCCATCGCCCATGCCATCGACGTTCCCTTTTTCATCGAAAACTTCCTGTACGGGCAGGGCAGACCGGCGACCGGACCGATCCCCTCCTCCTCGCCGGCGTTCTATCCGGGCGGCGACGTGCCGTATGCCCACGATCTCAGGAAGGCCGAAGCCCTGCTGGAGGAAGCCGGATACAAACGGGGCCCGGACGGAACGCGCTTCGCGCTGAAGATCGTGCCGATCCAGAACGGCGAGGATGTGCCGCTGCTGGCAACCTACATTCAGCAATCCCTGGGCAAGCTCGGCATCAAGGTGGATATCGTCAATCTCGACATCGCGGGTGCGCTTTCGGCCGTCTACCGGGACTGGAACTTCGATCTCGCCACCGGATGGCATCAATACCGCGGCGATCCCGCGGTCTCGACCACGGTCTGGTATCGGTCGGGCTCGCCGAAGGGCGCCCCTTGGACCAATCAGTGGGGCTGGCAGTCCGACGCGGTCGACAAATTGATCGACGAGGCGGCTTCCGAACTCGATGCGGAAAAGCGCAAGCGGCTCTATGCCGACTGGGTCAAGCAGATCAACGAAGAGCTGCCGATCTGGATGGTCACGGAACGCCAATTCATCGCGGCCACCAGCCGGCGGGTGCAGAACCATCATACCTCGCCGCGATGGGATTCCGGCGACTGGCATGACACGTGGATCAGTTGACCGCGTCCACCTGATCGGAAACGCCGTTCCATTTTTTTCGGCGATGGTCTAGACCAAGTCATCTTCATGGCCGGACCGTCACCCCATGCGTTTTTTCCTGTTCGCCGTTCGCCGGTTGGCAGCAAGCGTGCCGACACTCCTGCTCGTGCTGGCGGGCTTGTTCATGCTGCTGCAATTCGCGCCGGGCGACACCGTCGATGCGCTGGTGGCGCAGATGGGGGGCGGCGACAGCGCCATGATGGATCAGTTGCGCAAGTATTATGGTCTGGACGCGACGGCGACCGTCCAGCTTATCCGCTATCTGACCAGGCTGGTTCGCCTCGACCTCGGATTTTCCGCGATCTACGGCAAGCCGGTCATCGATGTCATCCTCGAGCGCCTGCCGACCACGCTGCTGTTGATGGCATCGGCACTGAGTTTTGCGTTTGCGGGCGGACTCGCGCTCGGCGTCGTGGCGGCGCGGCGCGTCAATCAGTGGCCGGATGGCGTGATCTCCACGATCGGTGCGATCTTCTATGCGACGCCGGCGTTCTGGCTCGGCCTGATGGGCATCATCATCTTTGCCGTCAACCTGCACTGGCTGCCGGCCGGCGGCATCGAGGAAATCGGCACCGGTTACACCGGGCTTCGCCGCGCCGTCGACATCGTCTGGCATCTCGCATTGCCCACAGCGACGCTCGGCCTCATCTTCCTGGCGACCTACCTGCGGATCATGCGCGCCTCCATGCTCGAGGTGATGACCCTGGATTTCGTCCGCACCGCCCGCGCCAAGGGCCTGGCCCAGGGAACCGTGCTGCGGCGGCATGTGCTGCGCAACGCACTGCTTCCGATGGTCACGCTGGTCGGCCTGCAGGCCGGCACCATGCTGGGAGGTTCGGTCGTCGTCGAGAGTGTCTTTGCGCTGCCCGGGCTGGGACGCCTGGCCTATGAGGCCGTGGTGCAGCGCGACCTCAATACGCTGCTCGGCATCGTCTTCGTTTCGGCGCTTCTCGTCATCTGCGTCAACTTTCTGGTCGACATCCTCTACGCGCGCCTCGACCCGCGCATCGCGAATTGACGACGATGCAGACCCTCACCCGGTTTCTTGGAAATCCCGTGGCGCTGATCGGACTGAGCCTGTTCTTGCTGGTGGCCGCGATGGCGCTGAGCGCCGGAAGCCTGTTCCCGAACGATCCGCTGGATCTCGCGGGACGGCCGCTGCAATGGCCGCTCGGCAACCCGCGGTTTTGGCTGGGCACCGATGTGCAGGGACGCGACATCGCGGCCGTCATCTTTCACGGCGCGCGCGTCTCGCTCTTGATCGGCGTCGTCGCGACGCTGATTTCGATGACGATCGGCGTCCTGATCGGCGCGCTGGCCGGCTATTACGGCGGTCTCATCGATGAGATGCTGATGCGCCTGACCGAGGCGTTCCAGACGTTGCCGAATTTCCTGCTGCTATTGGTGTTGGTCGCTGTTTTCGGCTCCGACATCAAGACCGTCACCATCGCGATCGGTCTGGTATCCTGGCCCGCCTCGGCGCGGCTGACGCGTGCCGAATTTCTCACCCTTCGAAGCCGCGAGTTCGTCGAGGCCTGCCGCACCATCGGCATGCGCGACATCCAGATCATCTTTCGCGAGATATTGCCGAACGCGATGCCGCCGGTGATCGTCTATGCCAGTGTCGTGATGGCGATCGCCATTCTGCTGGAAAGCGCGCTCGCCTTCCTCAATCTCTCCGACCCGAACGTGCCTTCCTGGGGCAACCTGATCGGCGGCGGGCGCGCGGTACTGCGCACCCAATGGTATGTGTCCGCCATTCCGGGCGTCGCCATCCTGATGACCGTTCTGGCGGTGTCGCTGATCGGACAGGGATTGAACGATGCGCTCAACCCGCGGCTGAAGCGCAGATGAGCGGACCGCTCGCCATTTCGGGCTTGACGGTCTCGCTGCCGGCCGGGGCCGACCGGCCATTCGCGCTCAGCGATGTCAGCATCGACCTCAGGCGCGGCGAAATCCACTGCCTGATCGGCGAGAGCGGATCGGGAAAATCCATGATCGCCAATGCAATCCTGGGACTGTTGCCTGAGAACGTCCGGATCAGCGCTGGAGACATCCGGTTCGAAGACAGATCCCTGCTCACGCTCGATGACCGGGAAATGCGCAAGATCCGGGGTGCACGTATCGGCATGATCTTTCAGGAGCCGATGACCGCGCTCAACCCGCTGCGCACCATCGGCGATCAGATCGGCGAGATGTTCCAGACCCACACCGCTCTGGACAGGGCGACGATCCGGGTGCGCGTGCGCTCGTTGCTTTCGGATGTCCGGATTGCCCGCCCCGAGGAGATTGAACGCGCCTATCCGCACGAGTTATCCGGCGGCCAGCGGCAACGCGCGATGATCGCGATGGCGCTCGCGCTCGAGCCTGCCGTCCTGATTGCCGACGAGCCGACCACTGCACTCGATGTCACCACGCAGGCGCAGATCCTGGCCCTGGTCCGGGATCTGCAGGCGCGCAAAGGCGCCTCCGTGCTGTTCATTACCCACGACTTCGGCGTCGTCGCCGAAATCGCAGACCGCGTGACCGTCCTGCAAAACGGCCGCGTCGTCGAACACGGCGTCCGCGATCAATTGCTCAATCACCCTTCGGAGCCTTACACCAGGGAGCTGATCGCGGCGGTTCCGTCCTATCTGCCGCCGCCTTCGATCGTCGAACAGGCTGAGCAAATCCTCACCATCTCCCATGTCTCCAAGACCTATCGGCGCTTTGGGCTGCTGCAACGCAGCCGCCGCACCACGCAGGCGCTCAGCGATGTCAGCACGTCGCTGACCAAGGGCACCACGCTCGGGATCGTCGGCGAGAGCGGTTCCGGAAAATCGACGCTGGCGCGCTGCATCGTCCGACTGGTCGATCCGGATGCGGGCGTGATCCGCCTTCGCGACGCCGACCTGACCGCGATGTCCCGCCGCGACCTGCGCGCGCAATCGCGCCACATCCAGATGGTTTTCCAGGACCCTTACGGCTCGCTCAATCCAAGACGAACCGCCGGCGAACTGGTGACGCAGGGATTGATCATTCATGGCATGCCCGGGCCGCAAGCGCGGGCCGAGGCGAAAGAGATGTTCGCCGTGGTCGGCCTCGATCCGCAGGCGATGGACCGCTATCCGCATGAATTCTCCGGCGGTCAGCGGCAGCGTATCGGGCTTGCGCGCGCACTGGCGCTGCGACCCGACGTGCTGGTGGCGGACGAACCGGTATCGGCGCTCGATGTCTCGGTGCAGGCGCAGATTCTTCGCCTGCTGGCCGATCTGCGAAAGAGGTTTGGCCTATCGATGATCTTCATCACCCACGACCTGCGCGTGGCGGCTCAGATCTGCGACCGCGTCGCCGTCATGAAGAACGGCGAGATCGTCGAGCACGGAGCAACAGCGAAGGTGTTTGCCTCGCCCGAGCACGACTACACCAAACTGCTGCTCCGGTCGATTCCGGGCCAGCGGTGGGTGCCGCCCTCGGCGGGGGCATACCTTGCGGCAACCGCGAGCTGACGCGGCAGCCACATCCGGCGTCACGCGACGATGGCGAGCTCGGCACCATGCAGCAGCTTCGGATCGAATGCCTTGGCCGCCGAACCACGGAGCTCGAGCGATGACACGCCCTCGCCGCGCGCCGCGAGGCGCCGGCGCGCATGGTCATTTTCGGGCCCAACCAGCTCGAACACCGTTTTCTCGAGATCGATCCGAACGACGTCCTTATCCAGACCCACCGCGTCCGGACCCACCAGGGCCCGGTAACGCGCGGTGCTGGTTGCGAGGTCCGCCACCAAAATCCGCACCCGCGAAATGCCGGTGGCGCCGTTGGCGTGGTGGCGGATCGCGCCTTCGGGAACCCGCAACTTGCGCGGGGTGACGTCACCGCACCAGAACGGCAGATCGGTCGTGGTCGAGCGCACGATTTGCCAGTCGAGCCGGACGCCATCCAGCCGAAGCCGGCCGCCCGGCGCCGGTCCGTCAAGCTGCAAACCCCGCGCACGCGCCGCCTCGAGATCCCTCTCGGTGTTGTCAGGCAGGATCGCGAAGTCGACGATGCCCTCGCCGGCCGTGGTCAGGACACGCCACCAGCGGTTGGCCGGCGCCTGCTTCCGGTAGGCGATGATCTCGAAATAGCAGCCGTCCTCGAACACGATCAGGGCATTGTGCGACACACCGCCATGGTGCACGCCGCCCGGATAGACGGTGAAGCCGAGCGACTGATAATCCGCGACGGCGCGATCGAGATCGCTGACGGCGATAACGACGTGATCGAGAGCAAAGGCCATGTTGTGTATTCCGGATTGCGGGAAGATGACAATCAATGCGGTCGCGACGCGATCAGGCGTCGGCCACCGTGGAGGGCTCGCCAAGCGAGAGCATCAACCGGTTCGCCCAATTGAAGAATGCCGCGCCGTTGATCACGTCGATGATCTCTGCGTCATCCAGGCCCGCGCTGCGCAGTTCTTCGATATGCTGCTCACCGAATGCGATGGGGGTCGAGGCCAGCGCCACCGAGGCCCTGATGATGGCGTTCCAGCGCTCACCGAGATCGGCGCCCACGCCTTCGTCGAGCAGGCGCTGCACGTCATCGCCGCGCCTGGAGTAAACGGAAGCGAAGCGCGCGTGCACCGAGGCACAATAGATGCAGCCGTTGTAGCGGGAGGTCGCCGCGGCCGCCAGTTCGCGCTCGGCCCGCGGCAGGCCGTCCGCGACGTTGTAGAAGATATCCTTGTCGGTCTTGGTCCTGGCTTCGAGGATCTCCGGATCGCGCACCAGCAGCCGGAAGTAAGCGGACTTCGCGCGGGATCGATCGACCAGGCCGGCCCAATGCCGCTCGGCCAGCTCGGCCTCGGGAAACGGCTCAAGCCAGGGCAGCCAGCCCAGCTCATCTCGGGTGAAGACTGCCGGCCGGTTCCCGCTTTCGTGAACAACGATTGAATCGCTCATCGTTTCACTGTCTCCCTAACTGGCTTTGGCCGAAACACTTGCGCGACGCCCGATTGATGCGCCGAGCGTGCGGAGACCTGCGATGGTCCGAATTTGAAACGACAGGAACGCGACGAGTTGCGACAAGGTCACGATCGCGTTGCACGACCAGCCAGCGTCAAGCAGCGCGTGGAGGTCGGACGGACTCGCGTCACGGGGATGGAAGACCAGCAGATGGACGTGTTCTAGGGCCGTGGCAAGCCGCCCATCAAGGATAGGGCGGCTTTCGTCCGCCACCCGATAGGTCGGCCCATCCTTGTCCTCGACCGAGAGCAGTCCGGCCGGAAACGCACCGTATGGACCTTCCGTCCTGGCTCGTTCGATTTCCACCTTGACGATATCGGCGATCGCCGCGCCGCCTGTCTTTGCAAGCCCGGCAGTGTAGAAGCTGGTGGTGGACGGCTCGCCATGGACACCGGCAACAAACGCCGCGACGGCGTGCCGCTCCACAGCCGCGACGTCGCCGAAATCGGCGGGTTCGAACAGGGCGGCATAGCTCCTCTGCGCATTCTCCCGCGCCTGCAGCCGCCTGGAGCGAATGGCCTCCAGGCTGGACCCGGTTTCGATACCGGCGAGGAAATCGATGATGTCTTTGCTTTCGGTACCCATGTTCCGGCTTCTTTCAGCTCCCTGCCTTGCCGCGTCCATCACCCCAGCAGCGCGGCGGCGGCCGTCGTCGCTTTTGTCCAACCCAACGCCGGCGCAACCCGGTCGGCGATCAGTTCGATCGACCGCAGAATATAGCGATGCGGCGGATCAATCGAATGCGCCTGAAACACGAGATCGGTCACCCGCGACAGCGTGCTGTCCGTCTTCAGCGACGCCACGACATCCTCCGCCGTCCCGACATGAACGTCGACGGCGGCGATCATATCCGCCAACGTGTCTCCGGGTGGGGCATGGCCGGCGGCGATGAAATAAGCACGGGCACGCCGCAATCCGATCTCGGCGAGGTGCAGGGCCTGCTGGCGATCGTCGGCGGCAAAGACGCTCCGCGACGCCATGATTCGGGGTTCGCACCCCCTCGGCAGCGCTTCGAGATAGGCGTCGACGATGGGATGCTGAATTTCAGCCAGCGATGCCCGAGGCGCCGCCTCGGATCGGGGCTGGGTCCGCGACAACAGCAGGCCGTCCCCGGCCCTGCCCGCCCGCATCCCACCCTCGACCGAAAACGTCGCCTGCCAGATCCGGTTGCACAGTTCCGGCCGCGGTGGATAAAGTCTGTCGCCACCGGCCAAAGGCCCGCCTGCCAGGGCATTGCGGACGATGTCGAGATTGCGCGCGAAAATCTCGCCGCGCCTGGCGCTGTCGAGGCCAAAGGCTGCAAAGGCCGACGGATTCCCACCGGTTCCGACACCGAGTTCGAGACGGCCGTTCGACAGAACGTCGACCACTGCAGCGTCCTCTGCCACCCTTACGGGATCTTCCAGCGGCAACGTGACGATACCGGTCCCGAGGCGAATGCGCGAAGTCTGCGCCGCGACAAAGCCGAGAAAGGCAAAGGGCGACGGCAAACCGCCCTCCGCTTCGTGAAAATGGTGCTGGGCAATCCACGCGGAATCGAGTCCCGATCTTTCCGCCTGCCTGATCTGCTCCGCAGCCAGCCGATATCGTTGCTCCGGCGCAGCTTCATCCAAGAGCCGCGTGAAAAAACCCAGTCTTTTCAAATTTGGCAAACCCTTCATGAGAGTCTTCGAAAAGGACGGCCAAGCATAAAAATCATCTCAATAGATGAAGTCCGCCGAGTTATGTTTCTGACGCTTTTCAGCAGGCGTCAACGAGATTGTTCTCAAGCTTGATCCGGAACATCTCTGACCTCATCCGGAGGAGCTTGCCACCGGGTCCGCGCGAAGCGTGGCCCGATGCTGAACTCCGCAAGCGTCTTGAAGGGTGCAAAGCAGGCATGGACTCGCAAACATCCTTCGAGCAGCGCAACAGCGCGGCTCCTCGGAATAAGGCGATAACCTATCGTCATGTTCGAGAAAACACTCCTGGCGGCAGCGATGCGGGTTTGAGAAAGAACCTGACCGTGAACTGGTGATTTTCGCGTCAAAAGCCCGCGGGAAAAGCAACGGCGTGCTGACGTCGGTCACGGTGCCGGCAGTTCCAATTTGATACTGCGATGGCTGGTGCAAACCCTCCGCGACGGGGGCCAAGGGCCAGCGTCCGGAAACAACGCGCGGGGGGCGTCGCGCGACGCGGCTTTGAAAACTGAACCGGCCACGACGCAGCACGCAGGGGCCTTGCCTGCCTGCGGTTGCCCATGTTCAGTATCCCCCGGCGAACGGCTGCCGGATCGTTCGTCCA
>Ga0182030_10004354_pt1 | contig 30222 bp, 25 predicted proteins | sample 812S3MmetaG_FD_121299 | JGI IMG/M metagenome (GOLD analysis project Ga0182030, IMG submission 121299) | Permafrost microbial communities from Stordalen Mire, Sweden - 812S3M metaG (Illumina Assembly) | ecosystem: Environmental > Terrestrial > Soil > Wetlands > Permafrost | place: Sweden...
TGAAGAAAACCCGTCAAACAAAGGAATAGAGCCTCCGTTCCGATTCAATCGGAACGGAAAAGGCTCTGGATCAGCGCAGCAGTTGCAGCACGCTCTGCTGCGACTGGTTGGCCAGCGCCAGCGCGGAGACTGCGATCGATTGCCGGGTCGACAGCGCCTGGCTGTTGGCCGCTTCCTCGTTCGGATCGGCGACGGTCAGGTTGGATGCGCCGGTCTGCAGCACGTTGATCAGATTCTTGTTGAAGTCCTGACGGATCTCCACGATCGAAAGGTTCGAACCGAGGCTCGATGCCGCCGTGCGCAGCGTGGTGCTGGCGTCGGTCAACTGAGCCAGCACCCCGTTGGCGGAGTTGCTGTCGAGGAAGTCGACGCCCGCGGTCAGGCTCGAGAGGCCGAGTCCGGCGTCGTTGAAGGTCACGCCCGTAATCGCCAGCTTCGAAGCGCCGGTTTCGTCGAAGGTCAGGTTCAGGGTATCGCCGTTCAAGAGGTTGATGCCGTTGAACGATGAATCCTGCGACGTGGTGTTGATCTGCTGCAGGACCTGGTTGTACTGCGCGACCAGGCTGTTGCGTGTCGCCTGCGAGTTCGGATCGACGACCGGAGCGGCCGCGACCAAACCGCTGAAAGCCGTTGCGCTGCCGCCGATCGTGCCAATGGTGTTCGACGCCGCGTTGTTCGAGGTAACGATGTTGATCTGGCCGGTCGTGCTGATGCTGGCCTGAAGATCGTTCGCCGCCAACGCGGTATTGAGCTGGTTGAGCGTCGAGACCTGGCCGGGGCCAGTGCCGAAGGTGATGTTTGTCGCGGTCGAACCGGCATTGGTGGCGGCGATCGTGAGGGTCTGGCCGCTGATGGCGGGAGGCGTGACGTTCGTCGTTCCGGCGCTGAGGCCAAGAGCCGTGAGCACGTTGCCCGACCCGGCGCCGATGACCAGGTTCTGCGTGGTCCCCGTGCTGAGGACGAGTTGGCCGGAACCATTGACCGTCGAGGCGGTGCCGGCGCCGGTGATCCCGTCGATCGCACTGAGGACGTCCTGTACTTTCGCCGTGCTGCCCGCACCGATACCGATCGTGACGTTGCCGCTGCCGTCGGTGGTCGTTGAGGTCTGCGCCGTGCTGAAGGTGATGGTCTTTCCATCGATCGAAAGAACCGAATTGTTGGCAATGGCGGTCGCGAGGTCGTTGGAGCCGGCGCCCGCGGTGCCGACCAGTTGGGTCGCAGCGGTGATATCGACCGACGTCGTGTTGTCATTCTTGATGGTCGTGCCGGTAACGGTATTGTTGGTCCCGGTTCCCAGCAGATTGTTCGCCGTGGCGCCGGGAATGGCGGTGGCGGTGACATTGGATTTCGTGGTGTAGCCGGTCGACGTCTGCAACACCTGGTTGGCAATCGACTGGGCGTTGGCGATCAGGCTTTGCAGCGAGGTGATGCCGGTGTTGGCGGCCTGCAGCACCTGCACGCCGTTGCCGATACCGTCCAGAAGGTTGCTGATGTCGCTGGCGCGGTTGTTAAGACCCTGCGCCGTGAAGAATTCGGTCGGATTGTCGAGAGCCGAATTGACCTTGTTGCCCGTGGCGAGATCGTTTTGCGTGGTCGCCAGCAGCGCGGCGGTCGACTGCAGCGAAAGCAGGTTCTGGCGAACCGAAGCCGAAAGAACAATACCCGACATGTGTCAACCCTTCCTAGTTATGTCCGCAGTTATACCGGGGCTCCTTTAAATTAGAGTTAATGGCGACTTAAGTTGTTTGATGAACGCTTTCTTACCCAAAGCGCACCCTGTAACAGCCTTGAAAAGACTCGCCTTTTGGCGTCATCGAAACGAAAAAACGGCGGGGTTTCCCCCGCCGTTTCGATTTATGTGCTGGAAGCCGAGATCAGCGCAGCAGTTGCAGCACGCTCTGCTGCGACTGGTTGGCCAGCGCCAGCGCGGAGACCGCGATCGACTGCCGGGTCGACAGCGCCTGGCTGTTGGCCGCTTCCTCGTTCGGATCGGCCAGCGTCAGGTTGGACGCGCCGGTCTGCAGCACGTTGATCAGGTTCTTGTTGAAGTCCTGGCGGATCTCCACGACCGACAGGTTCGAACCGAGGCTCGATGCCTCCGTTCGCAGCGTGGTGCTGGCCTGGGTCAGCGACGACAACACGCTGTTGGCGGAATTGCTGTCCAGAAAGTCGGTGCTGCCGAGGGTCGAGAGACCGAGTCCGGCGTCGTTGAAGGTCACGCCCGTGATCGACAGCTTCGAAGCGCCGGTTTCGTCGAAGGTCAGGTTCAGGGTATCGCCGTTCAAGAGGTTGATGCCGTTGAACGAGGAATCCTGCGACGTGGTGTTGATCTGCTGCAGGACCTGGTTGTACTGGTTCACCAGCGAGGTACGCGTCGCCTGTGAGTTCGGGTCGACGACGGGAGCGGCCGCGGACAGACTGGCGAAAGGCGTTGCGCTGCCGCCGATCGTGCCAATGGTGTTCGACGCCGCGTTGTTCGAGGTCGTGATGGTGATCTGGCCGGTCGTGCTGATGCTGGCCTGAAGATCGTTCGCCGCCAATGCCGTATTGAGGTCGTTGAGGGTCGAGACCTCACCGATGCCGGTGCCGAACGTGATGTTCGTCTTGGTCGAACTGGCGTTGGTGGCAGCGATCGTGAGGGTCTGGCCGCTGATCGCCGGGGGAGTAATGTTCGTCGTTCCGGCGCTCAGGCCGAGAGCCGTGAGCACGTTGCCCGACCCGGCGCCGATGACCAGGTTCTGCGTGGTCCCCGTGCTGAGGACGAGTTGGCCGGAACCATTGACCGTCGAGGCGGTGCCGGCACCGGTGATCCCGTCAATCGCGCTAAGGACGGTCTGCACGGACGCCGTGCTGCCCGTACCGATACCGATCGTGACGTTGCCGCTGCCGTCAGAGGTCGTCGTGGTCTGCGCCGTGCTGAAGGTGATGTTCTTTCCATCGACCGACAGAACCGATCCGTTGCTGATGGCGGTCGCGAGGTCGTTGGAGCTGGCGCCGCCAGTGCCGACCAACTGGGTCGCAGCGGTAATATCGACCGACGTCGTGTTGTCATTCTTGATGGTCGTGCCCGTAACGGTGTTGTTGGTCCCGGTTCCCAACAGATTGTCCGCGGTGGCGCCGGTGATGGCGGTCGCAGTCACACTGGATTTCGTGGAATAGCCGATGGTGGTCTGCAACACCTGCTGGGCAATCGACTGGGCGTTGGAGACCAGGCTCTGCAGCGAGGTGATGCCGGTGTTGGCGGCCTGCAGCACCTGCACGCCGTTGCCGATACCATCGAGCAGATTGTTGATGTCGCTGGCGCGGTTGTTGAGGGCTTCCGCGGTGAAGTAGCTGGTCGGGTTATCCAGCGCCGAGTTGACGGCGTTGCCCGTGGCGAGATCGTTTTGGGTGGTTGCGAGCAGTGAGGCGGTCGACTGCAGCGAGAGAAGGTTCTGGCGAACCGAAGCCGAGAGAACAATACCGGACATTTTTTCATACCTTTCTGGTGTGAAATTAGAGTGCGAGCGTGATCCCAATCCTGTTGATCGGGCGACGGCCAACCTTGGGAGCAAGTTTCTAAAGAAACATGAATCGGCATGGCTCTGCCGATCGCCAGCGGACGTCAACGAAGCGCTGGTTTTGCGGCTCAATCTTCGCCGGATTCGCCAAATAAGCCTGATTCAATGGCGTATTCGAAAGTCCACGCCAAAAACGGCCCCGGCTTCCCGTTTACGAAGCGTTAACGATAATCGGAAAGGATCGTGGCAAGACCGGCCACTAAGGCATCGGCGCGTCCCGGGCGGGACCCAAGCCGGGCACTATTCGAATTCGCCACCATATGGCTCGCGCAGCACGCGGCAACCGGAGACCAGCCATGGCCTTAAAAGTCGAACTCAAGCCGAACGAGCGGATCATCATCGGCAGTTGCGTGATCACCAATACGGATCAGCGTGCCCGGCTATTGATCGACGGCGACAAGATTCCGATTCTGCGCGAGAAGGACATCATGACGCCGGCCACCGCCAATACGCCGGCCAAGCTGGTCTATCTGGCGGTGCAGCTGATGTATATTTCGCCGGACCCCCAGGTCAATCACGGGACCTACTTCAATCTGGTGCGCGATATCGTCACCGCCGCCCCGAGCGCCTGGCCGATCATCGAAGGCATCAACAACAGCATTTTGAGCGGCGATCTGTACCACGCATTGAAGGAAGCCAGGAAACTCATCGCCTATGAGAGGAAGCTTCTGGATCGCAACGAAGCGACCCTGAGCCAACACGCCGCCGCCTGACGGGGAATCGCCTACCGCGCCGGCGGCGGGGACCGCTCGAGATTCAGCGCCTCGCCAGCGGACGAGCGCTGCGCTCCGAATTCAAGCACCGCGTCAATCAGCGCGTCGATATCGCGAGCGTCGGTGCGGTGATTGACGATGGCCGCCCGTATCGCGAGCTCGCCGTCGAGAACCGTGGTCGACGGAGCCGCGATTCCCGATTCTTGAATATCGATGACGATATCGCCATTCACCTTGTTGGCGTCGGCGGCCCGATAGCGGAAGCAGACGATATTGAGCTGAACCGGCGCCATCAGCTCCAGCCGCGGTTCGGCCAGAATCCTTCCTTCCAGATATCCGGCGAGCGCGCAGCTGCGCGTGATGATCGCGCCTAGCTTTTCGGTGCCGTATGTTTTCAACGTGAACCAGGTCTTGAGTGCGCGAAAGCCGCGCGACAGATCGGGCCCGAGATCGCAGGGCCAGGGTGAGCCGGCGGCGAGTCCTCGGGTTTCCCGGCGCAGATACGCGGCCGGTGCGGAGAACGTGTCGCGGTGCTGCTGGCCGTTGCGAACGATCAGGAAGCCGGCGTCGTAGGGCACCTGTCCCCATTTGTGGAAATCGAGCGCAATCGAATCCGCGTTTTCAAGTCCGGCCAGCCGCGGCGCCAGCACCGGCGAGAGAATTCCGAGCGCGCCATAGGCGCCGTCGACGTGAAACCACAGCCCCTGTTCGCGGCACAGCGCGCTCAGCGCCGCAAGATCATCAATGGCGCCGATGTCCACCGTTCCCGCCGAGCCGACCACGAGAAACGGTTTTTGGCCGGCGCCGCGGTCCGATGCGATGCGATCGCGCAACGCTGCAATATCGATGCGATGAAATCGATCGGCCTCCACGATCCGCAACGCATCGGTGCCGAAGCCGGCGAGATCCATTGCCTTGGCGACGCAGCCGTGGGTCGCCGTCGAGGCATAGGCCGTCAGCGATGCGCCTGCGTCGCCGACGCCGCGTCGCCGGACCGATTGTCCCAGCGCCGCCGTTCGCGCCACCAGCACCGCCATCAGATTCGCCATCGACGTGCCGGTGACGAAAATCCCGCTTGCCTCGCGCGGGAGGCCGAACATCGCGCGCGTCCATTCGACGACCTGCCGTTCGACCTCGATCGGAATGTGATCGCGGCCGCCGAGATTGGCGTTGAGTCCAGCCGCCAGCATCTCCGCGAGCATGCCGACGGCGGAGCCGCCGCCATGCATCCATCCCATGAAGCCCGGGTGAACGTTGCCTGTCGTATAAGGGACGATGAAATCGGTGAATTCCCGATAGACCTCGGCCAGGCCGCAAGGCTGGCGCGGCAGCTCTGCCCGGAACCGTCCGCGAACGTCATCCGGTATCGGGCTCCAGACCGGACGATCCCGGATGTTGGCGGCATAATCGAGCATGTCATCGAGCATGCGATGACCCTGGGCTCGAATGTCGTCCCAATTCTGCGGATCGAGCGTTTCGCTCGTTTGCGATATCGGAGATGGATCGCGCAGCGCCTTTGTCACGCGGCGCGCTCCCGGCGCTGCCGGGCGCGGCGATCGAGCATGGCCGCGAACGCGTCGAATACCTTGCGCATCTGCGGCGCTTTGTACGGAAAGATGTCGGGCGGGTCCATGCTGTGGATGATGGCGGTATTGTCGACCTCGAAAATCAACAGCGATCCGTTTTTGGTTTCCGCACAGTCCACTGTAAAATAATCCAGGCCTATCCGATCGGCCATGCCGGCCAGCGCGGTCGCATGGCGCCGCGCGAAGCCGTTGTCGAACGTTTGCATGAAAGTTTGTTCTTCGAGACGCTTGTCGGCGCTGGCCGCCATTCCCGCGTTGAGATACCAGATGTCCCAACGATCGGCGATGGCCATGTGGCACGCGTAAGGCCGGCCATCGACGAAAACAATCCGGTACTTGCGAAACAGGCCGTCACGGTTCGAATAATCGACAAATCGCGAGATGAAGAATTCCTGCTCCGGTCGCTCATCAAGATAACGTCGCATCGCATCATCGTCGTCGAGCCTGGCAAGACCTGCCCCCGCATGCGATCCGCGCGGCCTGACAATAACGGGAAACGCCGGATGGTCCGCGATGCCGCCGGATGCATCGGCCGACCTCGACACTTCCGATAGCCGTTCGCGTGCGATAGCGGTCGTCGCCGGAATCTCGAGGCCCGCGATTCCGTCGAGCACGCGATGCAGCTTGTCGCGATCGAGGTTGCAGACGAGCCGCGGCGGATTGAGCAGCGGGCGCGGCCACTGCGTGGCGGCGCGATCGACCTTGCGCAGCGCCTCGCGGCATTCCTCCGAGTCGGACGCGATCACGATGGCGATGTCGTGATCGGGCAGCGATCCCGGCAATTCGGTTTCCGGAACCACATACAGCGTCAGCAGTTCAATGTCGGACTCATCCAGCAAGAACTCGATCGGCATGTTGCTGCCGATGTCGGTCGCCGCGGCGAGCGCGAGAACGCGCAGCCGGGACTTCGCCGCCGCGCACGGCGAACGAAATAATTGATGGAACGAAAGTATCTCATGCTGGATGGCGAGACCCGCCTGTTTGTCGCCCAGCAATTGCGCGATCAGCGACAGGTCGAGCCCCTCCCCCGCCTTGATGGTGCCGTCGATCGCCCTCGCGATCAGGGTTTGCCAAAGCGGACGAAGATCGGTCCCGGCGACCGCCATTTTGGTGAGTGTGGCGACACCCATTCGGTCCGCGCAGAGCGACCGGGCCATGTCGATCGGCTGGCCCAAACCGGATTCCATCTCACGCCGCATCGGTCGCGAGCGCGGGCGCGGCAAACTGCGACGAGATATCGCCATGGAAGACGGACGGCCCGACATGATCGAGACGGCTCTCGAGGTCCGCCCAGATTTCGCCGCCGATATCGGTCCAGCGTTTGCAGAAGGCGAAATCCTCGCTGAGATAGGTTCCGGTCGCCGGATCGATCATGCATTCGAACAGCGCAAATCGATTGGGACTTCCGGCGAGCGCGTCGAGCGAATGCTCACGAAAGAATTGCAACGGGGCGTAGGGCGGATGGGCGCACATCCTCTCGAACACGTGGCGGCGGATCATCAGAAATCCGGTGCCGGCGTAGCGCACACGCGTAAAGCCGTTCACCACGGCGACATGATCCGGATTGTCGATCTCCAGCACGTAGTCGAGGGCTGCCGACGGCAATTTCGGTCGTCTGGTCTCGATCACCCGCTTCACCTTGTCCCAGTTGACGCGCTTGATCGGATAGACGCCGGCCACCACGTCGGCGCCGGATTCGATCAATCTAAACACCTGCTCAGGCGCAAAGCCGATATCGGCATCCACGAACAGGAAGTGTGTGGCCGTGGGATCATCGAGGAACAGCGTCATCAGATTGGCGCGTGCGCGCGTGATCAACGCGTCGCCATCCCGCATCAGGACCTTGAGCGTAAGGTTGGCTTTATCGTGCGCGGCCCGCTGCAACTGGAAGATCGAGCTGGCATAGATGCTGGACACCTGTCCACCGAAGCACGGCGTGGCCACCACAAGGTGAATTCGGTCGGTCATGATTGGCTCCGAAAGCGGCGGACGCGGCCCGCATTCCTGACCAATTAGTAAATAGACGTGGTTAACGAAATCCTAACGCCAGCTGTCGCAGCTCATCGCCGACGCGGGCAATCACGCTGTCCCAATCGCCAAAGGCGGGTTGCCGAAGCAGCTTTGCGCCCGGGTACCAAGGGCTGTCGTCGCGATTCCGCATCCAGCGGAAATCCGCCGCATGGGGCAGCAGGATCACGACCGGCTTGCCCAGCGCGCCGGCCAGATGTGCCACCGCGGTGTCGACGGAGACGACGACATCGAGCAACGAGATGACGGCAGCGGTATCGGCGAAGTCGCGAACGTCGCCGCCGAGATGGACGAGGTTTGGCAGACCGCGCAAAACTTCGCCCTCCGCCTCCCGCAGGTCGCGCTGAAGACTGAAACACCGGAGCTGCGGGTCCTCAAACAATGCGGACAGGCGCGGCAACGCGATCGAGCGGTTGCTGTCGTTCTTGTGCGAGGATTGGCCGGACCAGACAAACCCGGCGCGCGGGCCCCCCGGCGGCAGGCGATCTTGCCAGTAAGCCTGCCGCTCCGCCGAGGCGGTGAGATATGGAACAGCAGCAGGAATCGTCCCGGGCTGCGTCCCGAACGCCAGCGGAAGACTGAGCATGGGACAGTGCAAGTCGAATGCCGGACGCGGCTCGCCGGCGGCAATAACCGTGATGTCCCCGGGCGTGACGTTTTCGAGTTGCGACAACAGCGGCTGCAGTTCCGGCTGGACTTCGCAGATCACCCTCGCGCCGCGGCCGGCCAACAACGGCGCATATCGGATGAACTGGATGGTGTCGCCAAATCCCTGTTCGGCGTGGAGCAGAATGGTCTTGCCGGCAACCGGCGTATCGCCCAGCCATAACGGTGCCTTCGGCTGCGGAGGATGTCGGGCAAATGCGCCGGTCTTCCAGCGCCATTCATAGGCCTTCCAGCCGGAAGCGAAATCGCCCATCGAAAGCTGCGTCATCGCGGATTCAAAATGGGCTTCGGGGAATTCCGGCGCGGCCGCAAGTGCTGCCCTGAAGTCGGCAAGCGCTTCGACCGGCCGGTCGAGGCGGCGAAGCGTATGGCCGCGGTTGGTCAGGATCTGCGGATGACCAGGCAACGCAGCAAGAGCGGTGTCGTAGCTCGCCATCGCCTCGACCGGCCGGTTCAATCGCAGCAGCGTATTGCCCCGGTTGACGCGAGCGCCGACGTGCCCCGGCGCGATCGCCAGCACGCGATCGTAATTTGAAAGCGCGTCGTCGACGTTGTCGAGCGCCAGACAGGCATTGCCGAGATTGTAGAGAATTTCCGGATGATCCGGCGCCAGATCCAGCGCATGGCGATAGCTTGAGATGGCTTCGTCGTAACGCCCGGTCGAATGAAGCGCCAATCCGAGATTCGAAAGCGCATCGGAGGAACCGGAATTGACCTTGAGCGCCCGCGCCAGGAAACGGAGCGCCTCGACCATGCGATGGCGCTGGAAGTGGAGCATTCCAAGCAGATGCAATGCATCGAAATCTTCGGGCCGGTGTTCCAGAATCCCGGCGCACAGCCTTTCGGCCTTGTCGAACTCGCCTTGCTGAAAGCAACGATCAGCCTGCCGCTGCAGGCGAGACAGGTTCGGCATCCGCTGCGATATGTTTTTCCAGTTCGCTGACACCAGGCCGTCTCTCCGGTGAATAGATCTTCTCAGGGCAATTCGACAACTCCACCTGGGCCATGTCACCCCGGTTGCCGGATCGCTCTCGAATCAGCCGACGCCCGCGCAGGCTAGCATTTTCCCGCGCGTATCTGCCTGGCGCAGGGCGCGTGCCGACCTCGTCTGCTTCAAGGCCTCTGCCACGTACGGTCAAAGCCCGCTTTCAACCGCAGCGTGCCGGCCACCGGTCGATTTTTGTTTCAGAATATTTCCGAGGTTTGCTTCGCAACACAAGGCAACATGCGCGCGGGGCGTGAAAATAACTCATTAAGATTATCAACCCTATCGTCGAGGTGTCCGGCAGGTACCGCGTGCGTCGGCCGACAAGGCCATTCTGCTTTCGCGTGCGGTTGAGTCATTTGCGTTCCCCAGCGTTTGCGTTCCCCGAGTCGCCTCGACACGATCCGCTTCTGACAACAAGATCGGTCAGAACCTCCACCGACATTGCCGCCCTCATCGCGGGGGCCGCTATTCCCGTGAGCTTGCCATGGCAAACCAGATCATTTCCGAAAATCGCATCGTTCTGGGCGATCGGGTACCGTGGTTCAGTGCGCCGCAAGTCACCGGCGGCTCGTTCGACCTGCACGTCAGTGCCGGGCGCTGGGTGGTACTGAGCTTCCTCGGCTCGCCGTCGGATCCGCGCGCGTATGCGGAGCTCACCGAGCTCATGCGCCAGGCCGATCTCATGAATGAAGATCATCTTGTCGTCGGATGCATATTCACCGGGCCGCCCGACGATGTCGCGAAACTGGCCGAGATGAGCAGCAACGCGCTGTTCTTTCTTGCCGATTATGATGGCGCCATCAGCCGGTCGTTTGGGGCTCTACAGATGCCGCGCACCATCGTGCTCGACCCGATGTTGCGGGCGGTCGCCGATATCACATGGGACTTTCCGCAAGGCCACGGCGAAACCGTAACCGGCGTGCTGCGCAATCTTCCCGCGGTGGACGACTCCGCGGGCGTTGCGATGTCGGCGCCGGCGCTGATCGTGCCGCGCGTCTTCAGTTTCGAGCTCTGCGATTTCCTGATGCAATTCTATGAGCAGCAAGGCGGCGAGGATTCCGGCTTTCAATTCGACATTGCCGGCAAGACCACGACGCTGTCCGACTGGCGGCTGAAGCGCCGCAGCGATCTCATCCTGGCAGCGCCGGAAATTCGCGATCTGATCCGCCATCAGATCGTGCGCCGGCTGCTTCCGGAGATCGAGCGATATTTCCAGTTTCAGGTCACCCGAATGGATCGCTACATCGTCGCCTGTTACGACAGCGAGGTCGGCGGACACTTCCATCGCCATCGCGACAACGTCAATGCCGGCGCGCGGCATCGGCGTTTTGCGGTCTCGATCAATCTCAACGGCGGCTTCGAGGGCTGCGACCTGATGTTTCCGGAGTTCGGCCGCAAGATCTACCGGCCGCCGGATGGCGGCGCCCTGGTGTTTTCATGCGGCGCGCTGCATCAGGTGACGCCGATCACCCGCGGCAAGCGCTACGCCTTTTTGGCGTTCCTCTATGGCGAGGAAGATGCGAAGAAACGCGAAGCCAACAATTCGATGCTGCATGTCACCGAGATGCAATATCTCGGCGATCAGGACCGGTTATTCTCCGAGGATATCTCTGCACACAAAGTGGCGGCGGTTGCGTAGCGCGGGTTTTCCCGCTGCCATGCAGAAAGACAAAGGGCTATGGTCGCGACGACTTCCGATCTACCCTGGCAAGCCGACGTTTTTCCAGGTCCGGCTGCGGGCTCTCATCTACCGCGAACCCGGAGCAGGATATCGGCCGTCCGGCGAGGCGATCAATTGCTTTGGCACCAACAGCAGGGCTGGAAGCATAAGGGCATAGACGATCGTGATCGCGATGACGCACACGTCAAAATCGCCGAACCGATCATAAAGCCTTGTGCCGAGAACATCCCCGAATCGCGAGACCAGGAAATAGAGACTGCTCGCCAGCATCAGGGTCGTACCCTCCAGCCCGCGAGGGCACGCCCGGATGATCAGGTCGAGATAAGCACCAGTGGCAATGCCGCCCATCAGGCCGATTGGCACCGCGGCGATCAAAGCGCCTGTCACCGAATGGATAAAGAGCAACGGAACCATCTGCGGGATTGCAATGACGGTTCCCCACAATAGCAGCGATTTTAGTGCAAACCTCCGGCAGAGAACTCCATATACGACATAGGTCGGAATGAAGGAGGCGGCAAAGATAGCGTTCCACAGACCCCATTGCGCATCCGAGGCATGCAGCGTGTTCTGCAGGTGATACTGCAGCGGCGTGGTCGAACCGGGTGCGAAATTCCACAGCAGCCAGATCAGCAGAGCCGAATAGAGCGGCCAGTGCTGCACCAGCCTCTTGAGGTCAGCCAGCGGATGCGAGCCCTCGCCGTATTCGGGGCGCACATTGTCGAATACGTCTTTTGGCCTCCACATGGAATAGACGGCGACGATGGTCATCATCGCGGCGCCGACGAGAAAAAGAATACGGACCGCCTGATCGGCGCCTCTGTCTTCGAGCAAGCCGCTGAGTGCTCCGCCGGCGAGCAACGCGGCAACAGTAGGAATCGACAGGAAGACGTTCCACGCCGCGCTGATCTGACCGGTCATGGCATGCTGTCGACCGATCATCGCCGTCAATCCGTTTTGAGCGCTTGCGACAAAAAGGCAGGAGGCCGTCAACATAACGACGGCAACGATCAGAACCGCATAGGTGACAGCCGTGAAAGTGAAAAGGATATAGAGCAGCGCGCTGATGGTGCCGAACAACAGCATGAATCCGCGATCCCCGATACCAAAGGGGTTCCACATGTCGCGAATAAAACCGAACCCAAAAGACAGATAGAGCGGGACTGCAACCACCAGCCGGAAACCGGCAACCTCATGCGCACTCAGTTTCAGCTTGTTTTTCAGAAGAAAGCTGATCGGAATATCGATCAGGCCTCCGGAAGGACTGCCGAACGAAACCAGAATGATCAGGATACCGAGATAGAGGAAAATCCTCTGCCGCGCCAAGGGCGATAAATCGGTCGGCGCGATAGCACTGTCCACAATCGCGGCTGCGGGACGCTTGATCGTCATGGCGCGCGATCTCTCCGATCGGAACGGCGAAACACAAGGCGCCGACTATCGCTCCAGGAATCGACAGCCGCATCTTGCCGCAGACGGATTGGCTAGCAAGCTAAACTCGAACGCCAGACAGGGAAAAATCCTCCGCACGCAGGCCTTACGCCCGGCCAGATCCGGGCACGGCTTCTTCAGGATTGGCAAGACGGTCTTGGCCGCCTCCCCTACCTTCGCATTCGCATGGTCACGCCGCGTGTTCCCGGTGCCCCCGGGCGCGGTGGTACAGCATCGCGGCGAATGCTTCAAAAATGGCGCGCATCTGCGGAGCCTTGTAGGGAAACAGATCCGGCGAATCCATATTGTGCACGACCGCGGTATTGTCGGCCTCGAATATCAACAGTTCTCCGCGCCGGTTTTCCGCGCAATCGACCGTGAAATAGTCGAGGCCTATCCGATCGATCATCGCGGCCAGGGCGCGTCGATGGCGCGCGGCGAAGGCCTGATCGAACGTGCGCATGAAATTGGCCTCTTCGAGGCGCTTGCTTTCACTGAAAGCCATGCCGGCGTTGAGGTACCAGATGTCCCAACGCTCCGCGATCGCCATGTGGCAGGCATAGGGCCGGCCGTCGATGACGACGATGCGATATTTGCGAAACAGACCGTCGTCGCCGGCATAATCGACGAAGCGCGAGACGAAGAATTCCTGCTCCGGCCGCCCCGCAAGATATCGGCCGATTGCGGCCCGATCGTCGAGCTTGGCGAGCCCGACGCCGGCATGCGATCCAAGCGGCCGGACAATGATCGGAAATTCGAGGTCTGCCGCAAGGTCCGCAGCTCCGGCATTCGGCCGGGCCAGCTCCGACAATTGCGCCCGCGTCGCGGACGTCGTCACCGGGATATCGAGCCCTTCGATCCCGGACAGCAGGCGATGCAGCTTGTCGCGGTCGAGATTGCCAACGAGGCGCGGCGGATTGAGCAGCGGCCGCGGCCAGCGCGACGCAGTACGGTCGATCTTTCGCAGCGCCTCGCGGCATTCGTCGGAGTCGGATGCGATCACGATGGCGACGTCGTGGTCGGGCAGTGGTGCCGGCAGTTCGACGCCGGCCACGACATAAAGCGTCAGCAGTTCGATCCCGGAATTTTCCAGCAGGAACTCGATCGGTGTGTTGCCGCCCATGTCGATCGCGGCCGCCAGCGCGAGAACGCGCAGTTTCGGCTTTTCCGCCGAACAAGGCGAGCGAAACAGTTGATGAAAGGCCAGCACCTCGGCCTGAATAGCCATGCCAGTCTGCCGGTCGCCCATCAGCTGCGCGATCAGCGACAGATCGAGCCCCTCGCCTGCGCCGGCGGTTCCGTCGGCAACCTTCGCCATCAATCGATCGCGCAATGGACCAAGGTCCGCCCCGCCGAACGCCATGGTCGTCAGTCTGGCGAATCCGATCCGGTCGGCGCACGGATAGCGAGCGAGACCGATGCCTTCGGTGCTCTCAAGCTCCATGAGAGGCCTCCGCCTGATTCAGCCCGTCCATCTGCGCGAGCAGCCACTCGATCTTGGCGACGATGGCGCCGACGCGGCCGAGTTCGCGCTGCAAATTCCCGTGCGCTGTGTCCGCATCGGATGACCAGGTCTCGGTGACGAGACGCGCGCCCGCACCGATACGCAGCGCCGCGATCGGGTGCGGCCCGCGCTGAGCCAATGCGACGGGTTGACCGATCAGGCAAACCCTGGCTGCGATCCCGGCGTCGCGCTGATGCATGTCCGCGGTGGCGCGATCGCCTGCATCCCGGGCCAGCGCGCGATAGATCTTCCTGCAATCATCCAGCGCGAGAACGCGATCCCGATGGCTGATCACAAACGGAAAAATCGTGCGCTGGGCCAGTTCTTCGTCGATGCTGCCGTCCTCGAGCCTTTGCTGCGGCGGCAACAGCCGAAGCGACGGCGATGAACCGATGATGCGCTCGACGCCTTCGCCGAAGGCCGTCAGGGCCGCCAGCCGAAATTCATCGGGCACGCCATGATAGGCCCGGATTTCCTCAAGCGCGGCCTCCCAGCGAAGCCATTGACCGAAATTGGCCCGGATCGGGAAACGCGACCTCAAGCCGTGCCATTGCATCGGCCAGTCGCTGCGACTGCTATATTCACAGATCCCCGGTGCGACCTCGGTGATCGCCTCGATCGCGTCGGAAAGACCCGCGGGCACCAGCATTGCGCCGCTGAAGGGCGGGCCAGTGAAAAACTTCGAACCGGTGACGAGCACCAGATAGCCGCGTTCCAGATATTTTTTCAGGCGCGGGCGGCCGAGGCGCATCTGGCAGGCATCGACAACGACCTGAACCCGATCGGGCCAGCGCGCCGAGATTTCGTCCAGGCATCGATCGCTCGGCGCCCGCCAGCCCAGCTTCGAGGAGTCCATGATTTGAAGCAGAACGCCGGTGCCGTTGGCGACCGAGTTTTCGACCGCGTCGAGCACCCGTGAATCGGTCTCGGTCTGCGGACGGCAATCGCCGCTATCGTCGAGCAATCGAAGCGCAACGCTGGTGACGGAATGAGCGAGACCCGTAACCGGTTCACTCTTCTGCACCGGATTTCCATTCGCGGTAGCTGCACTGAAATGACATCCGCGCGCGGTGTAGGCCGTGCCGCTTCCGGTCTGGTCGGCCGCCACGATGACCGTCGTCAGCGCAGCACCGAGCCGCGCGCGCGTCAGGAACAGCGCGTGAAGCTGGGAGTCGGTGCCCGACGGCGAAAACACGACGTCGGCGCTTGCCCGGGAAAGTCCAAGATAATCCTTCAGTTCGCCGCGCATGGCCTCGATGCGCGCATCGAACGCCGCATCGATGCCGACCGAAATGGCCGACCGCATCAGCGATTCTCGCGCAAGGCTGGCGCGATCGTAAGCGCGCTGCGAAATCGAGGTCGCGGTGCTGGAGGAAAAACTCAGCGTGTCCGGGCAAGGAAAAGGCCGGCAGCCATATTCATTGACCCCGCTGGCCGGGTTGAGGCGCAATCGCGGATCGCCGCCGCAGCCGAGCAGCCGATCCAGCGGCAGGAACAGTTCCGCCATGGCGGCGGCTGAGCGGGACCGATCCCGAGAGCCCGAACCCTCGGCGGTATCGAATCGAACGGCACCGTCTAGCATTGTTGAAACCCCACGCTACCACCGCCGCGCTCTGCCGGTGCGACACAAGGCTTCAAGGCAGCCAACGCGGCGTCAGCCCGCTTTTGCGAAAGGTAAACAGACTTGGTTAACGAAACCTTTATTGGAGCGCCGGCCGGACCCGGCCAGGTTAGAGAAAACCGGTTGTTATGCCGACGGAATCGGCAGGAATTTCACCAGGCTAAGCTGCGACAGCATCGACGTGGTTTGATAGGAGGCCTGAAGGCTGGTTTGAAGCGACAGGATCTGGCTGGCGACCTGGTCGGGCGAAACGGTCTCGATCTGGGACACCATGTCCTGAAGCGTGCTCTGGGTCTGGGTCTGCAGCGACGACGCCGTCGACATAGTGCTCTGGGCGTTGGCCAGGTCGGTCTGGATGTTCTGAATCGACTGCTGGTTGGTCTGGGACGAAAGCGCCTGGGTCACGCTCTGACTGATGGCTGAAACCTGCGCCGTGGCATTGGCATTTGTGGGCGAAACGCTGAAGGCCGCGAAGGCGGCGATCGCCTGTAGTTGCGACGCGATGCCGGTCTCGTTGGCCTGAATCCCGTAATCCACCGTCTGGTCCGGACCGATCTGCGCGACCTGAGTGGCGCGGGCGGATCCCGTGGTGGTGCCGCCGGTATACCAGGATACGGTATTCGCCGGGGTGCCGTTAACGAGCGAGGTTGCGGTGTCGAACGGTGGACCGCTGACCCGGAGCGGTGGCTGGTCGAAGAAATTGCTCGATGCTTCCATCGCGGAAGCCGCAACCAGCGACGTGTTGGCGACCGTGTTGATCGACGTCTGCAGGGCCGTTTGCAGATTGGCAGCCGTCGCGGCCGGCGTCGTACCGATGGTGAACGATCCGGTAGGCGGCGGCGAGGTTGTCGTCGCCGTCAACTGGACCGACTGGGTGGTGCCGTCGGGCATGTTGAACGTGATGTTCAATTGATCACCCGGATTGGGATTGGTCGCACCGAGAGCAACGGATATGGCCGCGGGTGATCCGGTCGGACCCGTCACGGTTGCCCCCGTGAGCGACGAGGTGACGGAGTTCAGCTTCATGCCGAACGGCGAGCCGGCGGTGTCTTCCGCCAGCGAGACCGAGGTCGTGGTCGGAGCCGACACCACAAGACGGCCGAGGTCAGGGGTGGTGCCGAGATCGGCCTGCTGGCGTTCATTGATGAGCTGCGTCAACCCGGCCTGGGCGCCATTGCCGTTGAGAATCTGGTCGGCGGTGGCCACCGAGGGCGTATTGGTGGCAGCGCCCGAGAAAATATATCCATTTCCCGCCTGGGTATTGAGAATGGCCAGCATCGACGACAACTGCGAGACCGCCGTTCCCTGACCTGTCGTCTGGCCGTTGCTGTTCAACGCCTGCGAACCGCTGCTGGCCGCGCCCTGGACCTGGCCGGCGGTGGTGACCAGCGCCTGCAACGCGGTGTTGGCGGCGCTGATCGTGGTGCCGACATTGGTAATCGTGTTCTGATAGCCGGTAATGTTCGCCAGTTGCGCGCGGGCGGCGATCGCGAACCCCTCGCCGGTGCCCATCCCGGAATAGGTGGTCGATTTTTCTCCGCTGGCCAGCTGAACCTGCAGATTGTTAAGCTGGGTCTTGATGTTGAGAATGGATTGTCCCAACAGCGATGTGCTGGACCCGATACTATTGATCGCCATTGGAGTCGCCCTACCTCTGCGCCTGCAGTAAAGTCGAGAACATCGATTGCACGACGGCCATCACATGGGCGTTGGCCGAATACGCATTCTGCAGCGAAATGAGATTGGACATTTGCGCGTCCATATTGACGCCGGTGGTGGAATTGTAGGTCTGCTGCAGCGTGTTGACCACGACATCCTGACCCTGCTGCAATTGCTGCGCATTGGTGGCGTTGTTGGCCTGCAGACTGAGAAACTGCTGCATGTAGCTCGTGATCGTGCCCGTGAATGGCGTCGAGGGGGAGCCGAGGCCGGTCTGCGGCGAATAGGTGAACGAGCCGGAAGTCAGTTGCGAATTGATGAAATCCGCGCGCGTGGTGTCGCCGGACGCGGTCGGGGGCGAGGTGCTGTAAACGGTAAGACTGGACGGGTTGGCGACCACCGCGGGATTGACGGTGATGCGGCCGGCATATCCCGTCAGCTGCGATCCGCCGGCGGTGATGGCTCCGGTATAAAGCGCGCTTCCATCGGTGAAGAGCGGCAGCGCCGCGCTGCCGCTCGTGAGCGACGAGGTCGTGGTGGTCGCCGAGGCCGAACCGACGGCAGAGCCGATGCCGGTGCCGTTGAGCACCTGCAATGTCGAGCCCGACGGGTTGGAAAACTGCAGGTTGGCGCCGCCCAGCGCCGCGTTCAATTGCGATACGATCGATGCCATGCCGCCCGAAACGTCGACGCCGATCACCGTGGTGTTGGGGCTTGAGCCCGAAGTCGTCGGCAATGGCAGCACCGAGGAACTGCCCACCGCGACGATCTGCAGCTGCTGCTGCGTATTGGTCGCGGTGTTGGTGTAGGTCAGATTGATGGTGTTGCCCGGCTGCATATTCGACAGATCGAGCGAGAAGCCGGCCTGCGATCCTGACGTCACCGCCGTCCCGGCGGTCGTGGTGTCCGACAGCGCGCTCGACATCGAGGCGGCCAGTTGATCGACCTGGGTCTGGGCCTGTACCAGCGTAGTGTCGCGCAACTGGATATCGGCCGCGATCTTGCCTGAGCTGAGGGCGTTGGTCGCGTCGAGATCGACCGTTGCACCGCTCGGGCTCGTGAGCGTGAGGGTCCCGACACCGTTCTGGGCAGGATTGGTGCTGTAGAGATTCGAGGCGCTCAGCGTCGCAGGACCGTTGAACGATAGCGTCGACGCCTGAGCGCCAACGAGCTCCACCCCTGAATTGGTATAGATCGAAACCTGATTGCTGCTGCTGGTTGAAACGCGAACATCCATCAGTTGCGAAAGCTGATTGATCGCCGTGTCGCGCTGATCCTCCAGAGTGGCAGTGCTGGGATCGGAGGGATTCATCCCCTGAAGCTGGGTGTTCAGATTGGCGATTTGGGCCATCGCGGTATTGGCTGAAGATACCGAGGTCGAAATATCCTGCTGGACATTCGACCGCAGCGCCTGGATGCCCTGCGTGGTCGAATTCAGCTGCTGCGCCAGGTTCTGTGCGGCCGTGATGACCGCGCTCTGCGCCGAATAGCTTCCCGAATTCGCCGAGAGGCCCTGAACGGCCGAGGTTAGATTGCTGAATCCGGTTTCCAGCGTGCCTTGCCCGCCGGGGGTGCCGTAGACGTTCTGCAGTTGTGTCAGCACATTCGAAATCTGGTCGGCGTATCCCCCTCCGGAGGTCTCGGTGCGCAACTGGCTCTGGACATAGGTATTGAGCGCACGGCTGATACCGGCGATCTGCACGCCGGTACCGAGGCCGCCCGAATTCTGCTCGACCTGATTGAGGCTCTGGCTGACATAGCCGGGCGTGCTGGCGTTGGCGACATTGGAGGAGACGATCGCAAGCGCGGCCTGGTTCGCGTTCAGGCCGGACATCGCGATGGAGAGGGCTGAACTCAAACTCATGCTGTTGCGCGCCTCAGGTCATGTCACGCGTGTTGATGCCCGTCACCGCAGCACGTTCAGCAAATCCTGAACCATGTCGTTGGCCGTGGTGATGACCTTGGTGTTCGCCGAATAGGCCTGCTGGGTCACAATCAGCTTGGTGAATTCGTCGGCGATGTCCGAGTTGGAGCCTTCCACCGATGATCCGCTGATCGTGCCTGAAGCGCCCGCGATGGCCGGTCCGGACTGTTCGGTCGCAGCGTAAGCTCCGCCGCTCAGGGCCTGCAGGTAATTGGTGCCGTTGAAATGCGACAGCGTGACCGCGGCGAGATCGATATTCTGTCCGTTGGAGAATGTTCCGACCACAATGCCGTTATTGTTGATCGCGAGCGACTGCAGCTGGCCGGCGGCGTATCCGTTCTGCGATATGTTGTTGACGGTCGCGGTGCCTCCGGTGCTGGCGTATTGCGTGAGGCCCGAAGCGCCGATGCTGAGCGATACCGTCCCAAGCGATTGATTGCTGACGGTCAGGTTGGGGATCGAAATCGTCCCGTTGGTCGGGCTCGTCAGCGTCCCCGAGGGTCCAAACGTGAAGTTTGTGCCGACGTTGGTCCAGGCGGGCGAGTTACCGGTGGCGGAGGGATCGGTCTGATAGAACAGGTTCCAGGTGCTCGCGCCGCTGGAAGTAGAGGTCAAAGCCCAGCGCAATTGGACGTTAACCGGCGTTCCCGCGGAATTATAGGCGGTCACGGCGCCTCCGCTGATGGACTCATTCACGAAAGTCGTGCTGTCATTCCCGATCACCGTTCCGGTGCCGGGGTTGCTGGTGCGCGCCGCCGTCACCGTGCCGGTAAAACCGAGAGCCGCGAACGCTGCCGAATTATTGCTGCTGACGGAAAGATTGGCGGCCGTGCCCGAATTCAGCGTAATCGCCCCGCTGCTGCTGATGGAAGGCGCAACTCCCGTGATCGACTGGATCTTGCTCAGAAGAGTCCCGACTGAATCGGTGACGTTAAGCTGATTGCCAGTGGCGCCGCTGGCGACGAAGGTGAGGACTGTGCCGTCCACCGTGATGGTGTTGCCGGCCGCGAAGCCAGCCGCCAATGAATTGCTTCCTGCCGTTCCGGACAGTGCCGTGCTCGCCGTAATCGCCGCCGGCGGCGTCTCCTGATCGTTGACGGCGGTGCCGGTGACCGCCGCATTTGCAAACGTTGGCGTGCCGGCTACCAGCGGGTTAAATCCGGCAGTGAAGTCATCCGGATTAAGCCCTCCCGCAGCCACGATGCTGCCGGCCGTGCCGGTGGGGCTCGCGGCGGTGGTCGGGGTGGTGGGAAGGTTGGCCGCGTATTGTATCGATGTGGTCGCCTGCGCCGGAACAAAGTTGTTCTGAAACTGCAGAACCTGAGGCACGCTCCCGATCGGATTTCCGGTGGTCGGATCGACCGAAACACCCATCAGGTAATATCCGGCGCCATTGACGAGATTTCCGTTGGCGTTAACCTGGAAATCGCCGCGCTGGGTGTAGTCGGTGACCCCGCTGAACACCGGCGAATTGTCGACGGTGCTGGTCGGCATCTGCACGTCGAAGAAACCATCGCCATTGATGGCCATGTTGGTTGCGACGGTGGTTGCGGTGACGGTGCCCTGCGTGGTGATGGTCTGCTGCGCATAGGCGGTGACGCCACCCGCGACTTGCCGGCTGGGCGACGTCGCGTCGGGAATAAGATCCTCGAAACTGGTATCGATGCCCTTGTAGCCAATGGTGGATGCATTGGCGATGTTGCCTGAAATATTCTGCAACGAGAAGGATTGAGCCTGCAGGCCGCCAACCGCCGTGGTGAGCGCGTCGAAGATACCCATAACATTGTCTCCAAATTCGATCCGGGCGACCCGCCGGCATTCACGCCACGGCCGTCATCGAAGGAGACATCGCAAGCCCTATGCCAAAATAGAAATCCCGGTATTTCAAGTGCTTAAATAGCAATGCCCCGGTCGTGAGACCGGGGCACAATTGCCGGGCGGGCAACAATTGCCGGGCGCGCCAGGCATCATCGCGAAAAGTGGCGACCGGTTTTCGCGATGATCATGCCCGAATAAAAAGACCGACGGCGAGTCGGATTCAGCCAAGCTGGATCGGCCTCAACCGATCAGGTCGACGACGGCGCGGCCGGATGAAACAGCAACGCAAAGCCGTCCATGCAGTAGCGCAGACCGGTCGGCTTCGGCCCGTCGTTAAAGACGTGACCGAGATGGCCGCCGCAACGGCGGCAGTGAATCTCGGTCCGCAACATCCCGTAGGTGCGGTCTTCGGTCTTGCCGACCGCGTTGTCGAGCGGCTGGTAAAAGCTCGGCCAGCCGGTGCCGCTCTCGTATTTAGTTTCCGAGGAGAACAGCGGCAGGTCGCAGCCGGCGCAGGCGAACACGCCCTTGCGATGTTCCTTAAGCAGCGGGCTCGATCCCGGGCGCTCGGTGCCTTCCTTGCGGAGGATTTCATACTGCTGCGGCGTCAGCTGGGCGCGCCATTCCGCATCGGTCTTTTCGATCTCGAATTTCTCCGCGGCGCGGGCCGGGGAGACCCGCAGCCAACGGAAGGCGGCAAGGCCGAACAGACCGGCGATGGAGGCGAGCAAAATACGGCGGTCAATCATGATGGTCTCCGTGCAAAGCGAATTCCGAGGGGCTCGCTCTCAAATACGGGGCGCGGCCGCCGAAGTTACACCGGTTGGACCTGAAATTTCTCACTTTGTCGCGAGCGACCTTCGCTTTACCCGTCCCTCTCGCCCTCACTCTGATCAACCGGCGCGGGCGGCTGCGGACGCAGCGGGCGCGGGCGGCCCGGCAATGGACGGGGCCGCGGCGGTTGCGTTGCGGCCTGGCGATTTGCCTCGACCCGACGCGCCTCGCGAAGGCGCTCCTGGGTCCGCATGCGTTCCCGATAACGGGCCAGCGCGCCGGCGGCGGCGGAACTTCCCCGCCCCCACATCCCGATGAGATGTCCGGCGACCCGGCCGGTCGGGCCGCCTGCCCATACCAGTTCGAACGGCGAGAACAGCCGCCAGCGATCGTCGCCCGAAAGAATGCTGCTTGCCATCAGTTGCCCGGCCATCGCCGAGGTGTTCAGGCCCTGACGGCCGAAGCCGGTGGCAACCCACAAGCCGCGACGCAACTGACCGATCTGCGGCATGCCATGCACGGTCTGTCCCACGGCGCCGCCCCAGACCTCGGCAATCTCGACCGCTCCGAGTTGCGGAAAAATCGTGCGGATCCTGCGCGCAATGGCGGGCGCAAAACGCCCGGGGCGCGCCGCCCAGGTGGTTTCCGGCGAAGCCCACATCAACCGGCCGCCCTCCACGATCCGGAAATGATCGACGCCGTCGCTGTCCATCACCGATCCCTGAAACGTGATGGCCCCGGCAAGGCGCTCGCCAAGCGGCGCAGTTACCGCAGCATAGCGCCAAACCGGCAGCAGCGTTTCCGACAACCGTCGAAGCGGCGCGCCCAGATGGACGTTGCCGGCGAGCACGATATGGGACGCGCGCAACCGCGCCGAGGGCGTGACGATGCGCTTGCGAATGCCCGACCAGTCGATGCTGACGACCGGCGTGTCCTCGAAAATCCGCGCCCCTGCCCGCCGCGCCAGCGCGGCAAGGCCATGGACGTATTTGCGACCGTCGATCTGAAACGCCTTCGGATAGTACACGCCATGAAAATAATGCCCGGTCCTGAGCTGATCGCGCACCCGATCGATCTGCCAGCCCTCGACCTCGGTTTCGAAATCCTCGCCGAGCATTTGCAGCCGGCTGATCAACTGATCGCCGACATCGACATTGGAGACCTCAAGCGCGCCTTCGCTGAGCGCAATGCCCGGAATCAATTGCTCGGTGGCCGTGGCCCGGACAAAATCGGCGCCTTGCCTCGACAGCGACCAGAGCTCGCGGGTATCTTCGAAACCGACGCGGGCGATCAAGTCGCCGACCGGGAGACCGTAGCCCGGCATCACGGTGCCGAGCTGGTGGCCGGATGCGTTCCAACCGACATGCCGTCCTTCGAGAACGGCGACGCTGGCGCCAAGGCGCGCAGCCTCCAGCGCCACCGTGAGACCAGCAAGCCCCGCGCCGACCACGCAGATGTCGACGTCCAGATCGAACGAAAGGCGCAACCGCTCCGGCAGGTCGGCAGCGTCAGGTCGGTTGCCTGCGGAAGTCTCGCTCATGTCGTTTTCTTACGGACCCGCCGGGCGCTTGTCACCTTGTACCGGCGAACCCGAAATTCGCACGCCCTTGGCCACATGGTCCTTGGCCAATTTCGAATTCAAAAAGGACACCGGCAAATGACGATTCCAGCGTCATTTCGCTTCAGAAGTTCACTTGACGGACCGGCAGCGAAGGTAAAGAGAACTTCTAGACCGCCAGCAGCGCGCGATCAGCAAAAGCGGAATACGGTTTTGCCTTCGATCGCGCTCTAAACTATTGAAAGCGCGCATGATCTTTTCACCGACCCGCGGCCGACCTGGAGTCAAGGCCGGCAAGCAAGCGGTGGCGGATCATGCGGGCGTGAGCCTGGACATTAATCCGCCGACCTGAAAACGAAATCGAGATTGCGCCATGCGTCGTTTGATGCTGCTGCGTCACGCCAAGACCGAGAGCAACGCGCCCAGCGGCCGCGACCAGGACCGCCGTCTCGACGACCGCGGCCGCACCGACGCCGGCGAGATCGGCCGCTGGATTGCGCGGCATCCGCCGTTTCCCGACTCCGTGCTGGTTTCGCCGGCGATCCGGGCGCAGCAGACCTGGGAAATGGCCTGGACGGCGATGAAAGACGTCGTTCCGCCGCCGGAGGTGGAACATCTGGCCGAACTCTATGGCGCCGACCCGTTGCAGATCCTGCACGCGATCCGCTCGGCATCCGCTACCGATTCGCGGCACTTGATGGTGGTCGGGCACAATCCCGGAATGCATGAACTGGCGCTCGCGCTGGCCGGCAGCGGCGCCGAAGCTGGCCGCAAGGCGCTCGCGGACAATCTGCCGACATCGGGTCTTGCGGTATTCGACTTTGCGGTCGATGACTGGGCTGATGTGGCATTCCGCCGCGGACGGCTCGTGCTGTTTGTCAGTCCAAAGTTGCTGAAGCAAACCTCCGGCGAGTAAGCCTGCCGTCCGCCGCGTCGCCAAAACCCGGTTTTATGTTACGCTGGCTCCGCACCCGGAGGCGCGGATGTTCAAATCCATTCTGGTCCCGATCGATCTGGCAGATACCGAACTGGCGAAACCCGCGATCGCGACGGCGGCGACGCTGTCGCAGACCTGGAGCAGCGCGGTGCGGCTCCTGAACGTGTTGCCGATGACGCCGGTGATGCTGGCGGAATACGTGCCCGCGGATTTCGACACCCAGCAGCGTCAGAGCTCCGAGGAGGCGCTCGCGATCGTGGCACGCGAATCCGGCATCGATGCTGCGCGCGTCTCCAGCGTGGTGCGGCAGGGCGGCATCTACCACGAAATTCTCGAAGAGGCGGCGGCGATCAAGGCCGACCTGATCGTGATGACGTCGCATCGGCCGGCGATGCGGACTTATTTTCTCGGCTCCAACGCCGGCCATGTGGTGCGCTACGCCAAATGCTCGGTGCTGGTGGTGCGGCACTAGATATCTGTGGCGAACGGCGGAGGCGGCCCGTGAAGAATTGGTGGCGGAAGTGGAGTGACGAAATCCCGCTGGCCTTCGGCGACGCGCTTTGGGAAGTGCTGGTGGTGCAGTTCGCCGATTTTCTCAGCCGCCTGACCCTGCGTCGCGTTCTGGAATTTGTGGCGATCGCCATTCTGGTGATGGCCTTTGCCCAAATGGCTCCGATCGAGCTGGCATTCATGTTTGCCGGCGACACGCTGATGTATCTCGAATTCGTGGTGATGATCCGGCTCGTCGCGGGACGCGAACACCTTCAAGCCATGCTGCGCCTCACGGCGCGGCTGGCCCTGCTCGCGATGCGTCTATCGAGGATGGCTCTCGATATTTCGATTTCGCGGATCAACCAGCTGCGCGAGCGGCGTTGCTCGCCGCGGGCAACAAGGCCTCGCATCTTCGATCGTTCGGATGACGGCGAAGGCCCCGGGGTGACGTGGGCATGGCTTGGCGACCGCGTGGTAACGGCGTTGGGGCCTCCGGCCGTCACCGTCTATTCATTTGCCATCCCGGCCGGCGCGATCAACAACCGTGCCCTGTCCCCCTGGAGATCGTATCATGCGCTTGCCCATCGTCCCGCCATCGGAATTGACCGCTGAACAGAAGCCGCTTTTCGAGGATATGAAGCAGGGCATCGCGGCGAATTTCCAGGGCTTCGTCAACATTCGCAACGACGGGGCGCTGCTCGGCCCGTGGAATCCATGGATACACGAGCCGAAATTCGGCAAGCCGGTCTGGGAATTGACCAAGGCGATGGTTTCGAATCCATCGCTCCCCGGCCCGGTGCGGGAAGTCGCCATCCTTGTCACCGGCGCGCATTTCAAGTCGGCCTACGAACTCTACGCCCATGTGATCGTCGCCGAGCATCGTGGCCTGTCGGACGAAAAACTGGCAACGATTGTCGCCGGCCAGCGTCCCACCGATCTCACCCGGCCGGAAGCGGTTGCCTATGATTTCGCATCCGCGCTGGTCAATGGCGGCGTTCTGCCCGAGTTGACCTATCGGGCGGCAGTCGGGGAATTCGGCCCGCACGGCGCGGCGGAACTTTCCTACCTCGTTGGGCTCTATTGTCTGGTATCGATAACCCTGAACACCTTCGACGTGCCGGTCCCCGATTGAGCCCGCCCCGTTAGAGCGTTCCGCCGACATGGCGACCGGTCGCTTCACACTACCGGCCACTGCGCGAAAAAATCTTTCGGCTATGGCAGCAACGTCTCCGGCAGATCATCGAAGGTGTAGGCCTGCGGCCGGTTGCGCCGAACGAAGCCGCCGGTCTGCCAGATAAACAGCGCGGCGAAACCGACCAGAAACAACGCGCCTGCCCATTCGCCGACCGCAATGGCGCGAACGAAAAGTCCGGCCATTGCCACCGCCACCAGGGCCAGCAATACGACAGCGGCCGCATAGACGCCCGGGCGCAGGCCGCCGGTCAGCGTCGCGGGGCTTCCGGCCTTTTTCATGCGCGCATGCAACTGCATCATGAAGTCGCGATAGTCATGGTCCTGCGGCGCCATCAGGGCCGCGGTCCGCCAGGTGGTCGACAGGACCGCGATGCGTCCATGACCGGCGCTTTCGATGTCGGCGCGAAACCGCCGCGACTGCATCGACACCGGCCGGTACGACAGACGGATCGAGGAAATCCCGTCATAGGGCCACACGCCGGATCGCCCGGCAATGTGCCAGGACAGGCCTTCGTCAGTCAGTTCGAACCGGTGCGCCGCGCCGATCAGCGACGCCTTGTAGGCGTAACGGACGCCGGCGGCAGCCTCATTGGGCAAATCAGGCGCCATGGCGATGAGCCACTCTCACGGGATCGACGCCGGGGCTCGCAAATCCGAAGATCATGCCTGGCGCGACAGACAGGCCCACAAGAAGGCGGCGGTTGCGAGCGCGCCCAGCGCGGTGCGCACGGCGTGCAGTGCGCCCCATTTGACAACAAGCGCGCGCACCTGCGGCCCCGCTCGATCGGGCTCGGTCGCCAGCAGCGCATCGTTGCTGGGCTTGATGGCGATCAGCGTCCATGGCCACGGCGCGATCATCGCAACGGCGCCGATCAGAAAGCCGGCGTGGGAGGTCTGCCACCATGCGATCATTCCAAGCAGGAAACCCACTAGCGCCAGCGGCGCCTGCATCGCCGCACCGCGCCGGTAGGAGGGCTTCCATTCCGTGAGCAGCGCGCGATCGTCGAGCAACAGCCGCGCCGGCTGCTCGACGACACTTACGTAAAACGCCGCACCCGCGAAGATGGCAGCGGCGATCAGCGCGAGAAATCCGAACGTCATGGCTTTTTCCGTCCTTCTGGAAAGACCGGCGGGATTCGTCGTGTCGGCTTGCGCGCAACGCGGGCTTTATCTTACAAGCAGACCATGGCCGAGACGACCTATTTTCCGCGCCGCCTGATCCGTGCGGGCGCCATGATTTCGGGCGTGCTGCTGGCGCTCGCCGTGCACATGCTCGGCGCACGGTTCGGGCTCGACCTTGGCGGCCTGTGGCGATCCGATACGCGCAGCTTCATGCCCGCCGGAGCGGCCATCGCGTGGTGGCTGATCGCGACGGTCGGTTTCTGCGGCGGCTATTTCGCCGCGACATTGATGCATAGCGCGGTGTCGGGGCAAATTCCGCTGCGGATGCGGCAGTTCCTGATCGCGGTCGGCGTGCTGTTGCTGGCCGGCGCGGCTCAGACGGCTTCGGCGCCAAGCGCGATCCCGACCATATCGGGCGTGCTCGCGGGTCTGGCGGCGCTGTGCCTCGGCGCGCTGATGGCGTTCTGCGGCGCGCACTTTGCGCTGCGCAAGGCCTGAATTCGCGCGGTCAGGCGCCCGGCGAAATGCGGCGTTTCGGCAACTGCACATCCCAGGCCAGACCCACCAGCACCAGGAAGCGCAGAAAGAGATAGGTCAGATCGATCTCCCACCATTGCCGCTGGTTGCAGGCGGAACCGGGCTCGGCGTGGTGATTATTGTGCCAGCCTTCGCCGCTGGTGAGGATGGCCACCCAGGCATTGTTGCGGCTGTTGTCGCCGGTCTCGTAATTCTGGTAGCCGAACACATGGGCAAAGGAGTTCACGCTCCAGCTGATATGCCAGACCACAACGGTCCGGACCACGACGCCCCAGAGCCAGACGCTGGCGCCGAATTGAACCGCCTGCATGGTCGAGCCGCCGAGAGCCAGTTCGATCAAAAAGCCCGCCGCATAATACAGCACCGACTGGGCCAGCGTGATCCACACCACGTAGCGCTCGATCCATCGGTAGAACCTGTCACGGATGATGTCGCGCGCATACCGGTCATACGCCACGTTGCGGGCGAGATCGGTATTTTCCAGAAACAGCCAGCCCATATGGGACCAGAACAGGTTGACCAGCGGACTGTGCGGGTCCGGCCGATCGTCCGAACGATGATGATGCAGACGATGCGTCGCCACCCATCGGGCCGGCGTATCCTCAACACACCAGACCGCGAGGATTGCAAATGTGTGCTCAAGCCACAGCGGGCAACTGAAACTCCGGTGCGTGAGCAGCCGGTGATAGCAAAGGTTCATTCCTGCCGCGCCGAACAAATAGACCCCGATGACCGCAAGCACGACGCCGGTCGAGCTGTAGAACCAGGGCACAAAAGCCAGCAACGCCAGTAGGTGATAGGTTCCGACCGCGCTCACATAGCGCCAGTTGATCTGTCGGTGACTGGCACCGATCGGAAGCGGCAGGGATTGCGCCCGGTAACCAGCGAAACCCGCATCGGCGCGGCCAACTTCCTCCATCAATTATCCTGACCCTCTATTCGAGCGGACTATGCTATATAAATCTGGACCAATATCGGGCACCGAATGTTGCCGCGCAAGGCGAAATTAAGGCTTCAGGCGTCGGCAAATCCGGCCGCCGCCAACCCCAAATGGCCGGCGGAAGCCGCCCGCGCGACGTTTTGTCTCAATTGCCGCCGGCGCGCGGCGTGAGGGGCTCGATTCGCATCTCGTGCGCCAAGACATATGTATGGCGTGTGACACCTGCCCCGATTGAGGCCTGACGCTTGCGTTGTCAAGGACTGCACAGCGGGACGTTTTTGCCTTATGGGTGATTTCGAGGGAGCGATTGTCCGCCGTCAGGCGTCCATCGCTCCGATGGGCTTGCGAATTTGTCGCCGCCCCGGCGGGAGGATGAATGCATCGACTGCTGACCACGCTGGGGCGTGGCTTCAAGGAGCGGATCGGCTGGAAACGGCTCGGGATCACCGCGAGCCTTGTCATTGTTGCCCTCGCGATCACGACGCTGGTGCGCACCCTCAAGGGCGTCGACAGCGGCGTGATTCTGGTTGCGCTCACGGACATACCGGCGGCCCACATCGCGCTCGCCGCGCTTTGCGTGATCGGGGCGTTTTGCACGCTGACATTTTATGATTTCTTCGCGCTGCGGACGATCGGCAAGAAGCACGTGCCCTATCGCATCGCGGCGCTGTCGAGCTTCACCAGCTATTCGATCGGCCACAACATCGGCGCCACCGTGTTCACCGGCGGCGCGATCCGTTTCCGGATCTATGCGGATTACGGGCTGACCGCCATCGACGTCGCCAAGATCTGCTTTCTCTCCGGCCTGACGTTCTGGCTCGGCAATTTGTTCGTGCTCGGATTCGGCATGGCGTGGCACCCGCAGGCGGCGAGCGCGATGGACCTGCTGCCGGCGGCGGTCAACCGGCTGATCGCACTCGGTTGCCTCGCGGGCATCGCGGCCTATTTCATCTGGCTCGTGATGGGCAAGAATCGCCGCGAACTCGGGCAGAACGGCTGGAAGGTGGTGTTGCCCTCGGCGCGGCTGACGCTGCTGCAAATCCTGATCGGCGTCGTCGATCTCGGATTCTGCGCGTGTGCGATGTATCTCTTGATGCCGGCGCAACCGGACATCGATTTTATTTCACTGGCGGTGGTGTTCATTCTGGCCACCCTGCTTGGATTTGCCAGTCATGCGCCGGGCAGCCTCGGCGTGTTCGACGCCGCGATGCTGGTGGCACTGCCTGAATTCGGCAGGGAGCAGCTGGTGGCCACGCTCGTGGTGTTCCGGATCCTGTATTTCATGATTCCGTTCGGCATCGCGATCTCCATCATGGGCACCCGCGAGCTCTGGCTCAACGTCGTGGAGCCCTGGCAGGCACGCCGCAAGCTGAACGAGGCGGCCTATACCGCCCCCACCGCCGTGCCGCAGCCGCAGCCTCAGGCGGTGAAGCGCCTGAAGTCGCAGGGCAAGGCCCGCTAAAGCCCGATCGACCGCGCGACTCCTGCTCCA
>Ga0182030_10004356_pt1 | contig 30213 bp, 23 predicted proteins | sample 812S3MmetaG_FD_121299 | JGI IMG/M metagenome (GOLD analysis project Ga0182030, IMG submission 121299) | Permafrost microbial communities from Stordalen Mire, Sweden - 812S3M metaG (Illumina Assembly) | ecosystem: Environmental > Terrestrial > Soil > Wetlands > Permafrost | place: Sweden...
CTCGCCGATCGCTCAATCCACGGGCTGGCCGACCTTACCCCCACAGCCTACGCCACCACCAAGGCAAAGTAGCCTATCCCGCCTGTCCGAACCCGTCAACCATGGCTTTGCTCGAACGAGTACAGACAATCAGCCAGAAGGCCAACTCGCGCCTAATGACCATCCTTAAGCTCGTGACGTTCCCTGCTCGTAATTCCTTGGCCCTGCCACATTTCCTCACTCCGCGTTAATTGTTCTCCACCCGCCTGGCGGGTGGCTCGCATCCCAGGAACCTCACCCAACCGCGATCTGGGGTGCCCCAGGTCTCGCCCGCCGCGGCGGGAGACCTGGGATCGCGCGAACCCCTCAGCCACGGATTACTCCCCAAAAACGCTCATGTCGCCGGAAAAGACCCGCCTCCGACCCATCTTCGTCGACTCCGCAAGCCCCCACTCACCCATTTTTCCCGCAACCCACTGAAAACACTCCAGAAATTCATTTCCCAACTTTGCCGATCATTTGCCCCTTTAGGCGCACAATGGTCCCATGATCGACGAGCAGACCAGAGTCTATCCCCCGCTGCATTCCAGCCTCGGTCGTTGCCTTTCTGTTCCCTCAGTCCCTACTTCCCGAAGTTCCTTGGTCCTTGCCTCTCCGCTATCGGCTACCGGCCGCGATGTACGATCCACAATTCACGACCCACGATCCACGATTCGCGGCTCCCTTGCTCCCTTGCTCCCTCGTTCCCTTGTCTCCTCGGTCCCTGCTTTTACCCCCCCCATGCCTTCGGCACCCACCCCCCCCTCTTTCTACCCCACCCCCTCCCCCTGCCTCCTCCGTTTCCTGCTTTTCGGTTCGCTCTTCCCTTGTTCCCTTGGTCCCTTGTTCCCTGTTTTTGACCCACCCCCCCATGCCTCCACACCCCACCCCCCCGGTATGCCGCGGACCCCACCCCCCATGCCTGTTTGTGAAACTGTGAAACTGTGAAACTGTGGAGCCTTTAGAATCAATAGCTTGCGTCCACAGTTTCACAGTTTCACAGTTTCACAGTTTTGGTTTTTGTCGTTCTTGATTTTGAGCTCGCGCGTTGGCTCGCTTTTTTGCCAACTCAGCAAGCTCCGCAAACATCTGTCTCGCCGGCTCGTTCACGCGGTCGCAACCAGCTGAGAGCTGATAGCTGAAGGCCGCGTCGACGATCTCTGTTCTCTGTTCTCTGTTCTCTGTTCTCTGTTCTCTGTTCTCTGTTCTCCGTCCACTGTTCTCTGCTCTCTGACTTGGGTTCTAAACTAAGAGCGATGGCCGGCTTTCACATTGAGCACTTCGGTTGCCGTGCGGCGCGCGCCGACGGCGAGGCGATTGCCGGTCACCTGCGCGCATTTGCTGAACGCCAGCCGTTTGCCGTTGACGTGGTCGTGGTGAATACCTGCAGTGTGACGGCCGAAGCCGACCGCGCGGCGCGGGCGTTCATCCGCCGCACGCATCGCAGGAACCCAGCGGCCAGAATCGTCGTAACCGGCTGCTACGCGCAGCGCGCGCCCGGGGAACTCGCGGCCATGCCGGGCGTGGCGGCCGTCGTTGGCAATAGCCACAAGGCCTTTGCGCCGGAGATTGTCTTTGGCCTGGCGCAAGGTGCAAGCGGACCCTCAACCCTGGCGCCCACTATTGTCCCCGTTGCCGCGCTCCTCACTGCGAGCGCGCCGCAAGCTGCTCCCATCTGGGCTGACGACCGCTTCGCTCACTCGTTTCTCGAGGAAGCACAGTTCGCGCCGGGCGTGCAGACTCGTCCCAACCTGAAAATTCAGGAAGGTTGCGGCAATCGCTGCACGTTTTGCGTGATCCCTCAGACGCGTGGTCCGTCCAGGAGTCTGCCCCATGCGGTGGTGCTTCGCCGGGTTGAGGAATTCGTCGCTGCCGGCGGCAAGGAACTGGTGCTTTCGGGAATCAACCTCGGCCGTTGGGGCCGCGATTCGAAGCCGGAGCCGGGCGCGCCTGCTTCACTTGCTGAGTTGGTACGCGCCATTCTCACGCGAACCGCTCTACCCCGCCTGCGCCTCAGCTCCATTGAGCCGATGGATTGGAACGACGAGCTGATCGGGCTCCTGCGCGAATTCGGAGGCCGGCACCAAGCGGGATCAACATCGGCGGGTGGCTCGAAGAGCCGGGGCCAATCGAGTGGCCGTCTCGCTCGCCACGCCCACCTTCCGCTGCAGTCCGGCTCGGACGCCGTGCTGCGCCGCATGCACCGCCGTTACCGGCCCTGGCACTACGCGGAGAAAGTCTCCGCGCTGCTACGGGCCGCCGGCCCCGATCTCACCCTCGGCGCAGATGTCATGGCCGGTTTCCCCGGCGAAACCGATCGCGAGTTTGAGGAGACGCTCTCCTTCGTGCGCACGTTGCCTTTCGGCTATCTACACTTGTTTCCCTTTTCGCCGCGGCCGGGCACACCCGGCTGGGCGCTTCATGCCGCATCGCCCGTGCCGCCAGCCGCCGTTGAAGAGCGCATGGCCGCGCTCCGCTCCCTCGCCGCCGAGAAAACGCGCGTCCATCGCAGCCGCTTCATCGGCCGCCAGCTTGCCGCCATCACACTGCATACACCCCCCTCGCTCGCTTCCCAAGGCACCACCCCCGCCCTCTCCGAGAACTTCCTTCCCATCAACCTCGGCGGCCAGTTCGCATCGAATCGACTCCTTCAGGTCCGCATCACTGCTCTTGGATTCGACGGCCAACTGACCGCCGTTGAAGGCGACTAACCTCTTTCTTCAGAGAAGCCAAGCCAATGCTATACTCAGTTTGCGTTCGCTTCGCGGCGGCCATGGGGTGCCCTGCCCCGGCCTGCTCGGCACGCTTTCGGAGGAGAACCATCGCATTCGATAAACGAGCGGCAAAGTCCTTCATTCGCATCAATGACAGAATTCGTGCGCGCGAAGTCCGCGTCATCGACGAAAACGGCGAACAACTTGGCATCCTCCAGCCCTTCGAGGCCCTCCGCATTGCCCGCGAACGCGGCCTTGACCTGGTCGAAGTTTCGCCTACTGCAGTCCCGCCCGTTTGCCGAATCCAGGACTACGGCCGTTTTCTCTATGAGAAGGAAAAGAGCGAGCGCGCCGCGCGCAAGCGCCAGAAGGTCATCACCGTCAAGGAAGTCAAGTTCTCCGTCACCGTCGACGAGCACGACTACCAGACCAAGAAGAATCAGGCGGTCCGCTTCCTCACCGAGGGCGACAAGGTGAAAGCAAGTCTTCGCTTCCGCGGCCGCCAGATGGCCCATCGCGAGCTTGGCTACAAGATCATTAACCGCCTGATCCAGGACATCGGCGTCGCTGGCGTGGTTGAATTCATGCCGCGCATGGAGGGCACCATCCTCCACGCCATCCTCGCGCCGGGGCGCAAGGAAGTGCCCAAGTCCAAGGGGGATTCCGCCGCTCCCGCCGCGCAAGCTTAGCTGTCGTCTGTAGGCGACCCAAATCGGGATTCCTGCGTCTGAGTCCGCGGGTGGTTGTATCGATTCGTTGCGTGTACTCGGCGCAATCCGTCTCTAGGCATTTCAGATTACGGAAAAGGCCCTGCCAGCGAAGGCTTGCTGGGATCGTGCGTGATTCGAACTAAGGGGGAGATCAATTCGGGCGAAGGAACTTGAAATTGTCCTGATTCGAAGGTTGTATTTGTTTCCAAGATACCTTGATCCGAAAGTGACATTTCTTTCGGAGTACAATCCAGGCGATCCTGTAAACTCCGACGGCGTGATTGCCGTCTAATAGTAATTGGATGGTTGTTTGCGCTCAGTTCCGGATCCCAGCTCATTTGGTCTCCGGCCGAAGCGTCCATCCAATTCTGGAGTTGCCCGTGAACCGCATGAAACTGCTGCACATTTTTCCGGTTGTCCTCATTCTTTTAGGCGCCGCTATGGTGTTTGAGCGCCCAGCCTACGCCTACGCCGATCCAGGCACGGGCCTGCTCGCCGTTCAGGCCGCTGGATCGGCGCTGGTGGCCACCGGATGGTACCTGCGCCGGAAGATCTATTCCTTCTTCCGCTCGGACGACTCACCCAGGACTGACACCGAAGAGCGGTCTGCCATTGCGCGCGGCGAGGACTCGCAAAGTCAGTGAATGGAACCCCGGACTTTTCTCGCCAGGATTCGGGTACCGCCTCCCGAGACAAAGAATTGGAATTGACCTTCCGCGATCCGGCGGGAGAACTCCGGCTTATCGCTGGCTGCGCCTTGCGGCGGATTCGCCCCCCAGCCGAAGAAGAGACGGAGGCATTTCTCGCCTCTCCGCTGCGCAAGTCTCTCGAACAAAGCGGTGACTTGATTCCCAGTAAGGTTGCCGAGCCCGGCTCTCATCCGTCGATCGCATCCGGCGAGTTATGGCTCGAGCATCCACGCCTCGATCCCATCAGCTATCCATGGGAGTGGACCACCGCTCAGTGGCGCGCCGCCGCCGAACTCACGCTGCGCGTCGCCAGCCAGGCGATCGACGCCGGGTGGACCCTGAAGGACGCGACGCCTCTCAACATTCTCTTCGCAGGTCCGCGCCCTATCCTCGTGGATGTTCTATCCTTCGAGCGCCGCGATCCACACTCGACCGTTTGGCTGGCCTACGGCCAATTCGTGCGCACATTCCTTCTACCCCTTGTAGCCGCCCGGCATTTGAACTGGCCGCTCCGCGCAACTCTCTTTGAGCGCGATGGCTATGAGCCGCGCCAAATCTACGAGGCTTTGCCGCGATGGCGCCGGCTAGACCACTATCTGCTCGATGTAGTTACCTTGGCCACGCTTTTCGAGCGGCCGGGCCCAAAGCGGGCCGGCTCCAAGCAGAGCCCATCAACGAAGGAACCATCACTCGCGACGCACCTCCTGCAAAAGCGCATTGCGCGCCTCGGCAAGCAGATTCGCCATGCGGCCGGCGAGCGGGGCCACAGCCAATGGAGTCATTACGAACAATCCGCCCGCCACTATCAGCCCACCGACGTCGAAGAAAAGCAGCAATTCGTCAAGAGCGTGCTCGCGCGATGCCGGCCCGAACGCGTCCTCGATATTGGCGCCAATACGGGGACCTATTCGCTGCTGGCTGCTGATGCCGGGGCCAAAGTCGTCGCCCTTGACAGCGACTCCGCCGCTCTTGAGGAGCTGTGGCGAACCGCGGCTACGCAGAACAAACCCATCACGGTTCTGGTCGCAAACATCGCCCGTCCCACGCCCGCGGCGGGCTGGCGCAATCGCGAACACTTTTCTCTGCTCGACCGCCTCACTGGCGATTTCGACCTGGTTCTCATGCTCGCAGTCATTCATCATCTGATCCTTCGCGAGCAGTTGCCGCTCACGCACATCGCCGGTCTCTGCGCCGGCCTTTCACAGCGCTGGCTGCTGCTGGAGTGGGTCCCGCCAACCGACCCAATGTTTCAGGAGTGGCTGCGCGGTCGTGACGACCTCTACGGTCATTTGACCGAGGACGATCTGACGCATGCATTTGCGCCGCACTTTGCCGTCGTCGATCATGCTAGGCTGGGCAACGGGCGGGTTCTCCTGCTCTTCGACAGAATTTGACGCGGCAGCACAACTGGCATCGCTGAACTTCAGCGATGGGGGAAAAGCACGGCATGATCAAACGGTTCGCCCAGGCCTAGGGCTTCGCCACCATTCTCCTTCTGCTCGGCTATATTGATCTAACCTCGTCTCTGGGAGATGAGCGCATGCGCGTTCCCTGGCCGCTCACCCGCTTGGTTCTGGCGCAGCTTGTCGATCTTGCGATTGTGGGCCTGGCTTTCGCGGGCTTGCTGGCGATCCTCCGCAGCTTGAAGGTCTGGGCGCGAGTCCGGTGGGGCGTCCTTGCCTTCCTTCCGATCTACCTGCTCGTCTGTAATCTCAGAATTCTCCCGTTTCGAGTTCCGTACGCCGGCGTTGCAATCGTCGCTCGAGCGTGGGTCGCTATTCTCGAGTTTCTGATTTTCCGCGCCTGCGATATCGCGTCAAAACTCTATGGCCTTGGCGGCGCCGTGCTCACCGGCGCTGTAGTGTTTGCATTCGTCATGACCGCTCAACTGGTAAGCGCCGCCTTCTGGCGTCCAGGTATTCAGGCGTTTGCAGGCCCCATTCCCGCCCAGCCCGCCGCCTAGCCGCGCCTTGTATGGATTGTCTTCGACGAGTTGGCGTATAAACCAGTGTTCGAAGCTCGCGATCCCTCGCTCGAACTTCCAAACTTCGATCGGCTGCGCCTGCAAAGCACGATCTACAGCAACGTGACCCCGATTGGCTACCACACCAACCTGGTTGTGCCGAGTTTGCTCCTGGGCCGCATCGTAACGAGTTCTACTTTCACCGCGAAAAATCAGTTAATTGTTCGCACCGCTGACAATCCTCATTGGGAACCTTTCGACTCGGCCGCATCGTTGTTCGGCATGGCCAGGCAGCGCGGTATTTCGACTTCGATCGTCGGTTGGTACCTGGCTTACTGCCCGATCTTTGCGGGCACAGCCACCGAGTGCTATTGGAGCAACGACGACACTGAAGACGACGCACCTCCATCAATCAGTGCCAGTTTCGCCGATGACGTCTGGTTCCCGCTGCGCATCGTGGCCGAACTACTCGTTGCGCCTCGCATGGCTGTAGCCGATGTCGCCCATTGGGAATCTCTAGGCCACGCGGCGACCGTGAAGGACATGAGCCAGCACGCGCTCGGCGCGCTTGCTAACAGTCAGGCCGACGTCATCTACCTGCACCTGCCCGTACCCCATCCGCCTGCTTTTTGGGATCGACACTCACATAACTACGGCGTGGGCGGATCCTATCTCGATTCGCTGGATTATTCCGATCGCTTCCTCGGGCAAATGCTCGACGTCCTTCAGTCGCAACCGCGATGGCGGGGAACAACCCTGATCATCCAGGGAGATCACTCCTGGCGGACCAGAATATGGCGCACAACTCCTGGATGGAGCGCCGAGGATGAGCACATTTCTCATGGAGGCGAGTGGGATCCGCGTCCGCTGGTGCTGATTCACTTGGCGGGACAGCAAGACGCAAAAACCGTGGCAGCCCCGACGAGCCTGATGTTCGTGCACGACTTCGTCGCCGAACAGATTCAAGCCCCCGCACACTAAAGCCTCACCGCAAGCCCCGCGCTTATACTGGGGAACATGCCTGACACCGACATCGAGCGCTGGAGAGGAACCTTTTCGTTTGTCCTGCATGCAGATGCAAATCTTGAATGACGCCTATGGATATTGACAAGAACGCCCGCGCCAAACAGAAGCTCCAGCAGCCGATGTGCCTTTGGCTCACCGGTCTTCCCGCCGCCGGCAAATCCACGATTTCGAACGCCCTCGAGAAGCGCCTATTCGCTGCCGGTCATCACACCTATTTGCTCGACGGAGACGATATCCGCCTTGGCCTGAATAAGGATCTCGGCTTCTCTGAGGCCGATCGGAACGAAAACATTCGCCGTGTCTCCGAGGTCGCGCGATTGCTGGTCGACGCCGGTTTAATCGTGATTGTCTCCTTCATCAGCCCATACCGAGCCCAGCGCGATCGCGCCCGTTCGCTCTTCGAACCCGCGGAGTTTCTGGAGATCTTCGTTGACACGCCTTTGCGGGAATGTGAACGTCGCGATCCTAAAGGACTCTACGCCAAAGCAAGACGCGGAGAATTGAAGAATTTTACCGGCATCGATAGCCCCTACGAGCCTCCTGCTTCCCCCGAGGTTCACCTTCAAACGATGCTCCAGAGTCCCGATGAGTGTGTTAACCGAGTTCAACAGGTCCTGGCTCGTAAGCTTTCCCTTGACAATGACTGCATTTCCCGCTGATCGTTGAGGAAACGGCATCCAGTTGCATTGCAGAGTGGGCAGCGAAGACGCAGATCGCATGCACGCAGATGCCGGTGTAACTCCGCAGCATTGCCTGCAGGGATTGCGTGCCACCATGATCTTCAATTTTCGCTTGTTCTGGCGCGTGACGGTACGCTCTTTCTATCGGAGCGCCGGCACCAACGGCCCGCTCACCCGTAACCGGTTCGTTGTCCTCATGCTTTTTTATCCGATCTGGGGCGGCCTGACGTTTCTCGCTTGGTTAGGCTTTGCCCTCGACGAAGTCTTCTTCGCTGCCTACCAGCAGCAAGTTGTCGATAAGCCGCTCTTTATTGTGTCGAACTTTCGCAGCGGCTCGACCTTTGCGCAGCGGACTCTGATGCGCGACGAAGACACATTTACCGGCATGAGAACCGGTGACATCTATCTGATGCCGTCCGTTATACAGCGACGGATCTTCAGCCTGCTGGCGCGAATCGACGCGCTGTTTGGCCATATGTGCGAAAAAGCGTTGCGGCGGCTCGACGCCCTCTGCCTTGGCCAATTGAGAATTCACCCCTTCAGCTTGTTCGATGCCGAAGAGGATGAGCACCTTCTATTCTATGCATGGTCGACATTTTTCGTTGGCTTCGCATTTCCTTATCTCGATGAAATGCCGCCTTATCAGTATTTCGATACTGAGATTCCACGCGGCGAGCGGCTACGCATCATGGCGTTTTATCGAAGCTGCATCAAGCGTCACTTGTACGCCACCGGTGGCCGGCACTACATTGCCAAGAATCCGTTGTTCAGCGCGAAAATCGAATCTCTACTGGAGACCTTTCCCGACGCTCGCATCCTTTATTTGGTCAGGAATCCCCTGGAGATGCTGCCTTCTACGATTTCGCTGTTCGGCTACGTTTGGCGCCGCTTCAGCAAGCCTCAGCAGAAGTATCCCCACTGCGACAAAATCCTGGCCTGGACAAAATACTGGTACGATCACCCGCTCGAGGTCATCGATCGGGAGTCGCCCCAGCGATGCATGATCATCACATATGACGATCTGATGCAATCGCCCGATTCAGTTTTCCGTTCTATCTACAGCCGGTTCGGTTATCCCGAGAGTGAAGCGCTAGAAACGCTGCTGCGTGACGCCGTCACCGAAGCACGGGCTCACTCAAGCTCACACAGATATAGTTATGAAACAATGGGCTTCAGCCGCGAGCAGATCGTGCGCGAGTTCGCCCACATCTTCGAGCGCTTCGGCTTCGACCAGCACGAACCGGCAGAAACGCAAATGCTTGAGTCGTCGTCCGTATAGAACGGATGACTTCCTCTCCGATTTATGGCCGCAGCCGGCGCTGCGCGTCTTCCGCCTCGGCGCCGGCGAAGCTTCTTAGCTCTTCCATTTCCAGTCCCGAATCTCCGGCAGGTCCCTTCCCTCTTTTCTGATGTATTGTCCGTGCTCGACCAGCTTGTCCTTGAGTGTCTGTTTCAAGTACGCGCCCTTCTCGGTGATGCGCGGGATGCGGTCGATGGTGTCCATAGCAAGATGGAATCGATCGAGATCGTTCATCACCGTCATGTCGAACGGCGTGGTGATCGTTCCCTCCTCCTTATAGCCGCGGACGTGAATGTTGTCATGGTTGGTGCGGCGGTAAGTGAGGCGATGGATCAGCCATGGATAGGCGTGGAAGGCGAAGATGACGGGCTTGTCCCGGGTGAAGAGCGTGTCGAAGTCCGCGTCGCTGAGACCGTGCGGATGCTCCGATTGCGGCTGCAGCTTCATCAGATCGACGACATTCACCACTCGCAGTTTCAACTCCGGCAAATGCTCGCGCAATATGCTCACCGCGGCCAGCGTCTCCAACGTCGGCACGTCGCCGCAGCACGCCATCACCGCGTCCGGCGCCCCGCCCTGGTCGTTGCTCGCCCATTGCCAGATACCGATGCCTTCCGTGCAGTGCTTGATGGCCGCATCCATCGTCAGCCACTGCGGCGCGGGATGCTTGCCCGCAACCACCACGTTGACGTATTGGCGGCTGCGCAGGCAGTGATCTATCACCGAAAGCAGGCAGTTGGCGTCAGGTGGAAGATATACGCGCACGACCTCGGCCTTCTTATTCACTACGTGATCGATAAACCCCGGATCCTGGTGCGTGAAGCCGTTGTGATCCTGCCGCCAGACGTGCGATGCCAGCAGGTAGTTGAGCGAAGAGATCTTGCGTCTCCACGGAAGGCCGTTTGTGACTTTCAACCATTTGGCGTGCTGGTTGAACATCGAGTCGACGATATGAATAAATGCCTCATAGCAGTTGAACAGCCCGTGACGTCCGGTGAGCAGGTAACCTTCCAGCCAGCCTTCGCATTGATGCTCGCTCAGCATCTCCACCACGCGTCCCTGGGGAGCGAGAAACTCATCATTGGACACGGTCGCGGCATCCCACTGCCGTTTGGTCACTTCAAACACGGCAGTTAGTCCATTCGAGATGGTTTCGTCCGGGCCGAAGATCCGGAAATTTCGCTTGTCATCGTTCAGCTTGGCCACGTCGCGCAAAAACGGCGCCAGCACCCGCGTGTCTCCGATGCCCGGCGTTCCCGGCGCGGGTACGCTTGCGGCGTAGTCCCGAAAATCGGGCATCCTCAAGTCGCGCAGAAGAATGCCACCGTTGGCGTGCGGATTGGCGCCCATTCGCCGGCTCCCCGCGGGCGCAAGCTCTGCCAGTTCGGGACGCAGGCGACCTTTTTCGTCGAAGAGTTCCTCCGCCCGGTAGCTCTTCAGCCATTCTTCCAATTGCTTCAAGTGCGCGGGGTTCGACCTAGGATCGGACAGCGGCACCTGGTGCGATCGGAACGTGCCTTCCACCTGTAGACCATCGATGACCTTCGGCCCCGTCCAGCCTTTGGGAGAGTTGAGAACGATCATTGGCCAGCGCGGACGATCTATCTTCCCGTTGACGCGGGCGTCTTGCTGAATCCTTTTGATTTCTTCCACCGCGCGGTCGAGCGTCGCCGCCATGGCCTCGTGCATCAGGTCCGGTTCGTGACCCTCCACGAAATAAGGCGTCCAACCATAACCGTGCAGGAGTTGCTCCAACTCCTCATGCGTGATGCGCGCCAGCACGGTGGGATTGGAGATCTTGTATCCGTTGAGATGCAAGATGGGCAGCACGGCGCCATCGGTTGCCGCATCGATGAATTTGTTCGAGTGCCATGCAGTGGCCAGCGGCCCTGTCTCCGCTTCTCCGTCGCCGACCACGCATGCCACGACCAGGTCGGGGTTGTCCATGACGGCCCCGAAGGAATGGCTGAGCGAATAACCCAACTCCCCGCCTTCGTGGATCGAACCCGGAGTCTCGGGCGATGCGTGACTGGGAATGCCTCCAGGGAATGAGAACTGGATGAATAACTTCCGTAACCCTTCTTCATCCTGACTTATATTCGGATATATCTCGCTGTAAGTACCCTCTAAGTAAGTGTGGCTGACCACCGCCGGCCCTCCGTGCCCGGGGCCGGAAACGTAAATCAAGTCGAGATCGTATTTCTTGATCGCCCGGTTCAAGTGCGTATAGATGAAGTTCTGCCCGGGAGTCGTACCCCAATGCCCCAGCAGCATATGCTTCACATCTCGGATCTCGAGCGGGCGCTTGAGCAGCGGATTGTCATAGAGATAAATCTGGCCGACGGAGAGATAGTTCGAGGCCCTCCAGTAGGCATCCATTTTCCGCAACAAGTTTGGCGACAACGTTTTTTCCATCATTCATCTCCTCTTGCCTGCACTGTGACTGTCCGCATCGCAGCGAATACGGGTTGGCCGGCGGCGCGAGCACGGTGACCATCCGCCCTTGACTATAGTCTAGTTCTGTTTACGCGCGTGTTACGACTTGGTGGATCATCCCTGCCAGCAGCAAAATCCCGCCACCCCTCCTGGCCTGTTAGCATTTCTTCTGTTGCCGTTGAGCCGGCTACCGCGTTTCAGCGGACGATCCTTACGCAAGACCCGCCTTGTGCCTCACGCAGCAGCCTCACGGAATCAGGAGCAGCGCAGTAGAAATGGGGATTGAAAATGAGTTACTTCGAAAAATTCAAGGTCAAACCGGGAAGCAAGGTGAAGCTGAAGAAAATCGACCCTTCATTCAGCGGCGGTCACAAAGGCGCAAAGTCCGCGGCCGATGAAATCGAGCACTATCAGGAGAAGCTCCGGGAGTTGCAGGACCTGCTTTACGCCGAGCGCCGCCATTCGCTCCTTATCTGTCTTCAGGCCCTCGACACCGGCGGAAAAGACGGCGCCATAAACCACGTTCTCGGCGCCATGAACCCCCAGGGCTGCCGCGTTGCGCCGTTCAAGCAACCCTCCGCCGAAGAGGCGGCCCACGACTTTCTGTGGCGCGCGCACATACCCGCGCCAGCCTGCGGCGAAGTCGTCATCTTCAATCGTTCTCACTACGAAGACGTCCTTATCGTTCGCGTTCATAATCTCGTCCCCAAAGAAGTCTGGTCCCGCCGCTACGATCTGATCAACGAATTCGAGAAGAACCTCGTAGATCACAACACCCACATTCTCAAGTTTTATCTGCACATCTCCAAGGAAGAGCAGCTGAAGCGCTTCAAGGAGCGCCTCGACGACCCCACCAAGCACTGGAAAATCAGCGAGGCCGATTATAAGGAGCGTGGCTTCTGGAAGGACTACGTGGCCGGCTACGAAGACGCGCTCTCCCGCTGCAGCACGCCTCACGCGCCATGGTTCATCATTCCCGCCAATCACAAGTGGTTCCGCAATCTGGCCATTGCGCGCATCGTCGTCGAGCACCTGGAATCGCTGCACATGAAATACCCCAAGCCCACAGTCAACATTGAAAAGATCCGCCGCGAATACCACGCCGCCGAGCACGCCTGACGTTGCGCGGGGACAAAGAAACCTTACAAGGAACACCCTTATGAAGAAGCATTTGCTGTGCGCCATTTTGATGTTTGTAGCCTCTTCGTTCGCTTCGGCCTCATCCGTCTTCACCACGCGGCTCGACGATCCCAAGGCGGTCTATCTCACCGCGCAGGAATTTGGCATACACGGCGACGGAATCGCCGATGACACCGCGGCGATTCAGGCGGCCATTGACAAAGCAGAAGGCGGCGTTCGCGAGGGAATTGTGTTTGTGCACTCGGGCCGCTACCGGCTCACGCGCACCGTCTATCTCTGGCCGGGCGTGCGTCTCATCGGCTATGGCAACACGCGCCCAGTCTTCCTGCTTGGCGACAACACTCCCGGTTTTCAGGCTGGGGTGGGCGACATGGTCATGTTTACAGGCGCAAGTCCAGCCGCCATACTTCGCTCCGGCAGCCGCGTCCCGTTTCCGCCCCCAGGCAGCGTGCCGCCGAACGACAATGTGGCCGACGCAGACGAAGACACGTTCTATTCGGCAATGAGCAACATCGATTTCGAGATCGGCGCAGGCAACCCGGCGGCCATCGCCATCCGCTTTCATGTCGCTCAGCACGCCTATCTCAGCCACATGGATTTTCATATCGGCTCAGGCCTGGCCGGGCTCACTGAGGTTGGTAACGAGGCCGAGGATCTTCATTTCTATGGCGGGCGCTACGGCATCCTCACCGGCAAGACTTCGCCCGCCTGGCAGTTTACGCTCATCGATTCGGTCTTCGATGGCCAGCGCGACGCCGCCGTGCGTGAGCACGAGGTGGGTCTTACGCTCATCCGCGACACCTTCCGCAATGTTCCGGTCGCCATCGACATCGATCCGCATTATTCCGACGAGTTGTGGGTCAAAGATTGCCGCTTCGACCAGGTTTCGAAAGCCGCGGTCATCGTCAGCAATGAGAAGAGCCCGCTTACCGAAGTCGGCTTCGAGAATGCGGTGCTTAACGATGTGCCCACCTTCGCCCTCTTCCGCGAAAGCGGCAAGACTGTTCCGAGCAAGGGCGCGATTTACCGGGTTGCGAATTTCAACTACGGCCTCATCGTGCCCGGTGAGGGAATGACCGGCAGAATCGGTACGCGCTACGATGCTTCAGCGCTCACCGCCCTGCCCGCTCCGCTTCCTCCGGCCATCCCCGCGCTGCCGCCCACTGCAGACTGGGTGAACGTCCACACGCTCGGCGTCGTAGGCGACGGAAAAACCGACGACACCGCCGCGATCCAGAATGCAATCGCCGCGCATCGCGTGCTCTATTTTCCCGGCGGCCATTATCGCGTGAGCGACACACTCACGTTGAAACCCGACACAATTCTCATCGGGCTACATCCCACGCTGACCCAGTTCGACCTGGAAGATTCCACGCCGGGGTTCCAGGGCGTTGGCGCGCCCAGGCCCGTGATCTCAGCGCCCCCAAGTGACTCGAACGTCGCCGGCTCCAACATCATCAGCGGCTTCGGAGTCTACACCGGCGGCATCAATCAGCGCGCCGTCGGTGTGCTGTGGCGGTCAGGCGAAGGCTCGCTCGTCGACGATGTGCGCTTCCTCGGCGGCCACGGAACTGGATTCAATCCCTATAACAATAACCACACGGCCGATTCCATTCTCAGCAAGCGTTGGGACGGGCAATATCCCAGCCTCTGGGTGACGCACGGGGGCGGCGGTACGTTTGCGGACATCTGGACTCCCGACACCTTTGCCCAGACGGGATTCTATGTCTCAGACACGAAGACGCCCGGCCACGTCTACGAGCTTTCCAACGAACACCATGTGCGCAACGAGATCGTCTTCGACCACGCGGAGAATTGGGACATCAATGCGCCGCAGACCGAGGAGGAGGCCGGCGAGAGTCCGGAATCGCTGTCGCTCGAATTCAACTGGTCGCGGAATATCACCGTCGCCAATTATCACGGCTATCGCGTCACGCGTTCCCGCGCACCCTTTTCCGCCGCGGTCCGCCTCTACCACTCCGGAGACATTCATTTCCGCAACGTGCATATCAATGCCGAGAGCGGATACCCCATTTGCGATGACAACGGCTGCGGAACATTTCTCCGCGTCAGCAAGTTTCCTTACGAGAATGCGATTCAGGACGTGACTCACAATCTCGAAGTGCGCGAGCGCGAATTCGCGGTGCTGGATATTCCGGAAAATCCGCCCACGCCCGAGCCCGCCAATGCCTCCGCGGTGCTCGCGCCCGGCGCAAAGATCGAAGAACTGGAAGATGGCTTCTTCTCGATCTCCGGCGCTGCGGTCGATGCTTTGGGCAAGCTCTACTTCGTCGATCGCCATCAGCAGCGCATCTATGGCTGGTCGTCAGCCGAGGGGCTAACCGTCGAGCGAGACAATCCTCTCGATCCGGTCAACCTCGCTTTCGACAAGGCCGGTGACCTGCTTGTGGTCTCTTCTGCTGGCCCGGAAGGAACCGTCTATTCCTTCCGCCCTGGATCGCCGGAGGATCAGATCGCGGTGCTCGCGCCGCAACCCGCGTCGCCGCATCCGGGAACGGCGGCGATTCTTCCGGTCAATTACTGGAACAACGGCGAATTCAAAAACCAACTCGACTTCGGCACGATGACCTACAAGACGCTGGCCGAGATGTTCGCCGACGATGTGTCAACTCCAAAGGCTAAGGAGTACGTCTCGCCCGACGGCAGCGTTTTTTTGCCTGCCGGACACGTCTTCCAGCAAGGCCCGCCCGACTCCACAGGCTGGCGGTTCTCCGACAATCTCGACACCTACGGTTTCATCAGTGCTCTTCCTCGTGAACGGGTCTACGTCAGCAGCGCATCGGAAGACCGCACTTACAGCGCACGGGTCGCCGCCGACGGTACGCTAACCGATCTTCAGCCGTTCGCAGAAAGGGGCGGTGAGAGCGTCGCCGTCGATGGCAAGGGCAATGTGTATGTTGCCAACGGGCAAATTTTCGTTTACGACCCCGCGGGGAAATTGATCGGTCAGATCGATGTGCCAGAGCGTCCGCTCGATATCGTTTTTGGTGGCGCCGATCGGCACTCGCTGTTCATTCTCGCTCACCACGCGCTTTTCGCAGTAAATGTGAGAAGTTCGGATTGATCTGAAGACTGGCACTCCCATGGGTCCAGGAATCCAGGGCCGATCTCGGGAAAGTCGGCGAAATCCCCAAACGACGCCTGCAATGCCCCGATTACCTGCCTGAATGGTTGTGCGAGCCAACTCCCGCATCCGATCGCCGCGGCCGTCCCATCGGATGCTGCAGATGCTCGATGGTTTGCTTCATCTCGCACAACAGCTCTTCGCCCATCTCGCGCGTAAACCCGTGCCGGATGAGGATGCGCTGGATGACGAGGTCTTCGCGGTTGGGGGGCATGGAATACGCGGGAACCAGCCAGCCGTGTTCGCGCAACCGGTCCGCCACGTCATAAAGCGTGAACGGATAGGATGCGCCGTCCTTCAGCTTCCAACAAAGGCCCGGGATGCCGCCGTTTCCGTCATAAATGATTTCGAACGGGCCGAGTTCAGCGATTTTGCCGGCGAGATACGCTCCGATGGCAGAGCATTCCGCCTGAATCTTGCCGTAACCCTGCTTCCCGAGACGCAGGAAATTGTAGTATTGGCAGATGATTTCACCGCCCGGCCGGGAAAAGTTGAGCGCAAAGGTAGGCATGTTTCCGCCCAGATAGTTGACGTCGAAGATCAGTTCTTCAGGCAGATCGTGCTTTTCGCGCCAAAGCGCCCAGCCCACGCCCAGTGGCGCAAGACCGAACTTGTGACCGGAGGCATTGATGGACTTGACGCGCGGCAAGCGAAAATCCCAGAGCAAGTCAGGCTGAAGAAATGGCGCGAGGAATGCGCCGCTCGCGCCGTCCACGTGGATGGGGATGTCGAGCCCCGTCTCTACCTGAAGCTTGTCGAGGGCCATGCTGATTTCGTGCACAGGCTCGAATTGCATGGTGAACGTGACGCCCAGAGTGACAACCACACCAATGGTGTTCTCATCGCAACGCTTCAGCACCTCCTCCGGCGTCAGCAGCAGGCGGTCGCCTTCCATCGGGACCTCGCGAATCTCCACATCGAAGTAGCGGCAAAACTTGTGCCAGCACACCTGGACCGGACCCATGACCAAGTTTGGCCGTTCGTTACCGGGCGAATCCGCGGGTTTGCCCTGGGCGCGTTGCCGCTTGCGCCATTTCCATTTCAGCGCCAGCCCTCCGAGCATTGCCGCTTCGCTCGAGCCGGTCGTGGAACAGCCGATGGTGCTCGCTGCCTCGGGCGAGTTCCAAAGATTGGCCAGCATGTGAACGCACCGCTCTTCAATGGCCGCGGTCTGCGGGTATTCATCCTTGTCGATCATGTTCTTGTCGGCAGACTCGTCCATGAGCTGCTTCACTTCGGGCTCGATCCAGGTGGTGCAGAAAGTGGCCAAATTGTGCTGGGAGTTTCCGTCGAGGACGAGCTGGTCGTGGATGGTCCGGTAGACGGTTTTCGGCTCGCGCGAGACCTCCGGGAATACGTAGGTCTGGGCATCGCTGCTTAGAACGTCCGACTCGACTGCGCTGGTCGGCTTGGCATTCAGTTTGCGGGTGTTGTGCAGGGCCATTTACTCTCCTGTTTGGTCATCTCGACCCGTTCAGTATAAGGATGCATGGGCAATGATTGCCGAGTGCTCATGGCTGGCGGCACGTAGGATCACGAGCTTCACAATGGGTTCTTCTGTGCCTGGTTCAGGCATAGCTGCGATCCTTCGGGTGGAATTAAGGCGCAGTCCACCCGGAGAGTTTGCGGCGATTGCGGTCCCGAGGATCGTCTTAATGGCCGGTAAAAACGTCGGATCTACAGAAGGCGCGATTATCTCAACATTCATCCACCCGGGAAATTTGCAGTACCTTAATCCCCGCTCCCAGTGGTAACTTCAGGTATTGCCACAGTTGTGACACGGAGGAACAAAAATGGCTGGAGCCCCGGTCCCATCGCCCGGCGTAGCAGGTTCATTTCCCATGACCGACCGGGAATGGGATAAGCTGACCAATCTCGTCCTGGAACGCTGCGTGGTTCCGGTGATCGGCCCGGAGCTGCTGACCTGGCAGGAGGATGGCAAGGAGCAGTCGCTCTATTCAGCTTGCGGAAAAAAGCTTGCGGAGCAGGCAGGAGTGACTTTTCCGGCCGACCGTGCTCATCACGCTCTTTACGATGTCGCGAATCTGTTGAGCCTCAAACTGAATTCCGGCGACCTGGCATTTGACATCGACGATGTGATGCGGCGCAACCCCTGGCCCGTCCCCGATGTGCTGCGAAAATTGGCGGAGATTCAGAGCTTTTCTCTTTATGTCACGACCACAATCGATCATCTTTTCGAGAAAGCCCTGCAAGACGCACGCGGACAGGGTCAGGAACTGGAAAACATCGTCTTCACGCCGCGTGGAGTCAAGAGCAGGATTGATCTGCCAAACAACTTTGGCCCCACCTCGGCAACCGTGTTGTATCACTTGTTTGGCTCGAGCAGCGCAGTGAGCGACACGTTCGCCAAGACCGAAGACGATTTGATTGAATTCAGCTGGTCGTTGCTGGATCAGCAATATTCACCGGACAATCTTTATGACTATCTGCAAAAAAAGACCGTTCTCCTGCTGGGGTGCAGCTTTCCTGATTGGCTGGCGCGGTTCTTTATCCACGCTCTGAATGGCCGCAGGCACGAAGAGACGATCAATATCTACTATGTGAGCCCAAACTGCGAGGCAGGGTTGGCCGATTTCCTGATGCGCCGCCGGGCCAAGGTGATCACAACAGAATCGCCTGTGGATTTCGTTGGGAAATTGCATCGGCTGTGCAGCGAACGCAGCTCCAATCGGGACGTGGCTCAGCGCCCCACGCCGGAGTTACAGACGGACTTCAAGTCGGGCGCCGTGTTTCTCAGTTATGCCAGCGAGGATCGCGCGCGGGTCAGGGAGATTCGGTCGCAACTTGAGGCTGCCAACATCGACACATGGATGGACGAGCGCGCTCTTCAACCAGGAGAAGAATTCGAGCAGAGCATCCGCGAGAATATTCGGCGCGCCGCGTATTTCCTCTGCATCATCTCTCGATCTCTGGATCAGCCTCCGAGGGCCCTGGGAGGCTACGTGCTGAAGGAATGGAAATGGGCCGAAGATGCCGCTCTGGAAAGGCACAAAGAGGACGCCTTTCTACAGCCAATCGTCGTTGACGACACGCCATCTGGTGCGCGCTTTGTCGATTCGCCCTATCGAGATCTCCACTGGACACGGCTTCGTGACGGGCGGTTGCCGCCGGAATTCATCGATCTTCTAAGTCGCGGAATTCGCAAGTACCGGAGGGCAAAATGAGCACCGATGTAACCGCGATCCGGATCGCGCCCCAGAATCCGTGGCCGGGGCTGGCGCCTTACACGGAACAGCAACATGAGCTGTTCTTCGGCAGGGAATTGGAGATCGAGGAAATCCTGCGACTTATCCAGAGGGACACGCTGACCGTGCTGTTCGGCCGGTCCGGTTCGGGTAAGTCGTCATTGCTGCACGCCGGTGTCTTTCCTCGTCTGCGTTCCGGCCTGTATTTCCCGGTGTTGCTGAGGCTCAACTTTGCCGATCCCGATGTGGACCCCGTGGAACAGGTAAAGGCGATCACCCTCGCCACTGCTCACAAAGGCGGGTTCGAAGTTGAAAGCCGCATCGGCGAAGGTTTCACGCCGACGCTCTGGGAATTCTTTCACGACACCGATTTTTGGGGCCCGCGAAACGATCGCATGACGCCACTCCTGGTCTTCGACCAGTTTGAAGAGGCGTTCACCATCGGGAAGGACCAAAGACAGGCATCGGACTTTCTCGGGCAACTGGCGGATCTGGCCGAGAATCGCGTCCCCCTCGTCGTCGAGCAACGGGTAACGCAGTCCATTGAGCGGGTCGCAGTCGACGCCGGCGCCCCAACTTACAAGATCATCCTTTCCCTGCGCGAAGACTTTGTCTCCCGGCTCGATCAACTGCGCCCAATTCTGCCGGCCATCATGCGCAACCGAATGGGACTGCTTCCCCTCGATGGAGCGCGCGCATTGCAAGTCATCGTCAACTCCGGAAAGCCTTGGGTAAGTGAAGTGGTAGCCCAGGACATCGTTGCGGCATTGGCTGGAGAGACGGGCGCTGCACAAGGCGCCGTCGCGCAAGCTGAGATTGAACCCGCTTATCTGAGCGTGATGTGCCACGAGCTATTCCAGCGCATGGTCGAGTTAGGCCACGAGACGATTACCAGCGAGTTAGTTGCCAAAGAACGAGGCGAGATTCTGGAGGCCATGTATGAGCGCAGCTTCGAGGGCCTGGCGGAACCCGTGCGCTTGTTCGTGGAAGATCGCCTGCTCACTGCGTCGGGATTCCGCGGCACGCTTCCTCTTTCTGAAGCCCTTGCCGAAGGTGTCAGTCCGCTCGACCTGGAAATCCTTGTGGATCGGCGGTTGCTCCGCTTCGAAGATCGCCTGGGAACGCGCCATGTTGAGCTGTCGCACGACCTGTTGACCGGTGTGGTGAAAAAGAGCCGGGGATTTCGCGCCGCCCGCGTCGCGCGCGAGGAAGAAGAGCGTAAGCAGCAGGAGCTGCGGCGCGCCCTGGCTCGCGCTCGCAGACGTACGGCAGTTGCGGCGGGTACCGCAATATTGGCTTTGGCAGGAGTGGCATACTCCGTTTATTACTGGCTTGCCTATATCCATCCAACCAGCGCCTATTACCGGACATTCTCGAATCAACTTGGAAGGATCGTGCCGTTCGGGAAGATCGATCTCCAAACGGTGCATCATCGCAAAATCTCATTCGAAGTTACTCGCAAGGGATTTAGCGGCGAGATCCTTAGCCTGGAAGCAGTCGATAGAAATGGGAAACCCACCATGCAAAATGGCCTTTCGACGCTTCTCAATTCCGACCGTCCCTCCGGCGACCAGGACCCCAGCAGCAGGTTCTGCCGTATGGAGTTTCAATATGACAAAGATAAGAACGGAAAGACGGTGTATGAGACCGCTTGGGACCAGAATCACCACATGGTCTGGGGCTTCGTGTATCTTCCGTCGCAGGCGCAGGGCAACTCGCAGCAGACGATGAATGCCACTTATTTCGGACCCGACGGACTGCCCAAGCCGCAGCGAGCTGGAAGCGAAGCTGAGATCATCCAGATCGAACATGGCACGCAGGGGCGCGTGACTCTGAAGTACCTGTCGTGGGATGCGCAGCCCGTTCCGGGGCCGGATAACGCCTATGGTAAGGAGCTTTTGTATGACGGGCAAGGTCGGGAAACCAGTGAGACGTCGCTCGACGTGAACGGACACCCGATGAACGACTCGTCCGGCAACGCTACCGAGGGGATTGAGTACGACAAAGACGACAATCCCGTGATTGATAAAGCTTCCGACGCCATGGGCCGTCCCACTTTGCTTACCAGCTCCGGGTATTCCCAAGCTCACCTCAAATACGACCAATGGGGAAACCAGACGGAGAGGGCATTTTTCGACGTGGACGGTTCTCCGATCGTCAGCCAGGCAGACGGCGCGCATATGACACGCGCCAAGTACGATGACCACGGAAACGTCACAGAGCAGACCTATTATGATCTCTACGGCAACCCGATGGATAAGCAGGGAGATCCCAGGTATCAACGGGTTGCCTTCGAGTACGATGCCCAGGACCGGCTCACGCGCGAAACCTTCTTCGACAGTGCCGGAAAACCCGCGAAAGGTGATCGCGGAGCATACGACCTGCGCCTGACATACGATGCGAACAGCAATATTGCTGAGATCAGCATGTTCGATGACAAGGGGCAACCGGCTAACGACAGCTCCGGGATCCACACCTTGCGGCGGACCAATTCCGACAACGGAGAAATATTGGAAGAATCCTATTTCGGGATCGATTCCAAGCCAGTCAACCTGAAAGATGGATATCAATCAGTAAAAATTCACTACGACGCAAGCGGCCGCAGGGACAGATGGAACTATTACGACCTTACAGGCAATCCTCCCAAAACACTTGGGTACTCCCAGTCCCAGGTAACTTTCGACCGATGGGGAAACATAACAGAAACCCGGTACACCATAACATCAACGGCCCTTTTCCCGTATGAGATCAGTGACGTCACCTACGACAAATTCGCCGATCCTCTGAGAAGCTGCTATCTGCACGCGGATCGCACTCCGGCAGTCAATGCGGATGGCGTTTCCTGTGTTGAAGGCGTGTATGACGACCGTGGTCTCGAAACCGAGGATACCAACCATGGTATGGACGGCAAGCTCATGACCAATAAAACCGGCCTTGCCCGAAGCGAATACGGATACAACGAAAAGCGCCAGATGATCAGAATGGAGTACTTCGGCGTCAGCGGACCGATAAACGGACCCGGAGACTTACCGCACCTTGGGGAGATAAAGTACGATACCGGCGGACATCGGACACAAGTCACCAAGGTCGATGTGTCGGGGAGCACGACAATTGATCGATACAATGCACACGGAGAGATGACAGAAGAGTCCTACGTCGATGCGCAGGGCAAGCCCGCGGTTGGCAAGGGGGACACATTTGCCGCAGTGCGCTACGAGCGGAGCAATCAAGATAAGCAGCTTGTAACGAGGTATCTTGGCACAGACGGGGAGCCGATTCTTGCGAAAGACGGATGCGCGATCATGCGCGACGATCTGGATACCAAAGGCCAAATGCTGAAACGGGTCTGTTTTGATGTGAATGACCGCCCGATGGAATCGAAAAACACTCTTGGTGCGGCGATGTTGACCTACGTTCGCGATGCGAGCGGGAAAATCATAGAAATGGCGGGTTTTGATCAAGCCGGCAAGCCGGTTGAGATCACCGAAGGGTTCGCCCGCGTAAAAATCACCGAGGATAGTTCGGGAATCGAAACAGAAAGAGATTTCTTCGACCGCTTTGGCGTCCTGATTCTTCGCCGGACGACTGACAAGCCATGCGATATCAGCAAGGCAAACGGTGACTTGTCCAAGGCGGATTGCATTCTCTCTGACGCTTCACGCGCATTTCTCCGGCCGGGACCGAAGAAATCTGTCATCGCCTTATCGTGGATCGATGACAACGGCATTGCCATGAAAGCTCAGTTACATGTCGGAGATGTCGTTCTGGAGAATGACGGGGTCAGTTCAATGAAGGAATTGTGGGAGCGATTTACATCGGGTCCGAATCATTCAAGGACGCTGGTAATCCTTCGCAACGGCAAGCAACTGAGTGTCGAAATTCCCAAGGGACCGTTAGGAGCAACCGTTGGCGTCACGCCTTCAAGTGAATAACAAAGCTCAAAAAGGATGATTTTTTGAGCCTCAAAAGTTCGGTAATCTGCGCATCGCAGACTTGACTTGACCCCTTGAACCGCATTCTAATTCCAGTCGAGCTCATGGGCCCGAGCGGGTCGGTGGTGCAGCTTCAGTTGGATACCGGCGCCAAGACGCCGGAACTATTCCCCGCCGGTCATGATGCCCATCCATCCCAGCCCTGGGCGTCCCAGCCCTGGAGTGAGTCCGTGGCGACCACCAGCGCCGCGGACGGAGTCACCATCCTGTCCGATATCACCATTCGGGTTGGCAAGACGACGCTCCCGGGCCTAGACGTCGTTCAGTCCCGCCGAGCGGTCGCATTCGACTCCGCCGGCCTGCTGCCGGCCTCAATTTTCCACAGGATCTATATCAGCCATTCAGGCGGATTCGTGGTGTTGAATCCCATCGAGTAGGAGCCAATTGCCTGCGACCGTTGTGTAAATAACCCCCGTCCAGTGAAGACTTTATCGCCGAACTCTTGCCATCGATGGGCTTTGGTGCTACATTGAACGAGTGAAGACTCTTACCGCCATGAAGGCCGAAGCGTGTTGTTGCGCAGCGATGTGTTGCGTGCACATGTCTTCTGGCGTGAGGAAATGGCTGGGGTAGAGTAAGTTACAACCCGGCACCTCGTATTGACCCACCGCCAGGAATCGAACTGGCAGGTGGGTTTTCTATTTTTGGGCGGAAATTGAACTGAGTGCGGCGCGAAGTGCGGCAGCCGTAGGGTCTGAGATTGGAAGAAAACCATGAGCGTTCCTGAAATTCGCGTAGAAGAACTGAAGCAGCGGCTCGATGCAGGTGAAAACCTTTTTCTGCTGGATGTTCGCGATGAATCCGAGTATGAAATTTCGAACATTGGCGGACAACTGATCCCGCTTGCCGAATTATCGAACAGGGTCAACGAGCTTGATGTGAACCGGAATATTGTCACCGTCTGCAAGATGGGACCACGCGGCGCCAAGGCGGTGCAGGTTCTCCACAACGCGGGCTTTACTCATGTTTGGAATCTGACCGGAGGGATTCACGCCTGGTCGGATCGGGTAGACAAGAGCGTCCGCAAGTACTGAAAAGAATCGCAGGGCTGGGCCGCCTCATGGTTGACAAGCTCAATGACTTGACGCGGCTCAGGAGTCGAAGCTTTCTGTCTGTTTCTGTTTATCGAGCGCCGGTGGCGAAGTGGCAAACGCGCAGGTCTGCAAAACCTGTACTCGCGGGTTCAATTCCCGCTCGGCGCTCCAGAATTCGAGCAAGGCCGTGTCCGCAACCGGACACGAGACCTGTTCCTTCCACTTCACTCAATTGCTGAATAAAATCACCATTTGCGTAGTACACTCGCACGGCCAAATGCGCTAGGATTTTGATACTAGAGGAGGCAACCTGTGCCTGAAGAAGTCAGCCGCGCCTCGTTACGCGAGGAATCCGCATTTCAGTTAGCCAATGTCACCAAGACCGCTCCGCAATTCGGAGCCATCACACCGCGCTGGCTGGTTCGCCTGCTGGACTGGAAACCGCTTGAGGCTGGAACATTCCGAGTCAATAAAGTGGACGAGACCAAAGCCATCGAGTCGACCTGCGGCCACGAGGACGAGTCGACGCTTGCCTCCACCTTCGTCGAATACCAGGAAAAGCCGCGCGAGTATCGCCTCAGCAGCATCAATGCCGTACTCAACGTTCACACCCGGGTCTCCGATCTCCTCAGTAGCCCCTACGATCAGACCCGCGAGCAGTTGCGGTTGCTCATTGAGAGCGTGAAGGAGAAACAGGAGAGCGAACTGCTTACTAATGCGGACTACGGTCTTCTCAATAATGTGGCCGCTCCGCAGAAGATCAAGACTCGCAAGGGCGCACCGACGCCAGATGACCTGGACGAGCTCCTGACCAAGGTCTGGAAAGAGCCTTCATTCTTCCTGGCGCATCCGCGCGCCATTGCGGCCTTCGGGCGGGAATGCACTCGCCGTGGAGTGCCCCCGCCGACGGTAACCCTGTTCGGTACGCCGTTCCTTACCTGGCGCGGTGTTCCTCTAATTCCCTCGGACAAGATCGCAATCAGAAGCAAGGACCAGAAGTCGAAGATCCTGCTGTTGCGCGTTGGTGAAAAGAAGCAGGGTGTCGTCGGGCTTTTTCAGCCGGGACTTCCCGGAGAGCAGAGCCCCGGCCTTTCGGTTCGCTTCATGGGAATCGACCAGAGGGCACTCGCCTCTTACCTCGTGTCACTCTATTGCTCTGCTGCCGTGCTCACGGACGATGCGATTGCCCTGCTCGAAGACGTAGACGTGGGACAGTACCATGAGTACAAGTGACCCGACTTCAGCTTCGGTGGTGACCCCGGAAACACCAAATTGGTCGTCGGGCCTGAACTCGGGTCCAGACTCGAGTTCAGGCCTGCCTGCCGGTATTCCAGCGCCGGCAGAGTTGACGCGCCTGGCCAACGAGATCTTCAACGCGTTGCCTCAGGAGCTGCAGTTGCCCGCGGCGAAAGCGGCCGCTGCTGTCCTGCCGCCGAACTCCGCCTTCACCGGGAATCCTTATGCGGCCGTTCCCGCTCCAACAGCGCCCACCGTACCAGGAGTGCTAGGTATTTTGACGGACGCAACTCCTGGAGCGTTCACGACCACTTCAAATAGAAACGCCAGCCCAGACAGAAACGCCGCCCCAAACAGAATTGACCCGCGCTCCAATGCCCCGTCCGCACCGCGCCCAGCCGTACCCGGCGGCGGCATCGACCCTTACGCTGGCCCCGCTTTTGCTTTTCTTGCGGACGCACGGCCGCTTTTCGTCGAGCCCGGCGCAGAGCCCGCGGCCGGGAATTCGCCTTCGAGTGCATACGTTAGTTCCGTTCCGAGCGATAAGGGATTTGCGACCATTCCGTTCTCGCCGCTCACGGATTTCGCTCCGCCTCTGACCGCGCAGATTCCGCAGCCTCCAGCGCCGGCAGTTCCGGGGGTGTTCGGTGCGTTCGATTCTTCGGCGATTCCAGCTTTCTCCTTTCTTGAGGAAGCACGGCCGCTGTTTTCAATCCCGCCCACGATTCCCGGTCCCGTGCCGTCCGCGGTAGCACCTCAAGAATCCGCAGCGAAAGAGGAGAAGGCTGCAAGCACCAGCAATCCATTCGCCGCTCCCCTCGCTTCGAATACACCTCAGCTCGCCGGGGCCGTGGCGCATGCGCCCGGCTTCCGCGCGCCGGCCATGCACGACGCTGATAGCCAGCCCCGGCCGCTTTATCCCGCCGGCGCTACAACTGTCTTCGCGCAAAGTGCAGACCAATCCCCGCTCCTGGGCGATCTCGGCCTCTCGTCCTACTCCTTCGACGTGGAAGCCATTCGCCGTGATTTTCCCATTCTGCGCGAAACCGTCAACGGACATCCGCTCATCTGGCTCGACAACGGTGCAACCTCGCAGAAGCCTCAGTCGGTCATCGATCGTATCGCCTACTTCTACGAGCATGAGAACTCCAATGTCCATCGCGCAGCCCACGAGCTGGCAGCGCGCGCTACGGATGCGTACGAGTCTGCGCGCGAAAAGACGCGGCGATTCCTCAATGCCGGCGCGACGCGCGAGATTGTCTTCGTTCGCGGAGCCACTGAGGGCATCAACCTGATTGCGAAGAGTTGGGGGTTCCAAAACATCCAGCAGGACGACGAGATCGTCATCACCTGGCTGGAGCATCATGCCAACATCGTTCCCTGGCAAATGCTCTGCGCGAAAAAGGGAGCAAAACTGCGAGTTGCGCCGGTAGACGATTCGGGACAGGTGCTGCTCGATGAGTACGAAAAGCTGCTTGGGCCAAAAACGCGTTTAGTCTCCATCGCGCACGTCTCGAACGCCCTGGGCACTGTAGTGCCCGTGAACGCGATGACCGAGGCCGCCCACCGTCACGGCGCACGCGTATTGGTGGACGGCGCACAGGCCGTGTCGCACATGCGCGTCGACGTGCAGGCAATCGGCTGCGACTTCTACGTCTTTTCAGGACACAAGGTGTTTGCGCCCACAGGCATTGGCGTTGTGTATGGGAGATCGGAAGTGCTGGACAGTATGCCGCCATGGCAAGGCGGCGGCAACATGATCCAGGACGTGACCTTTGAACGGACTCTTTACCAAATGCCTCCGCAACGCTTTGAGGCGGGGACAGGGAACATTGCCGATGCGGTTGGCCTGGGCGCCGCAATCGATTATCTGGATCGAGTTGGCATCGCGAATGTGTCGCGCCACGAGCATATTCTGCTGACCTACGCTACCGCCGCACTTGAGCGCATTCCGGGTTTGCACATTATCGGCACGGCAAAGGAGAAGGCCGGCGTTCTTTCCTTCGTGATGGACGGCTTCCGCACCGAAGAGATCGGCGACTATCTGAATCGCAAAGGCATTGCCGTGCGCGGCGGACATCACTGCGCGCAGCCGATCCTGCGCCGCTTTGGACTGGAAAGCACCGTTCGCGCCACGTTTGCGCTCTACAACACCTGCGAAGAAGTGGATGCGCTTGCCGCCGCACTGTGGGATCTGCGCCAAGGGCGCAATCCGGGCCTGGCGTGAACTGAAGTGGACGATCACAGTAAAAAGCCAGCCTCTTCCACGGGCTGACCTTTTTCCCTCAGTGTTTCAAATTCGAAAGACGCGAATGGAATGGAGGCAAATCCGCGTGCAAGCCTGGCTCTTTAGGGAATGGCCCTGGTATGTGGCAGGTCCACTCATTGGACTCTTCGTTCCCGCGTTGTTGCTCGTCGGCAACAAGGTCTTCGGCATCTCCGGCAACTTGAGTCATCTCTGCGCGGCCTTTGCTCCAGGCAAGCTGGAATTCTTCCGCTATGACTGGCGCAAGGCCGGGCTGTGGAATCTTGTGTTCCTGGCCGGAGTGCTGATCGGAGGCTTCCTCGCCTTCCATGGAGGGCCGCCGCAAACCGTCGCCATCTCCACGGAAAGCAGGGCTGCGCTGGCGCGGCTGGGAATTCACGATTTTTCCGGAGTGGCGCCGCATGAGATCTTCACCTGGCACGCCCTGCTCACCCTGCGCGGTTTTGTGCTGGTGGTCGTCGGTGGGTTCCTGGTGGGCTTCGGCACAGCTTATGCCGCGGGCTGCACCTCGGGCCACGCCATCAGCGGCTTAGCCAACTTTGAACTGCCTTCGCTGATTGCCGTCTTCGGATTCTTTGCCGGAGGCTTGATCGCCACCTACCTCATTTTGCCGTTTGTGCTGGGAGGACTATGACCACGACCTCCACTTCTGCATTCGACGGTTGCGGCGCCGGTAGCTCCGAACAGCAAGCGACCAGACCGGCATTTCTGGCTGTCTACCTGTTGCTGGGCATCGCCTTTGGGTTTGTTTTGAGCCGGTCTGAAGTGATCTCCTGGTTCCGCATCCAGGAGATGTTCCGCTTTCAGTCGTTCCGCATGTATGGCATCATCGGTTCCGCAGTGGTCAATGCGGCTGTGTCGGTGGCGCTGATCAAACGGTTTGGAATAAAGTCCGTCGCGCGTGAGCGCATTTCAATCCCAGCCAAACCACTAGGCAGCGGCATACGCTACGCGGCCGGCGGCACGATCTTTGGGCTGGGTTGGGTCTTGACCGGTGCTTGCCCTGGACCGCTTTTCGCGCTCATCGGCAACGGCGTGACAGTAATGATTGTGGCTGTTGTGAGCGCACTCGTGGGCACCTGGACTTATGGATGGCTGCGGCCCCGTTTGCCGCATTAAGCTTCGACTGGTTTTCAGCTTGAAGAGGGAACGGTTCAGCGTCGCTTCATGCCATGAGTCGGAAGTTGGGCTGCCCCACTTGGCCTCGATCAATTCAGTGGTGCGCACAAAAAGTCATTGCCATCAGCTTCATCGCGAGGCGTGCGACCTGGTTTCCCTGATAAACCTCGACGCGTCTCAGCAGGGTGGGCAGTTCCTTTGCGCCGATCCGGGCATAGTTGGTTTTGGGTGTGGATTTCAGAATGTCGCTGGGACGAATCTCAGTGGCAGGATTGCGCGTTGCAAGGCCGTGAGCAATTCCGTAACCGAAGACTTGTCCCACGGTCTCCAGAGCGCGTTTTGCAATATCCCGCACCTGGACCCTGAATCGCATTGGCCATCGCAACCAGTTCAGGCGCTTCAATTCTCGCAATGGGCCAGGCTCCCAGGCAGAGCAGAATGTCGGCTGCCATGCGTCGCCGGACCGAGTCCACGTGGCGCGGGCTTTTCCTCACCTGCCAATGCTCCAGCCACCGGTTGTGACGCTCTGAAAGAAATTCTCGACCGCTACTTTCTCTGCGGTCTTCTCCATTTTCAGTTGTGGCATCGGGTCAATGCCCGTAGCCAGCAGCTTGCGCGCCTCGGCGTGGCAGTCTCTTGCCGGCGCCAGTGAAACATCGGGGTATTTGCCAAAGGACCTGAGCTTTTCCTTGCTGTCGAAACGGTAGGACCAGCGCCACAGCTTTCCACCTGTCGGCTTGACCCAAAGGTAGAGTCCGGCTCCATCGCCCAAGCTTTAGGCTTTTTCCGTCGACTTGGCCTTTTCGATCTCCGTATCGGTCAGCCTGGACATGCCCTTCCTCCTCGTTCAAGAAAGGTACACCCACTTCAAAGACAGAATACGCCGAAAAATACACCTACCAAAACACGGCTGCACTTGGACGCATCTGAACGCATTGAATCGTAAATCATAGTATTTACTACGATTTAGCTCATTCGATTGGATGTCTTGGGCGAGAGGGGATTCATATCGCTACGTAAGTAACTTTTAATCAAATAGATAAAAGTTAACATCAAATAAATACACCCAAAAGTACACCTTTCGGGAGCTGACTGAGACATGTGATGCTTTCGAGAAGGAGAACAGCCCTTTGAGAGGGACGGCTCCTCATTCGTTTTGCCGAATGCCCCTTTTTCGAAGGACCCGGTTGTTGGCGTCACCTCGGGCCGTTCTCAAGGTCTGAAGTTGCAGCGTGGACATTGGTAGGCGACCTTTCCCTTTCGCCGCATCATCACGCCTATGATGATGAGGATTATCCCGATAATGAACACGCTAGAGATGATGCCAACAAGAATGAATATTGTGGCCATAGCCGATTTCCTGGTGACTACAGCCATCGCTGCTCCGCAGCGAGGGCAAGTGCTTGCCGCGAGTCGATCGTATCCATTCGGGCAACTCCATACTTCCGCGTGGTAACGCGCTGTGCTGAAGTGTAGGGATGAACACGAACGGATTGGTTGCAGCGAAGCGCAGGCTGAGCCGGACGGAAGCAGAGCGTC
>Ga0182030_10004357_pt1 | contig 30213 bp, 24 predicted proteins | sample 812S3MmetaG_FD_121299 | JGI IMG/M metagenome (GOLD analysis project Ga0182030, IMG submission 121299) | Permafrost microbial communities from Stordalen Mire, Sweden - 812S3M metaG (Illumina Assembly) | ecosystem: Environmental > Terrestrial > Soil > Wetlands > Permafrost | place: Sweden...
CCCATCCCGCCCCCCCCCCGCGGGCGGAAAAGGGCCCCGGATGGCCCCAAACCCCTGGCACCCCTGGCCCCGGTCTAAACACCCGGGGGGGGGGGGGTGAGGGAAAGAAGAACGAAACGAAAAAAGGGCGGCCCCGCGGCCGCCCCTTTGTAGCACGTTAGTGCCGGGATCAATGCGCGCCGTGCGCCATGGTTTCGGCGCCGTGGCCCCAGACATAGATGCAGATGAACAGGAACAACCACACCACGTCGACGAAATGCCAGTACCAGGCAGCGAATTCGAAGCCGAGATGCTGGGTCGGCGTGAAATGCCCGGCATAGGTGCGCATCAGGCAGACGATCAGGAAGATGGTGCCGACCAGCACGTGGAAGCCGTGGAACCCGGTCGCCATGAAGAAGGTGGCGCCGTAGATATTGCCGGCGAAGCTGAATGCGGCGTGGCTGTATTCAAACGCCTGCACGCAGGTGAAGGTGGCGCCGAGCAGGATCGTCAGGATCAGTCCGTATTTCAGGCCCTGGCGATCGTTCTCCAGAAGCGCATGGTGCGCCCAGGTCACCGTGGTGCCGGAGGTCAGCAACAACAGCGTGTTCAGCAGCGGCAGATGCCAGGGATCGAAGGTCTCGATGCCCTTGGGCGGCCACACCCCGCCGAACAGGGCGTCACGGGTCGCATGCACCGGATCGCCTGGGAACAGTGCCGAATTGAAGAAGGCCCAGAACCAGGCGACGAAGAACATCACCTCCGAGGCGATGAACAGGATCATGCCGTAGCGATGGCTGATCTGCACCACCCGGGTGTGATCGCCCTTGTACTGCGCCTCGCGGATCACATCCGCCCACCAGCTTGCCATGGTGTAGAGCACGCCAATGGTGCCGATGCCGAAGATGATCGGCGCGGCCGTGAACAGATGATGCATCCAGGTAATCGCACCGACCGCCATGATGAAGGCCGAGACCGAGCCGACGATCGGCCACGGGCTCGGATCGACGAGGTGATAGTCGTGATGCTTGACTTGCGCCGTAGCCATTGCGGTCTCTCCGTTAGCGGTGCCGGTGGTATTCGGCACGTATTCGTTTCAAAAATCAAATCCCGTGAACACGCCGGGACCAGAAAACCAGACACCGGGACTGATCATAGGTTGCCCTTGCGCCTGTCCGGTTCGCTCGCCGCCAGCGGCTTCGGCGCCGGATCGCGCACGGGGTAGAAGGTGTAGGACAGCGTGATGGTGTTCAGCCCGTCATTGTCGTTGTCCGCGACCACCGAGGGGTCGACGTAGAACACCACCGGCATCTGGCGCTTTTCGCCGGGCGCCATGGTCTGTTCGGTGAAGCAGAAGCAGTTGATCTTCTCGAAATACTTGCCGACCGTCAGCGGCGCCACATTATAGGCGGCCTGCCCGGTCGTGGTCCGCGCCGACTGATTGGTTACCGTGTAGAACACGGTAACGACCTCGCCGATCTTGATCTCGATTTCGGTCTGCTCCGGCTCGAACTTCCACGGCAGCCCGGGCGCGACATTGGAATCGAACCGCACCGTGATCTTGCGCGCCAGCGGCGCCGATGATGGCGCCGAGGTCGCGACCTGGGTGGTGCCGTTGAAGCCGGTGGCGCGGCAGAACCAGTTGTAGAAGGGCACGGCGGCATAGGACGCGCCGACCATCAGCACCACGACCAGGCCGCAGATCGAAGCCACCACGGCATCGCGACCGAGGCCGCGGCGCCTGACCGGCCCGCGGGTGGCGGCCTTGTCGCTTGCGGTCGGCTGTTGCGGCATCGTCGGTTGTTTCCCCATTTCGATCACATCGGCCGTACTAGCACGGCTGGTCCCTTGACGATGGTGACCGCGAAAAACAGCACCACCAGTACGCCGAGCGCCAGCGCGATGGCGATGGAGCGCTGGCGGCGGCTCTTTTGCTGCGCCTCGGTGAGGACGATACCATGGGGCTTCTGCTCGTTGTCCATTGCCTTACCATGCGCCCCCTACCAGATCGACGGCGCAACGGCATGGACGACGACCTCGAGCAGCAAGGTCGCGAACAGCGCGAACAGATAGACAATCGAGAACGCAAACAGCTTTCGGGTCGCCCGCAACGCGGCGCTGCCCTCGCGACGCCGATAGACGTTGATCGCGAGCGCCAGCATGCCGGCGCCGAGAACCAGCGAGGTCACGCCATAAACCGCGTCGAAATAGCCCAGCGGCCACGGCGCGAATGCGACCGCGACCAGCACCACGGTATAGAGCAGAATCTGCAGCCGCGTCGCATCGGGGCCGGCGATTACCGGCAGCATCGGCACGCCGGCGCGCGCATAGTCGTCGGAGCGGAACAGCGCCAGCGCCCAGAAATGCGGCGGGGTCCAGAAGAAGATGATCAAGAACAGCAGCAGCGGCTCGATCGACAGCGAGCCGGTCGCCGCTGTCCACGCCACCACCGGGGGCAGCGCGCCGGCGGCGCCGCCGATCACGATGTTCTGGGCGGTCCAGCGCTTCAGCGCCATGGTGTAGATCACGACGTAGAAAAAGATCGTGAAGGCGAGCAGCCCGCCGGCGAACCAGTTGACCAGGATGCCCAGCGTCATCACCGAGAAGAACGCCAGCGTCATTCCGAACGCCAGCGCTTCCGGCCGCGTGATCCGCCCGCGCGGAATCGGCCGGTTGGCGGTACGCGACATCAGCGCGTCGATATCGCTCTCGTACCACATGTTCAGCGCGCCCGAGGCGCCGGCTCCGACCGCGATGCACAGGATCGAGGTGAAGGCCAAAACCGGATGGACGTGGCCCGGCGCGATCACCAGGCCGACCAGCGCGGTAAAGATCACCAGCGACATCACCCGGGGCTTCAGCAGCGCGATGTAATCGGCAACATCGGCCTCCGAAATCCGGGGCGACAGCTCAACTGCGTGGTGATCGACAACCGACAAGACAGGTCTCGCTTCCTAAAGGCGCGGCGCGGTCAGCGCGCCGCGCATTCGCATCACTGCACGCGCGGCAGCACTTCGAACTGATGGAACGGCGGCGGCGACGACAGCGTCCATTCCAGCGTGGTGGCACCCACGCCCCACGGATTGTCGGCGGCCTTTTCCTTGCGCGCGAACGCATCGATCACGCCGTAGATGAAAATCAGCACGCCGAACCCCGAAATGTAGGAGCCGATCGAGGATACAAAATTCCAGCCGGCAAAGGCGTCGGGATAGTCGACGTAGCGGCGCGGCATGCCGGACAGGCCGAGAAAATGCTGAGGGAAGAACACCAGATTGACGCCGATGAAGGTGACCCAGAAGTGCAGCTTGCCGATGGTCTCCGAATACATGTAGCCGGACATTTTCGGAAACCAGTAGTACCAGCCGGCAAAGATCGCGAACACCGCGCCCAGCGACAGCACGTAGTGGAAATGAGCGACCACGTAGTAGGTGTCCTGCAGCACGCGGTCGACGCCGGCATTGGCGAGCACGACGCCGGTAACGCCGCCGAGCGTAAACAGGAAGATGAAGCCGATCGCCCACAGCATCGGCGTCTTGAATTCGATCGAGCCGCCCCACATCGTGGCGATCCACGAGAAGATCTTCACCCCGGTCGGCACCGCGATCACCATGGTCGCGGCGACGAAATAGGCCTGGGTGGCGCTGGACATGCCCACCGTATACATGTGGTGCGCCCACACCACGAAGCCGATGCCGCCGATCGCCACCATCGCATAGGCCATGCCGAGATAGCCGAACACCGGCTTCTTCGAGAAGGTCGAGACGATCTGGCTGACCATGCCGAAGCCCGGAAGGATCAGGATGTAGACTTCGGGATGGCCGAAGAACCAGAACAGATGCTGGAACAGCACCGGGTCGCCGCCGCCTTCGGCGGAGAAGAACGTGGTGCCGAAATTGCGGTCGGTCAGCAGCATGGTGATCGCGCCGGCGAGTACCGGCAGCGACAGCAGCAGCAGGAACACCGTCACCAGGATCGACCACACGAATAGCGGCATCTTGTGCAGGGTCATGCCCGGCGCGCGCATATTGAAGATCGTGGTGATGAAATTGATCGCGCCGAGGATCGACGAGGCGCCGGCCAGATGCAGCGACAGGATGGCGAAATCGACCGCCGGGCCCGGATGGCCCGAGGTCGATAGCGGCGCGTACATGGTCCAGCCGGCGCCGACGCCGTTGGCGCCGGGCTCGCCCTCGACGAAGGTGGAGATCAGCAGCAGCGAGAACGAGGCCGGCAGCAGCCAGAACGAGACGTTGTTCATGCGTGGGAACGCCATGTCGGGCGCGCCGATCATCAGCGGAACGAACCAGTTGCCGAAACCACCGATCATCGCCGGCATCACCATGAAGAAGATCATGATCAGGCCGTGCGAAGTCACGAACACGTTGTAGGTATGGGTCTCGTGGAAAATCTGCACGCCGGGATACATCAACTCGGCGCGGATCGCGATCGACATCGCCGCGCCGATAACGCCGGCGATGATGGCGAACACCAGGTACATCGTACCGATGTCCTTGTGATTGGTCGAATAGACGAAACGCCGCCAGCCGGTCGGGTGGTCGTGCGCGTGATCGTCATGGGCGTGATCGGTATGAGCCGGTGTTGCTGCGGTGGTTGCCATTTTCAAATCCTGCCTTGCAGTCCTGTTGGACCTCGCGGTCCGGTCGCCCTTGTCCCGTCGATACGCGCTTAGGCTCCTGGCCTACTGCGCCGCTTCCGCCGCCGAGGCGAACGAGTTCGCCGGGTTGGCCGCAAACTTCTTTTTGGCGTCCTCGACCCAGGCCGCGAATTCCTGATCGTTCACCACCCGCACCGCGATCGGCATGAAGGCGTGATCCTTGCCGCACAGTTCGGAGCACTGGCCGTAGAACATGCCGACCTTGGTGGCCTTGAACCAGGTTTCGTTGAGACGGCCGGGGATGGAATCGATCTTGATGCCGAACGCCGGGATCGCGAATGAATGAATGACGTCGGCGCCGGTGGTCTGAATCCGGACCACCTTGTTCACCGGCACCACCATCTCGTTATCGACGCCGAGCAGCCGCGGCATCTTGTCCTGGGCCAGCAGCGAATCGAATTCGAACTTGCCGTTGTCCGGATAGGCGTAGCTCCAGTACCACTGCTTGCCGGTCGCCTTGATGGTCAGGTCGGCCTTCGGAATGTCAAGTTCCTCGAACAGCAGCCGAAACGACGGCACCGCGATGCCGACCAGGATCAGCACCGGAATCAGGGTCCAGGCCACTTCGATCAGGGTATTGTGCGTGGTCTTGGAGGGGACCGGATTGGCCTTGGCGTTGAACTTCATGACGATCAAGGTCAGCAACACCAGCACGAACAGGGTGATGATGGTGATCAGCCAGAACAGGAAGGTGTGAAACCAGATGATGTTCTCCATCACCGGCGAGCCCGCCTGCTGCAGGTTATATTCCCACGGCGCAGGCTGGCCCAATTCGGCGAAAGCCGCTCCTCCGGCCGCCAGCGCAACGCCGGCTACCGCAAACCCCAACAACAGCCGGCCCAGTTGGCCCTTCGACATCTTCATGCCGCTCGCGCTCCCCTGATAGAACCCCAAAGCATTCCGCCGGACGGCGAGAGATGCTGCACGATCCGCCCCCTGACAAACGGCCTTGGCATGTCTTGGGGCCGGATCGTTAGAACGCGTCGAAATCCAGCCTCTCAAACCATAATTCGCCGTCTCTCGCAATGCAGTAGTGCAGCCCGCAGCATTGCGTGACCGCGACCTCTGCCGGGTTCGCATTTTCCCGTGAAATCAGGCGAAAGCGCCGCATTTGCCTATCGGCGGCGCTTGACAGGCGGATTGCCCGATGTAGGCACAGGCCGGGTGTTCCACAGAAACCTGATTCGCGACTCTCGGAGCGGCCTCCCGGCAGCGGATTGCCTTCAAGGCGCCGTCATTGCCGTATCAGTCCGGGGTGGGGACCGGGATTACCGAGGCAATACTGGAGGGATCGACCCCGATGGGGCCTTCGAACGACCTGAACAGGCGCAGCGCAGCTCAGGGCTCTGGATTGGCCCGGGGGCTGGATGTTCTGGGCTTGAGCCGTTGGCCGGGCCCAAGCCTGACCGCCGCAAGTCTCGCTGTCGCGTGCCTGCTCGGCCTGACCGCGACAGCCGGCGCGCAAGGCGCTGTGCGGTCGGTCCACGGTGACTGGCAGATCCGCTGCGACACTCCTCCCGGCGCCCAGACCGAGCAATGCGCCCTGATCCAGAGCGTGGTGGCGGAAGACCGCTCCAATGCCGGCCTCACCGTCATCGTGCTCAAGACCGCGGACCAGAAGAGCAAGCTGATGCGGGTGGTGGCGCCCCTGGGCGTGCTGCTGCCCTCCGGCCTGGGCTTAAAGCTCGACAATGTCGACGTCGGCCGCGCCGGTTTTGTCCGATGCCTGCCCAATGGCTGCGTGGCCGAGGTCGTGATGGATGACAAGCTGCTGGGCCAGCTGCGCACCGCCAAAACCGCGACGTTCATCATTTTCGAGACCCCCGAAGAGGGGATCGGCTTCCCGCTCAGCCTGAACGGCCTCGGCGAGGGGTATGACAAGTTGCCGTGAGGGCGGCCGGCACGGGGCGACGAACCCTGGACGGGCCCCTCCCCTTTGCTCGCGGTCATCACTATCTTGAAACCGACACCATCCCGGCCAAGTGCCCTCCCGGTAACGCCGATGCGTATCCGGGGGTGCGGGGCGGGTCCACGACCGCAAGTTACCGTGTTGTAAGGCGACCTTTGCAAGGGTTTGACTTAAAATGCTGCAAGCTGTGGTGGCGGGCTCGCCGCATTGAGCGGAAACGACGGAATTTTGCATCTGTATCGGAGCCTTCATGACCAGCCCGCTCGCCAAGACCTCCCTGCTCGACCGCGCCAACCTCGACCGCGATTCCGTGCGTACCGAACTGGCGCGGGGGCTGTCTGGAGCCGACGACGGCGAATTGTTTCTGGAGTACAGCCAGACCGAAGCGCTGATGTTCGACAATGGCCGGCTGAAGCAGGCGACCTACGACACCTCGCAGGGTTTCGGGCTGCGCGCGGTCAAGGATGACGCGGTCGGCTACGCGCATTCCTCCGATGTTTCATTGCCGGCGCTGATCCGCGCCGCCGACGCCGTGCATGCGGTGCGCGGCGGCTATAGCGGCACGTTTGCCGCAGCCCCGGCGCATACCAATGTGCGGCTCTATGGCGACGACAATCCGCTGGATGCGCCCGGGTTCGAGAGCAAGGTAAAACTGCTCGCCGAAATCGACGCCTATGTCCGCGACAAGGATCCGCGGGTGCGGCAGGTCACCGTCAGTCTGGGCGCCACCTGGCAGGTGGTGGAGATCCTGCGTCCCGATGGCGAAAGCTATCGCGACGTCCGCCCGCTGGTGCGCGTCAATATCTCGGTGGTCGCGGGCCAGGGCGACCGTCAGGAAAGCGGCAGCAAGGGTTACGGCGGCCGCGAAGGCTATGCGCGCTTCATCGAGACCAAGGCGTGGCGCGAGGCGGCCGACGGTGCGATCCGCGAAGCGCTGGTCAATCTCGAATCGGTGCCGGCCCCCGCCGGCGAAATGGACGTCGTGCTTGGCGCCGGCTGGCCCGGAGTGATGCTGCACGAGGCTGTCGGTCACGGGCTCGAGGGCGATTTCAACCGCAAACAGACCTCGGCCTTTGCCGGCCTGATGGGCCAGCAGGTCGCGGCCAAGGGCGTCACCGTGGTCGATGACGGCACCATGGCATCGCGGCGCGGCTCGCTGTCGATCGACGACGAGGGCACGCCGACCAGCCGCACCGTGCTGATCGAGGACGGTGTCCTGGTTGGCTATATGCAGGACCGCCAGAACGCCCGGCTGATGAACATGAAGCCGACCGGCAACGGCCGCCGCCAGAGCTACGCCCACGTGCCGATGCCGCGCATGACCAATACCTACATGCTGGCGGGCAGCCGCGAGCCTGCGGAAATCCTGGCCTCGGTCAAGAACGGCATCTATGCCGCGAATTTCGGCGGCGGCCAGGTCGACATCACCTCGGGCAAGTACGTGTTCCAGTGCACCGAGGCCTACAGGATCGAAAACGGCAAGATCGGCGCGCCGCTGAAGGGCGCCATGCTGATCGGCAACGGGCCGACCGATCTGCACCGCATCACCATGATCGGCAACGACCTGGCACTGGATTCCGGGATCGGCACTTGCGGCAAGAACGGCCAGGGGGTGCCGGTCGGCGTCGGCCAGCCGACGCTGCGAATGGAACGCATTACGGTCGGAGGAACGGGCGGATGAGCGTCGATACCGAATCGGTCGTTTCGAAAGCGGCTGGCTGGCGTGGCCAATTTGTTCAGCTCGCCGCCATCGTGCTGGTGGTTTTCCTTGCCAAGGGCGCGCTGGCCGAGCCGTTCTACGTACCGTCGGGGTCCATGGAACCGACGCTTCTGATCGGCGACGCGCTGCTGGCCTCGAAGTATCCTTATGGCTACAGCACCGCCTCGCTGCCGATCCAGATCAACCTGCCGGAGACCAGGCGGGTATTCGGCGCAACGCCGAAGCGCGGCGATGTCGTGGTATTCCGCTGGCCCGGCGACCGCTCTCAGGCCTGGGTCAAGCGCGTGGTCGGGTTGCCCGGCGATCGCATCCAGATGCGGCAGGGCCAGCTTTTCATCAATGATCGTCCGGCGACATTGAGGCCCGATGGGATCGGCGAAGCCGAAGACGATAACGGCGGATCCGAACCGGCGCACCGCTACATCGAGACGCTGCCGGGCGGCGTCTCCCACGAGATCTTCAAGCTTTACGACAATGGCAGGCTCGACAACACGCCTGAAGTGGCCGTGCCGCCGGGCCGGCTGTTCGTGATGGGCGACAACCGCGACAACTCCGCCGACAGCCGCGTCCCCCTCCGTGAGGGCGGCGTCGGGTTGTTGCCGATGGATGATCTGGTCGGTCGCGCCGATGCCGTGGTCGGATCGTGGGACCTCGGCCTGCGCAGCCAGCCGGTATGGACCTGGCTGTCGGGCTTCCGGGTGGCGCGGTTCTTCACCGCGGTGCATTGAAGGGTCGCCTTCGGCGACGCGGCTGCCGGCCTCGCAGGCAGCGATCGGGTAGGTCGATATCCGCCACAGCCGTGATCGTCTGGCACTGCCATGGATACAGAGGCGTTTCTCGCCGCCGCGCTGCGCAATCCCGTCAATCAGGCCATTGCCGATGAACTATTGCGGCTGGCGCTGCCGGATGCCTGGATCGTCTCCGGGTGCCTGGTGCAGACGGTTTGGAATGGGCTGACAGGCCGGGCGATCGATTATGGTATCAAAGACTACGATATTTTCTATTTCGATCCCGACACCTCATGGCAGGCCGAGGACGCCGTGGTCCGCCGCCTTGAGCACCGGCTGGCAAGCCTCGGCGCCAGGATCGAGGCACGCAATCAGGCGCGCGTCCATCTCTGGTATCGGGAAAAGCACGGATTGCCCTACCCGGCACTGCATGGTTCGACGCAAGGCATCGACCGCTTCCTGACCAAGAACACCCAGGTCGGAATCCAACGCACCGAGCGCGGCCACGACGTCTACGCGCCGAACGGATTTGACGATATCGCCGGCATGATCGTCCGACCCAATCCCGGACCCAATTTCTCGGCGGCAGATTTTGCGGCCAAGGCAGCGCGCTGGAAAACGCTGTGGCCGGAAATCACGGTGCTGAAGCCCGACGCCGGTTCATGACACGGCGACACCGGCGCTATCGCACCACTCCCGAGATGAAGCCGGGCTTGCGCCGCGGCGGCTTGATCTCTTTCTTCAGGAAGCAGTGCGCGTCCTGTCCGACATATCCCGGCCGCGCATAGGTCCAGGCCCGGCATTGTTTGTCGCCGGCGCAGGCCGCCTTGCAGGCCTCGTCGCCCTCGCCGCTCTTGAGTTCGAAATTGTGGTAATCGCCGCCGAACCGGTCGATCGAGGTCTCGATCGACCCGTTGCGCGGTTCCACCACGCCAGCGCCGCGCACGCCCGATACGCAACAGGAATCCTTGACCCGCGGCGGCACGCTGTTCTTCAGCCAGCATACCGCGCCGCTGGCGACATCGGTCGGATAGCTGAAGCTCCAGGCCCGGCAGCGCCGATCACGCTCGCACAGCAATGCACAATCCACCGGATCGCCCGAGGCGACAGGCGAGCTTTGGTAGTCGCCCCCCGGGCGATCAAAATTGGCCTGCGCCATCGCCGGTCGCGTGGCCGCGGCGGCCGCCGCAACAGCCAGCGTCACCAAACACGCCCTGAGCAGGCGGCCTCCCCACATTTGCGATTGCTTTCGACTGACTGGACTTCACCGCCGTTCGCGGGGATGCCATTTGATCGCCATCAACCTGTACGGTGGATGAACGGCGCCAAAACCGCTCACCGGGCCGGCCTAGAAGGCGTATTCCTCATAGGCCGGCTCCACCGAACCGTGCCAGGGGCCGTGGAATTTCTCCAGCATCTCCTCCGCCGGGGTACGCCCGGAATCGATGATCCGCTGCAGCGGCTCCAGATGGCGGCTCTCGTCACGGCCGAGGTGATCGATGCGGCCGCGCCGCCGCAGCCCCGCATGTGACAGCGCCAGACATTCCTTGGCTATTTCGAACAGATAGCGGTCCCTGATCCTGGCCTTGAAGCCGAGCCGCGGCACGTCATCGCGCAATGCCTGACGCTCCGCGGCGTTCCAGTTCTTGGCGATGTCCCAGGCGGCGTTCAGGCTGGTGTCGTCGTAGAGCAGCCCGACCCAGAACGCCGGCAGCGCCGGCAGCCGCCCCCACGGCACCCCGTCGGCGCCGCGCATTTCCAGATAGCGTTTCAACCGTACTTCCGGAAAGATCGTCGAAAGATGGTTGGCCCAATCCGACAGTGTCGGACGCTCGCCGGGAAACGCGGGATGTCGGCCGGCAAAGAAGTCGCGGAAGGACGATCCGGCGACATCGATATAGGCATCGCCGCGCTTGACGAAATACATCGGCACATCCAGCGCATAATCGACCCAGCGCTCGAATCCCATGCCGTCCTCGAACGCCCAGGGGATCATCCCGGAACGCGCATTGTCGGTATCGCGCCAGATCTCGGAGCGGAACGACAGGAAGCCGTTGGGCTTGCCCTCGGTGAACGGCGAATTGGCAAACAGCGCGGTCGCCACCGGCTGCAGCGCCACCGACACCCGCAGCTTCCTGACCATGTCGGCTTCCGACGAGAAGTCGAGATTGGTCTGCACCGTGCAGGTCCGGTACATCATGTCGAGGCCGTATTTGCCGACCTTCGGCATGTAGCCGGTCATGATCTTGTAGCGCCCCTTTGGCATGACGGGAATCTGCGCACGCGTCCATGTCGGCGTCATGCCGAGCCCGAGAAACCCGATGCCGAGCGGGGCGGCGATCTCGCGCACCTGAGCCAGATGAGCCATCAGCTCGGCCTGGGTTTGATGCACGGTCTCGACCGGCGCGCCGGATAATTCGAATTGCCCGCCTGGTTCCAATGAAATCGCGCCGCCGCCGGTGACGTCATAAAGGCCGATGATGTTGTCGCCTTCCATGATCGGCTCCCAGCCGAGCAGCAGCTTCATGCCTTCCAGCAGCGCGCCGATGCCGCGGGCGCCTTCGTAGGCGACCGGGTGATGCCCCTGAAGCGTGAACGGCGTTTTTTCGTGTTCGGTACCGATCCGGAACTCGGACGGCGGCTTGACGCCGGCTGCCAGCCATTCGACCAGTTCGTCGCGAGACTGCAACGGCGTCATATCGATCTGGTCACGCGCCATGAAAAATCCGGATGAAAGGCGCTTCGACCGAGTGCGCGCGGTGTCGGGGGTGTCGCCGGACCAACCGGGCCGGCGACGCTGGAGACGAAAACAATATCATCGTGCGGGTACGCCGTCTCTTGCGGCGAGCGCTTGCGCCTCGTCGCACGAGCAGCCCAGCAGGTCGAGCAGATCGCAGAGTTTCATGGCATCCGCATCGGACAATTTCGAGCCAACGTGCTTTTCGATCGCGGCGGAATAGGCGCCCCACATCTTCTTCTGCAGTTCGCGTCCGCTCTCGGTGATCTCGACGAACTGACCGCGCTTGTCGATCTTGCACTCGCGGCGAACCGCCAGTCCCTCGTCCACCAGACGGTCGATCAGCCGCGAAGTCGAATATTGCGGGATCAGCATCTGCTTTTCGAGCTCGACCGGGCGCATTTCGCCCGAAGGCGCGCGCGCCAATTCGAGCAGCGCATCATACCAGGCCAGCGGCGGGAAGCCGGCCCTCTTCAAATCCTGCTCGACGGCGTCGAGCACCCGGCTCTGGATCCGCATCAGACGAATCCAGGCGGCCGTCGCCTCAGTCGATGGTCTACGTTTCATGACACGCCCATACCTGGCATTCAAATCCGGGGCTTCGAAACCGCAATTGGCCTGCATCGCTACCCTGGTGCGTTCGGGTTAGGAATTTGTGTTGGTAAGAGTGGCGGCGAAGTGGGAAAATAGCGGCAGGCTGCCCACCCTAGCCCAATAAATGCAGCTGCATCAATCTTGACAATTCGATGCAGGTGCATTTAATCGCCCGACTTGAATAACCAATAATTCACAGGAAGGAAAATTCCCATGAAACTGTATTATTCGCCGGGAGCCTGTTCGCTCTCCCCCCACATCGCGTTGCTGGAGGCGGGAATCCCTTACGATCTGGTCAAGGTCGATCTGAGGGCCAAGAAACTCGAGAACGGCGACGATTACCTGAAGGTAAATCCAAAAGGTCAGGTGCCGGCGCTAGGCATGGACGATGGCGAACTGATGACCGAAGGCCCGGTGATCGTGCAGATGATTGCCGACAAGGCCACCGGCAAGAACCTCGCGCCGGCCCTTGGCAGCGCCGAGCGCTACCGCCTGCAGGAATGGCTCAACTTCATCACCGCGGAATTGCACAAGAACTTCAGCCCGCTGTTCAGCCCGGTGCTGGCCGACGATACCAAGGCCTTTTTCAAGGATCGGTTGATGGGCAAGTTCAAATATATCGATGGCGCGCTGGCCGGCCACGACTACCTGTTGGGCAAGCAGTTCACCGTCGCGGACGGCTACCTGTTTACGATGCTGTGTTGGGCCGACCGGATGAAGTTCGACCTTTCCGCCCTGCCGAACCTTTTGGCCTACAAGGCCCGGGTCGCCGCGCGCCCGAAAGTCCAGGAAGCCCTCACCAAGGAAGGCCTGCTGAAGGCGGCGTGAGCTATCACCGCTGGCAAAAGAAAAAAGGGCCGGATCGATGATCCGGCCCTTTCTTTATCCGTCATTGCGAGCGTAGCGAAGCAATCCAGCTTCGCGCTTTGGCTTTGGATTGCTCTTCGTCGCCAGTGCTCCTTGCAATGACGACGGTGAGTTACGCCGCGGCCAGCTTCTTTGGCGGGAAGCGGCCATAGAACGTCTCTCCCTTGGCCGCCATGTCGATCAGAAGCTTCGGCGGGGTGAAGCGCGACCCGTATTTGGCCTCGAGCTTGTGGCAAAGGGCCACGAAATTCTTGGTGCCCATGAAGTCGATGTAGGACAGCGTGCCGCCGGTGAACGGCGCAAAGCCGAAACCGAGGATCGAGCCGACGTCGGCTTCCCGCGGATCGGTGATGACGTGGTCTTCGACGGTGCGCGCCGCTTCCACCGCCTGCACCACCAGGAAACGCTGCTTCAATTCTTCAATGTCGAGCGTGTCCGGGTCGAGATGCTTCGGCTGCAACCCGCTCAACTCCGCCCACAGGCTCTTCTGGCCCTTGCCCTTTTCCGGATAGTCGTAAAATCCCTTGCCGTTCTTGCGGCCGAAGCGGCCCTGCTTCTCGACCATCTCCACCAGGAGCTTCTTCTGGGTCTGGTCGATGGCATTGGCGCCGAGATCGGCCTCGGTCGCCTTCATGATCTTGAGCACCAGATCGAGCGCCACCTCATCTGATAGCGACAGCGGTCCGACCGGCATGCCGGCCATCTTGGCGGTGTTCTCGATCATCGCCGGCGGCACGCCTTCCATCAGCATTTCCAGGCCTTCGGCGGTGAAGCGCAGCACGCAGCGATTGGCGAAGAAGCCGCGCGAATCGTTGACCACGATCGGGGTCTTGCCGATCAGGCGCACATAGTCCAGCGCCGTAGCCAGGGCGACGTCGCCGGTGTTCTTGCCGACGATGATCTCCACCAGCATCATCTTCTCGACCGGCGAGAAGAAGTGGATGCCGATGAACTTGCTCTGGTCCTTGAACTCCTCGGCCAGCGAATTGATCGGCAGCGTCGAGGTGTTGGAAGCGAAGATCGCATCGGGTTTCAGCAGCGGCTGCGCCTTGGCATAGGTTTCCGCCTTGACCTTGCGGTCCTCGAACACCGCCTCGATGACCAGATCGCAATCCTTCAGCACGCTGTAGTCGGCGGTCGCGCTGATGCGCGACAGGATGGCGCCGCGATCGCTTTCCTTGGCGCGGCCCTTGGCGATCAGGTCGTCGATGACCGATTTGGCGTGACCTTTGCCCTTGTCGGCGCTCGCCTGGTCGCGGTCGATCAGCACCACGTCGATGCCGGCGCGGGCCGAGACGTAGCCGACACTCGCGCCCATGAAGCCCGCGCCGATGATCGCCAGTTTCTTGACCTTGGTCGGCGCCACGTTCGGCGGACGCCGGGCTCCCTTGTTGAGCTCCTGCAGCGAAAGGAACAGGCTGCGGATCATCGCCGCCGCTTCCTTGCTGCGCAGGATCTGGGTGAAATAACGCGATTCGACCCGCAAGGCGGCGTCGATCGGCAGCTGCAGGCCCTCATAGACGCACTGCATGATCGCGCGCGCGGCGGGATAATTATCGTAGGTTTCGCGGCGAAAGATCGCGTTTCCGGCCGGAAACATCATCATGCCGGCCTTGGAATAGACCGGCCCGCCCGGCAGCTTGAAACCCTTCTCGTCCCAGGGCGCGACCGCCTTGCCGCCGCCCTTGATCCAGTCCTTGGCGGCCTTGATCAGGTCGCCGGCGGGCACGATGGCATCGATCAGCTTCAGCGCCTTGGCCTTGGCCAGATTGAGCGCCTCGCCCTTCAGCAGCAACTGCATCGCATCCTGCGGCGCCACGATGCGGGGCACCCGCTGGGTGCCGCCGGCGCCGGGGAACAGTCCGACCTTGACTTCGGGCAGCCCGAGCCGGGTTTTTGGATTCTCGGCGGCGACGCGGTAGTGGCAGGCCAGCGTCAGTTCGAAGGCGCCGCCAAGCGCAAGGCCATTGATCGCGGCCGCCCACGGCTTGCCGGAGGTCTCGATGCCGCGAAATACCAGCGAGGATTTGCGGCTCTCGTCGAACAGCATCTGATTGGCCGCCACCTCGCCTTTGGCCGCCAGAAGCTCGGTATATCTGCGGTTCATGCCTTCCAGCATCGACAGGTCGGCGCCGGCGGAGAAGGCCTCCTTGCCCGAGGTGACGACGACGCCCTTGACCGCATTGTCGGCGGAGGTCTGCTTCACGATCGCCTCGAGTTCGAGGATCGTGGTCTCGTCCAGCACATTCATCGAACGGCCCGGAATGTCCCATGTCACCAGGGCAATGCCGTCGGCGTCGGTCTCGATCTTGAAGTTCTTGAAGGCCATTAGGTTCGCTCCCTCGATGCCGGCAGCCCCTGGGCGCGGCGGTTGTTTCGCAGGGTGGGCAAAGGCGCTCTTCGCGCCATGCCCACCATTCAGTCAACGCATGTCGTGGTGGGCACGCTTCGCTTTGCCCACCCTGCGATCGCTCAGACTCTTTCGATGATGGTTGCGGTGCCCATGCCGCCGCCGATGCACAGCGTGACCAGCGCGGTCGATTTGTTGCTGCGCTCGAGCTCGTCGAGCACGGTACCCAGAATCATCGCACCGGTGGCGCCGAGCGGATGGCCGAGCGCGATCGCGCCGCCGTTGACGTTGATTTTGGCGGTGTCGATGTTGAAAGCCTGGATGTAGCGCAGCACCACCGAGGCGAACGCCTCGTTCAACTCGAACAGATCGATGTCCGACAGCTTCATGCCGGACCGCTCCAGCACCTTCTTGGTCACATCGACCGGCCCGGTCAGCATCATCGCCGGCTCAGACCCGATATTGGCGAAGGCGCGAATTCTTGCCCGCGGCTTCAGGCCGGCCTTGGCGCCGGCCTCCTTGCTGCCGAGCAGCACGGCGGCGGCGCCGTCGACGATGCCCGACGAGTTGCCGGCGTGATGCACGTAGTTGATGCGCTCGATTTCCGGATGCGACTGGATCGCCACCGCATCGAAGCCGCCCATCTGCCCCATTGCCACGAACGAAGGCTGCAGCTGGCCGAGCGACTGCATCGTCGTTGTCGGCCGCATGTGCTCGTCCTTGGCCAGAATGGTGAGCCCGTTGACATCCTTCACCGGGATCACCGAATTCTTGAAGCGGCCCTCCTCCCACGCCTTGGCGGCACGCTGCTGGCTCTGCACCGCATAGGCGTCGACGTCGTCGCGGGAAAAGCCGTATTTGGTCGCGATCAGGTCGGCCGACACGCCCTGCGGCATGAAATAGGCCGGCACCGCGATCGAGGGATCCATCGGCCAGGCGCCGCCGGAGGCGCCGATGCCGATCCGGCTCATCGATTCGGCGCCGCCGCCGATGGTCATGGCATGCTGGCCGGACATCACCTGGGCGGCGGCGAAATTCACCGCGTCGAGGCCCGAGGCACAGAACCGGTTGATCTGGATGCCGGGCACGTCGTTGCCATAGCCGGCGCTCAACGCCGCCATGCGCGCGATGTCGCCGCCGGCTTCACCGACCGGATCGACGCATCCCAGCACCACGTCGTCGATGCTGCCGGGCTTGATGTCGTTGCGCTGCTTCAGCGCTTTCAGCGGCGCCGTCGCCAGCGCCAGCGCGGTCACCTCGTGCAGCGCGCCATCGGGCTTGCCGCGACCGCGCGGCGTCCGGACGTGATCGTAGATATATGCCTCGGGCATGGGGTCTCCTGGATCGATGAGATTGGTTTCGCGTCGGAAACCGTCGCGATATCGAAAGGTGGGTCAGAAAGCTTCCGCCGGCAGCTCCATGGTGGTGGCGCAGCCGGCCTGGATGCGCGCCAGATGGACCGTCGTTTCCGGCAGCATCCGTTCCATGAAGAAGCGGCCGGTCACCAGCTTGGTGGTCAGATAGGGGGTCGCGCCGCCGCCCGCAATCTTGTCCTGGGCGACTTTCGCCATCCGCGCCCACATATAGGCGAAGCTGACGAGGCCGAACAATTGCATGTAGTCGGTGGCGGCGGCCCCGGCATTGTCGGGCTTCATCATCGCATTCTGCATCAGCCAGGTGGTAGCCTGCTGCAGATGGCCGAGCGCGGTGCTCAGCGGCGCGACATAGGGCTTCATGGCTTCGTCGCCGCCATGATCCCGGGCGAAGCCGGCCACCTCGTTGAAGAATGACATCACGGCGCGGCCGCCGTCGCGCGGCAATTTCCGCCCGACCAGGTCGAGCGCCTGAATGCCGTTGGCGCCCTCATAGATCATGGCGATGCGGGCATCGCGCACGAACTGCTCCATGCCGTTTTCAGCGATGTAGCCGTGGCCGCCATACATCTGCTGGGCCAGTACCGTGTTGGAAAATCCGACATCGGTCAGCACGCCTTTGAGGACCGGCGTCATCAGCCCCATGTGATCGTCGGCTTCCTGACGATCCTTGGGGTCGCTGGAGCGATGGGCGACGTCACTCTTCAGCGCGGTCCACACCACCATCGCGCGCGCCGCCTCGTTGAAGGCGCGGATGGTCAGCAAGGTGCGGCGCACGTCGGGATGCACGATGATCGGATCGGCCGGCTGGTCCGGCGCCTTCGCCCCCGAAAGCGAGCGGCCCTGCAGCCGGTCGCGGGCATAGGCGACGGCGTTCTGATAGGCGACTTCGGACTGCGCCAGCCCCTGCACCGCAACGCCAAGCCGCGCCTCGTTCATCATCACGAACATGCCCTGCATGCCCTTGTTTTCCTCGCCGATCAGCCAGCCGGTGGCGCCGTCGTAATTCATCACGCAGGTGGAATTGCCGTGAATCCCCATCTTGTGCTCGATCGAGCCGCAGGACACGCCGTTGCGCGCGCCCAGCGATCCGTCGGCATTGACCAGGATCTTCGGCACGACGAACAGCGACACGCCCTTGATGCCGGCCGGCGCGCCCTCGATCCGCGCCAGCACCAGATGGATGATGTTGTCGGCGAGATCGTGCTCGCCGGCGGAGATGAAGATCTTGGTACCGGTGATCTTGTAGCTGCCGTCGGCCTGTTTGACGGCCCGGGTCCGCAGCAGACCGAGATCGGTGCCGCATTGCGGCTCGGTCAGATTCATGGTGCCGGTCCATTGTCCGGCCACCATCTTCGGCACGAACATCTTTTTCTGGTCGGGCTTGCCGTGCACGATCAAAGCGGCGGTAGCCCCCATGGTAAGCCCGCCATACATCGAAAACGCCATATTGGCCGAGCACTGGAATTCGTTGACCGCCTGGCTCAGCGTGACCGGCAGGCCCTGTCCGCCATATTCCGCCGGCGCCGACAGACCGAGCCAGCCGCCCTCGGCCACCTGGCTGAAGGCCTGCCTGAAGCCCTTTGGGGTGGTCACGCTGCCGTCGTCATGGCGGGTACACCCCTCGAGATCGCCGAGGCGGTTGAGCGGCTGCAACACCTGTTCGCTGAGTTTCGCAGCCTCCGCCAGGATCGCCTCCCGCACATCGGCCGAGGCGTCGCTGAAACCGGGGAGATTGTCGTAGCGGTCGATCTGAAACACGTCGTTGAGCAGGAAACCGACGTCTTCCAGGGGAGCTTTGTAGATCGGCATGATGTCCTCCGGCTGGGCTGGCGGCCCCGTTTAGGGAAGATTTCGCAGCGCAGCAATCGCTTAGTTGCAGAAGTGGACCTTAGACCGTTCCAGAAGCTACCGTCAGCCATAGCGACAATCTGACCGGCGCGGCTGGCGACCGCAGTCCGCAAAATCGGTCAATTTCGCCGCCAGGGCAACTTTCCCGGCCCGGAATCCGAATCCTTAACCGGTTATTTACCGTAACACGAAAAAGTCGATGCCAGAGGCAGACGACCTGCGCGGAATTCGATTGTCTCTTCTCTGGGGGACGCGCGGGGAGGCTGAAGGCGCAAGTGGCGCGCCGGATTCGGAACCGGACGAGAGCATGAATTCGCGCGTATCGTGGAGTGTTGAGGGCATCGATCCATCCGTCCGCGAGAGGGCCGAGGCCGCCGCGCGCCGGGCCGGCATGTCGCTGAGCGACTGGCTCAATTCCACCATCGGCGATTCCGCCCCACCGAATTTTCGTACCACCCCGGAGCAACGGCCAATACCGCCGAGCCAGGAGAGCCGGGACGTCGCGGACATTCACCAGCGGCTCGATTCCATCACCCGCCAGATCGAGCAGATCTCGCGCCCGGCGCCGCGCGGCGAGGCGCCGCGCAACGATACCGCGCGCAACGAGCCGGGCGTCGCCCGGCAGTTGAACGACGCCATCTCGCGCCTCGATGCCCGCCTGGCGCAGATCTCCAATCCCGCCCCGGCAAAAAAGACCCAGCCCCAGGATTCGCAGCGCCAGGTCGATATGGTCGAGCGCGCCGCCGCCCAGGTCTATCGCCCTTCCCCGCCGATCAGCCCGGCGTCGCTGGATTTCGCGATCGCGGAAATCGCCGCCCGCCAGAACGAACTCGATAGTCCCGCGCCGCGGCAAATGCCGCCGCGCAGCGCCCCCCCTGTAGTGCCGGCGGTGGCGCCGGCGGGGCCGGATTTTTCCAGCCTCGAGCGCCATCTTTTCAAGATCACCAGCCAGATCGAAGCGCTGCGGCGCCCCGACGGAATCGAGCAATCGATCGCCGCGTTCCGCGGTGAATTGACCGAGATCCGGCACGCCATCACCGAGGCGATGCCGCGCCGGGCGATCGAATCGATCGAGAACGAGATCCGTTCGCTGTCCCGGCGCATCGACGACACAAGGCAGAGCGGCAGCGACGGCCGCGCCCTTGCCGGCATCGAACGCGCGCTGAACGAAATTCGCGAAGTGCTGCGCTCGCTGACGCCCGCCGAGCAGCTCGCCGGCTACGACGAGGCGATCCGCAATCTCGGCGCCAAGCTCGACCTGATCCTGCGCGCCAACGATGATCCCACCACCATCCATCAGCTCGAAGGCGCCATCGCGGCACTTCGTTCGATCGTCTCCAATGTCGCCTCCAACGACGCGCTGGCGCGGCTCAGCGACGACGTCCAGATCCTGTCGTCCAAGGTCGACCAGCTCGCCCGCTCCGGCGACAATAGCAATTCGTTCGCGATGCTCGAACAGCGGATCGCTACGCTGACGTCGACGCTGGAAAGCCGCGAGCGGACGCCGGCCAGCGAAGGCACCGAGCATCTCGAGGCCGCGCTGCGCGCGTTGTCCGAGCGGCTCGATCGCATGCCGGTCGGCAGCGACAACGCCTCCGCCTTCGCGCATCTCGAACAGCGCGTCTCGTATTTGCTCGAACGCCTCGAAGCGTCTTCGGACCACCGCGCCGGCTATCTCGGAAGGGTCGAAGACGGCTTGCAGGACATTCTGCGCCATCTTGAAACCCAGCATGCGAGCTTTGCCGCGCTGGCCGAGAACAGCCGCAACGAGACAACGCGGCCGGACAGCGGCCTGGCCGACGTCGTCAAGCGCGAATTGTCCGATATACGTTTCAACCAGTCGGAAGCCGACCGTCACACCCAGGATTCTCTCGAAGCCGTTCACAACACGCTCGGCCATGTGGTGGATCGGCTGGCGATGATTGAAGGCGATCTGCGCAACGTGCGCTCCGCGCCGGTCGCGTGGCAACAGGAAACCCCGCCAGCCCCGCCGCCAGCGGCAGCCCCTCGCGTCGCGATGCCGCCGCAAGCCAGGCCCGAATTGCCTAATCCCGCCGCGGCACAGCAGCACTTCGCCGCAGCGCCACGGGAGTTCCAGGTCGCCCCGATCGCGGCGCCTTCGGCAGCCGCCATCGCGCCGCGCGCCATCAGCGAAATCCTGGAGCCGCACACCGCACCACTGCGATCTCCGATCGAGCCGGATCTGCCGCCCGATCACCCGCTCGAACCGGGCACCCGGCCGAGCGCGCGGGCGGCTTCGCCATCGGAGCGGATCGCCGCTTCCGAAAGCGCCATCAGCGAGATCTCGGCGGGCACGCGCGAACAGGCCAGCACATCGAACTTCATTGCCGCTGCACGCCGAGCCGCCCAGGCCGCCGCCGCGGCGCCGGCGGGCGAAAAGGCCGCTCGCGGCACGCTCAAGGAGCCCAGCCGCGACAAGACCAAGGATTCCTCCAAGGAACCATCGACCATCACCTCGAAGATCCGCTCGCTGCTGGTCGGCGCCAGCGTGGTCGTCATCGTGCTTGGCACCTTCAAGATGGCAATGACGCTGCTCGACGGCGGCAGCGTGCTGCAACTGCCTGGCGTGGAGAATGCCGGCGGGCCACCCTCGGCTCAACCGCCGGCGGAAGAAAGCGCCAAACCAGCCATGCCGGCTCCGGCAGCACCTTCGATGACGTCGCCGACTCCCATCGGCCGGCAATCGCTCAACAGCTCGGCGCCGGGCGCTTCCGACTCCTCCGCCTCGATTCCGATCGCGCAATCCGCCGCCGACGCCTCGCCGGCACCAGGCAACGATATCACCGCCGCGATTCCGGCGGTGCCGGCGGCGCTATCCAGCGGCAAGCTCACTTTGGTGCAGATCCCGCCGAGCGAACGATTGCCGGACAGCATCGGCGGACCGCTGCTCCGCGCCGCCGCCCTCAAGGGCGATCCTACCGCGGCCTATGAGATCGGGGTGCGCTACGCGGAAGGCAAAGGCGTCGCCTCGAATCTCGATGAGGCGGCGAAATGGTATGACCGCGCGGCGCAGGCCGGCGTGGTGCCGGCGATCTTCCGGCTGGGGACCTTGTACGAAAAGGGCCTGAGCGTGAAGAAGGACGTCGATATCGCACGGCGCTATTACATGCAGGCCGCCGAACGCGGCAACGCCAAGGCGATGCATAATCTGGCGGTGCTCGACGCCGACGGTGGCGGCAAGGGCGCCAATTACAAGAGTGCGGCGCAGTGGTTCCGCAAGGCGGCCGACCGCGGCGTCGCCGACAGCCAATTCAATCTCGGCATCCTCTACGCCCGCGGCATCGGCGTCGAACAGAATCTGGCCGAATCGTTCAAATGGTTCAGCCTGGCCGCGGCGCAGGGCGATGCGGATTCGGTGCGCAAGCGCGACGATATCGCCAAGCGGCTCGACCCCCAGTCGCTCGCGGCGGCGAAGCTCGCGATCCAGACCTTCACGCCGGAACCCCAGCCTGACGACGCCATCAACGTGGCGAGCCCGGCAGGCGGATGGGACGGCGCGCCGGCGCAGGCCACGGCGGCAAAGCCCGCGGCAAAGCCGGTTTCGACCAAGCGCGCTGCCCGTTAATCCGAATTATTCACCACGCCGCAAGTTGGGTGGCGGACGACGGCAAAAAAGTCCGCGCTTGCGGATTCTTTAGTCCCGCCGATCAACGATTTCGGTTATGCAGGGGCGCGGCGCGTTGATCCGCGCTCTCAAAGCAACCATGCCGCGAGCGGTTTCGGCCGGCCTCAAGGCTAGCCAAAGCAAACACGCGTGCAGCTTTACCTTCCGATCGCCGACATTCCGGTCAATGTTTTCCTCATCCTGGCGATGGGCGCGGCGGTTGGTTTCGTGTCCGGCATGTTCGGCATCGGCGGCGGTTTCCTGATGACGCCGCTGCTGATCTTCATCGGCATCGCGCCGGCCGTCGCGGTCGCCTCGGTCGCCAGCCACATCGCCGCCTCGTCATTTTCCGGCGCGATCTCCTACTGGCGCCGCCGCGCCATCGATCCGGCGCTGGCGCTGGTGCTGCTGAGCGGCGGCAGCGTCGGCACCGCGCTCGGCGTATGGACCTTCACGCTGCTGCGTTCGCTCGGTCAGCTCGACCTCATGATTGCGCTGTCCTACGTCGTGCTGCTGACCGCCGTCGGCGGCCTGATGTTCTGGGAAGGGCTGCGCGCCATTCTGCGGGCTCGGCGCGGCGTGTCGGTACCGATGCGCCGCTCCGGTAGCCATGGCTGGATCCACGGATTGCCGCTGAAGATGCGTTTCAAGCGCTCCAAGATCTATTTGTCGGTGATTCCGGTCATTGTCGTCGGCCTGGTGATCGGCTTTATCGGCGCGGTGATGGGCATCGGCGGCGGCTTCATCCTGATTCCGATCATGATCTATCTGCTGCGGGTGCCGACCTCTACCGTGATCGGCACCTCCATGGTGCTGACCCTGGTCACCATGGTGTTCGCCACCATGCTGCACGCGATCACCAACCACCTCGTGGATGCCGTGCTGGCGCTGATCCTGATGATCGGCGGCGTCACGGGTGCGCAGTTCGGCGCCCGCGCCGGTCAGAAAATTCGCGGCGAGCATTTGCGGCTGCTGCTCGGGCTTCTGATTCTCGCGGTCGGAATCCGCTTTGCGATCGAACTGGTGATTCGTCCCGATGATCTCTTCACCATCCGGGAAGCCGGAGGTGCCGGATGATCGCGCGCCGCTCTCTCGCCGCGGCCGTCGTCGTGCTGGCGCTGGGCCCGGCACTCGCGGTCCGGCCCGCCCAGGCCGAACGGCTGATCGTGTCGGTGTCGAACCACCGGGTCACCGTGACCTCGAACTATTCCGGCGAAGAGCTGGTGCTGTTCGGCTCGGTCGAAAAGGACGCCTCGACCCCGGCGTCGCGCGGCAATTATGATCTGGTCGTGACCGTGCGCGGCCCGCGCGCCGACATGGTGACGCGGCGCAAGGAGCGCAAATTCGGCATCTGGGTCAACACCGACTACCGGGAATTCCTCAAAGTGCCGACCTATCTGGCGTTGTTTGCCAACCGGCCGTTCGACGCCATCGCTTCGCCCGACGTCGAGCGGCGGCAGCAGCTCGGTCTCAACAACGTGCTGCTGACCCAGCGCGTCGGCTCGGACTATGCCGACGTGGTGCCGAACGATGCGTTCCGCAGCGCCTTCGTGCGGCTGCGCTCCGAACAGGGGCTCTATCGCGAGGCGACCTCGGCGGTGACGTTCCTGACGCCGACGCTGTTCCGCACCGGCATTCCGCTTCCGGCCGAGGTGCCGATCGGGACCTATGAGGTCGAGATCAAGCTGTTTGCCGATGGCGCCCTGGTGACGCATGCCGAAACCGCCTTCGAAATCGTCAAGGTCGGTTTCGAGCAGTTCGTCGCCACCAGCGCCCGCCAGAACGGATTCGTCTACGGGCTGGTGACAGCGTTGATGGCGCTGATGACCGGGTGGATGGCGTCGATCGTGTTTCGCAAAGACTAGCCAGCTCCCGGCGAGGCGGCCTCCCGGCAGCGCCGCCGCGCGGTAGCGGGGCGCCGAGCTGCGTCACGCAAGGCCCGACAGCGCGCCGGCGGCGGCGAGCAGCACGACCACGATCCACGGCGGCAGCTTCCAGACCGTGAGCAGCAGGAAGCCGGTGAGTGCAATGGCGAAATCGCGCGGCGTCAATACCGCGCTGGTCCATACCGGGCTGTACAGCGCCGCTGCCAGGATACCGACCACGGCGGCGTTGGTGCCGCGCATGGCCGCCTGGGCGGCGGGGCGGGTGCGCATCGCATCCCAGAACGGCAACATGCCGTAGACCAGCAGCATGCCCGGCAGCAGCAGCGCGACCAGCGCAATGGCTGCCCCCAATAGGCCGTTCGGTGCCGGCCCCATCACCGCGCCGAGATAGGCCGCAAAGGTGAACAGCGGCCCCGGCACGGCCTGTGCCAGTCCGTAGCCCGCCAGGAAGGTCTCGTTGCTGACCCAACCCGGCGTGACGACTTGGGCCTGAAGCAGCGGCAGCACGACATGGCCGCCGCCAAATACCAGCGCTCCGGAGCGGTAGAACGCGTTGAACAGAGCGAGGGCTTGCGAACTGGTGGCAGCGGGTATCGCCGGCGGGATCAACAGCAGGGCCGCGAACATCGCGAGCGCGACGCCACCGCCGAGCCGGGAGACCGGAAAGTCGAGACGTCCGTGCACCGCCGCGACTTCTCCGCGGCAAAGCCAAAGGCCCGCGCAGGCCCCGAGCGCAATCGCCGTGATCTGCGCCAAGGAGCTCGCGAAAAACACGGTGATCGCAACCGCGGCAAGCGCGATGCCGGCGCGGGCCCGATCGGGTGCGAGGGTTCGCGCCATGCCCCAAATGGCTTGAGCGACGACGGCGACCGCGACCAGCTTGAGGCCGTGCAGAAAGCCTTCGGCAACCGGCCCCTTCAAGGCGGCGGCGCCCATCGCAAAGGCGAACAGGATCAGCGCCGACGGCATCGTGAAGGCGAACCAGGCCGCCAGCCCGCCAACAAGTCCGTTGCCGCGCAAAACCCCCAGGGAAAACCCGACCTGGCTGGACGCCGGTCCCGGCAGGAACTGACACATCGCCACCAGATCGGCGTAGCCCGCTTCATCGATCCATCGCCGGCGCACCACCAGTTCGTCGCGAAAGTAACCGAGATGCGCGATCGGGCCGCCAAACGATGTCACGCCGAGCTTGAGAAAGACCCGAAACACCTCGCCGGGCGCGCCGTGGACGTCGCTGCCATTTGAACGCTGATCACGACCGTCGGCCTCGCCATGGGCGGGCGGGAAATTCTGCATCGATCTGTCCTCCGGCCGGCATGCTTGCGATGCCGCGTCGCTCAGGAGCAGCGGGCGGCGGCGATGGCGTGCAGCCTGACATCGCCGAGCACATGCGCCATCAGGCCGGGCGCCGGGAATATTTTCGCAAACGCCTGGTCGCGAATGCTGAGGCCCCCGGCATAGGCGCCAAACGCCGGCATCACCGCGCGCTCGCCATCGCAGGCAAAACACCGCCGCTCCATCGAACGTCCTCGCGCCGCCACGCGGGCCTTCGGATGCAGATGGCCGGCGATTTCACCGGCGGCGCCGGTCGGCTGGTGGCGAAACGCGATTCCGCCGACCGTCACTTCGCTGGCGACCACGCCGCCGAGATCGGATGGCAGCGCCGGATCGTGGTTGCCTGATATCCAGATCCAGTCGCGCCGCGCCTGCAGCGCCGCGATGACATCGCGGTCCGGCGCCGACAGCCGGCCATGGGCGTCGCGGTCGTGAAAGCTGTCGCCGAGCGCGATCACCATGCGCGGATCGTGCCGCGCGATCACCGCGGCAAGGCGGCTGAGGGTCGCCACGGTGTCATAAGGCGGCAGCAGCACGCCGCGCGCCGCAAAACTGGAGCCTTTCTCCAGATGCAGATCCGAGACCACCAGCAGGCTCTGCTCTTCCCAGAACAGCGCGCCGGAAAGATCGGCGGCCAGGGTCACGCCGGCGACATCCATGGCGGCGATTCGCCGAGCCGGTAGTCTATCTTGCAGAAATCGCCCGCGCGCCGTCACAGCCTACCCCATCGCCTCTTTGACCAGTTCGTCGGCGGCTTCCGCCAGCAGCTCGTCGGAGGCCTCGCCATAAACCTGTTCGCGGCCGATTTCCAGCATCACCGGCACCGCCAGCGGTGAAACCCGATCCAGTTCCTGGTGGATGATTCGCCCCTTGATTCGCAACAGCATATCACTGAGGCGGCGGAGATCGAGCAGCCCGGTGGCGGCGTCCGCGCGCGCCGCGCGCAACAGCACGTGATCCGGCTGATGCTTGCGCAGGACGTCGTAGATCAGGTCGGTCGAGAACAGCACCTGGCGCCGGGTTTTTTCCTCGCCGGTGAACCGTCGCGCGATCATGCCGGAAATGATCGCGCAGCTGCGGAAGGTGCGCTTCATCAGCGCCGATTCCGCCAGCCACGCCTCGAGATCGTCGCCCAGCATGTCGGCATCGAACAGCGCCCGCAGATCGAGCCGGCCGTGCCGGATCATCGCCGACACGTCGCCGAGCCCCCACACCGCCAGCGCATATTCATTGGCGGCAAATCCGAGCGGCCGGGCACGGGCGCGCTCCAGCCGCCGGGTCAGCAGCATGCCGAGCGTCTGATGCGCCAGCCTCCCCTCGAACGGATAGCAGACGAGATAGTGCTTGTCGGCGCGCGGAAAGGTTTCCACCACCAGCTCGCGCGCCCCGGGCACCCGCGACAGCCGCGCCTGCAGCGACAGCCAGTCGCGTACCTGGTCCGGCAGCGCGTTCCAGGCGCGTTTGTCGGCCAGCAACTTTCGTACCCGTTCGGCCAGATAGGTCGAGAGCGGAAACTTGCCGCCCATATAGGACGGCACTTTTGCGTCCTTGTCGTTGGCGCGGGAAACGTACACCTGATCTTCCGCCAGTGCCTCGTAGCGCACCACCTCGCCGCCAAAGACAAAGGTATCGCCGACTACCAGCCCCTCGATGAAATATTCCTCGATCTCGCCGAGCATCCGGCCGCCGCGCCCCACCGCGCCGGTCGATCCCTTATCCCCCTTGCCGCCGCCGCGCGAGCGCACCAGCCGCACCTTCAGCATCGACTCCTCGACGATGGTGCCGACATTGAGCCGGTAGCTTTGCCGCACCCTCGGATTGGCGACGCGCCAGCGGCCGGCGTGGTCCGGCTTGATGCGCGCGAAACGTTCGTAGCTTTTCAGCGCGTAGCCGCCGGTGGCGACGAAATCGACCACGTCATCGAAGTCGGCCCGGGTCAGATTCGAATAAGGTGCGGCGGTCAGGACTTCGCCATAGAGCTGATCGGAAAGGAACGGTTCGCCGCAGGCGCAGCCGAGCACATGCTGGGCCAGCACGTCCAGCGCGCCGCTGCGCAGCGGCGGGGTGTCCTGGGCGTTTTCCGCCACCGCGTCGATCGCTGCCCGGCATTCCAGCACCTCGAAGCGATTGGCCGGCACCAGCACCGCGCGCGAAGGCTCATCAAGGCGGTGATTGGCGCGGCCGATCCGCTGCATCAGCCGCGAAGCGCCTTTCGGCGCGCCGATATTGACGACGAGATCGACGTCGCCCCAGTCGACGCCGAGATCCAGCGACGAGGTGCAGACCACGCCGCGCAGCCTTCCCGCGGCCATCGCGTCCTCGACCTTGCGGCGCTGCGCGACATCGAGCGAACCGTGATGCAGGGCAATGGCGAGACCGTCATCGTTGATGCGCCACAGGTCCTGAAACAGCATCTCGGCCTGGCTGCGGGTGTTGACGAACACCAGCGTGGTGTTGTTGCGCCGGATCAGATCGTAGATCTCGCCGAGCGCGTGGCGCGCGGTATGGCCGGCCCATGGCAGCCGCTCCCTGGTGTCGAGCATCTCGACAATCGGCGCCGCGGCCCCCGTGGCGACGACGATGTCGGCGGCTGCGCTGACGCCAACGCCCTGCGGCACCAGAAACCGCGCCAGCGATTCCGGCTCCGCCACCGTGGCCGACAGTCCGATCGCCCGCAGCTGCGGCGCCAGCCGCCACAGCCGCGCCAGGCCGAGCGACAACAGATCGCCGCGCTTCGAGGTGACCAGCGCATGCAATTCGTCGAGCACGATGCGCTTGAGCGAGGCGAACAGGAACGGCGCATCGTCGGAGGACAACAGCAGCGCCAGCTGTTCGGGGGTGGTGAGCAGAATATCCGGCGGGTAGCGGCGCTGGCGCTGCCGGCGCGACACCGGGGTATCGCCGGTGCGGGTCTCGACCTTGATCGGCAGCCCGATCTCGGCGATCGGGGTTTCCAGATTGCGCGCGATGTCGACCGCCAGCGCCTTCAGCGGCGAGATGTAGAGGGTGTGGAGCCCGCGGCTGCTCTTTCCCTCTCCCCGCACGCGGGGAGAGGGTGGCGCTGCGAGCGAAGCGCGCCGCGTCGGGTGAGGGGGCGTCTCGGATGCTACGACCGCTCCAGCAACCCCCTCACCCGGATTGTTCGCTTCGCTCGCAAGCTGACCTCTCCCCGCAAGCGGGGAGAGGTTCGAATAGGTCGCGCTGAGTTCCACCAGCGTCGGCAGGAAACCGGCGAGCGTCTTGCCGGCCCCGGTCGGGGCAATCAGCAGCGCCGAACGATCGGCGCGGGCTTTTGCCAATAGCGCCAGCTGATGGTCGCGCGGCGACCAGCCGCGGGCGGAAAACCAGCGCAGAAACTCTTCGGGCAACAAGGCGGTCGCGGGGCGATTTCGTTCAAGGGTGCTCACCGCCGCAGTTAAGCCGGTCGGGCCGGACCGGTCGAGAACTTAAAAGCCGGGTCATTTCAACCGAACCGAGGCCTGCTCGTCAGGGCTTTGCCGCGACTGCCACCAGACCGGGAACCGGCGCATTATCCTCGTTGCGCGCCGACAGATGTTCGAGCCGGGAAAGGGTTAGTCCGGCCGCTTCGATCGAAGAGCGCACATAGCCGGCAGCATGGGCGTAGCGCAACCCCTCGCCGAGGATGACGCCCTCACCGGGATGGGTTTCGGCGGTAAACGCCAGCACGCCGCCGGCCATCAGCACGCGCGCGATTTCACGCAGCAGCGGAACCAGATCGGCCACATAGACCATGGCGTCGGCGGCGAGAACGAGGTCGGCGCCGGCGTTGGGTCTGGCGCGCAGGCCCTCCAGCATCCCGATCACCTCGAGGTCGGCATAGAGCCCGCTGGCGCGGGCCTTCTCGATCATGCGCGGCGACAGATCGATGCCGATGAATTCGTCGACCTCGTTGGCGAAGGCGGTGGCCGCAAGCCCGGTGCCGCAGCCGAGATCGATCGCGCGCCGGAAAAAGGCCGGTTTGCGCAGCCCGGCGCGCACCGACAGCACGGCCTTGAACAACAGCGCCGGGCCGCGATAGCCGAGATCGTCGACCAGCGCGGCCTCGAATTTCGGCGCGTATTGATCGAACAGCGCGCGCACATAGGCCGGCGGCATCGCTGACAGTTCCTCGGCGCCGAGCCGCATCAGCCGCAGCCGCGCGCCATGGCGGTCGTCGGGGTCGGCGATCTCGGCCTTGCGGAACGCCGCGACCGCCGCGTCGCGCTCGCCGAGCTGTTCGCGAATTTCGCCGAGCGTGAACCAGGCCGAGGCAAAGCCGGGCGCAAGCTCGGTGGCTTGCAGCATCAGATCGGCGGCGGCCACCAGATCGCCCTTGCGCTGCAGATCGCGCGCGAAATCGAACCTGCGGTCGGCGATCAGATCGCCGGAAGAGAAGAATAGGCGCGCGGGCATGGTCGGCAACCGGTTGCGGGTTCACGGGAGTAGAGCGGCGACGGGATTCCTGACCGGAACAGTGTCGGCGCGGAAGACTCGAATGAGCCTCGCGCCGGACTATATAACCGGGATGCGTCCGCAAGACATCCTGATGCCCGGGCCCGCCGGGCTGTGCTGCCAGCCCGGCGA
>Ga0182030_10004358_pt1 | contig 30213 bp, 28 predicted proteins | sample 812S3MmetaG_FD_121299 | JGI IMG/M metagenome (GOLD analysis project Ga0182030, IMG submission 121299) | Permafrost microbial communities from Stordalen Mire, Sweden - 812S3M metaG (Illumina Assembly) | ecosystem: Environmental > Terrestrial > Soil > Wetlands > Permafrost | place: Sweden...
AAAGTGGATCAAACGACCCGATAGAGCGCCAAGAACGGCGTGGAAGGCAAGAAATCATGCTCAAACCGGCCGATCTGAACAAAACAACTCCAATGCAACCATCTTCATCAGAGAATCCCTAGCCAAGTATCCGTACCAGCAAGTCGCAGAAATTCGCGCGTGGTTTTTTGCGGAAATTGACGACGCACCCCAGACAATTTCTGACCCCTCGTCCTCGTTCTAGCTGAATCCGAACCGCTCGCGGATTCTTCAACACGCTCCACCGTCAGGCGCAGCTATTTCTCAAAGAGGTCTCTAAGGATTCGGAGCGGGTCATGGGTCTTACTGACCTCAATGACCCGTTGGTGAAGGCCGCTGCCCAGAGGCACTTCTGCTACTGCGCCACCGAATTGAGGTCCCTCGTAAATCCAACGGCCTGAGGACCACAACCGCGTTAGGGGCCAGAACCCCGACACTTTCGACCTCGTTTGGAGTAGCTGCATCTTCTCTGAGGAACAACGGCAGGGGATACTTGGACTTTGGGTGATACGGTCGCCGAACACTCCGTTGCAGCAGCTGATTGGAGGATGTCATGGGTCTCGTCGATCGCGCGACCAACGTCACTCTGCGACCGCAGTCCGAGTGGCCGGTCATCGCCGCTGAAACGAACTCGTTCGCCGGCATCTTCACGGGGTACGTCGCACCGCTTGCGGCGATCGGGCCAATCGCGCTCGTCATCGGGCTCTCTATCATCGGCATCGGCATCCCGTTCGTCGGAACGTACCGAGCGCCGCTCGGAACCTCGCTGATGCAAGGTTTCCTCACGTTTGTGATGGTCCTAGTTGGGGTGGCGATCATGAGCGTGATCGCCGACGCCCTCGCACCCCGTTTTGGCGGCCGGCGCGACGTCGTGGCCGCGCTCAAGCTGGTCGGGTACTCCTACACGCCCGCATTCATCGCGGGTGTGCTCGGCATCTTCCCACCGTTCACGTTCCTCGAGATCTTCGCGGGGTTGTGGACGCTCTACGTCTTCTACCGCGGTGCGCCGGTGCTGCTCATGTGCGCGAAGGACAAGGCGCTTGCGTACACCGCGACGTGCGTCGCGTGTGGAGTCGTGCTCGGATTCGTCATGATGCTCGTCGCCGGTGCGGTCGGCTTCACGCGCGGCACGTTCGCCCGTCATGTTCCAGGGATATCGGCGGTGAGCGGAGATGCCCAAGGGCGAGCCGTCGTGTCGCAGATCCTCGGCTCCGCGATGGGCGGCGGATCGAATAACGAGCAAAGCGCGCAGAAGATGGTCGATGCGATCGCATCGGCCGGCGCCGACGCCAATCGCTCCCAGACATCAGACGATGCCAACGCACAGGCGCAGGCGGACATCAACGCGCTCAACACGGTTGTACGCGGCGGCAAGGCCGCGGTCACGCCAATCGCGCGCGATCAGCTGAAGACGTTACTCCCCGATTCGGCCGGCCGTCTTGCGCGTACGTCGAGCGAGGGTAGCTCCACGACTATCGCCGGGATCGCGGGCTCCTCGGCCAGCGCGACATACGGTGGTGGTGCCGACGGAGCGGTCGAGGTGGACGTCAGCGACCTCGGCAACCTAGGTGGCATCGCTGCAATCGCCAACATGGCCGCGACCCTGCAAGTCGAGTCGGAGAGCGATTCCGGCTACGAGAAAAACGTCGATGTCGACGGCCGCAGGGTCCACGAGAAGTGGACCAACGCCAATAAGCACAGCGAACTGCTGGAAATCATCGACAACCGGTACGCAATTAGCGTGACTGGTACAGGTGTTGACATGGACACCGCGCTCGGCGCGCTGCGGAGCGTCGACGTGTCGAAGTTCCAAGCGCTCGGCGCCGCCTCGCACTAGCGGACTACAAATGGAACGCGCTCGGGACGCTTTTAGACGTCCCGAGCTGCCGGTTCGCGGTGTAGAGTTTTAGTTGCTGGTCGAGGTGATGGCTCGCATCGAGGCGAGGGCCCGCTCTAGTTGCGCGATATTGGGCTGGGCATGCAGTTGCTCTTCCACCATGTTCGTGGTCGGCACCGCACAGTGGACCGTATCGTTGAAAATTCGCAGCGGTGCGATAGCGCCGATCGGCAACTTGAGCTCTATCAGCAGATCGAATGCGCACTGACGTCGCGAGGTTCGAAAATTCGCGACGTCGACCAACAGCTTGCTGCCTAACGGTAAACCGAATTCGCGGTAACCGTCGCTGTTGACGTCAACGTTGTACTGCAGTGGAACGTAGTCCGCGATGCTTACGATCCAGTTAAACTCAGCTTGCTGGGATTGTAGGCTCTCGAGTACGCGGAGCTCGACGTACCCCCGAATATTCGCCCCTTGGAAGTTTCCGGTGCTGAAATCCCAGCGCTTATCGAAGATGATCGCCTTCGCATTTCCGACGTCGATCGCGTTGCCTTTGTTGAGTTTATCGGTTTCGGTGACGGCCATTGATTCGTCTCCCTTTGACATGAGTAATCTCCCTTAAGGAGCTTATGCTTTCTTAAAGTTGTCTGATTTTTTTCCATCACACTTCGGCAACAAGTTGTGCGTCGCGCACACGTCCGCAGATGCGGTGTCGGTGAGGGCCGAAGCGGTGTTCCGGATGCTACTCTGGCGTACGATTAGAAGCAATAGCGTAAGTTCGCACCTACTGGTTACAAATCGCGATCGCTCGACGTGCAGTCAAACAGCGCGCTGCTTGCGTGTTGATGCCGGCAGCAATCAAGGCATGATTTTCGCGTCTCGGGACGAGTCCGCGAAACTTACTTTTCCGGCAGGTAGTTTTAGGCCGCTATTTCTGCGGCACCGGGACGCGGTGCATCTTCATTGCCAACGCAACCGAAGTGTAATAGCCGATTAGCACGATGAGTTCGGCGAGTCCGTCGCGGCCGAGTACGCGCGTCGCACGGTCGAACAACTCGTCCGATGCCGGCTGCGGGTCATACGTGTTCATCGCGATGTCGTAAATCACGCTTTCGCGCTCGGTGGCGAACGTCGGCCGGAGCCGCGCACGCATTGCGTCGACGACCTCCGCTGGATGACCGGTGCGCACCAGCGCCTTCAGATGCGCGTCGATGACATAAGGGCTGTTGAGCTGCTGCCCCACGACGACGATTGCGATCTCGAATTCCCGTTCACTCAGCAAGCCGCGCTTGTTCAAATGCGTGCCGAGCCGCTCCATACGCTCGGCTACGGGGGCATTGTGCAGCCACACACGATAGGGCGCGGGCAGAAATCCGCGGCCCGCCTGGACGGCTTCCAGCACCGCCTTCTGCTCGGGCGAGAGTTGCTCGGGTGCGATGTCTTGGATACGCGAAGTGCTATCGGTCATTTCACCCCGGCCGTTCTCTGCGGACCGTTCATTTGCCGCCTGCGCGGCGGGCTTCCTTAACAGGGCAGAGAACATCGCGCGGTGCGCCTGGTTCGTCTCGCGCTGGCAAGTGCATTCGCTATCGCTGTTCTCGCGGCACCTCTCCGGCATATTTCCGCGCAGTCACCCGCGGAACTGCGCGTTGCGTTGACCCAGGAGCCGGGCACGCTGAATCCGATCGTCGGGACGTTGGCCGTCGAAACGGATATTACGCAGTTTCTCTTCGACGGGCTCACGCGATACGATGAGCGCGGCAATCAGGTGCCCGATCTGGCCGAACGCGTGCCGACCCTTGCGAACGGCGACATCGCGGCGGATGGACGGTCGATTACGTACCATCTCGTACACAACGCGCGCTGGCACGACGGCGTTCCGGTGACCTCGGCTGATGTCGCCTTCACGTTCGCGGCGCTGCGCAATCCGAACAACAACGTCAGCGTCAGCGATCCGTACAACATGATGGACCGCGTCGAAACACCCGACCCCTACACCGTGCGGATCGTTCTCAAGCGGCCGTGGGCTCCCGCGATCGATGGTTTCAGCGACCGCGTCGGCGGGGCAATCGTGCCCGCTCATCTCTTACGGTCATTGCCTAATCTCAATCACCTCGATGTTGCAACTGCGGCCATCGGGAGCGGGCCCTACAAGCTCGTTGCGTGGCATCGCGGCAGCGACATGGTCTTCGAGGCAAATCGTGACTATTTTCGCAGCGTGCCGAAAATCGCGCGCGTGGTCGTTCGTTTCCTCACCGACGACAACACGATGATGATCGCACTGCGCACGCACGAACTGGATATGGCCGATCGGCTCAACATTTCGACCTACGTGAATCTGGGTCAGATTCCGGGCATGCTGCCGGCGCTCAATGCCCAATCATATTGGAAGCATCTCACGTTCAATACGCAACGTGCGCCGCTCGATGACCGCAACGTGCGTCTGGCTTTATGTTACGGATTCGACGTTCACGAATTGTTCGCCAAGGTCGCGCATGGTATTGGTGTCCTCGGACCAGCCGACCAGAATCCGAGCACACCCTGGTACGACCACAAACTCGCGTACTACCCGTACGATCCAAAGCAGGCTGCGGCGCTGCTCGAAGCGGCCGGCTGGAAGCCTGGGCCCGATGGTATTCGGATGAAGGGTGGCAAGCGGCTCAGTATCATTCTGGGCTTCCCGACGGGCAATATCACACGTGAACAAACGGGCGTGATCTTACAGCAACGATGGCTGGCCATCGGTGTGGAGACGGTCATCAAGACGTATCCCGCCTCGACATTCTTCGCTCCGGCCGCGGCCGGAGGGCCGTACTACGGTGGCAAGCTCGACGTTGCGCTTGCCGCGTTCGTCAACGCCGTACCCGATCCGAATGGCGTGAACATCAATACGATCGAGAGCATTCCGCCGAGCGGAAATAATCTTGCGTTTTACAAGAACACGGAGCTTACCGGGTTGGAGATGCAAGCGGCCTCCACGCCCGTATTTTCAAAACGCAAGGCGCTTTACGACCGGATCCAGGAACTGCTGGTGCGCGAACTGCCGTATTATACGCTGCGCTGGGCCGAGATTACCGACATGCGTTCGGCCAACCTCGATGGGGTTCGTCCGCCGATCGTGAACTCCACGTTTTGGAATGTCGCCGACTGGAGCTTTCGCACGTGAAATCCGGCGGCGGGACCTTATTCCGCATGGTGCAGGTGCTGGTGTTGAGCGCGCTGGCCGGCGGGGCGTTGTACTTCGTGCTGTGGTATCTCTACCTCGGCGCGGTCTGGTTGTCGCGGTTTAGCGGGGAATCGTTCTTGGGCGGGGTTGCGCGTTGGAATGTTGCGCCGTTCGAGTTGCCGGCGGCGCTTGCGTGTATGCTCTTGGCGGCGGCGTTCCTCGGTGCGGGGAGTTGGGCTGAGGTGGATCATCTGCAAGGGATGCTCGATAAGCGCGAACTTGAGGACAAGATTGCCGCTATTGAGACGAAGCAGATGTACTGATGGGCAAGGTGGGCGGCGGTTCCTCGACTGCGCGCCTAAAGGCGCTCCGCTCGGAATGACATGGTCCCGCGTGATCTGCGCTTCATACGGTGTGGCTCTTGTGTCGTGTGGTTGAGTAAGGTATGGTGCGGGCATGGTTAAGGGGTTTTTGGCGTTTCTCAATCGTGGGAACGTGATCGATCTGGCCGTCGCGGTCGTGATCGGCGGGGCGTTTGGGGTGGTGGTTACCGCGCTCGTCAAGGATTTGATCACGCCGTTGATTGCGGCGGTCTTTGGCAAGCCGAGTTTTGAGTCGCTCGTGCTGACGCTCAATCACAGTCATTTTTTATACGGCGATTTTCTCAACGCGATTTTCTCGTTTATCTGTATTGCGGCTGCCGTATATTACGTCATCGTGCTGCCGGCTGAGAAAGTCGCTGCGTGGCGCAAGCCCGCTGAAGTGACGCCGACGACCAAGTCGTGCCCCGAGTGCCTCAGTACGATTCCGCTCGGAGCGCACCGTTGCATGTACTGCACGAGCGTTCAGCCCGCGTAAATTCGTACTGCGGGAGCACTTGGGACGCCTACGTGGCGGCCGGTACGCGATGAAGTTTCATCGCGACGCTCACGCCGGTGTAGTAGCCGATGAGGGCGAGGAGATCGGCGAGACCGTCGCGGCCGATCGCGGCGACGGCGCGGTTGAAGAGTTCGTCCGGAGCGGGTTCGGGGTCGTCGGAGGTGCGCGCGATCTCGTACACAACGCGCTCGCGCTCCGTTGCGAGTTCGGGAACGCGGCCTTCGCGCAGCGCCTCCACCACGGCCGGGGGATGGCCCTCGCGGGTGAGGTTCTTGAGATGGGCGCTCAACGGATAGGCACTGTTGAGCCGGCGCGTTACGACGACGACCGCGATCTCGAGTTCGCGCGCGCTTAGAGCGGTGCTCGTGGCGAGATAGGTTCCGAGGGCTTCCCAGCGCTTCGCGAGTTCCGGACTGTGCAGCCACACGAGGAACGGCGTGGGCAGGAAGCCGCGGCCTTTGATTGCCGCATCGGTGATGGCTGATTGTTCGGGTGTGCGGTCTTCGGGTACGATTTCGGCGGTGCTCTGGGCGTCTTGCGACATGGGTTCCCTTCGGTGGGTGGTCGGGTGGCGGTCCCTCGACTGCGCGCCCTACGGCGCTCCGCTCGGGATGACATGGGGAATCACGATGGTAGGCGAGGTGGTAGGGTGTGGTACCAGGCGGTGATGACGTACTTGGTGCCGGCGATTATGGGTTGGGCGCGGTGTAAGAGTACGGGTGAAAATGCGACCACGGTTCCGGTGACGATGGGGATCGTTGTGGCCGGGTCGGTGAAAACGGTTTCTCCGCCCGTGAAGTCGTCGTTGAGATAGCAGACTAGCGAGAGCGTGCGTGGGGTTGCTCCGATCGCGGGCGTGTCGCGGTGATCGACGTAGCGGCCGCCGGGATGGTAGCGTACGATTTGTATTTCGGCGAGGACGGTTTTGGGTGCGAACGTGACGGCGATGGTACGCGTGCATGCAAACAGACGATCGCGACAGCGGCCCATCAGCGCATGTGCCGCGGACTCCACAGGGCCCGACGACTCGAAGAGAACTTCGGCGTTGCGAACGGAGCGATCGACTTGGAGGTCGGCGTTGATGCCCGCGTCTTGCCACGTTGTTGCGCGCGCGGCAGTTGCAACGACGTCCGCTGCTTCGTCCGCTTCGAACGCGCGCGTAACGTATATCCCGGGCGCAACTTCCTCGACGCTCACACGCGAGGGTTCACCGTCTCGTTCGGGCAAGCCCGCAGCATGAAGTATCGCACGCTGGGGCGCACCGGGCTCGAGATCTCCGAGATTGGGTTTGGCTGCGGTACGTCGGCCGGATTGATGGTCAGCGGACCGGCCGATGCTCGGCGCGCCGCGATCGAACGCGCGCTCGAACGCGGCATCACGCTCTTCGACACAGCCCCCGTCTACGGGGATACGCTTTCCGAGACGCATCTCGCGCAAGCGTTACGCGAATTGGATGCGAAACCGGTCATCTCGACCAAAGTTGCGCTGGAAGTGCCGGACTACGACGATCTGGCCGGCGGCGTGGTGCGCTCGCTCGAGGGCAGCCTCGAGCGGCTCGGCCTCGACGTGCTGCCGATCGTGCACATGCACAACCGCGTCGGGCGCGAGCGGATGGCGAAGTCGCCGTACGGCAGCGGCGCCCTGCTCACGCTCGACGACGTGCTCGGCAAGAACGGCGTCGTGGAAGGCTTCGAGCGCGCGAAGAAACGCGGACTCGTGCGTTTCGCCGGCTGCCAGGCCTTCGGCGGCGACAACGCGTTGATCGAGGCGCTGATCGACAGCGGCAAGTTCGATTCGATCATCATCAACTACAGCATGCTCAACCAGTCGGCGTGGCTCGATGGGCCGACGGTCAACCCGCTCTTCACCTACGGCCGCGTCGGCGCGCGCGCCGCGCAGCGCGGCATGGGCATCGTAGCGCTGCGCATCCTCGAAGGCGGCGCGCTCGCCACCGGTTTCGACCGTCATCCCAATGCCGGCGCAATGGGCGGCGACGACTACGCTGCGTTCATCGAACAAGCGAAAACGCTGCGCTTTCTCGCTGATGAAGGCGATCCGACGCTCGTCGCCGCCGCGATCCGCTTCGGGCTCTCGAATCCGGCCCTCTCGACGGTACTGGTCGGCATCTCCGATGCCGCCCACGTCGATGCCGCCGCCGAGGCCGAGGCGCGGGGCCCGCTCAGCGCCGATCAGCTCGCGCGCATCGAGCAACTGCGCGCGTCGGGTTTTACGACGGCCTAACTCCCGGGTTTGAGCGCCGAGGGGCTGATGAGGTCTTGCGGGTTCATCGCTTGCGCGATCACGCCGTACTTCACGGCCACGTTGATGATCGGCTGGATGTCCTTCGCATCGACGTAGGGCGCGCTCTCCGCGCGGGGCGCACCCTCGATGTCTTTCGGGTCGATCTTCGCAAACGCCGCGTAGATCGGCAGCGTCTGATCGTGATGGGTGTTGGTGTACATCGTCGAATCGCGCAGCGCTCGGCCGAAACGCGCGATCGCATCCGCGTTCTTGCTGGCGAAGTCGACGTTCGACACCATCGCGGCAAAGGTGAAGCGCTTGGCGATCGCTTCGTACGACTTGCCCAACGCGCGTACGAGGCCGCCGTTCACCGCTTGCACGTAGCGTGGTGTCGTGACCGTTGCCGCGTCGATGCGGCCGTCGTCGAGCGCCGCAGGGATCACCGATGCCGGCACTTCAAGCGACTTGCAGGTCGTCGAATCGCCGCCGTTCTGGTCGATCCACGCCATGCTCGCCACCCAGTTGAGGTCGCGCAGCGCGGGCGAGGCGACCGTCTTGCCGTTCAGATCGCGACCGGTTTTGTAAGGCGCGTCTTTCTTCACCAAGATCACCGCATAGACGGAATCGGGCGAATACGCCGCCAGCGGCGCAACGATCGTGAGCGGCAAGCCCTTCGCGCGCGCCGAGAGGAACGGCAGAAGACTCGTGCTGGTGACGTCGATCGCACCGCCCGCCAGCGCCGCCAATCCCGCGGCCCCGCTCGCAACCGCCGTCACTTGCACGTCGATGCCGTACTTCTTGAACAAGCCCGATTTGACCGCATAGAGCGTCGGCGTCGCATCATCGCCCTCCGCGAGACCAACGCGCACGGTTTGCAGCGATTGCGCGAACCCGATGCCGGCGAACGGCGACGCGGCCGCCACGCCGGCGATGCCGCCCAAGAGCGTGGTGCGGCGCATCAGCGCGCGCCCGCCAGCGAAGCGGCTTCGATGCGCCGGTGCAGGTCTTTGACGAGCTCGAGCACCGGGCCGTAACGGTCGACGTCGTCGTTACCAAAGCCCTTGTGATACATCTTCCGGTACGCACCGGCGAGCGCGTAGTCAGGGTTATCGCGGTCGGCCGGTTTGCCGCTGCCGTCGATCACGTCGGGTGATTCGGTAAACACGTTCATCGGCGTTCCCCCTTCTTCGACAATCCGGATCTGTTCGTCGAGCTGTTTGCGCAACAGGTTGATCGGAATGTCGGTGCGGCCCAACACTTCGAGCGAACGGTCGACGACCTCGCCTTGCGCCGTCCAGACGATCGCGTCTTGCGCAAGCACGTAGTCGAGGATTGGCCGGCCGTGTTCATCGACGGTCGGCGGCTCGTACCACGGCACGACCTCCTGATGCGGCACGTTGATGCCGGGCGGTCCGGCGTAGGCCTGATAACAGATGTGGAGCGTGTGCGTGTCGTCGATCGGCACGCGGATCTGGTATTCGCTGCGCGGCGCACCCGCTTTGCCCGTCTGCGTGTAGAACGGGAAGATCACGGTCGAGTGCTCGCTGACGCGATCTTCTTCCGCACCGAGTTCTTTCGAATAGATCACGCCCTTGCGCATGCCGTAGACCGTGCGCTCGGCATACACTTCCTTGATGCCGACGCCCATCTTCAAGCGCGAGTGAATCGTGTGGCCTTCGCTCTGCGCGCGTTCGAGCTGATTGCTGCGCTCGAGAATGTACTCGAACTGACGGCCATGCGCCCACACGCTGTGCAGCGGATCGCCGGTGTTCTCTTGGCATTGCAGCCAGTTGCAGTCGAGCACGTTGACCGCGATCTGGCGGATCGAATTGGGATGCACGTACAAATCCCAGCGCGGCAGCGCCGGTGCCGGCAGCGGACCCATGTAGGCGAACACCATCCCGCCGAGTTCTTGCACCGGATAGCCCTTGAGCTGCTGTTGCACCTCGCGCTCGGGATGCGCTTCCAGCGGGCGCTCGAGACACTTGCCCGACGCGCCGAACAGCCAGCCGTGATACGGGCAGCGCAATCCGTTCGTATCGGGGATCCCGTATTGCAGATCGACGCGCCGGTGCAAGCAGCGGTCGCCGATGAGCCCCAGCCCCTCCGAGCGATCGCGGTACAGCACGAGGTCTTCGCCGAGGATGCGCACCTTGCGCACCGGGTTCTCGAGCAGTTGCGCAAACGGCGCGATCGGGATCCAGTAGCGGCGCATCAGTTCGCCGCCGGGCGTCCCCGGGCCGACCTGCGTCAGGCGTTCGTTCATCGCGGGCGTGATCATGACTAGAGTCTAGCGGAGCGTGCAGGTTTCGTCCAATGGCGTCGAAGGGGGTGCTATGGCGAGCACGACGACAGCAACTCCGGCGACCGGTATCACCCCGGCAATCCTGGGGACCGACGAGGCCCGCATCGACGGGCGCGGCAAGGTTTCCGGAGCCACGATGTATACGGCCGACTTTGCCAAAGAGGGCATGCTCTGGGCGGCCTTCGTCGCCTCACCGTACGCGCACGCGCATATCGTGAAGATCGACACCGCGGCCGCACGCGCGATGCCGGGCGTGCGCGCCGTGCTGACCGGCGCCGACATCGGCGAACGCTTCTTCGGCTGCGTGCTCAAGGACTGGCCCGTGCTCGCCGTCGACCACGTGCAGTTCGTCGGCGAATACCTCGTTGCGGTCGCCGCCGATACGCGCGCGATCGCCGAAGCCGCGGCGGCGGCGGTCGACGTTGAATATGAAGAGCTGCCGGCGATGCTCGATCCGGAAGCCGCGCTCGCGCCCGACGCTCCGCTCTTCCATCCCAACGACGCATCGTTCAAGTACGCGTTCGGCGAACGCCCGCCGCGACCGCATCGCAACATGCACGGCTACGACATCCTGCGCAAGGGCGATCCGGAGGCGGCGTTCGCGCAATCGAAGCACGTGTTCGAGCGCACGTTCACCACGCCGCGCACGCACGGCGGCTACATCGAACCGCGCGCCACGCTGGTGTGGATCGACGACGCCGGAGCGCTGCACGTGCTCTCCACCAACAAGAGCCCGTTCGCGCTCCGCGATCAGCTCGCCCTGATGACCGAGCTGCCCAAAGACAAGGTCGTCATCCATCCGAGCTTCATCGGCGGCGAGTTCGGCGCCAAAGCGCTCACGATCGAAGAATTTCCGCTCTACTTTCTCGCGAAGGCGACAGGGAAACCGGTCAAGCACGTGCGCACCCATGCCGACGACGTGCGCTCGACGCACGTGCGGCACGCTTCCAAAGTTCGGGTGCGCATCGCCGCCAAGGCCGACGGCGCGTTCGAAGCGATCGATATTCGCGTCGTGTTCGACGGCGGCGCCTATGCCGCCGGCAAGCCGGTGCCGTGGCTGATGCCCGGGCGCAGTCCGAAACTGCCCTACAAGATCGAGCACGGCGTGGTCGAACGCTCGACCGCGTATACGAACACGATTCCGGCCGGCTTCGTGCGCGCGCCGGGCGATATCCAAACGATCTTCGCCTTCGAGTCGATGCTCGACATCGTCGCGGCGGAACTCCACATCGATCCGCTGGAGATTCGCGTGCGCAACGCCGCGGCCGAGGGCGACACCGACCTCGAAGGTAACCCGTTCGCCAAGCCGCGCGCGCGGCAGATGCTCGACATGGTGCGCAAGGAGATCGGTTACGGCAAGCCGCTGCCGTCGGGACGCGGCATCGGCTTCGCGTTGACCGCGCGACACATCGCCGGCGGCAAGACGAGCTTCATCGTTACGGCACGCGAAGACGGCACGATCGCCGTCGACACCGGCATCACCGAGCCCGGCGTCGGGACGCTCACCGTCATCCAGCGCGTGCTCGCGGCCGAGCTCGGCATCGATCCCTCACGCATCGCGGTCGAACGCGGCACGACGAGCGACGTGCCATGGGATCCCGGCATAGGCGGCAGCAAAGGGACGCTGCTGCTGGGACGCGCGGCGCTCGATGCCGCGCACAAGCTGCAGGCCGCGCTCGCGCTCCCGCACAGCGGCCCCGTCACGGTGACGGGCGAGAGCGACTACATGCACCAGCACGGCGATCCGATCTGGCTGAACTTCGGCGCCTACGGCGTCGACCTCTCGGTCGACCAAGACACCGGCGCGCTGACGATCCACGACGTGGTCTTCATCGCCGACGTCGGCACGATCATCAACCCGCTCGCGCATCGCGGTCAGATCGACGGCGGTTTCATGATGGGCCTCGGAAGCGCGTTGACGGAGGAACTGCAGATCGAAGACGGCCGCCTCGTCAACATCGCGCTCTCCGACTACAAGTTGCCGTGTCAACGCGACATCCCGCCGTTCCGCGCGATCATGATGGAGCCCGACGACGGTCCGGGGCCGTACGGCGCGCGTGCCGCGGGCGAGTTCAATACCGCCGGCGTTGCGCCCGCGATCGCGAACGCCATCACGGCCGCGTGCGGTGTCCGGCTCGACCGGCTCGGGCTGACGGCCGAACGCATCTACGCAGCACTGCAAACGCAGCCGAGGTCCGCCGCATGACCACCGCAACACTGCCCTTCGGCGTCGATCTCTACAAGGATTGGGTTGCGCGCGAAGGCCTGCGCGTCCACGAAGGCCTCTCGCTCAACCTGTTGCGCGCGGAGACCGGCGATTGGCCGCGCTTCGGCGTCAAAGGCGCCGCGCTGCACTTCACCGGCGGCGGCGACTTCTGCTCGCAGTTTCTCTTCGACATCCCGGCCGCCGCCTCGACGAACCCGGTGCATCATCTCTTCGAGGCGATCTGTTTCGTCGTCGAAGGGCGCGGCAGCACGGAGCTTGAGTTTGCCGACGGCACGAAGCGTCAGTTCGAGTGGGGACCGCGCAGCCTGTTTGCGATTCCGCTCAACGCGAAGTACCGCCACTTCAATGCAAGCGGCACGCAGCGCGCGCTGATCGTCGCGACGACGACGGCCCCGATGGTGATGAAGCTCTTTCACGACGACAACTTCGTCTTCAACGTTCCGTACGAATTCGCGGGCCGCATCGGACGCGAGAGCTACTACAACGGCGACGGCGACCTGCACATGATCCGGGCTGGACACAACACCTGGCAAACCAACTTCGTCGCTGACCTGGCCGACATCAAGCTCACCGCCTACGACGAGCGCGGCCCCGGTTCGCTCAACATCAAATTTGCCTTAGCCGACAGCCCGATGCACGTGCACGTTTCGGAGATCGCGCCGGCGACATACAAGAAGGGTCACCGGCACGGCGGCGGCACGCACGTCCTCACGCTTTCCGGCGGCGGCTATTCGCTGTTGTGGCGGCCGGGCGACAAAGACTTCGAACGCGTCGACTGGGAGTACGGCACGGTCTTTCCGCCGTGCGACCAGCAGTTCCACCAGCACTTCGTCACGAGCGAAAACGCCTCGCGCTATCTGGCGACCGGCCTCGGCGGCATCAGCTACGTCTTCACCGCGCAGCAACGCCGCACGGGCGGCGGCGGAACCGCCAATGCCATGGGGAAGGTGAGCGTCAAACTCGGCGGCGATCAGATCGAGTACGAGGATCAAGATCCGCGCATCCATCAGATCTGGCTCGAAGAGATGCGCAAGCGCGGGATCACGCCGCGCTTCGAGCTGCCGCAGAAATCCTCATGAACACCACGCTAGTCGCGCACGTCGATACGCCCGGCGGCGGTCAGGTCTGGATCGACGGCAACACGATGTACGTCGGACACATGAGCGCGCCCAACGGCACCTCGATCTTCGATGTCACCGATCCGAAAAAGCCGCGCGCGCTCGCGACGGTCGACGAGATGCCGCAAGGCTGGCATTCGCACAAAGTGCGCGTCGCCAACGGCACGATGGTCGTGAACTACGAGCGGTCGGGGAAGGATGCCGACCCGGAGTTCGGCGGCGGCCTCGGCATCTACGACGTCACGAACCCCTCCAAACCGGTGCTGCGCAAGCATTGGAAAACCGCCGGCGCGGGCGTGCACCGGTTCTCGTTCGACGGACGCTATGCGTACATCTCACCGACCGCCGAAGGCTACAACGGCCGCATCGTGATGATCCTCGATCTCGCCGATCCGGCGAATCCGGTGGAAGCCGGCCGCTGGTGGCTGCCCGGGCAATGGACGGCGGGCGGCGAGGAGCCCACGTTTACCGACGGACGCGGCCCGCGCTGTCACCATCCGCTGCGCTTGGGCGACCGGCTCTACGTGAGCTACTGGCAACATGGCGGCGCAATCCTCGACGTGAGCGACTTGGCGCATCCACAACTCGTCGGACGCCTCGATTACACGAAAACGTTTCCGCATCCGACGCACACGCTGCTCGCGATGCCGGAACCGCTCAAGGGCCGCCGCGTGATGCTGGTGGCCGACGAAGACGTCGACAAACGCTGGCCCGCAGCGCCGGCGTTCATGTGGATCTACGACATCACGAACGAAACGGCACCGGTGCCGATCAGCACGTTTCAAGTTGCCGGGCTCGATCCCGACGGCGCGCCGCAACCGCCGAACACCGGCTGTCATCAGCCGTCGGAACGGTTCAGCGGTTCGATTCTACCGTGCGCGTGGTTCGCGCAAGGGCTGCGCTTAGTCGACGTCTCCGATCCGTTCGCACCGAAGGAAGTCGGCTCGTATCTGCCCGATCCGCCGGCCGGCCGCGAGCGCCGGCAATCGAACGACGTGACCATCGACGACCGTGGCTTGATCTATCTCGTCGATCGCGGCGGCGGCGTGGACATCCTCGAAACCAGCGTCTGGTAGCACGCTTTCCAAGCCGGCGCGTCGCGTTAAAGGCGGCTTAGCTTTTGCGCCACTTCGCATTTTCCGGCGCCCACCTGCGTAAGAATGACATACGTTACGTCGCGGCCATGCCGCAGCAGGTGCATAACATGAAATCATTCATCAGCAAAATCTTGGTCGCCGTCTTCGGTGTTGCGCTCGCCATGGCACCGTTAACGGCAAGCGCCGCATCATTTGGTATCGGTATCAACGTTGGTGGTCCCGGTTATAACGTTCATGCGGGCTACGTCAATCCGGGCGGTCCGTGCTACGGCTGCGGACGACCGGCGCCTCCGCCGCCGCCGCGTTACGGCCGGCACCGCTTCGGTTGGGCTCCGGCTCCCGCTCCGGTGTATTATGACGGCTACCATGGCTGGGCGCCCGGTGGCTTTCAGGGCTACTACTGGCACGGCCGCTGGTTCAGCCACCGTCGCTGGGGCAACGGCGTCTGGATCTACTTTTAGGTAGGTAACGCGACTTTTGTCGCAAAGCGGTCGGCATGAGAATTGCCGACCGCTTGTTCATTCTCGCCCTGGCCGTTTTCTTCGCGGGCGCGCCCGCGATCGCAAACGCCGCGGGCTTCGCGATCTCGACCAACGGCTATGCCGACGACGCCATGCTGCCGGCATCGGACGGATACGACAAGATGTCGTCCGACAACGTGCACTCGTGCGGCGGCACGAACCACGCGCCCGGCTTCAGTTGGGTCAACCCGCCGGCAAATACGCAGAGCTATGCGATTCTCGAAGTGGATCCCGACGGGGCCGGCGGTCACGGCGTAAACCACTGGGTCATCTACAACATTCCGGGCACCGCCACCGGGATCAGCACCGCCGACATCGCGGGCGCGAAGTTCACGCCGGGCCGCGGTACCGGCGACCTCGTCGGTTATCGCGGGCCGTGTCCGCCCGTGGGTGACGCCCCGCATCACTACATCGTCACGCTGTACGCGCTCGGCGCTCCGCCCACAATGCCCGCCGGACTCGATCACGACGGCGTCGTGGCGGCGATCAAAGACCATATCCTCGGCGCGACGACGACGGTGTTCCGCTTCCAGCGGATGTAACGAAGGGCGTTAGCCCTGCCAGATCAGCTCTGAGGCGCGCATCGGCTGGAGATCGCCGTACTTGACGGCGACGTCGATGACCGGCTGAATCAACGCCGGGTCGGGGCGCGTCTCGCCGAGCACCGCACGCACCATGTGCGCGGCGACTTCGGGCGTGATCTTGGTGTATTTCGGCACGATCGCTTGCGTGGCGGCGTGATTGGCGTTGGCCCACCGCGCGATCTGCAGCATCACGGCCTGCATGCGCTTTGCCGTGTCGGCGTTCTTGGTGAGCCAATCCGTCGATCCGAACCAGCCCGTGACCATGAAGTGCTTGCCGACCGGCGCCGAACCGTTGCCGATCACGCGGCACGTATCCAGGGCAGCGGTCCAGAACGGCTCGGCCAGAATGCCGGCGGCCACGCGACCCGCTTCAAGTGCCGCCGCCATCTCGGAGAACGGCGTCTCGATCAGCTTCACCGTTTTCACGTCGCCGCCGTTCTGATCGATCCAGGCTTGCATCTCGTACTGCGTGAGATCGCGCAAGCCGTTGACCGCCACGGTTTGCCCGTTGAGATCGGCGCCCGTTTTCACCGTTGAGTTCTTGGCGACCATGATCACGTTGACCGGCGTCGTGCCGTTGTAGATCGTGGCCGGTGCGATGACGCGGAAATTCAGCCCGCGCGCGTGGGCTTGGGCGAGGGGAATCACGCTGCCGAAACCGACTTCGAGCGCGCCCGATGCTACGGCCGATGCGAGCGACCCGTGCGATGGGACACCAGCGACGCGGCCGCCGTCGCGGCCAGGGTCGAGAGCGCGGTGCGGCGATTCATGGTGCGTCCACTCTTCTTCCGTAACGGATATTCCCTGCGAAAAAGCGAAAGGTTGCCTTACTGTGGCCGATCTTTCGATGTTTGCGAGCGACCTTGATGCACAGCACTATCCGGCCGGGCATCGATTTTTCACCACCGGCGATCAGGGCGAGGTGATGTACGTCGTCACCGAGGGCGAGGTCGAGATCACGTTGCGCGGCAAGGTGCTCGAGACGGTCCACACCGGCGGAATCTTCGGCGAGATGGCGCTCATCGATCACAAGGAACGCAGCGCCGACGTCACCGCGAAAACCGACGTGCAGGTGTCGTCGATCGATCAGAAGCGCTTCCTTTACCTCGTGCGCAATCATCCGTTCTTCGCGCTCGAAGTGATGAAGATCATGACCGACCGCTTGCGCAAGTTCGACGATCTACTCTAACGTTGTCATCCTGAGCCTGTCGAAGGACGCTCACCGATCATCACGCGCACGACGTTCGGAATCGCGAACGACTTACGCCCCGCACCGTAACCGACGCGTTCGAGCGTCATGTCGATGGGCGGCCCAGGCGACGCCAACGCGGTGAGGATCGCGGCGCCCGTTTCCGTAACGAGCTGCGCCTCGATCCCGGTCGCGCGCACCGGATAGCCGCGCATCAAATCGAGCGCCACCGGCCCCGGGTTCGGATGGCCGCCGCGCGAGATGCCGTGCCCCAGCGGAAACGATGAGATGCGCAACTCGTCGATGCCGAGCATTTCGAGCGCGACACACGTACCCGCGACGTCGAGGATCGCATCGATCTGCCCGACGGCATGAAAGAGCATCTCGTCGACGTTTGCATCGTGCACGCGCGCCTCGGCTTGCGCGAGCCGGCGGTAGATCGCGCTCGCGCGCTCGATCGCGAGCGGCGAGAGCCCGCTGCGCTCGACGATCGCGAGGATGTCGCGCAGCCGATGCCCGGGATTGTGGTGGTGCTGGTGGACGCCATCAGGTGCGTGCGCGTGGTCGTCCTCGCCGGGGATCACGAGATCGAGATACGTCGCGCTGATCCCGCCGCGCTCGACGCGTTCGGTCACGAGTTCCCAGCCGTCGGCAACGACCGTACGCAACGCGCGCTCGAGCTCGCCCACGTCGAGACCCGCATCGACCCACGCGCCCATCAGCATGTCGCCCGCAGCTCCGCCGATCATATCGACATACGCGACCTTCATATCCCCGGGCGCTTCGGAAAGAAGCGCCGACGTTCCGGTGTAAGCATCGTCCATGAGCGAAGATCGCTGGAAACACAACGGGATTCGCGTCGTTCGTGCTCACGAGCTCGACGCCAACACGCCCCAGACGCCGGGGATGAACCGCGCCGCCGCGATCACGGCGGCAACGGCCGGAGCCCAGAAGCTCTGGGCCGGCACCGTGCTGATTCACGCCGATGCAAAAACCGGCGCGCACCATCATGGGGACCTCGAGAGCGTGATCTACGTCGTGCGGGGCCAGGCGCGCATGCGCTGGGGCGAGCGGCTCGAGTACGTGGCCGAAGCCGGGCCCGGCGATTTCATCTTCGTCCCGCCCTACGTGCCGCACCAGGAGATCAATGCCTCAGCCGACCAGGCGCTCGAGTGCGTCATGGTCCGCAGCGGTCAGGATCCCATCGTGGTCAACCTCGATATCGCGGCGGCCGAGGAGCCGACCGCCGTCTCCTGGGTCGACCCGATCCACCCGGCCGCTTCCTCGGAAGGGTGTTCGCCCTCGGCGGGGTAACCCGCCCCACATGCCCTCGCCCTTTGCAGCGTCGCGCTTCGCCGTTACGCTACTGATCGCGTTCGTTGCTCTCGTCCATCCGGCCGGTGCCGCCGAAGCAACGCCGACCGCCGAAACGAACTACGCGAGGGTGCTGCGGACGATCAACCCGCAACTGCAGATTCATCAGAGTCTCACCTACGCTCGTTCGCTCTTGGCCGACTCCGAGCGGACCAAACTCGATCCGAACTTGATCATGGCGCTCGTCACCGTTGAATCGTCGTGGCGCCAAACCGCCGTCTCATCGCACGGTGCGCGCGGGCTCGGACAACTGATGCCGGTGACGGCCGCGAAACTCGGCGTGAACCCGCGCGATCCCTCGCAGAACCTGCGCGGTGCGTCGGCCTACCTGCGCTCGCTGATCAACCGGTTCTCGAGCCGCGGCGTCAACGCGATGCGCGATGCGATCGCCGGCTACAACGCCGGACCGCACGCGGTCGAACAGTATCGCGGCATTCCGCCATATCACGAAACGCAGCGCTACGTCACGAAGGTGATCGCGCAGTGGCATACGCTCAGTATGCGCGTAGCGAAGGCGTTCGTGGACAACGCCGAGAGCGTTGTCCCCGCTGCCGACGATCAGCAGTGGCTGGCGAATTCCGATGCCTCCGCGCTGCCGGTCTCGTTGCCGGCAGCGATCGTAAACCAGCCCTAAGTTCCGGTTGGCGCCGCAGCCGGCGCGCTGCCGCTGGTGCTCGGCGCCGGGCCGCTTGCCGCGGGCACCGGGCTTCCGCTCGCAACGGGCGCGGCCTGAATGAGCGCACCCGACGCGCGCGGCGTCGGCGCCGGCGTGGCGACCGGCAGCGCGTAGAGCGCGAAGACCACCGGCCGGTTGGCGGTGAGTTTGAGCGTCGCCGCCGTGCCGGCGAAGAGGATGCGTTCGGGCGGTAACGTCGGCGACGCTGCGGGCACCGCGCCGGAGGCGGACGTGCCGGGAGCCGGTGTAACGCCCGAAGGCAGCGCCGTCGGCGAGGCCGTCGCCCGCGGGCTGCCGCTCGGCGTCGGCGAGGCGCTAACCGGAATAGCGGTGGGCGGCGGCGGCGCGCTCGGATTGGGCGAGGGCGTGGGCGGCGGGGTCGACGAGTCGAGCTCGGCGGCCGCCAGGCGGAACGTTCCGTCTTTGCTCGATGCGTTGTAGAGCGCGAGTCCGAGCTCGTTCTCGCGATAGATCGTCACGATGTCACGCGGCACGTCGACGGCGATGCGCGGATACGAATCGAGCGTCATGTCGTGCGTTGGGAGCAGCGTGATGTAGGCGAGCGCACGCGCCGGCCGGTCGCGCTTCTTGCCCTTCGTACCCTTCGTCGCGAGGTTGAGGTCGGGGATATCCGGCGGGCGTACGACTGAGAGCGTCGCGCCGATCGCGACGTCGGCGAAACCCGACGGCTTGGGCGAGGGCACCGGGAACGCGATCGCGCCGCCGTATCCTGCGACCGTCGGCAACGGCTGAAATGACCCCGACGAACCGTACGTCACGATGTTGCTGGCCGAGTTCGGCGTGGGTGTGGGCGTCGGGCTGATGCCGGCCAGATTTCCCGACGGCAAGAGCCCGTTCGGCGGCGTCGTTCCCGAACCGAAGTTGCCGGAGCACGCGGCCAGCGCGGCTCCGAGCAGGATCAGTACCGCGAGGAGATACCGCGCGCTCGTCATTGAGGGCGCGTTACGGCGCGCCGGTCGCCGCCGCCTCTGCTGGCACGTAGACCTCACCGCCGAGTTTCACGAACTCTTCAGATTTCTCGGCCATTCCGCGTTCGGCGTAGTCGCGCACGTCCTGCGTGATCTTCATCGAGCAGAAATGCGGCCCGCACATCGAGCAGAAATGCGCCACCTTCGCCCCGGTCGCCGGCAGCGTTTCGTCGTGGAATTCGCGCGCGGTCGTCGGATCGAGGCCGAGGTTGAACTGATCTTCCCAGCGGAATTCGAAGCGCGCTTTGGAGAGCGTGTCGTCCCAGTGCTGCGCGCCCTTGTGGCCCTTCGCGAGATCGGCCGCATGCGAGGCGATCTTGTAGGCGATCACGCCGTCCTTGACATCTTTTTTGTTCGGCAGGCCGAGGTGTTCTTTGGGCGTGACGTAGCACAGCATCGCGGTGCCGTACCAGCCGATCTGCGCGGCGCCGATCGCCGAGGTGATGTGATCGTAGCCCGGCGCGATGTCGGTAACGAGCGGCCCGAGCGTGTAGAACGGGGCTTCCTTACAGACCTCGAGCTGACGGTCCATGTTCTCTTTGATCTTGTGCATCGGCACGTGACCGGGACCCTCGATGATCACTTGCACGTCGTGCTTCCATGCGATCTGCGTGAGCTCGCCGAGCGTATCGAGTTCGCCGAACTGCGCTTCGTCGTTAGCGTCGGCCGTGCAGCCCGGACGCAGTCCGTCGCCGAGCGAGAACGTGACGTCGTACGCCTTCATGATCTCGCAGATCTCTTCGAAGTGCGTGTAGAGAAAATTCTCTTTGTGGTGCGTGAGGCACCACTTCGCGAGAATCGATCCGCCGCGCGAGACGATGCCGGTGATGCGCTTGGCCGTCATCGGAACGTAGCGCAGCAACACGCCGGCGTGCACGGTGAAATAATCGACGCCTTGTTCGGCCTGTTCGATCAGCGTGTCGCGGTAGAGTTCCCAGGTGAGTTCTTCCGCTTTGCCGTCGACCTTCTCGAGCGCCTGATAGATCGGCACGGTGCCGATCGGCACGGGCGAGTTACGCAAGATCCACTCGCGCGTCTCGTGGATATTTTTGCCGGTCGAGAGATCCATCACGGTGTCGGCGCCCCAACGCGTCGCCCAGGTCATCTTCTCGACTTCTTCTTCGATCGACGAGGTGATCGCCGAGTTGCCGATGTTGGCGTTGATCTTCACGAGGAAGTTGCGACCGATGATCTGCGGTTCGAGTTCGGGATGATTGATGTTCGCGGTGATCACGGCGCGGCCGCGCGCGACTTCATCGCGGACGAACGACGGCTCGCAGTTCTCGCGGATCGCGATGAACTCCATCTCTTTCGTGATGATGCCCTGACGCGCGTAGTGCATCTGCGTCACGTTCGCACCCGGCTTCGCACGGCGCGCGGGGCGCTGCGCTTTGAAGCGGATCGCGTCGAGCTCGTGCATCGATTCGCGGCCGATGCGATACACCGACGACGGCTTCGCGAGCGCGACGGTATCGTTGCGCTCTTCGATCCAGGGTTGGCGCAGCGGCGCGATGCCGGCGCGCACGTCGATCGCGACGTCGGGATCGGTGAACGGCCCGCTCGTGTCGTAGACGGTGTGCACTTCGCCGTTGGTCAGCGCTATCGCACGGAACGGGACCCGGATGCTCGGATCGGATCCCTGCGCGTAGACCTTGCGCGAGCCGGGGAAGGGTTCGCGCGAAATGGCCTCGTTCGGCAGAGCGGTATCCATTGAGAACTCTCTCCTCTTCCTTCGCCGGTATTATCCGGATCAGGTGCGGACGCACCACAATTGGTGCCTCCAACGGTCGACGGGGAGAATCCCCGCCCTCTCAGCCCTTGCGAGCTCCCGTGGTACTGACGAAGCTACGCGGATGGCGAGGCCTTGTCAAGACACGCGCCGCAGGCCCCGGGGTGAACGCTCGGGCGCTCGGCTTGCTGGCCGTGGCACAGCTCGCGATCGGCGCCGCGGCGATCTTCGCGCGCTTCGCCCTGACCGCGGCCGGGCCGCTATCGGTGTCCGCGCTGCGAATGGCGATCGCCGCGATTCCGGTCGTCGCGCTCGCGGCGTTCCGCGGCCGATATGCCCGCTACGACGAGCCGACCGAGCGGCGCTTAGGGCTCGCCGGCCTCGCGCTGGCCGTGCACTTCGGCAGTTGGATCGCCTCGCTGCAACACGCCAGCGTCGCCGTCTCGACGCTCCTCGTCTGCTCCACCCCCGTGTTCACCGAAGCCTGGTCCCTGATGCGCACGCGGCGGGTGCGCCCGGCGGTGCTGGCCGGGATCGTGCTCGCGCTGGCCGGCGTTGCGATCGTGGCCGGAACGCCGAGCCGAAGCGAGACGACGCTGGGCATCGCGCTCGCGCTGTGCGGCGCGATCGCGATGGGCGCGTACCTGCAGCTGGTGCGCGCGAGCGATCCGCGTTACACGACGCTGGCCGTCGTCGGCCGCACGTATCCGGTCGCCGCGATCGTTCTCGGCGCGAGCGCGCTCGTCACCCATGCCGGCGTTCCGAACGTCGCCGCAACCGCCGCGTGGGGCGGCATCTTCGCGATGGCGCTGATCTCGCAGCTCTTCGGTCACACGGCGATCAACGCCGCGGTGCGCGTGTTGAGCGCCACGTTCGTCGCGCTGACGACGCTGCTCGAACCGCTGATCGCCGCGATCGCCGCAGCGTTCGTCTTCGGCGAACGTCCCGCGCCGTTCACCGCCGCCGGCGCAGGTCTGATCCTGATCGCCATCGCGCTCGCAATTCGCGCCGAAGCGCAGAGCACATTATAGGCAGAACGCGTTGCCCACCACCGTGTCATTCCGAGCAGAGCGCCGAAGGCCCGTCGTCGAGGAACGCGAGAAAATCTCTGCGATTAACGTGCGAGCGCGAAGGCGCGAGCAGCGGTGGCTTGTTTCTTCTTCTTACTCCACTGCTCGCGCCTTCGCGCTCGCACTCAGTAGTATGGATTGTGGCGCGTCCCTCGACGACGCGCCTAACGGCGCTGCTCGGGATGACAAAAAGTTGGGTAGAATCTTCGATCCCGAGGAAAAGGGGTTACCTCGCGGAAGGCTTCCTCTATGGACGACAAACCCGAAGACTCGCCGACCCTCGGGGAACAGATGAACCGCGCCCTCTACCTCGACCCGGGATTCACGCCCGACAAACCCACGCTGGCGAAGGCCCTGCGCGAGGAAATCGATGAGACGACCGAGCGCGCGCAGGCAAACGTCGACCAACAACGCCAGAACGCGAATGACATCGATTTGATCGCCAAAGGCATGAAGCGCGAAGCGCAGCGCAAAGCCGCCGATGCCGCAGCAGCGGCCGAATCAACCCACGAGACGTAACGCGGCGATCAGTTCCGCGACGCTCCACGCCTGCGCGATCGTTCCGCACGGCGCATGCGGCGCGTCGCCGTCGAAGATCTCGCCGAGCGTCCCGATACCGTAACCGCCGAGCGCATCCGCCAGCGGCGCGATGAACGTGCGCGCGAGCGCCGGGTCGTCGTACACGTTGAGATGCGCCTGCACGAACGCGCCGAGCAGCCACGGCCAGACCGTTCCCTGATGATAGGCGCCGTCGCGCGCCGTCTGATCGCCGCCGTAGTGTCCCACGTACGCCGGATCGCCCGGCGCGAGCGTGCGCAGACCGACCGGCGTCCAAAGATCGCGCACGCACACGTCGACGACCGCGCGCGCGCGTTCCGGCGCGAGGAGTTCGGGCGCGAGTGCAACGGCGAACAACTGGTTCGGACGGATCGCCGGATCGTTGCCGCCGGGTCCGTCGATCACGTCGAAACAGCAGCCGCGGTCTTCGTTCCAAAAACGCTCGAAGCTCGCGCGTACGCGCGCGGCCGCTTCTTCATACGGTTGCGGATCGGCCGCGCAGTGCTCGGCGAAGTGCGCGGTCGTGGTGAGCGCCGCAAACCACAGCGCGTTGACCTCCACCGGTTTTCCGATACGCGGCGTGACGACGTGATCGCCGACTTTCGCGTCCATCCACGTCAACTGCACGCCCGGAACGCCGGCGTGCACGAGACCATCTTCCGGATCGACGCCGATCCCGAAGCGCGTTCCCGCCGTGTAGCCCGCAACGATCGCCCGCAGCACCGGAAAGAGATCGCGCGCGAAGTTGGGATCGCGCGTCACCGACGCGCAGGCGCGAATCGCTTCGACGTACCAGAGCGCCGCGTCGACCGTATTGTATTCGGGCGCGCTGCCCGCGTCGGGAAACACGTTCGGCAACATGCCGCCGTCGACGAACGGCGCGAACCCGCGCACGATCGCCTCGGCGACGTCGCCGCGCCGGTTCGCGATCAAGAGGCCCGGCAGCGAGATCATCGTGTCGCGGCCCCAATCAGTAAACCACGGATAACCGGCGACGATCGTCGTGCGCGATGCGCCGCCCGGCGCAGCCGGCACCACGAACGCATCGGCCGCAATGGCCAATTCCGCGCGTAGCGGATCGGTTTCGCCGGCCGCGAGCTCCGCGCCGCGCGCCCGCGCCGCATCAATGATGTGCGGCGCATCGTCGCCGCCGGCGTCGAGCCCGACCACCAGGCCCCCGCGCTCGCCCGGGGCGAGCGTGAAGCGCGCATCCAGGGCGTAGAGATAGTCGTCGATCGCGTTGAGCCCGCGCTCGCTCTCGCGGGCAAGAAAGAAGGCCGACCAGCGATCGCGGTGCGGGCTCATCGCGGCGCCGGGCGCCGACACGTGGAGCGTGCGCCCGCCCTCCGGCAGCCTCACCGCGGCCCGGTCGCCGTCGACGGTGACCGTGAAGCGCTCGGGATCCGGCAGGCTGCCGCCGTGGTGATCGCGGTCGGCCACGAGTACCCGGGCCGTGACCCGCAACGGCTCCGCGGCCCGGACGGCGCGCAGGGCGATCGCCGTGCGGTCGTGGCCGTAGGGCATCGCCAAGGCGAGTTCGAGCTCGGCGTCCCCGAGCACGAACGTCCAGACCGGCACGCCGTCCGCTACGGCGAACGATTCGATGAAGTGCCAGCCTTCGGGCACCCGGCCGCCGGTGGCCCAGCGATTGGTGGCGAGCGAGTAACTCGCGCCCCGGTATTGCACGTCGAGCAGGACGGCCGGGACCAGCAGCCGGCGCGATACGGGCGGTTCGAGGGCGGCGACCAGCAGGCCGTGGTAGCTGCGGGTGAGGGTTCCGGCGACGGTGCCCATCGCGTAGCTCCCGCGGCCGTTCGTGAGGAGCCATTCGCGGTGCTCGGCGACCCACAGATCGGAGCATTCCGGCCGGGCAAGCCGTCGCATGGTCATCGAAGCGGAACTTGCCACGTACGTCGAACCGACCCTGCGTGGCGAATCCGGAAACCGAGCGCATCCTCGCCCTCGAGCGGCGAGAAGCGCACTGGAGGCGCTGGGGTCCATACCTCAGCGGCCGCCAGTGGGGAACGGTCCGGGAGGACTACTCGGCCGACGGCAACGCCTGGGACTCATTCCCGTTCGAGATGTCGCACTTGCGGGCGTACCGCTGGGGCGAGGACGGGATCATGGGGATCAGCGACAACCATCAGCGCTTGTGTTTCGCACCCGCGTTCTGGAACGGCCGCGACCGCATCCTCAAGGAACGCCTCTACGGGCTGAGCGGTCACGAAGGCAACCACGGCGAGGACGTTAAGGAAGTCTGGTTCCACCTCGACAACGTGCCCTCGCACGCCTACATGAAGGCGCTCTACAAATATCCGCAGCGTCCGTTTCCGTACGACGATCTGCGTACGGAGAACGCGAAGCGCGGCCGCGAGTCGCCGGAGTACGAGCTGGTCGACACCGGCGTGTTCGCCGACGACGCCTACTTCGACATCGTGGTCGAGTACGCCAAGGCCACGCCCGAGGACATCCTCGTCCGCATCACCGTCACCAATCGCAGCGCGAACCGGGCGCCGCTGCACATCTTGCCGACGCTGTGGTATCGCAACGAATGGTCGTGGCGAGCCGGCGTCACGAAGCCCACGATCAGCGACGCGGGCGAGACCAACGTGGCGATGGTGTCGCAGCATCCGACGCTTGGCCGGCGCTGGCTGATCGGCGACGGCAATGCGGTCAGCATCCTTTATACGGAGAACGAAACCAACTACGAGCGCGCGTTCGGCGTCAAGAGCCCGCGGCCGTACGTGAAGGACGCGTTCGGCCGTTACCTGATCAACAACGATCCGACCGCGATCAACCCCAAGCGCACCGGCACCAAGGCCGCCTTCCAGTACGTGACGATCATGGAGCCGGGCGCAACCGAAACGATCCGCTTGCGGCTGACCGACACGCCGGGAAAACTCGTCATCGATCCGGTCGCGTTCGATGCGATCGTCGACGAGCGCATCGCCGACGCCGATGCGTTCTATGCCAGTTTGCTGCCCGCAACGGCGAACGACGAACACCGCACGATCCAGCGCCGCGCGCTGGCCGGTCTGCTCTGGACGAAGCAGTTCTACAACTACATCATCCGCGATTGGCTCAGGGGCGACCCGCTGATGCCGGTCCCGCCGGCGAGCCGTCTGCACGGACGGAATTCCGGCTGGACGCACCTCTACAACGACGAGGTGCTCTCGATGCCCGACGAGTGGGAGTACCCGTGGTACGCCAGTTGGGATCTGGCCTTTCACGTCATCGCGTTTTCGCTGATCGATCCGGATTTCGCCAAGCGCCAACTCGTCGCGCTCACCCGCGAGCGCTTCATGCATCCCAACGGTCAACTGCCGGCCTACGAGTGGGCCTTCGACGACGTCAACCCGCCGGTACACGCCTGGGCCGCGTACCGCATCTACAAAATTGAGGCCAAACGGCGCAGCGGCGTCGGCGATCTGCCCTTCCTCGAGCGCGTGTTCCAGAAGCTGCTGCTCAACTTCACCTGGTGGGTCAACCGCAAAGACGTCGCCGGGCGCAACGTGTTTCAAGGCGGCTTCCTCGGCCTCGATAACATCGGGGTGTTCGACCGCAGCACGAAGCTGCCGACCGGCGGCTATCTTGCCCAAGCCGACGGCACCGCGTGGATGGCCGTCTACTCGCTCAACATGCTGGCGATTGCGATCGAGTTGGCGCGCCACGATCCGGTGTATGAGCATCTCGCCAACAAGTTCTTCGAGCACTTCCTTTATATCGCCGACGCGATGAACTCGCAGAGCAACGGTGACGACAGCACCGTCGGCCTGTGGGACTCGCAGGACGAGTTCTACTACGATCAGCTCTATCTGCCGACCGGCGAGCGCATCCCGCTCAAGGTGCGTTCGGCCGTCGGCATCATCCCGATCTTCGCGGTGGAAACGCTCGACCCGGATACGCTCGAGAAACTCCCGCTGCTCAAAGCGCGCGTCGAGTGGTTCATCGCCAATCGCCCGGAGCTGGCGGAAAACGTCGCCCGCATCGAGGTCAGCGGTTTGCGGCAGCGCCGTCTGCTCGCGATCGTCAACCCCGACCGCTTGCGCCGCATCCTGCACCGCCTCTTCGCCGAAGACGAATTCCTGAGCCCGCACGGGATGCGCGCGCTCTCGAAGTTTCACGACGCGAACCCCTACGTGCTCAACGTCGGCGGCGCGAGCTTCCGGGTCGACTACGAACCGGCCGAGTCGACCAGCGGGCTCTTCGGCGGCAATTCGAACTGGCGCGGACCGATTTGGTTTCCGCTCAATTACCTGTTGATCGAAGCGCTGCAGAAATTCCACTACTACTTGGGCGACGACTACAAGGTGGAATTTCCGACCGGCTCGGGTACGATGCTCAACCTGTGGGAGATCTCACAACAGCTCTCGCACCGCTTGATCGGGCTCTTCCGGGCCGGTCCCGACGGGTCGCGTCCGTTCCAACGTTCCGACACGCCGTTCGAACACGACGTTCATTGGCGTGACCAGCTGCTCTTCCACGAATACTTCAACGGTGATACCGGTCAAGGACTCGGGGCCTCGCACCAAACGGGCTGGACGGCGCTCGTGGCCAAGCTCGTTCAGCAGGTCTCCGAATACGAATCGCCCGAGCATCCGGCCGTGGGCCGCGACTTCACCGTGAAAGCCGCGCGATGATCGGGTATATTACCGGTTGAAAGCATGCTGACGTGAACGCAGTCCACCAACCGGTCCTGGGCGACCTCGACGCTTATCTCTTGGGCGAGGGCACGCATCTTCGGCTCTACGACGTGATGGGCGCGCACGTTCGCACTTTCGACGGGGTCACCGGAACGGCGTTCGCAGTGTGGGCGCCCAACGCGCGGCGCGTGAGCGTCGTCGGCGACTTCAACGATTGGGACGGTAACCGCCACCGGATGTGGCTGCGCCGCGAGTGCGGCGTGTGGGAACTGTTCGTGCCCGGCGTCGCCCCCGGCGCGCGGTACAAGTACGAACTCGAGGACAACGCCGGGCACTTGCTGCCGTTGCGCGTCGATCCAATCGGTTTCTATGCCGAACAGCGTCCGCGCAACGCGTCGATCGTGTGGGATGCGCCGCCGTTTCCATGGAGCGACGGCGCATGGATGGCCGGGCGCGGCGCGCGGCAGCACCGCGATGCGCCGATCTCGATCTACGAAGTGCACCTCGGCTCGTGGGCGCGCGTACCCGAAGAGGGGAACCGCTTTCTCACCTATCGCGAGTTGGCCGAGAGACTGGTGCCGTACGCACGCGATCTCGGGTTCACCCACCTCGAACTGCTGCCGATCACCGAGCACCCGTTCGACGGTTCATGGGGCTACCAAACCACGGGCTGGTTCGCACCGACGAGCCGCTTCGGCACGCCCGACGACGCGCGCGCGTTCATCGACGCCGCGCATAACGCCGGGCTCGGCGTGATCGTCGACTGGGTGCCGGGGCATTTCCCGACCGACGACTTCAGCCTCGGCCACTTCGACGGCACGAGCCTCTACGAGCACGCCGATCCGCGCAAAGGCTTCCATCACGAGTGGGGCACGTTCGCGTTCAACCTCGGCCGCACCGAAGTCGCGAACGTCCTCTTGGCGAGCGCGCTCTACTGGCTGCGCGAGTTTCACGTCGACGGCCTGCGGGTCGATGCCGTCTCGTCGATCATCTACCTCGACTACGACCGCGAACACGGTGAGTGGATTCCGAACGTGTACGGCGGGAACGAAAACCTCGATTCGACCGCGTTCTTGCGCCGCTTCAACACGGTCGTCTACGCCGAATTCCCCGACGTGATGACGATCGCCGAGGAATCGACGGCCTACGCGGGCGTGACCACGCCGGTTTCGCACGGCGGGCTCGGCTTCGGCTTCAAGTGGAACATGGGCTGGATGCACGACACGCTTGAATTCATGAAGCGCGATCCGCTCTATCGCAGCCATCACCTCAACGAGATCTCGTTCGGACTGATCTACGCCTTCACCGAGAACTTCGTGTTGCCGCTCTCGCACGACGAGGTCGTGCACGGCAAGGGTTCACTGCTCGGCAAGATGCCCGGCAGCAACGATGAGAAGTTCGCGAACCTGCGGCTGCTCTTCGGGCACATGTTCGGTCATCCGGGGAAGAAGCTGATCTTTGCCGGCGGCGAGTTCGCGCAATGGGACGAGTGGAAAGACGAAAGCTCACTTGACTGGCACCTCACGCAATGGCTGCCGCACCACGGCATGCAGCGCCTGATCGGCGATTGCAACCGGCTCTACCGCGAACTGCCGGCGCTGTATGCGCGCGACGCGTCGGGCGCGGGCTTCGACTGGATCCAGTACGACGATGCTCGCAATGCGGTTTGTGCGTGGGTGCGCTACGACGCACGGCGTGCGACCCATGCGGTCGTCGTGTGCAACTATTCGGGCGTGCGTCTCGAGGCCTACCGCATCGGCGTACCGCACGCCGGGACCTACCAGGAACTGCTGAACACCGACGCTGCCGTCTACGGCGGCCGTAACGAAGGCAACCACGGCGCCGTGCACACCGATCCGGTGGTCATGCACGGGCGCGCGCAGTCCCTCGCCCTCACGCTGCCGCCCCTCGCTGCGATCATCCTCGCACCGTAGTGGCAACACCGAAGCACATCGAACCCGGGAGCGCCTATCCGTTGGGCGCAACCTGGGA
>Ga0182030_10004359_pt1 | contig 30210 bp, 26 predicted proteins | sample 812S3MmetaG_FD_121299 | JGI IMG/M metagenome (GOLD analysis project Ga0182030, IMG submission 121299) | Permafrost microbial communities from Stordalen Mire, Sweden - 812S3M metaG (Illumina Assembly) | ecosystem: Environmental > Terrestrial > Soil > Wetlands > Permafrost | place: Sweden...
ACGCTAAAGAAGTCGCCGGCTATATGACGACGGCGGTCGAGTATTCTTCAGACCGGCCTGTGCTGGTGGATCATTTCCTTGAAGCGGCAGTCGAGGTTGACGTCGGCGCGCTCTGCGATTCGGAAGACGTCGTCATTGCGGCCATCATGCAGCACATTGAAGAGGCTGGTATTCACTCCGGTGATTCATCCTGTGTGTTGCCTTCGGTGGACATTCGTCCACAGACGCTGGAGACGATTCGCACCTATACGCGAAAATTGGCCCTGGCGCTTAAGGTCGTGGGCTTGGTAAACCTGCAGTTCGCTATTCAACGCGACGCCGAAGGGAACGACCAGGTATTCGTGATCGAAGTGAATCCGCGCGCGTCGCGAACGGTTCCGTATGTCTCGAAGGCGGTCGGGATGCCGCTGGCCAAGATCGCCGCGCGACTGATGACCGGGCGCAAGCTGAGGGAGTTTCTTCCGGAACAACTGGCCACCGGGCAGGATCTTGATCCGGGGAACTATTTTTACGTGAAATCGCCCGTTTTTCCGTGGAATAAGTTTCCAGGCGCCGACACCGTGCTCAGTCCGGAGATGAAGTCCACCGGCGAAGTTATGGGTGTCGCTGACAACTTTGGCGAGGCGTTTGCCAAGGCGCAGCTTTCGGCGGGGCAAATACTCCCCGGCACGGGAACTATCTTCTTCAGCGTGAATGACCACGACAAGCCGGCCGCGACGGAGTTGGCCAAGCGCTATGTCGAACTTGGGTTTCGCCTTGTGGCGACCGAAGGGACGGCGGACGTTCTCGAGAAGGCAGGGATGAGCGTGGAGCGTGTCTTCAAGGTGAAAGAAGGCCGGCCCAATGTGGTGGATCTGATCAAGGGAGACCGCATCCAGCTGATCATCAATACGCCGCGGGGGCAGGACACGATTTTTGACGAAAAGGCTATCAGGCGGGCCGCCGTCTTAGCGCGAATTCCCACGATCACCACCATTGCTGCTGCTCGCGCCGCCGCTGAGGGGATTGCGGCGACGCAAAAGAGTAAAACGACCGTTGTTTCCCTTCAGCAACTGCATCCGTCGCTCGCAAAGCGATAACCCGAACCACCGTTGTTTAACTCACCGTTGGAACGATGGCTACTTTTTTTTCTTCAGTGCGAGGCTGGAACCAATGCCGTAGCCGATAAAAGCCACGGTCGGCCATGTCCCAATCAGCCTTCCCTCCCCGTCGATGAGGCCACTATCCTCAGTGGGACTGAGAAAGGTTAAGTAAAGCTTCTGTGATGCATCGCAGTGATAACACTGGTTTGGTCCGGTCGGCATGTCCAGGATCCAGAGGCAGATAATCAGGAACCATATCAGGCCGATGAGCCAGGTGTAAGAGGCCATCTCATTTTGCTTGAAGCGCGTAACGATATTGCCCACGATGAGCGGAACGATGAGCGACAGCGCCAACGTGATGACGACCGGGACACTTTCCAGTTTCATCATCGAAATAGCCAGCATCATGGCTACCCACGATCCGATTGCGAGGACGCTGTGTATCAGAATCCAAAGAGCCTGTTCTCCCAAGTTGGAGACGCGCTCTTCTTCTTCCTGGATCTCGATCTGGTCGCTATCGATACTTTCTTCGGCATCCGACGACATCTTGGGCTCCGCTAGCGCCAGGCGCATGACAGGTGTGGTGACTAGAGTGTACGTGATTCGGGATACCCTTGGAATGGGAAACCGTGATTGTGTGATTCGGCGAAGCGGTTCAGTTTTGGGAGGCCGGGCACGGTCGGGATTGGCACTAGAATGAAGGAATGTTGCTAGAAGGCATTTTCGCGCCCGCCACCACGCCTTTTTACCCCGATGAACGCGTCTATTTCAAGAAGTTGGAATTCAACGTCGCTCGGCTTTCGACAACCTCGTTGTCTGGCTTGGTGATTCTGGGCTCCACGGGCGAGGCGGTTGCACTGACCGATGAGGAAACTCGTGACGTACTGCGTGCAGCGGCGGCATCCGCTACCGACGATAAGGTGCTGATTGCGGGCGTCGGACGCGAAAGCGTCAAAGCCACGGTTGAACTCGCGGAAGTCGCCGCGGAGGCACGGTACGATGCGGTTCTGGTGCGCAACCCATGCTATTTCCGTCCTCAATTGACGGCTACGGCGTTGCTGCAGTATTTCCGGATGGTTGCAGACAGGTCGCCGTTGCCGGTGATTCTTTACTCCATTCCGAAGTTTACGCAGTTCGAGATTCCGGTTGAAGTGGTAGCCGAGCTCGCACAGCATTCCAATATTATCGGACTGAAAGAATCGAGCGGCAGTGTCGAGCGCGTGAGAGAAGTTGTTCAGGCGACGAGACTTGCACCCCGCCGCACGATAACGGTTACACCAGTTTTCGAGGCGGTTACGGGACGTATGCAAGCAGCGAGGCCGGAAACAAGCGGCAATTTCATCAGCGCGGAAGGTCTGGCCAGTGTCGGGTCGGGTTCGGGTGGTGGTGTAGCGTTGGCAGTGGCCCCCCCTGCGCCGGCTCTGAAAACGCGTACCCGTGAGGTTGGGTTCCAGGTATTGACGGGCTCGGCCGCAACGCTCAAGGAATCACTGGATAGCGGAGCCAGCGGAGCGATTCTTGCCTTTGCCACATGCGCACCCCAGGCATGCCAGGAGATATATACGGCATGGAAAGAGCACGACGACCAGCTTGCGGCCGAGAAGCAACTGAGGATTTCGAAAGCCAACAACGTGATCGGCAGCCTCCTGGGGGTTCCAGGGGTCAAATACGCTTGCGATTGGAACGGGTATTTTGGCGGGAGGGCACGTTCCCCGATGCTTCCACTGACCGCTGAGGTGAGGGCCGAGGTTGAAGGTTTGCTGGCACAAATTCGCAATTGAACGAGGAAAAGGGTTCAAGTCGCATGGCAAAATCCCGCCACGGTATCGAATTCGGCGATGTTTGCGATGTTCGTCCCTGACATGCGGTATTCCTGGATGAATGGCTATTGTCTCGGCATTTATTTCAGACAAGGTAAGGGCCTTTATACCGATTCTTCAAAGAAATGAGCTGTTCTGTCCGTTGGTTAGCATACTGACAACCTTCTGGAATCGTGCCCGTTCTTGTACGGGCTATCCAATTGAGCAGTAACCACTTGGGTCCAAGTCCGACATATATGACTCTAAGTGGCTATAATCATAGGCTGAGAAAGAGTCGTTCTTTCCCGCATTTCAAGTGAAGGGATTCCCGCCACATGGCGATTGGAGACCTCGCTCTAGGTCAAGAACAGAGCAAATCAGCAGTGCAGGACGCGGCTAGACGCGTCGTAAATGACTTCAGCATTCAGGTCGCAACGGTCAACGGGTCCGGTTCGCAATCGGCCAACAGCGTTCTGCTGAAGAGCATTTTTGGGATGGGTGTTCCGGTAAGCGGAAAAAACCTTTTCCCCTCAAATATCGCCGGACTTCCCACATGGTTTACGATCCGCGCCAGCAAGGACGGTTACGTCGCGAGGAAGAAATTCATCGACCTGCTGGTCGCAATGAATCCTGAAACCGCCAAGGAAGATTTCATGGCGCTGCCCAGCGGCGGCGTCGCAGTCTACGACGAAAGCTTGAATCTCAAGCAATATCGCGACGACGTTATCTCCTACCCGGTTCCTTTCGACAAGATCACGGCGGCTGTTTGCCCCGAAGCGAAATTGCGCAAGCTGGTTCGCAACATGGTTTACGTAGGCGTGGTTGCGCACCTGCTTGAAATCGAGATGTCGTGCGTGGAGGCAGCGCTGCGCAAGCAGTTCTCCAAGAAGCAGAAGGCAATGGATCTGAACTTTGGCGCGGTCAAAGCTGGCGCCGATTACTTCACGGAGAAACTGACCAAGCAGGATCCTTTCTACATCGAGCGCATGGATGCAACCGCAGGCCAGATCATCATCGATGGCAACGCTGCTTGCGGACTCGGTGCGGTGTTTGCCGGCGTTACCGTTGTGGCCTGGTATCCCATTACGCCTTCAACGTCGGTCGTCGAAGCGACCATCGAATACCTCAAAAAGTTCCGCGTCACCGAGGAAGGTAAGGCGACGTTTGCCGTCATTCAGGCGGAGGATGAGCTTGCAGCAATCGGCATGGTGCTGGGTGCAGGGTGGGCCGGAGCTCGCTCCATGACTGCGACTTCAGGACCAGGCATTTCGCTGATGGCGGAATTCTCCGGGTTGGGTTATTTTGCGGAGATTCCCGGCGTCATTTTCGACGTGCAGCGTACCGGACCGTCGACGGGAATGCCCACGCGAACATCGCAAGCAGACCTGTTGTCGACCGTGTATCTTTCGCACGGCGATACGAAACATGTAGTTCTACTCCCAGGTTCGGTCAAGGAATGCTTTGACTTTGGCTATGCCGCGTTTGATTTGGCGGAACGGCTGCAGACCCCGGTTTTCGTGCTGTCTGATCTCGATCTGGGCATGAATAACTGGATGTCCGAACCGTTCGCGTATCCCGACAAGCCGCTCGATCGCGGTAAGGTGCTGACAGCGGAGGATCTGAACAAGCTGGGTGGTTTCGCCCGCTATGACGATGTAGATGGAGATGCAATCGGGTACCGGACTCTGCCGGGCACAGACCATCCCAAGGCGGCATATTTCACGCGTGGCTCGGGCCACAACGAGAAAGCTCAGTACACCGAGCGTCCGGAAGACTACGTCGCCCTGATGGAGCGTCTTTCGCGCAAATTCGAGACGGCTCGCACGCTGGTTCCCACGCCGGTCATCGAGCGTAACGGCACCTCGAAGATTGGCGTCATCGCGTACGGAACTTCTCATTACGCGATCGTCGAGTCTTTGGACGAGTTGAAGAAGAGCTACGATTTTGATGCCGATTATCTGCGCATTCGAGCCTATCCGTTTAGCGACGGAGTCAGCGAATTTGTGGCGGCTCACGACCGCATCTACGTTGTGGAACAGGATCGCGATGCGCAACTCGCCAGCCTGCTGAAACTGGATCTTCCCGCGGAACAGGCAACAAAGCTTCGCAGCATTCTTCACTTCAACGGGCTGCCGATGGATGCGCAGTCTGTAACCAGCGAGCTGGTTGCAAAGGAGTCTCTCTAAGCCATGGCAGCTACAGCAACACCTCCTGTCAATCCCGGCCCTAAGACCAACCGCATTGGTCTGCCAGTTCTTGAATATCGCGGCGGCAAGACCACGCTCTGCGCGGGCTGCGGCCACAACGCCATTTCGGAGCGCATCATCGACGCCATGTTTGAGATGGGCGTTCAACCTGAGCGGGTGATGAAGCTTTCGGGCATTGGATGTTCCTCCAAGAGCCCGGCTTATTTCATGAGCCGCTCGCACAGTTTTAATAGCGTCCACGGCCGCATGCCCTCTGTCTCGACGGGCGCCATTCTGGGGAATCACACCATGATGGCTCTCGGTGTCTCGGGCGACGGCGATACCGCGTCGATTGGCATGGGCCAGTTTGTGCATTTGCTTAGGCGCAATCTCCCCATGATTTACATCATTGAAGACAACGGCGTGTACGGACTCACGAAGGGCCAGTTTTCTGCGACTGCCGACATCGGTTCGAAGTTGAAAACCGGAGTCATTAATGACCTTCCGCCGATTGACACTTGTTCGCTCGCGATTCAGCTTGGGGCGACTTTTGTGGGCCGCTCGTTCTCTGGGGATAAGAAACAGCTGCTGACCATGTTGAAGGCCGCCATTGCCCATAAGGGAACGGTTATGCTGGATGTCATCAGCCCTTGCGTGACATTCAATGACCATGAAGGCTCGACGAAGAGTTACAAGTTCATGCAGGAGCATGATGAGCCTATCAATGAACTGGGTTTTGTTTCCAGCTTTGACGACATCGAGGTTGACTATGATCCGGGTACGACGCTCGATGTTCGTTTACATGATGGCTCCAGCTTGCGCCTTCGCAAGATCCTCGAGAATTATGATCCAAAGAACAAGGTCGAAGCCGTCAAGACTCTCATGGAAGCGCATGAAAATGGGGAAGTGCTGACCGGCGTTTTCTACGTCAACACGGAGAAGCCTACTTTCATCGACTTGCTGAACCTGGTAGATCAGCCGCTGGGCTCGCTTCCCGAGTCGGTGATCCGGCCTTCCAAGGAGACGCTGGACAAGGTGATGGCGAGTCTGCAGTAGAAGATCCAAAGAGGATTGCGAGAGCTCGCCCGATGCGGGCTCTTGGCTGGGCTGATGATTGCCACTCGAGGTCTGTTGCGCAAACTTGCCGGGTCTGAGAACCAAGGGGCTGAGAGTTCTGGCTTGATATGATGAGAGTGTTGGAGCGGTCGTACGCTCTGTGACCCTACCTAGCGCAGATTAACCAAAAGCAATGAGGCCTTTTGATGTCGTCTAATTCTGAGGCGATTTCTCCTGCGTTGACCGTCGCCATCTGTATCGGGACCTACAACCAGGGGCAGTACATCCGAGGCTCGATTGAGTCCGCCCTGTCTCAGACCTATCCTGTCCAGGAGATATGGATCGCGGATGATGGTAGCAGCGATGAAACTCAGTCCATCGTGGAAGAGTATTGCAGGGTTGATCCACGTGTTCACTATCATAGGCATGCCACCAACATGGGACCTGCTCGCAATCTGAGCTGGGTACTCGCGCGACCTTCAACTGACCTTGTTGTTCGACTGGACTCGGACGACCGGCTGGAGCCGGAGTATGTTGAAGTGCTGGCCACTCTCATGTATCGCTATCCGCATGCTGGTTACGCGCATTGCGATGTCTGGGAAACGGACGGGGACGGAAATCGCAGCCGTCTGCGGCAGCTTGCGCGCTCCATTGCGTACGAAGATCCCGAGCAGGCTTTGAAGAGCAATGCCAATGGATTGCGAGCTGCTGCCAATTGCCTTCTCTTTCGATCGACAGCTTTGAAAGAAGCCAATTACTATCTGGCTCATCCGACCTGGACAGCTTCAGAAGACTGGGATCTGGCTCTTCGCATGATATTGAACGGATGGGGAAATGTGTACTCGGGCAAGACTCTGTCGAATTACCGACAATGGGATGACCCCAAGGGCGTTAGGGCGTACCGCAAGATCCAGGAAGTCTCATCGAATATCGAGATTTTCAAAACCATAGTCATCCCGGAGTTCCAGAAGCGAGGGTGGAGCGTTGCCCCGCTTACACGATTTATGCGAGCTAAAGCAGTCGGTTTCGCAGATAGTCTGGACTCGGCGAATTTCGACGAAAAGGATCGCGCTGAATATCGCGCACTACTGAAGGAGCTTGGTTCGTCTCCGTCGCTGTCGATTGCGATTTTTCTGGCTGATTACGGCTTCAATCCGATCGTGCGCAAGTGGAAGAGATTGAAGAAGAGCCTGAAGGATGTAGCGAAGCAGTCTCTGCGCGCAACGATGTCAAAGCCTGCAAGAACGTAAAGCTGGTACGTTCTTGCTCGTCTTGACTGTCCTTCGAGAGATTTCTGGCAACGATTCTTTGGGAATTGGATGTTGCGTTTAGTGAGCGTTGATTCTCACGCCCATCGCATTGAGTTTGCTGCGCGCCTGTTGCGCTTCGGGCGTTTGAGGGTAGCGCTGGATCAGTGAGCGGTACTCGTGGATGCCTGCGTCTTTCTGTCCGAGCTGGATCAGCGCCGAACCTTTGCGAAGCTGAGCTGCTGGGGCTTTGGGACTGCCGCTGAAGTTTTCGAGGACGGCATTGTATGCCTTGATGGCGTCCTTGTATTTCATCTGCTTGAAGGCAATCTCGCCAATGTAGAACTGTGCATTGCCGGCGAGGTCATCCTGCGGATAGTAGTGCAGCACATCGCCAAATTCGGAAGAGGCCGTGTCGTAGTGAGCAGCGTTGTAGTCGCGCAGGCCGCTCTGGTAGGTCTCTTGCAGCGGCGGCGCCTGGGAAGCGGCGGGACCGGCAGCATTCGGCTGTCCACCCGGAGTTCCGCCGGCGTCCGCAGGCATCGGCTGGCCTGGCTGTCCACCCGGAGTTGGCGATCCTCCGGCCGGCTGAGACTGCACGTTCTGCAGTTGCGTCTGGATGTCCTGCATTTGCTTGTCGAGCTTGGCGATACGCGACTTCAATTCGTCCAGGGAATCATTCAGCGACTGCACCTGGCCTGATACTGAGTCAAGCTTGCCGTTGCTGGATTCGCTTTGTGCATTCAGCTTTTGCTGCAGAGCATTGACCGTCTGGTTCATCTGGTTCACGCTGTCCGTGCTCTGCTCCACAAGATGCTGTACGAGTCCAAATCGCGAATCGACGGTAGATTGAAGCCTTTGCACCTGGTCTAACAACTGCTGTACTTGCGTCTGCAATTCGATGATCTCTTTGGAAGCGGCACGAGCCTGAGGTGAGGGAAGCAAGAACAGGGAAAGAGCAAGCAGTGGAACGCTGAATCGGCGAATCGAAGGAAAAGAGGTTCGTAGCATGGAAGTCTCGCAGTCTCGTGAGAAGGAAGTTGCGGCAGCTGAACATGTTGTCCGGCTGCCGCGATTGTTCATCTTCGATTGTAGGGATGCAGGGTTCAGTTCCGCCACTTACCGGTCAATGGAAAAGCCTGCGCGGCGGTTCTGCTGCCAGCACTCTTCGGTCGATTCGGTGCAGAAGGGCTTCTCTTTACCGTAGCTGACTACTCGCAGACGATCGGGGGCAATGCCTGCCTGCACGAGTGCCTGCTTGACCGAGTTGGCGCGGCTCTGTCCGAGTGTCAGGTTATATTCATTCGACCCACGCTCGTCGCAGTAACCGCCGATCAGCACCTTGATGCTGGGGTTGGAAGCGAGGTAGGCCGCTGCTTTTGAGAGCTGGCTCTGGGACGTTCCTGATACGTCATAGCTGTCGTAGTCGAAGAAGATGTCCTGCACGCTGGCCTTGAACTGCTCATCGGCAGTCATGGTGGATGCCGAAGAATCCTGCGGCACGGCGACAGCCATTTCAGCCGCCTTGACGGTCACACGCGCAGTTGCGTCCGCGGAGCCGCCGTCACCCCGGGCTACCAGGTGGTAGCTGGTAGAGACGGTGGGAGTCACGGTCTTCACGCCGGAGCTTGGCACGTCGCCGATGCCGTCAATCGAAACGCTGGTCGCATCGGTCGTCCGCCAGGACAGAACAACCTGGTCGCCTGCGGTAATCGTTGTCGGGGTGGCCGTCAGCTGAACAATGGGCGCCGGCCCGCTCATCGGCGGCGCCGTGGTGTTGGAAGAGATCGGTTTCTTCTTGCCGCATCCAGCAATGCCAATAACCGCTACGAGAAGTACCATGCAGGTGAGTACGCGATTCCGGGAGGTCAATTTGTTCTCCTTCGACAAAATAGAAAAAGCCGAGTTGCCATGTCGCGGAAATACTACGCCGCGGCCATCTTATTTCCAACTCCAGTTTGGCATAGAGTCCTTGCCGGAGCGGGTTAACTGGTGTTGTTCCGTGCCATCCGCAAGCATGGTCCAAATCTCGACATTGTGGCCATTTTCGCGTTGGAAGACCAGATGGCGCCCATCGGGAGACCAACTGGGAAAGTCATTGCTGCCGGAGTCATGGGTAAGCTGCAACCAGCGTTTGGAGGCGATATCCATAACGTAGATGTCCTGCCCTCCCGGAGCTCCAGGGCCGTACTTGCGATTCCAGGAGAACGCCAGAAATTGTCCGCTGGGGGACCATGAGGGAGAGATGGCATAGCCGCCGTCCGTCATGCGCTGGATGTTGGCCCCATCGGCATCCATGATGTAAATCTGAGGCAGGCCGGTGCGGCCGCTGACCCAGGCGATCTGTGAATTGGTTCGCGGATTCCAGGTCGGCGATACATCCGGGCCGCGGAATGAAGTTAGCTTGCGCAGATTGCCGCCGTTGCTGTCAGCCACCCAGATCTCAGGATCGCCGGAACGTGAGGAAGAGAAGGCGAGCTTTGTCCCATCCCCAGACCACGCTGGCGAAAGATTGCTGCCGCCTGCCACGCCGGCGGGAAAGCTCACTGGGCGACCCAACTCAAGGGAGAACATGCGAATCGTCCAACCCTCTTTGCCAATTGAGGAGAAGGCCAGCCGCGAGTTGTCCGGGGCGATACGGGGGGACAGCGAGATGCTGCCCAATTTTGTGACGATATGCTGGTTCTGGCCGTCGTAATCCATGGCCCAGATTTCCTTGGTTCCGGTGCGGGCGCTGACGAAGTAAATCTTGGTTTCCGCGATGCCATTCAAGCCGCCTCCGAGGCGAGCGATGATCTCGTCTGCAAAGCGATGAGCCACCTGGCGCGCAGAGTCCGGGGACGCTGTCTCGTTGTATTGCTTGCCGAGAATCTGTGGGCTTCCTGGGTTCTTGGCGTCGAAGAGCCACCCGTATACAGTCAACCGGCCGTTGGTCGAGGAAAGGGCGCCAAACGCCACCATGGATGCATTGGAAGGCTCTGCGGCCCATTGCGACAGGTTGATTTCCTGAGGAGATCCCGGCGTCACCGTGGGCGCCATGCTCTTCGAAACCATGTCGAAGATGCCGGCGTTGGCCAGGTCGTTGTAGAGCGTGGAATCGAACGTAGCTTTCAGGGAGGGGGTCTGCGGATCGCCGCCGACGGGCTTGAAGTCCGCGGCAGCCAGACGGATCCGATTTTCCGCGAGTCCGCTGCCCGTCCGGACCCAATCCTGGGCATTCAGCGAAGGGAGCAGCAACCCCGAAATCGTCAAAATCAGGAACTGGGGGAAGAAACGAAAAATCCTGCGAAAAGAAACCGTCATGCGGCTTTCTGTCCTTCTCCTGGAACGATCCAGGGATGAGACCTCGGTTCGAGTCGTCGAATTTCCGAGCCCGATACCAATATGCACGAGATTGTCCGATCTTGCGTTGCAGAACCGGACAATCTAGTTGTATTCACAATAATAAGAGACGGAGAGGTTGCCATCGCTCGCTGGAGAGGGAAGAGGGCCAAATGTGTCAACACGCTGCGCGGCACGAATGCATGCGCGGTCGAGGGTCGGGCTGCCACTGGATTTATCAATTTTCGCGTCGCTTACGGACCCGTCTCTTCGGACCGTGAAAAGAATATTCGCTTGCGTTCCTTTGGGAGTTCTCGGATCCACTTCACCGCGGTACATGTTCTGCTGCATCTTGCGCTGGATTCCTTCGACATAGAACGGATAGCTGAATCCGCGGCTACCTGAAGTAACCGCAACCTCACCATTGGCGGAAGTTGTCGTTGGCAGGGTGGAACGCTGCATGCGGCTGGACGACTGTTCGCCAAATTGTGCGCGGTTGTCTGGTGGCGTCATCGACTGCGGATGAGGATTCGCCTTGGCCACGGGGGGCGGAGGCGTCACGGGAGGTTTGATCGGCTTGGCTGCTTCCTGCTTTTTGTCAGCCGGCTTTTTGGGCGTGTCCGTCTTGATGGGGATGGGAACAGCCTTGTCGTCCACCGTTTCCTTGGCCTTCGGAGCCGGTGGTGCAGGGGCTTCGCTCGGGTGTTCCGTCGCAAGCACATTGTCGTTGGGTTTGTGATCCGCTGGAAGCGGCAGCGCGTTACTCACCAAGTTGACAGCAATCGCAGCTCCGTCGTTGGCACCGCCCCAGGTGTTGTGCGGGAACAATCCTTGAAGAGACGCGAAGGCGATCGCCCCGCCGATAATGGCAACGTGCAACGCAATCGCCCCGAGCATCGGCCGGGCGATGGGCTCCGGCGTCAGTTCCCGCTCGATCTCGTCGAATTGCCGGCTGGCTTGCATCGATTCACTCAAGGTTTGCTAGGGGTTTGGACGGATGAAAACGTAACAAGTTCGCTATCGCTGGCTTCCGGTTTTCGCATCCAGAGGCTGGGTCACGATGCTGATGTTGGTGATTCCGGCTTGCTTGACCGCATCCATCACGCTAGCAAAGGCTCCAAAAGGCACACGCTCATCAGCGCGCAGATAGATCACCTGATGTGCTGGATCACCGCCGCCCTTGCGCAACTGCATCGGCAGATCATGAATGTTGACCGACTTGTCACCCAGGAAAACAGACTGGTCGCGGGCGATGGTCACCACCAGTCGCTGCTCGCTGATTTCCTTCACCGTGCGCGTCTTGGGGACCGAAACTTCGATGCCTGACTGCAACACCGGCGCGGCCAGCATGAAGATCACCAGCAGCACGAGAACCACGTCCACCAGCGGCGTGATATTGATCTCAGCCAGGGAAGTTTGCGTTCGTCCATTGTTCGTCGTAAAGGCCATCTAGACCTCGCGTCCCATAGCGTCCATCGGATTCATCGGGTTCATTGCCCGCTGTGCCGGCTGACCCGGGTTGGCGGAGCCGCGCTGCGGAATCTCTTCGAGAGAGTTCAGCAATTCACGGGCAAAATCATCGATGCCCGAGGCGAAGACGCGTAGCCGCGCGGTGAACTGGTTGTAGGCCACGCCTGCCGGCACCGCGACAAAAATACCGGCCGCGGTTGTGATCAGGGCTTCAGAAATGCCGGGAGCGACTGCCCGCAACGTCGCCGAGCCCGCTGTTCCCAGGCCGTGAAAGGCATCCACGATGCCCATCACCGTACCGAACAAGCCAACGAAGGTAGCAGAGGAAGCGATGGTCGCCAGCCATGTCAGACGCTGTTCGAGACGTGTTACCGCTTCGCTGCTGGCTGTCTGCGCCGAACGCTCCAATGGAGCGAGATTGCGCGGAGGCCCGTATCCGCCGGTTTGGCGTTTGTACGCCTCGTAGACTTCATCGAAGACCAGCGCCAGTGGGCTAGGCTGGTAATCCGCCGTGATGGCCGCAATTTCCTGCAGCCGGGTCGCCTTGCGGAAGGTGCGGATGAAGCGTCGGCTTTGCTTAGTGGCTTTGGAAAAGCTGCTCATTTTCCCGAATATCAACGTCCAGGAATAGATGCTGGCGATTGCCAGTACGACCAAGACGGACATTGCCACGGGGCCGCTGTTGGAGAGCATTTCAACGATGGCGCTGGAGCTTGCAGCGGGTGCCGGCACGGGCGTATCGGTTTGCAGGAAGAAGGCTAGGGTAGCGGCAAAAATCGGCGTGTACCTCAATTTCAAAACTAGCAGACCAGGTGGCAGTATCCAAGTGGTTAACCTGGTTCGAAAAGCGTCAGAAGTCCCGTAACCGTTGTGAATCCCGTCCGTGCTATGCTGCGCTCGGAATCTTCGATTTGGCGCGATGGAGCAACCTGTTATCAGGTTCGATGCACATCTCGCGCTGGATAGAGGAGAATGAGCAAACCATGCTGGTGGAATTACGCGCTGAAAATTACGCGGTTATCGATCACGCCATCGCCGTCTTCGGCCCTGGCCTGAACCTGCTCACGGGAGAAACTGGCGCCGGCAAGTCTATCCTGGTCGATGCGCTGGCTTTGCTCATGGGCGGGAAAGCTTCTGTCGAAGTTGTTCGGCACGGGGCGGAAAAGGCGGTTGTTTCCTGCGTTTTCGAGGGTACCCTGGCAGCAGAGACGATTCTGGAAGAGAACGGCATCGATGCCGGCGGGTCGGAAATCATACTTCGCCGCGAAATCCTGATCAACGGCAAGGGCCGCGTCTTCGTGAACAACCAGCCAGCCACCGTGGCTGTCCTCAAGCAGCTGGCGCCCGAATTGGCGCTGGTGCATGCCCAGAGCGAGACGCTCTCCAGTTTCGATCAGAATCAGCAGCGGCTGCTGCTGGACCGCTTTGCCAGTCTCGACGCGGTGCCTGTCCACGAAACGTACACCCGCTGGCGAACCGCGGCGCGCAAGTTGGAAGAACTTGTACAGGGGGAGCAGGATCGCCTGCGCATGGCGGACTTGTGGACCTACCAGCGCAAGGAAATCGAAACCGCCCAACTCATCGCCGGCGAGGACGAGCGGCTTGAGAATGAAAAGCGCGTCCTGGCCAATGCGGAAAAGCTTTATGCCGCGGCACTAGGAGCATTTGACCAGCTTTACGACAGCAGCACCTCCGCGGAAGTGGCGTTGCGTGCCGCGCTGCGCAATGTGGAGGAGCTGGCCCGCTACGACAGCAGGTTCGTTGAGGCCGTCCAGCAGCTTACCTCTGTCCGCGCGACTGTCGATGACCTCAGCGACACGCTGCGTGACTATGCAGAAGGCATCCAGGCGTCTCCGGAGCGGCTGGCGGAAATTGAAGACAGGCTTGTGATGCTCGATCGTCTCAAGCGCAAGTACGGCAATACGATCGCGGATGTCCTCGAGTTCGGAGCAGTTGTCACGGCCAAGCTGGCGGAAATCGAAGACCGAGACGAAATTCTGAAGCAGCTTCGGACCGAATTGCTTGACGCGCGTTCGCAGTATGCCGCTGCAGCACAGACGCTCAGCACGGCCCGCGCCGCCGCAGCCGTCAAGCTGGCTCGACTGGCCGAGAAACAGATCAATGATCTGGCCATGAAGGTTCGATTCGAAGTGACGGTCTCGCGGCAAACAGGTGAAACGGCCTGGGCGGCCCATGGTTGGGATGTGGTCGAATACCGCATTGCGACCAACCCTGGGGAGCCTCTCAAACTTCTGGATGAAATTGCCTCGGGTGGAGAAATGAGCCGGGTCATGCTGGCCCTGAAAGTAAGCGTGGAAGAGGGAAGCGGGCGGCTGACCGGTCGTGCCTCACGTCAGTCAGTCGCGCCTCGTACCTTGGTGTTCGATGAGATCGACATCGGCATCGGTGGTCGAGCAGCCGAGGCCGTGGGCCAGAAACTCAAGACCCTCAGCCGCGTACAGCAAGTGCTTTGCGTTACGCATCTGCCACAGATCGCAGCGTTTGCCGACCAGCATTTCCTCATCGAAAAGCGCGAAGATCATGGACGAACCAAGACCCAGGTTCGCCTTCTCGACGATCACACGCGGGTGGAAGAGGTGGCTCGCATGCTTTCGGGCGCCGTGGTGACAGAAGCCAGCCAGCAGCACGCCAGCCAGATGATCGCCTCCAGTCGTGGCTGATCCAAATCGCGCGTTGTGCAGAAATCTCGCCATTGACGTTGCGCAAGTCACCGTTGGCTGCGCGAATTCCCCGCCTGCAATTACCTTACGTTCCAGTACACAACCCCTTGGTATACTTAGGGTGTGACTTTACTAGCCTCTGAAGCCGTCCCCAGCCTCAGCCACGCGGAACCCACCGCCGGCCAGAAACGCGTCCTGCTCCTCAAGCCCCGCGGATTTTGCGCGGGGGTGGTGCGCGCTATCGATATCGTCAAAATCGCCCTAGACACCTTCGGCGCCCCTATCTACGTCCGCCGTGAAATCGTCCACAATCGCTTTGTGGTGAACGAGTTGGCGGAAAAGGGCGCGATCTTTGTCAACGAGATCGAAGAAGTTCCCTCAGGCCAGCGCGTGATCTACAGCGCGCACGGCGTCTCGCCTGCGGTTCGCGAAGCCAGCAAGGCGCGCGGCCTCAAGGTGATTGACGCGACCTGCCCGCTGGTAACCAAGGTTCATTTCGAGGCCGTCAAATTCGCTAAGGAGGGCTATTCGCTCGTACTCGTCGGCCACCGCGATCATGACGAAATCGAAGGCACCCTCGGCGAGGCGCCGGAGGCCACGCAGGTCGTCTCCAACGTGGCCGAAGTGGAAGCGCTCGTGGTTCCCGACCCGAATCGCGTGGCTTACCTGACGCAGACTACGCTGTCTCTGGACGAGGCACGCGATATCATCAATGCCCTCAAGGTAAAGTTCCCCAACATCGTGGGGCCGCATACGCAGGACATTTGTTACGCGACCGAGAACCGACAAGTGGCCGTGCGCAATGTCGCTCCCGGCGCCGATTTGGTGTTAGTAGTCGGCTCGACCAACAGCTCCAACTCCAATCGGCTGGTAGAAGTTTCGAACAACCTGGGTACGCAGGCGTACCTGATCGATAACTCGGCGGCAATCGATCCGAAATGGCTGGAAGGTGTTGACTCGGTTGCGGTTACTGCCGGCGCTTCGGCACCTGAGGTACTCGTCGAGGACGTCATCAATTACTTGCAACTAAACGGGTATTCCGGCGTCGAAGAGGTAGAAGTGATGCCGGAGAATGTTCGCTTCGGGTTGCCTCCAGAGATCATCCAGGCCATCGGCGGGGCAGGCGGGACACAGTCAATTCCCGTCCGGTAACTGACAACGCTCTCTTGCCGTATTTGCTGCGCCGTGAACAGTTTGCCCAGCATCGAATGAACTGAGACGCATGAGCACATTCCCTACGCCTAGACAATCCGTAATATCCCGGTCCGAGGGATCTGTTCGATTCGGGCGCATCGACGCCGACATGTCGCAGGTTGAAACTGCGGTCGATCGCTCCTGCGATTACATCTTCTCGCAGCAGGATCCAGGCGGGTTCTGGTCTGCCGAGCTTGAAGCAGACTCGATGCTGGAGGCTGACTATATTTTCCTGCATACTCTGCTGGAAAGTGGCGATTCTGGACGGATGAGCCGCGCGCTGACAGAGATTCTTCGCTACCAGAATGCCGACGGCAGTTGGAGCATCTATCCCGGCGGCCCCGGCAATATCTCCCTGGCGGTCAAGTGCTACTTTGCCTGCAAGCTGATGGGAATGACAGCCGAGAATCCTATCCTCGCGCGTGCACGCGAATGGATACTGGAGCATGGCGGCGTAGTCGAATGCAATACCTTTACCAAGATTTATCTCTGCGCGCTGGGGCAATACGACTATGACGCTGTCCCGGCCATTCCGCCAGAGATTGTGCTCGCTCCGAACTGGTTCTACTTCAACATTTACGAGATTTCCTCGTGGTCGCGGGCGATTTTGGTACCGCTTTCCATCATTTACGCCTTGAAACCGTTCAAGAAAATTCCGGTAGAGCAGGGAATTGACGAACTCTTCGTGGGCGGCCGTGAGAATGCCATTCTCCGCCAGCGCATGGATCGCAAGAAGCTTGTCAGCTGGCGAAATTTTTTCCTGATTGCCGATCGCGCTTTCCACTGGGTTGAAGCGGTCTACATTCGACCCTTGCGCAAGCTGGCACTGAAAAAGGCCGAGAAGTGGATGCTCGAGCGCCTTGAAATGTCAGACGGCCTGGGCGCCATTTATCCCGCGATGCTGAACGCCATCGTAGCGTTGCGCTGCCTCGGCTATTCGGACGACGACCCACAGGTCATTCGCGCGCGCGACGAGTTCGAAAAGCTTGGCATTGAAGATGCCGGCGTTCCAGATTTCTCCGAGCCGACGTTCCGTATGCAGCCCTGTATGTCACCCGTTTGGGATACGGCTTACGCGGTCTTTGTCCTCGGTGAAGCAGGCGTCTCCCGTACCGATTCACGCATGCTGAAGGCTGCGGATTGGATGCTGGCCAAGGAAGTGCGCCACAAGGGCGATTGGTCGGTAAAGGTTCCCAATGCCGAGCCGGGTGGATGGTACTTCGAATTCAACAATGAGTTTTATCCCGATACGGATGACACCGCACAGGTCCTGCTTTCGCTCAGCAAGGTCGAGAACCCGCGCGAGCGCTACCAGTACGACGTTGCTCAGCGGGCCATCAACTGGCTGTTCGCGATGCAGTGTAAGAACGGCGGCTGGGGCAGCTTCGACAAAGACAATACCAAGATGATCTTCCAGTACATCCCGTTTGCGGATCACAACGCGATGCTGGATCCGCCGACGGTCGACATTACCGGGCGCATTCTGGAGATGCTGGCCACTTACGGCTACACGCGTGAGGACAAGCGGGTCGAAAAAGCCATTCAGTTTATCTTCCGTGAACAAGAGGCGGACGGAAGCTGGTTTGGGCGTTGGGGCGTGAATTACCTGTATGGGACGTTTCTGGTTCTGAGGGGCCTCGAAGCCATGGGCATCTGGAATCATGAACCGCAGATCCAGCAGGCTGCGGAGTGGATTCGCATGGTGCAGAATTCGGACGGCGGATGGGGCGAAAGCTGCCTGAGCTACGATGATCCCATTCAGCGTGGCATCGGAACCAGTACACCGTCGCAAACCGCCTGGGCGATCCTGGGTCTGCTGGCTGCGGGAGATAACCGCAGTGATTCCGTGGCTAAGGGCGTTCGATGGCTGCTCGATCGACAAAGGCCCAGCGGCGAGTGGAATGAGTCCACAGGCGAAGGCGCAACTCGGCAGGCTATCTACACCGGCACCGGTTTCCCCCGTGTTTTCTACTTGGCCTACCACATGTACCGCAATTATTTCCCGTTGCTGGCGTTGACAACTTACAAGCGGTCCATGGAGACCGCAGCCTGAACTGATCAGGGGCACTATGGAATTCGCGCCGAAGAGCGCTGGAGGTTTAAACGATGGCTGTACCCATCTCCCAGATGTGGACCGTAGCAAGCTATATCGTGAAGAAGAGGCTGAGCGGACAACAGAAATATCCGCTCGTGCTCATGCTGGAGCCGCTGTTCCGCTGCAATCTGGCCTGTGCCGGCTGCGGCAAGGTGCAGTATCCGCCCCACATTCTGAAGAAGCAGCTTAGTCCGGAGGAGTGCTTCAAGGCGATTGAAGAGTGCGGTGCTCCCATGGTCTCGCTGCCAGGCGGCGAACCGCTGCTGCATCCGCAGATCGTCGAGATCGTCGAAGGACTGGTTGCGCGCAAGAAGTACATCTACCTCTGCACGAATGCGCTCGAACTGAAGAGACGCATTCATGAATTCACGCCTTCGAAATACCTGACCTTTTCGGTTCATCTCGACGGCCAGCGCGAACACCACGACATGTCGGTCTGCCGCGAAGGCGGCTACGATATCGCCGTCGAAGGTATCAAGGAAGCCGTGAAGCGCGGATTCCGCGTCACCACCAATGCCACCTTCTTCGACGGCACCGATCCCAACTCAGTGCGCGCCTTCTTCGACGAAGTCATGTCAATGGGCGTCGAAGGCATCGTTCTCTCGCCTGGGTACAGCTACGAAAAGGCTCCCGATCAGCAGCACTTCCTGGGCCGCGCCAAGACACGGCGGCTCTTCCGCGCGATTCTTTCAAACCGCAAGAAATCGTGGAAGTTTAATATGTCGCCTCTGTTCCTCGAATTCCTGATGGGCAAGCGTAATTATGAGTGCACCGCGTGGGGGTCGCCCGCGTACAACATCTTCGGATGGCAGAAGCCCTGTTACCTGCTCCAGGATGGTTATGCCGAGACGTTCCAGGAACTGCTCGACACTACGGATTGGGATAATTACGGCACGGCCAGTGGCAACCCCAAGTGCGCTAACTGCATGGTGAGCTGCGGATACGAGCCGACGGCGGTTTCCGCGGGATTTGGAAGCCTGAGCGGGTTCTTTGCGATGGCCAAGGCTGCGATCTTCAATACCTATGCCGACAAGGGAGCCCTGGACCTGCTTAACGATTCTCGCTTTGCGGCGCAACATGATCGCCTCGAGCACATCGTCAAGATTGAAAATATCTCTACGGCCTCGCCCGTCGCCCAGTTCGAGGAGACGCGCGCATGAGCCAGCCCACGCATGTTGAGAACGTTGTGAACGTCGATGATCTGGAAGTGGTCGACGGTCGTGCCTACGAAAATCTTGAAGGCTGGATTCCGAATCTGGCCAGCGAAGAAGATCTGCGAAATGCGCTTGAAAAGGCGTTTGACTACCGCGGCGATATCTCGCTCACCTTCAAGAACGGTGAGAAGGTCGAGGCATATGTGTTCAATCGCCAGACCGGCAAAGGCCTTTCCGATTCATGGGTGCAATACTTCGCTTCGAATGCCTTGGACAAGCGAAAGGCTAGCTACGCCGAGATTGCCCGCATCGAGTTCAGCGGCAAGGATCGCGCTGCCGGCAAGCACTGGGAAGCCTGGCTGCAGAAGTACGCAGAGAAGAAGGCCGCCGGCGAAAAGAATATTGCCCTGATGCCCGAGGCGCTCGACTAGCCGTGGATATCTACACTGTGCAGGAATGCGGCTGTATCGCACTTCCAGAGGACATTCAAGAACAAACCGGCCTCAGTGCTGGAGCCACGTTCCGCATGGAAGCATCGGCAGACGGGGCCACGCTGATGATTCATGTTGTTCACCGCACCGCATTGTCCGAGCCGCCGGCGGGGGCAGCCTGCCAAACGTAATCTCATTGATTCTAGTAACGTAAGTTGGGCATGAAAATTTTCATCACAGGCGCGACTGGATTTGTGGGCCATCATGTCGCGAGCGAGCTAGCCGGTCAAGGCGCCGATTTGCGCATTCTCGTCCGAAAGTCCAGCAGCCTTGCCAATCTCGAAGGAATACCAGGAGAGACGCATATTGGCGACCTTGCCGATCCGCCCTCGATTGCGCCTGCCTTAGTTGGCTGCGACGCTGTGATGCATGTTGCCGCTGACTATCGTCTCTGGATACCTGACCCGCAGGCGATGTACCGTGCTAACGTGGACGGCACTCGCGAACTATTGCGGCTGGTCCGTGAAGCGGGTGTGCGCCGCGTCGTCTACACCTCCAGCGTGGCAACCATGGGCTTTCGTTCAGACGGTCTCATCGTCAATGAAGATATGTCGGTTAGCCTTGCCAACATGGTGGGCCACTACAAGCGATCAAAATTTCTGGCTGAGCAGGAAGCGATCTCCGCTGCGCAAGCCGGCCAGGAAGTGATGATCCTGAATCCGACCACGCCCATTGGGTCGCACGACACCAAGCCCACGCCGACGGGACGAATCTGTGTCGATTTCCTCAATGGCAGATTTCCCGCTTATGTGGATACCGGCTTGAACCTTGTTGACGTAGGCGAAGTAGCAAAGACGCACGCCGCAGCCCTCGAAACTGGCACGCCCGGCCGTCGCTACATCCTCGGTGGCGAAAACCTTACCCTCAAGCAGATCCTGGACAAGATGTCGGCCATCACCGGCATCCCGTCTCCGACCGTCAAGATACCTTTCGCGGTCGCCGCTACGTATGCCTTCTTTGAAGAGAACATCACCGGCCGCCTGCGCAAGAAGGAGCCTCGCGCGACGCTTGAAGAAGTCCGCATGGGACGCAAGAAAATGTACGCGTCCTCAGCACGGGCGCAGCAGGAACTCGGCTTCCGAGTTGCGCCCGTGTACCCCGCCATGCGCGCAGCCATTGAGTGGTTCAGAACAAACGGGTACGCCCCTCAATCATGACGAAAATGAGCCAACCCCGACCTGTCTTCATCGCTGCGTTGCCGCGCGAAATAGCCGGAGTTGTAAAAGGCTGGCATTCCGATCCAGTCTTGCAGAAGCGGGGCATCTTCCTTTCCTGGAACGACTACGCGGTTGTCGCTTGCGCCGGTATGGGAGCCGACAGAGCCACACTTGCCGTAGAGGCCGCACTCACTCTTGGACCAGCTTCCGAGCTGGTTTCGGTGGGTTGGGCCGGTGCCTGCATTCATCGTCTCGCCGTCGGCGATGTGGTTTCCCCGGACATCGTCGTCGATGCGAAGACTGGGGAGCGTTTCTTTCCGCAAAAGCACCGTTCGGGCACTGAGGGCTTGGAAATTCTGGTTACGGTGCCCAGCCCTGCGGGGGTAAGCGAGAAAGAGCGTATTGCTATCAGCTATTACGCCTCCGCCATCGATATGGAGGCCGCAGCCGTAGCCCGTCTCGCTCGTGCTCGAGATTTGCCTTTCCAGGCCATCAAGGCAATCTCTGATGCCGCTGATTTCAACCTGCCGGACTTTGCTCAATTCACTACATCCACCGGCCAGATCCAGGAAGCCGCCCTGGGCCTTCACGTCGCCACTCGGCCATCCCTATGGAAGCCTGTGCTGGCGATGGCCAAGGGCAGTAAACTGGCAGCAGCGAGGTTGAAAGCAGCCATCGAAGACCACATTCAACACCACCGGACAAAGACCTCATGAGCACGGCCACAGCTTCCCCAGCTCTAACGCGCAATCCGCGCATTCCCAGGACCATGCAGGCCGCCGTGTATCGTGGGACCAACGATATTCGCGTCGAGACGGTACCCGTTCCCGAGATTGGTTCTGGCGAGATCTTGATTCAGGTTGCAACCTGCGGAGTCTGCGGGACGGACCTCAAGAAGATTCATACCGGCTCCCACTCCGCGCCGCGCATTTTTGGTCATGAGACTGCCGGCACCATCGCTGCGGTCGGCCAGGGTGTGGAGACTTATGCTGTCGGCGATCGCGTCATGGTCTTCCACCACATTCCGTGCGGTCGCTGCTACTACTGCCGCAAGAAGACCTACGCCCAATGCTCGATCTATAAAAAAGTGGGCGTAACGGCGGGATTCGAGCCCGCAGGCGGCGGTTTTTCCGGCTATGTTCGGGTGATGGATTGGATCGTGCAAGGCGGAGGAGTGGTGCGCATTCCGGCCGGCATTCCATTCGAGCAGGCCGCTTTTGTCGAGCCAGTCAATACCTGCCTCAAAGGCGTCAAGATGCTGAACCTCCAGCCGGATGAGACTGTCCTTGTCATCGGCCAGGGACCCATCGGGATCATCCTGGCGACACTGGCTCTCAAGACGGGTGCTACCGTTTTTACCTCCGATCTGTATGCAGACCGGCATGCGATCGCGGCATCGTATGGTTTGCTGAATCCGCTGGATGCGCGCGGCGACGTGGTGAGCAAGCTTCGATCAGCAACCGAGGGTAGAGGCGCCGACGCGGTCCTGCTGGCCGTCGGTCATGACGCTCTCATTCGGACTGCCATGGAGGCTGTACGGCCCGGCGGCAAGGTGCAGTTGTTCGCCCAGACACAGCACAGCGAAGCCATTTTCGATCCAGGCGCGGTCTGCATGAATGAGAAGACCCTGCTGGGTTCCTATTCCGCTTCGGTGGATATCCAGGAGGAGGGCGCTCGGCTTGTTTTTGACGGTTACCACAGCGGATTTGACCTCACTCGTCTCATCTCGCATCGTTTTCCGATCGAGCGGGCCGTTGAAGCCATCGATATCGCCTCTCATCCTAAGGCAGCGTCGATGAAAATCATGATCGAGCCGCGCAGCTCAGAATCAGGTGCATAGCCTGTGCCCGACACTCAGAAAATGATGACTGCGGCCGTCCTCCACGGTAAGGAGGACGTGCGTATTGAAACGGTGCCTGTTCCGCAACCAGGCCTTGGAGAAATCATCATCCGCGTGGCCGCCGCTCTTACCTGCGGGACTGATCTAAAAGTCTATCGCCGCGGCTACCACGCGCGCATGATCACACCTCCCGCGCTCTTCGGCCACGAATTGGCCGGTACGGTTGCTGAACTCGGCGAAGGCGTGACGACATTTGCTGTGGGGGACCGAGTTGTGGCGCTCAACTCCGCGCCATGCGGGGCTTGCTATTTCTGCCATCGCGACCAGGAGAACCTCTGCGCCGACTTGCTTTTCAATAACGGAGCCTACGCCGAATACATCCGCATCCCCGCTCGCATCGTCGCCAAGAATACGTTACTCATCCCGCCTCATGTCTCCTTTGAACATGCCGCCCTCACCGAACCTCTGGCCTGCGCATTACACGGTTTTGAAGATTCAAATCCGCGCGTGGGCGACACGGTTGCCGTGATTGGAGGCGGACCATTGGGGCTGATGATCCTGCACGTGGCTGCGCTTGCCGGCTGCACCGTGATTGCCATCGTCAAACACGATTCGCAAGTCGAGGCTGGCAAGCTCCTCGGCGCGAAACACATCTTACAAACCAGCGCAACGGCAGATCCTGTGAAATCTGTCCGGGACCTGACCGTCAACGGAATCGGCGTCGATATTGCAATTGAAGCGGTAGCGCTGCCCGAGACGTGGGAACAGGCGGTAGCGATGGTGCGTAACGGCGGTACCGTGAACTTCTTCGGAGGACCTGCGGCTGGCACGGAAGTTCGCCTTGATACGAACCGGCTTCATTATGGCGACCTGACGCTCAAAGCCACGTTTCACCACACTCCTGCCGTTTGTCGCCGCGCCTTCGAATTGATTTGCAGCGGCCGCTTTCAGGCACAGCGATTCATTACCGGGCATACGCCGTTGATCGATCTCAACGACGCTTTCGCCCGACTCATGGATCGCAGCAACCACGGCCAGTCCATCAAGACCGCCATTCTTCCCTGGTTGTAGTCATAGCAGATTAGGAAGAATTCCTCGAAGAAGCAGTACCATAGAAGCAATGAATGCTCCCTCCATTACGGCAATGGACCGCGACTTGTTGCGAGAAAGCGGGTGGGCCGCGTTGCCGGCAGACTACCGTATTCCCTCTGTGGCGCCAACCCTGGAGGAGGCTCGCGCATGGTGCAAGCACCTGGCCGAGACGCATTATGAGAATTTCCATGTCGCGTCGTGGTTTCTGCCCAAGAGACTTCAACCGCACTTCCACGCTGTGTACGCCTACTGCCGAGTTTCGGACGATTTGGGGGACGAAATCGGAGATCGCGCCCAGTCGCTCGCCCTGCTGGAACAGTGGGGTGAAGAGTTGGACGCCTGCTTTCGAGGACAGGCACGGCATCCAGTCTTTGTTGCGCTGGCTGAGACCATTCGCGTGTGCCAGATTCCCAAAGAGCCGTTTGCCGATTTGCTGGTCGCCTTCAGACAAGACCAGGTTGTTTCCCGCTATCACAACCGGGACGAGGTTCTTGACTATTGCCGATTCTCAGCGAATCCCGTTGGGCGCCTCGTCCTTTACACCTGCGGATATTCCGATCCGGAGCGTTTCTGTCTGTCTGACGCCACTTGCTCGGCCTTGCAACTGGCGAATTTCTGGCAAGATGTTGGCCCCGACTATCGTGACCGTGACCGCATCTACATTCCCCAGGACGCGATGGACCGGTTTGGCGTGACCGAATCAACCATTGCCGATGGAATAGCCTCGGGGCACTCATCTGCGGAATTTCGCGCCCTTCTGGCAGACCAAGTGGCTTGGGCTCGAACTCTCTTTGCGGAAGGACTTCCCCTTCTTGACCTGGTTGACGCGGACCTTGCCTTGGATCTAGATCTGTTCAGCCGCGGCGGGTTGGAGATCCTGCGAGCCATAGAGAAATGCGACTATGACGTGCTCGCAGCGCGCCCATCTATTTCCAAGGCGACCAAGGTCAGCCTCGCCTTCCGAGCGGTCACTGGCAAACTCTTGCCGGGCCTCAGACTCAAGAGCCGGCGGCCATGACTACCCAAATGGCAGAGAAACCCGAGGTGCAGACGACGACAGTTCCATCTTTGGATGAAGCCTACGCAGCCTGCCGTGACATCGCGAAGCACGAGGCCAAGAATTTCTACTACTCTTTCGTTGCCTTGCCACCGCCACGCAGAAATGCAATTTGCGCCATCTATGCCTTTATGCGTAAGGCCGACGACCTTTCTGACGATGAAGGTTTCTCCCGCGAGGAGCGTCGAGGCCAGCTCGACGCGTGGCTGGCTCAATGGCACCAAGCTCGACAGGGCTCGCCTACCGGAAATCCGGTTTTCGTTGCCGTTCGCGATGCCGCGGCCCGGTTTCAGATTCCATTCAGCCTTCTCGACGAACTGGTAGCCGGAACGACCATGGACCTGGAAACCCGGCCGAACGAGGCACCCGACTCGTACGCCACCTTCGCTGATTTGTATCGCTATTGCTACCTGGTCGCTTCCGTCGTTGGCCTGGTGTGCATCCGTATCTTTGGCTATTCCGATCCCCGTGCCGAAAAATTTGCCGAAGAAACCGGTATTGCCTTTCAGTTGACCAATATCCTTCGCGACGTAAAAGAGGATGCGGAACGCAATCGCATCTATCTTCCCCTGGAAGACCTTGCCGCTCATCAAGTCTCAATCGAGCAGCTCGTTCACAGAAGTGAGCAGGGAATCACCGCGTCCGAGCATGATCTACTCAAGTCGCTTGCACTTCGGGCCGAAGCCTATTATCTGTCCGCTCAGCAGCTGCTACCGTTGATCGACGCCGAGAGCCGTCCCGCTCTTTGGGTTCTGGTTTCCATCTATCACCAGCTTTTGAAGCGGATCGAAAGCGTCGACTACGATGTTTTTTCCCAGCGTGTCAGCGTCCCCCCTTCGCAAAAGCTTTTCATTCTATCGAGGGGCCTCGTTCGCATGGGAATGATTCGTCTCTTCGGGCGTTTATCCTCGAAATAGAACCATGCGAGGCGACGCTATCCCCCCGGCTCCAGCCAATCTATCCCGCCAATCGGAATTTACCGTCACCGTTGTCGGCGCGGGGATCGCCGGTTTAGCGGCGGCATGTGCCTTGGCTGACGCGGGCTTACAAGTGACTGTATTGGAGCGCCGTGGTTATCCCGGGGGACGGGCTTCCTCCTACCTTCATCCTGGCACCGGGGAAATCATCGACAACTGCCAGCATGTTCTCTTCGGCTGCTGTACCAACCTGGTCGGCTTTTATGAGCGCATCGGGGTCGCCGATGAGATCCGCTGGGACAGCCGCATGACGCTGATCGAACCGGGCGGCCGGCGGTCGGTTCTTGCGCCTGCACGGCTTCTTGCACCGTTGCACGGACTTCCCGCGATTCTCAAAGCGCACTGCTACACGGCTGCGGACAAGCTGGCACTGATGCGAGCCTTTTCCGTCATGATGCGGATGAGGAACCCCGACCCCAGAGAAAGCCTGCAACACTGGCTGGAGCGTCATCACCAGACCCCTGGCGCCATGGAGCGTTTCTGGCGCCTCGTGATTGCGAGCGCTCTCAACGCTGACCTCGACCAGATTGCGCTGCCCTACGCGGAGAAAGTGATCCGCGAGCTTTTCATGAATTCGGCTTACGCCGGAAGCATGGGCATGAGCACTGTCCCGTTGAGCGAACTCTGTCGTGGGGCGGAAGCGCATCTGTCACAACGAGGCGGCCAGGTTGTGTACAACGCGAACGTAACATCCGGATCCTGGGACTCGGAAAATCAGCAGTGGACGCTGCGAAGTTCAACCGGCAACGCAACTTCGAATTTCCTGGTTCTCGCTCTGCCGTTCGAAGCCACCGCGAAACTCGTACCCAGCTTACCTTCGAGCCAGTTCGCCAGTGAATTTGCTGGGAGGATTGGAAGGTTGCAACACTGGCCGATCTGCAGCGTCCACCTCTGGTTTGATCGAAAAATTACCGATCTCGACCACGCTGTTCTGCTTGATCGCGACATCCACTGGATGTACCACAAGTCCAATTGGCAGCCCCAGAGGGACAGCAATGGGAGCTACATCGAGCTGGTTATCAGTGCCTCTCGCGAATTCGCGGCGCTGAGCAGGGAAGAAGCCTTTCGGCGGGCAATTGCTCAGCTTGCCGAATTCTTCCCGGAAGTGGCCACGGCAAAAGTAGTAAAGATGGCTCTGATCAAGGAAATGCGTGCTACGTTCGGCGTTCCACCCGGTGTGGATGATTTCCGCCCAAATTCGGACTCGCCTTGGCCGAACTGCTTTCTCGCCGGCGACTGGATCGCCACGGGTTGGCCGTCGACTATGGAATCCGCCGCTCGCAGCGGGCATCTGGCTGCGGAAGCTATCCTGAGCAGCACGGACAGGCCGACCAGGGTGCTCTTCCCGGACCTGTCGCCGGCCGGCCTGATGAAGCTGTTCGGCTGATCCAGGTAAGTCTGATCGCCATCACAAAGAAGCTGTGCGGAATGCTCTCCCCAAAGCTCTTCTGGGCAAAGGAAACATACGTTCACTGTGGTTTTGCTTCGAGCGCAGGATCGCCGCGCTCCTGGCCCTTTTCCTCTTTGTGGGTGGCGAAGTATTCGGTCTGCTCTTTGAGTAGCCGGCTGGCCTGGTCGGCAAGCTCTTCTCCGCTTTCTATTGCCTCTTTTCGTGAGACATCGAATCCCGATTCCCCAGGAAGAGATCGCAGGATCTTCACCCAACGCGACGAGGCCTCGCTAAGCTCCTTGAGCGATTTTCTCAAGTCTGCATGGCGATCCGAATATTGATCGAGATTGCTACCCAACTCGTCCATCAGAGCGGTCAGATCCTGCAGGCCGCTGTCGAGTTGAAGCACCCGCTGCGCAGACTTGGGCCGTCCCGTAAGGCTCTTGATGTGCATGGCGCGCTGTTCTACAAACTTCGTGTAGGACTTGATGCGCAGGTCAGGAAACACACCGTTCTCGCGGATCTCCTCAATTTCGGCTTCGCTCAGCTTGGCGGTGGAAATATGCTGCGGGCGCAGGTAAGCGCAGGAAACCAGCATGAGAAAGGCGGCAAAAAGCGAGATTCTAGTAGGTGTCATAGGCCGGACGGGTTCATCATACCGGCTGCACATGAGCCGTGCAAAAGCGCAGTTTATGCGATGGGGCTACTTGCGAAAAACCTGCATCATGGTTTCGGTTTGGACCTGGTTCAACTGCGAGAGCGTCTGCTCGACCAGCGGCCGATCCTCAAGCGAACTGGCATGCAAGAGCTCGTTGAGACGAAAAGCCGTGTGTCTCAGCAAAATCTGGGCGTTTTTCAGACGCTTTTCGTCGTTTGTAATCGCAATATGGATTTTCTGGGCAAATCCATTGACGCGTCGAAGTGTTTGCTGCGCCTTATCGACCTCGCCCGCAGCATACTGTGCGGACGAAAATTCGATCATCTCGTGAACAAGTTCGGCATATAGAAAGCATTGATCTTTGGGAGAAGCCTGGTTGGCCCTGGTTTCCAGCGCCGCAATGCTCTGCGCATCGGGCAACCTGTCATCGATTGCCGCCAACGCGGGATATGCATGCAGGCTCAGGATCACAATGGAAAGGACTGCGGCGGGAACGATGGGACGCATAATCGTACCTCCACGGATACCTGTTGTACGACAACCTATGGAGCTTTCTCAAGCAGTTTCAACCGTTGTCGAGCTTGCCATTCCTGATCTGGGAGTTTTCCAGCTGCAGCGTCCAGAAAATGATGGTAGTACGCCGAGGCCTGCTTCTTGTCGTGAAGCGTATCGTACGCCGTTGCCCAAAGAAAGTATATTGTTGCACTTTCCGGAAGATATTTTGATCGCATGGTCAACGCATGAAGCGTGATTTGGGGCTGATGCGTCTCAAATGCGGCGAAGGCAAGGCCGTTCCAGGCCTCACCGTTGGTTTCATCGAGCGAAGTAGCGCTTTCAAAGGCCTTCAATGCATCCGGATAGCGGTGTTGACGAATGAGGTTCTGCCCGTGACCCGCAAGCAGGTCGGCATCTTTGGGCTGTGTTGTCAGTAATGTCATGTAAAGCTGGTCCGATTCCGCGTACTCGCCGGCGTCGGCCAGCACCTGCGCCAGCATTCGCGACATGGCCGCATCTTCGGGATGCTTCACGTGATATTTCTGCAACAGCGGCAAAGCTTCCGCCTTATCCTCCGCCACCATCACGGCCGCCAGTTGAGCTGTGAGGGCAGCATCTTCCGGAGCCTTCTTTATCGCAGACTGCAGCAACTCCTCAGCCTCGGAATACTTTTTCTGGGCAATCAGGAGATGTGCCAGGCCAGCCTGGGCCGCACTGGAATCCGGGTACTTTCCCAGCACCCGCCGGTAGGCAGATTCCGCGGTAACCGCGTCGCCGCTCGCCTCGGCAATTCGGGCCGCCATCAGCGTATCGTCAGTCGATTCAGGAGAAAGCTTCAAAGCTTCCAGGAGATCGATCGATGCCTGGGCTGGATCTGGTTTGCCGTCAAGTCCGGCGAGATCGATCCGAGCCAGGGCGCGCCACGCCTTGGCTTTTGCGGCCGCTCCCGCGGCTCCGGGATCGAGGGTTGTCGCTGTCTCCAACGCTGGCCGAGCATCGGCCGCTTTCCCCAGACGCGCCAGCAGCAAGCCGAGAGAAACCTCAGCTTCGAAACTCTTGGGATTTGCCTGCAAGGCCTTGTTGTAGAACGCAATCGCGTCGTCATTCCGCCCCTGCGCATCAGCGAGGTAACCAGAATCGAAAAGTGCCCGTGCGTCCTGGGGATGCTGCGTCAGCCATGTATCCAGCAAAAGTTCCGCTGACTTGAAATCACTTTTTACGATGGCCGCTTCGGCTTTTGCCACTTCAGGAGAGACAGCGTCATCGCCAGCTCTGGCAACGGAGTCCCCGGAGGCTGGCTTGCTGGTAATGCTCGATGAATCCTGTGCCCAGCTCGGCACAACCAATAAAAACGCACAAAAAAGCAAGCGATGCACTCATTACCTCAATCCCAGTCTACCGGCATGGATTTCTCTTAGTTGGACGCTCTTTTCGTGGTGTCGCGAGCGTTCGCGTTGGTCCTGCGAGAAGGAAGACCAACCGAAGGTCCTTGTGCGTACCCCTTAGAGCACTTTCGCAAGCCACTGGCCGGTGTAGGAATGCAGATTTGCGGCAATGTCTTCAGGAGTGCCCACGGCCACGATCTGGCCGCCGCCCGACCCGCCTTCAGGCCCCAAATCGATTACCCAGTCCGCGGATTTGATCACGTCCAGGTTGTGCTCAATCACCACCAGCGAACCCCCTCCATCGATCAGCTTGCGCAGCGCCGTCAGCAACTTGGAAACATCATCGAAGTGAAGGCCGGTCGTCGGCTCGTCCAGGATGTACA
>Ga0182030_10004360_pt1 | contig 30207 bp, 23 predicted proteins | sample 812S3MmetaG_FD_121299 | JGI IMG/M metagenome (GOLD analysis project Ga0182030, IMG submission 121299) | Permafrost microbial communities from Stordalen Mire, Sweden - 812S3M metaG (Illumina Assembly) | ecosystem: Environmental > Terrestrial > Soil > Wetlands > Permafrost | place: Sweden...
CGTTGCGAGAAAAATATACGGACCGAGCGGGATGAATCCGCCGGCGATATAAGCTCCCGCAATCGTTGCTGCACTAATGGCCGGCCGCTTGGGATCGGGAATCGTGAGACCCAGCTCAAATCGCATCATGAAATCAATCCAGGCTTGTGGCCGTTTTATCAATGCATCCACAACGGGCTTGCACTCTTCCGGCGTCAGACCGTAAGTTTGGAACACTTCGGTGATCTCGATCGCTTCCACGTCGGGTTTCTGTGCGACTTCCGATTCTTCTATTTTCCTCTCGCTGAAGTAGTGTTCCGCGTCACTCTTAGCAGCCAGATAACCGCCCAGTCCCATGGCGATCGAACCGGCAGTGATTTCTGCCAGGCCCGCGGTCACGATGAGACCTGTTGTATTGATGGCGCCTGACAGGCCTGCGGCTAAAGCGAAAGGGACTGTCAATCCATCGGACATTCCAATCACAATGTCCCGGACGGTTTCCGATCCAGTGAAATGCCGCTCGATGTGTGGGGTTTGTGGCATCAGAGTTTGTCCAGTAGCGGGGATGATTCCTGTTTAGGGGAGTTCTCCGGTTCCGGCTTCATAAGCTTCTCTAAGCACTCGGGGCAGATTCCGTGACTAAATGTTGCCTCCGAGTGGGCGCTTATGTAAGTTTCGAGTTGCTGCCAATAATTGGCGTCATTTCGGATTTTTTTGCAATAACAACAGATAGGTACTAGTCCTTGAAGCTGCTTGACGCTCGCAAGGGCGTCTTCCAACTGCTGGACGCGCTCCATCAAGCTGCGCTGCAACTCGACGATACGCCGGCCAACCCCCAGCCGGGCGTGCAACTCCTCGCGGTCAAAAGGCTTGGTGATGTAGTCGTCAGCTCCCGCCTGTAATCCCTGAACAATGTTTTGGCGGCCGCCGAGGGTGGTCAGCAGGATGAGATAGACGGGCAGCGTCTGGGGCCTCGCGCGGATGATTCGGCAAACTTCCGGCCCGTCTTTTTCCGGCATTTGCCAATCCAAGAGAGCGATGTCCGGACGAGCCCCGCCTTCGAGGATGCGCAAGGCCTCGGCGCCGTCGGTGGCCGAACAAACTTCATAGCTCCAACTCTTCAAGGTCGCTTCCAAGAGGCGACGCGTGACCACGTCGTCATCCGCAATCAAGACCTTCACGGGTGCACCTCGATGTCGCACAAATTGGCCATCGCTGGTTTGAGCCGTGCGATTTCCTTTTCTAAATCACAAAAGGCCGGCTCGACTTCGGACAGGCTGCCGTTCCTGCCCAGGATCTCCAATTTCATAGCCGCCTCAAAGGCCGGCTGAGCAGCGAAATTGCCCACGGATCCCTTGAGTTTATGCGCGGCGCGTTCAATGGCGCGGGCATCCCCCGCCGTGATGGCATCGCGAAGATTTGTCAGCATCTCCGGAAGGCCCTGCAGAAACAACGCCACCAGCTCAGCCAGCAGTCCGACGTCCCCTTCCACGCGCGCCAGCGCCGACGCGGTGTCGAGGGGCTCCTGCTCCCGGGGCTTTGCCGTTGGTTCCACCGGGGCGGCTTCGGGAATTCGGCCGAGGTTCTCGATGGCCTCGACCAAGTCTTCGATCTTGATGGGTTTGGCAACGTAGCCGTCCATGCCGGCGGCAAGGCATCGCTCTTTATCACCTTTCATGGCGTGAGCGGTCAGAGCAATAATCAGCAGATGTTTTCCACTCGTTTTCTCGGTCTCGCGAATGGCGGCCGTAGCCTCAAACCCATCCATTTCGGGCATCTGCACGTCCATAAGCACCGCATCGAATCCGGTAAAGTCCGCTTTCCCGAGAATATCCAACGCTTCCCGCCCATTGGTCGCCACTACCACGGTGTGGCCTCGCTTCTCGAGCAAGCGGGTGGCTAGCACCTGGTTCACCACATTGTCCTCGGCGACGAGAATCCGCAACTTTCGTCGAGGTTTGCGTAACGAGTGACGCGTAACTAGAAAAGGTTGATCCGCATCCTGGGATCGCATGCCGAGGGCGGTGCAGACCGCCGCCAACAAGTCCGATTGCTTAATAGGCTTGGTGAGGTATGCGGCCACGCCCAACTTGCGGCAGCGCGCGGCGTCTCCACGCTGGCCGCCCGAGGTGAGCATCATAATCGTCGCTCCCGCCAGAAGCGGGTCCTCCTTAATCCGTTCGGCAAGCGCAAATCCATCCATGTCGGGCATATGCAGATCGGTCAAAACCAGGGGAAAAGACGCGCCCGCCTCCTTCGCCAGGCGCATCGCAGCCAGCGCTGCTCGCCCCCCTGTGGCCAGCACGGGCCGCATGCGCCAGCCCGTAAGTTGTTCTTCCAGAATCCGGCGGTTGGTTGCGTTGTCGTCCACGACCAGCGCCCTCAGGCCGCGAAGATCCGCTGATTTCGATACCACCGCTTTGCCCACTGGACTTTTCCCCAAACCGAAACTCGCCGTGAACTGAAAGGTGCTGCCTTTGCCGGTTTCGCTCTCCACCCAGAGGCGCCCGCCCATCATCTCGACAAGCTGAGACGAAATCGTCAACCCAAGCCCCGTTCCACCATACCGGCGCGTGGTAGAGTTGTCAGCCTGAGTAAACGCTTCAAAGATCACCTTCTGCCGGTCCTCAGGTATCCCTATCCCCGTGTCAGTGATAGAAAAGTGCAAAACCACGCTGCTCTCCGTCCGAGCTTCTGTCTTAACTCGGAGGACCACCTCACCTTGCCAGGTGAACTTGATGGCGTTCCCGAGCAAATTTAAGAGAATCTGTCGGAGACGGGTTGGATCGCCAATCAATGTGCCCGGCACGTCGGGCTGAACGTCCTCTATCAATTCCAGCCCCTTCTCGTGCGCCCGAAGCGCCAACGCTCTTGCGGTTTCGCCAACGTTGTCGCGCAGATCAAATTCCATCGGGTCAAGTTCAAATTTACCGGCCTCAATCTTGGAGAAATCCAGGATGTCATTGATAACTGTGAGCAACGAATCAGCCGATGCTTTGACGTTGGTCAAATACTCGCGCTGCTCGGGGTTAAGTTCGGTTTCCAGAGCGAGATCGGTCATCCCAATGACGCCGTTCATCGGAGTCCGAATCTCGTGGCTCATGTTGGCGAGGAAATCGCTCTTGGCCCGGCTGGCATCCTCGGCCCGGTCTTTGGCTACCGTCAAATCCGCATTCACCCGAACAAGCTCGGCCATGCGCGCGGCCACCTCCTCTTCCAGGTGTTCGCGATGGTGTTCCAGTTCCTGATCGCGATGTTGAATTTGTGACAACATTTCATTGAAACCGTCAATAAGCACACCCAGTTCATCTTGGTTTTGCTTGACGGCGCGCAAGGAATAATTCTTTTCCACCGAAACAACCCGAGCCGTCTCGGCCAGATGCAGAATGGGTCCGGAAATCACGCGTTGCAGTCTCGAAGCGAGCAGGTAAGCGGCGCCCAATGAAGCTAACATGACGAGCGCGATGATCCCGAAATCCAGCTTAAGGCGGGAATGAATGGCCCCCAGGTCGGAATTGATGTAAACCGTTCCGATTCTTTCGCCGTCCAGGACGATCCCACGAAATAACTCGAGACGATTGGATCCAAATTTCGTCCCGTCTTTCTCCAGTTGCAGGGCGGCAACGTTACCCTCTCCAAGTCTCCGGTATTGGACGAAGATCTTCCCGTCTTTTCCAAAAATGCACGCGGAGACGACGTGAGGCATCGCACTCAAAGCGTTCAGAACATCTTTGGCTGATTCCGGATCGTTAAAGGCCAAGGCGGCGGTGCTGTTGGAGCCAATAATCTGGGCGGTTGCGGAAAGATCGCGAGCCAGTGCTTGCCCCGAAGTGAGCAGGTCATATCCGACGAATCCGGTACTGGCCAACGCCAGGGCAACGCCCGCAGTCAAGAGTATGATCACCTGCAGCTTTCGTTTTATGGATAGATCACGATGAGGCTTCATGTCAGCTTTTCCCTCTGTGACTCTGGTCTTTGACAATTCGGGCCACGCTGAGGAGCTTCGAGCTAATCTTCAATCTGGCGCGCTCGGCGGCGTCAACGTTGACGTCGAAGTGCACTTTATTGTCTTGCATAGTAAAGTTGATCACTCCGCCGATCGCCGCGAAACCCTCGGTGTCTCCCACCGTCAAGACACCTCCTCCTTTAAGGCTTTCGAGCACGGAGCGCAGGTGTTCGCGCTCCGACGAACTGATGAAAGCGACCTGGCAGCCCTTTAGGTCCCCTGCCGGTTTCAATCGCCGAACCACCAGGGCGCGACCGCTGATGGTTTTGCCTTTGATTAATTCATCCAATATGTCTCCAAACGGGTCTTCTCCGACAATGCAGATTGCCAGCGGATCATTCGCTCCGGGAGAGGCCTCGGGTGGCCACTCGACGAATTTAGCAAAGTTGTATAAGAAAGCCGCCTTGATCTCATATTCGGATGCCTCCCGGCTTTGCGCGCAAACACTTGCCACGCTGATTCCCGCGATCCATGCTGCAAGCGTAAGCGCAGCGACGAGAAGCTTACAAATCTGCAGTCGTGGATAGAGAATCTGCATGTCGTGCTTCACCGAGGTTGTTATGGCTCGCTTTTATTCCGCAAATCAGGCGGTCATAGGCCGCCGCAAAAAATGAAGCTCTCGCCCTAGGTTACAATCCTCATTTGAACCGCCATGTTATTTTCCCATACACGCTGCGCTTCACTTGAGAAGAGAGATAAAGTTGATCGGCGGCGTCGATAAATTCAAAATGGCGCTCGTCGAGCAGGTTTTGGCCCACCACACTCAGTTCAATGGACTCGGTCGGGTGCCAGGCCAGTCGCGCGTCAACCCGTGTGTAGGCAGGAGTGTTGAGGGCAGGAAGACGGTCCACGTAATAAAGCGAGCTGTCAAAGTCAAACCTGCGAGGCAACGTGAGATACGACCGGACCTGGAACTGGTGCCGGGGGCTCTGGCCGGCTGCCGCCGTGGCACTAGAGGTGTCGTGGCTCGAGGGATCAAGCTGCAGTCGCATATTCAGCCAGGAATAGCTGCCTGTCAGTTTCCAGCGATTCACCACGCTCCAGTCTGCGGAGGCCTCGGCGCCAAAGGTCTGACCATGCGCCCCGTTCCCGAACACTTCCGGAACAAGCAAATAAGGCGGCGGCGGTGTGGTTTCAATAGAGGGAGTCCCCGGCTCCAGGGTTCGCAGGTCATGGTAGATGTTGTAGAATGTCGCAAAATCGAGAGAAACGCGCCTGATCGGCTCCACCCGATAGCCCAGCTCGTAAGCGAGGAGAACCTCGGATTTGAAATTTGGGTTGCCAAAGATGCTGAGCAGGGTGTTTAACTCTCCCGGCCCCGGGTATGCAGCCTGGTTATCTCGGAGATCTTCATCGGCGGGCGCAGGCTGCCGGATCGCCCGTGAGACTGCGCCCCATAGGGTCTGACGGTCTACCGGAGACCAAGCAAAGCGTCCGCTGGGCTCCACCTCGAACCCTGTGTAGGAGTTATGTTCTGTTTTCGAACCGAGAGTCAGATTGAGGGAATCGGCAAGCTTGATCTCATCCTGAAAGAAGGCGCTGGAAAGGTTCTGCGAAAGACTGGGTGGGATGACCGAAATCGAGTAGCCCGGCAGGATGCTCTCGGAGATATGCCGGTACTCGAAGCCCCAAACCACATCCTGCCGGGACCCGAGCGCGAGATGATGCTGGAAGTCCAAGTCGAAGGTATTCGAGAGCTCCCTCACGCCATAGTCGGTCCGGTTGACCCCATCGTAATACACCTGTAGCGCCGTATCCGAACGGCCCGAGAAGGTGTGGGTCCAACGGCCCAGGATGTCGCCCGCACCAGGGCGGATGGGATCGTCGAAGGTAATTGTCACGAGGGGATAAAGGGAAATAAAGCTGGGAGTGACTTGACGTTCTCTGCCCGCGATGATGTCGCCTTCCACGGTTAATGCGTCGCGCGGCGTGAGGCCCCAATCCGACCGAAAACCGACGTGGGTGAGGTGCCAGGCATCCTCCGCGGGCTGGTCAGCCTCGTCGACGTGGTTGTTGTAGTTGTCATAGCTCCCAAAGATTCTGTAGGTTCCCGAGCGGCCTATTTTGCCGCCGTACTGGACCAGCTCATGCGCCTCGCTTGATCCCTCCCCGGCGGTCACTAGGCCGCCCTGCGTGGCTTGGGAACTTTTGGTAATAATGCTGATCACGCCGTTCACGGCATTGGCGCCCCACACCGTTGCACCAGGGCCGCGAATAACCTCGATCCGGTCGATGTCTTCCAGTGGAACATTTTGCTGGTCCCAATAGACGCCTGAGAACGTGGGATCGTAGACACTGCGGCCATCAATCAACACCAGCAGCTTGTCCGCGACTGGATCATTGAAGCCGCGCGAACTGATGGCCCAGGAGTTGGCATCAATCTGCGCCACATCCAAGCCCGGAACCATGCGCAATAGATCGGGAATGGTGGTGGCCCCGGACCGTTGGATGTCCTCCTGGGTGATGACGTAGATGGCGGCTGCGACCTTGGACATCTTTTGCTGCTTGCGCGAAACGGAGGTGACCTGAATGTTCATCAGGTCTTCCAAGCTAGCCTCCGCCAGGTCGGTGGAAGGGGGCTTCTGACTCTGGGCACTGGCAGTGATCGGGCCGAGCAATAAAGCCCAGAGCGCTGCCCCCACCCACCATGCCGAAGAGGCATTGATCGCGGCGGCTATCCATGATTCCCGCTGTTTGCGACAGCCGGCTGGCAAAAGCGTATGCGGGGGGCCCTCGCCAGCAAGCGGCATCATCATCATCGCGTTACTCTCCCGTCACAACTGCTAGGGAAAACTTGACGCTTTCGTTTTCTTCCTCTGGAGATTCGGAAAGCCGCCTCCGCGTCCCCCCAGTCATTTACGTGGCCCACTGTTTCCGACCGCCGTGCCGTTTCGCGCGCAGCTCGCGCGGCGATATTCGAATCCGCCCTTTTCAGCGTGTGGGCGGCGAGTTCCAGAACCTAGCTCGCATTTCTCACCACAAGGCTGGAAGGCCCTACGGCTCCTCAGAATGACAGTGCCGACGAGTTTTTCCGCAGCCTGTTTAGCCCCGCCATTACAAGGCGGTCTCGAATGTTCCCGAATCCTGTGCCCCCGTAGCTCGCCTACGCAAGCTGAAGGGGCGCGGGACGATTATAGGGCGGGAGGCGCGATTCAGGCGGGGCTGAAGCCCTTCCCTTCCGGCAACCACCCAAAGCATCCCAGCGTGGTGGGAAACCCGGATGGGAGCTTGCTCTGGACATCTGCCTCGCGGAATTCCTGCAGATCCTTCGGGCAATCTCGTGGGAACAGGCTCGTCGCCTTGCCCTCGGGGGCTTCGTCGCGATGACTGGCAAGGATCACTCCCTGGTCCCACGTGGGCAGGAATCTCCGGACGACTTATCGAGGGGCCGAATCAACTTCAACTCTGGAATTCTCACCCTGCACATCGCTTCTCGGACCTGTCGGGCCGGAGATGAGATGGGGATTTGCTTCTCCGGCGATGGTCTAAGAATCCGCCGCCCACACAGTCCCCTTATAACTTATAGCTTTAGAGCGAATCGAATGTCCGTACAGAATAGCTCACCGGAATGGTCACAATTGCTCATCCACAAGCTGGGTTGACTCGATGCGGGGTTCAACGCCTGGAAGGACCGCGGCGGAGTAAGCCGTTGGGCATAAACAGGCTGCGGAAAAACTCGAAAGCGCTGTCATTCTGAGGAGCAGCGGCGACGAAGAATCTCGCCTTGCCTTGAAAATGCTCAGAGCGAGACCCTTCGCTGTGCTCAGGATGACAGCATTGTACGGTTTTTCCGCAACCTAATAAGCGCGAACTTAAGGAAATCAGCTCTCTCCCTTGGGAGGAGGGTTGTGATCTCTTGTACGCATGAGACAGCAGAGAAGACTAAGACTCTGAAGTTAGCGCTTATGGCCCCTTGGGGGGAACGTAAGCACCGCTTCATCACCGCGGAATCCGGTGCTCTCAGGAATGGCTCGACTGGCGCCAAGGTGCACGAATCCAGCCAATGGTTGGCTGAGATCGGCCACAATCCGATCCTACTCACAGGCAGCCAAGGTGCACCAGCGCCAACCCACACAAAGAACACGTGATAGATATCTGCCTCGGAGCGCTGATTGGCCATACGCGTGCAACCTATCAGGTTGAGATTTTTGATAGTGCCCGAAGCGCGAACCTGTCCCATGAAAAGACATTAACGTATGAGAGCCATTCCTCATTGCCGGTCGGCCGTTGTTTTCGCTGGGTTCTTGTGGGCTGCAACCCTAGCCTGCGCAGCCCAGACTCAATCATCCACCAAACCGGACGCTGCCACGCCCCCGCAGACGGAAGCTCGCGCAGCGCAAAACCTGCCGAAGAATAAGCCAGCAAAACTGGGTGTGTGGCATCACTTCGGCGAAGGCGTTAACCCCCCTGGCGTGGGACCAAGTCAACCGGGCGTGGGGCACGCCTTCAGTTCGACCCACGGCACTCCGAGGGTTGCTCCCGATGAGATGGCTCCCCGGGAAGACTTCGGCGCGGACCGCAGAGCCGATGGCGAAAGGCAGATGTGGGCGCTCGTCAACCACGACCGTGTGGACCCCCAGACCGCCGCCGAGACGGGTAGCCGAGCGCAACCCCTCAGTTGGAACGAGGGGCTGGCTGCGGTCGCACGAGCGCATTCTCGCGACATGCTTGAACAAGGATACTTTGACCATGTTGACCCGGCCGGCAGGAGCCCTTCGGCGCGAATCAACGAGGCCGGAATTGCTTGGCGGGCTTTTGGCGAGAATATTGCCATCTACCCAAGCGTTCGGGGCGCGGAAGCCGCCTTTATGAATGAGCCCCGTTTCCAACACAATCATCGGTCCAACATTTTAAACGCGAATTTCACTGACGTGGGGATCGGGATCGTGCAAGGGGCGAATGGTAGCCTCTACATCACGCAAGATTTCGCCGCCATTCCGGCGAGCGGCGGTGGCGCAGTCAGCGCTCCGCGACCCACTTACAAGCCTGCGCCAGGTTATACTCCGGCAGCCAGAAAGGCCAGGATCGAGGGGGAAGTTGCACTCGCGATTCTCGTCGATGCGCGAGGAAACGTCATTGAAGTCAAGCAAACTTCGCATCCGCTTGGCGAGGGTCTGGACGAAAGCGCGGCCGCGGCCGTCCGCACCTGGAAATTTGCGCCTGCTCGTCGTAACGGCGTCCCAGTGGCCGTGAAAACGGCGGTCAAGGTCACCTTCAAGCTCCTCGGGTGATCACTCGCGGTATTCGGTATGGGTGCGTTGCTGCCGTGCTCGGCGCATTGGTGCCGGTCAACGCGAAGAATATCGCGGGCCAGTCGCAGGTAATGACATGCTTGGAAATCAGCCTTAATCGAAAAGGGAGCTTTGAAAATGGCAGGGGGAAAAACCGCAGTGGTCGGGATCTATGCTACACATTCCAGTCTTGAAATTGGAGTTCAGGCGCTGAAAGACGCTGGATTCCGCCCTACCGATGTTTCGGTTCTCTATCCGGAGGACCTGGGCATTAATGACTCTGCCCATAAGAAAACAACAAAGGCCCCGGAAGGCGCTGCCACCGGGGCCAGCGCAGGTGCACTGATGGGCGGGGCTTGGGGGTGGTTGGCCGGCGCCGGCTCCCTAACCATTCCCGGTATGGGGCTTTTTCTCGCCGCCGGCCCGATCATGGCAGCTCTCGTGGGCGCGGGCGCCGGTGGCGTCGTGGGCGGACTAGCGGGCGGCCTGGCCGGTCTGGGGGTGGCCGAAGACAGAGCCCATCTTTTGCAGGACCGGATCAAAGGTGGCGGGACACTTCTCTCTATCCATTCAGACAATTCGCACTGGTGGAAGCGTGCTGAGGAAATCCTGGAAGTTACGGGAGCTCAGGACATCTCGTCTACCGGAGAGACGGACGCCGAATTTCCCCACAGTGAGCGCTGTCTTACGCGTTCGGCGTGAGCTTGGGCAGCTTCGGATACTGTGATCTGGAATAGGTGGTGCCAGCGGCCGGTACAGCCGCGGCGGCACTTAATCTTAGCGCCTTACAGTCGCTGGCTGCGGCCGATGCTGCCTCCCAAGATGAAACGATGCACAGCAGGCTTTTGAACTTGGGCGTCAATCCTTCGTCCTCCGCGCGCGCGAGTCCCGGCGGGTAGATCTGCAAGGCGCTACCTTCTGCGCCGATGATACTCGCCGCCACCCAGACCACCCAGATCGATCACAACAGCGACAACCAGAATCAGCAGATTAATCCCCTCAAGACGCTGTCCGGTATTCATCATCCAAGCGTAGGCCAAGGTTGTCAGGGGCACGAAGATAAAACCGAGGATGGGCAGAATCAGCCCGTGATAGGCGCGCTCCAAATAATTGGAGAAGAGGAACAAAAGCGCAATTGCGATCCGGGGAAAGGCCAAAAGAAGGATCATCAATAGGCAAGGCATAGGGCTGAGTCGGGTGCCTCCGTCACCATTAATTGGCCAAAGCAGTATAACACTCCACATGGGAATGCATTAGGGAAGAATTTGCTTGGCCTTCTCTGAAGGCGGAGTGATTTCCGCCGTTCCTGCGCTCGGGCTGCCGCCTTGAGCGGGATGAACAGTCTTGACCTGACGTGTGTTTGGTATCAAACTGACGCACGCACCACCCCAGAGTATAAAAGGTGGGCCTCTAGCTACCAGTCAGGCTCTCGAAGGGGAGCGCATGACTTTCTCCCGGCTTCGGCTGCAAATAGGAGCCAGCCCCCCTGCAGATGAGGGGGCTCATAATTTGAGCGCACAAGGCAGTCCGAAGAAAGCCGGAAACGCTTCGGGCAATCAAATTCAGCACCGCAAAGGACTTCTGTGGCCAAAAAAGACTTTCAAACAGCGAAGGCAGGAGAACGAACAAATCCTACCGGACGACCGGTAAGCAACAGGATCCTGCTATCGGTTTCCGACAAAGAATACCGCGCCCTCCGTCCCCACCTGGAATTCCTCCCCATGCCTCGCCAACTTAGCCTCTACAAACCAAACGATCCATTAAAGTTTGTCTATTTTCCGAATGCAGGTATGGTGTCGCTGGTCATTGAGACGGAAGACGGAAGGACTGTGGAAGTAGGAGAAGTGGGGAAGGAAGGGTTTGCAGGGATACCGGCGGCGGTGGGTATGAGGAAAAGCCAAGTGCGTGAGATCGTACAAATCACCGGAGATGGGTTCAAAGTGAGAGTCGACGCATTGCAAAATGCCTTGCGGTCGAGTCCACAACTTCAACAGATGCTGACTCGGTATGCAGTAAGTCAGGGAATGCAAATTGCACAGACCGCCGCGTGCAACCGACTTCATAACATCGAACAGCGCTTCGCACGCTGGCTCCTCATCACTCAGGACAGGGTGGATTCCCCGACGTTCGCCATTACCCAGGATTTCCTTGCCACGATGCTAGGGACGGACCGGCCCACGGTAAGCTTGGCAGCAGGAATGTTGCAGAAGAAAGGTGTGATCGAGTGGACCCGTGGTGAAGTGCAGATTCTGAACCGGGCGAAGCTGGAAAAGTGCGCTTGCGAGTGTTACGGCGCTATGCAGGAGGACAGGTACGGCGATGGACCTTTGCGTCAAGGAAACACCTTCAAGCCGCGAGCTAGCGCGGATGCGTGAGTGCCGCCGGAAAAACTAACATCGATAATATCCTGGTAATATTCCCAGCCAGTGTTGGGCAGCCTACAGACAGAGCCTTCTCCGCAGGGATAGCATCTCAGCCATGGATAACTAGATCGAAAATCCGAGTGGGTATGTTTGCGTGCAGTCTCCATGATAAATATCCACAGGCTCGCCTTCAGCAAGGAGAAAAGAGAGGTGGTTATGGCGGCGCCGCCACAGAAGAGTCAGCCTAAAATAGTCACTACCAACGGCAAAGGCAAGCCTACACGTGCTACTGCCAACGTGAAGACTCAGCACGTCGATTGGCCGGCATTCCTCGCAGGAATATCGCGCGGGGGAACCGCTCTACAATACGGCGCGAACCGCACGATCTTTATGCAAGGAGACCCGGCGGATTCCGTATTCTACCTCCATCGAGGTAAAGTGAAACTTGCGGTGACATCCCAACAAGGCAAGGAAGCGATCGTCACTATTCTGGACGGCGACGAGTTTTTCGGTGAGGGATGCCTTGCCTGCCAGTCGGTGCGCATCTCGACCGCAGTCGCGGTGACGGATTGCGCGCTTTACAGGCTCGAAAAATCGCTGATGGTGCGTTTGCTCCACGAGGAGCACGAAATCTCGGAATTCTTCGTCACGCACCTGCTCACCCGCAACATTCGATTTGAAGAAGATCTCGTCGACCAACTCTTCAACTCCAGCGAGAAGCGCCTGGCCCGGATTCTCTTATTGCTGGCACATTTTGGCAAGGAAAGCAGGGCTGAAACCATCCTTCCCACCATCAATCAGGAAAACCTGGCCCAGATGGTGGGCACCACCCGGTCGCGGGTCAGTCACTTCATGAATAAGTTCAGGAAGCTGGGCTTTGTTGAATACACTGGTAGTGGCGCGTTGACGGTCAACAGTGGGCTCTTGGGCATCGTCCTGCACGAATAACCCGGATTTCCCACCATGCAGGGACAGCAGCCTCAATGCGTGGGGAGCTGCCCGTAGTCACTTGGAATCTATTGCGCCGAGGCGGCGACCGCATTCGACACGAGCCGCAGGAACCGTCCGTCATCCAGGGAATAGGGCCGGTTGGTCAGAATTACACACACAACTTGTGTACCGGGATCGGCCCAGGCCATGGTGCCGGTGGCGCCGGCGTGCCCGAACGCCGCGCCTGAGACCAGATCCCCAAAGGCATTCCATGAGTGCGAGCGGCCCAGCGCCCAACCGAGTCCCCAGGGAGCCTTAAGCTCTACGTTCTGGTCGGTGGTCATCGCTTTCACCGTAGCGGGGCTGAATACCTGCCTGCCCGCGTACACGCCGCCATCCAGAAACGTTTGCAGGAGGATGGCGAGATCCGTTGTGGTGCTGTGCATCCCGCCCCATGGGTGCCCCATATCGCGCCAATAGAGGCTGTTGGGGCCGAAGCGCTCGTCGTCGGCTGGGTTGGTTCCCGGCTCCGGGGCGCAAATCACCAAATCGCTGAGGCGCCTTCCGCCCAAACCGAGCGAGCTGTCCTTCATACCCAGCGGGTCAAAAATTTCTTTCGTTTCGAAATCACGTAAGCGGGCTCCGGTAAGCCTCTCCACAATCTCCCCGGCAAGCAGAATCCCCATGCTCTGATAGCGGACCTGGCTGCCCGGAGGAAACAAGAGTGGCGTGGTGATGGTGCGCCGCACAAATTCGCTCAGGGGCGCATGGGCGCGGCGCAGGTCGATATTCTCGGGGAGCATGTCCGGCAGTCCGGAGGCATGCCTCAGCAGGTCCCGCACCAGGATTTTATCGCGTTCGCCCACGGTGAATTCGGGTAAGTAGTGGCTGACAGGATCGCTCAGGGAAACCTGGCCACCCTCGACCAACAGCATCAAAGCGCAGGCGGTAATCGGTTTGGTAATCGAGGCCACCAGAAACACCGAATCCGGCCGCACGGCGGGCGCGTCCGCCGCCGGAGAGAGCCGGCCGAAGCCTCTGTGCAGCACCACACGCCCGTGCCGCGCCACCAGAAGGGCGGCTGCTCCCATTCGTCCGGATTCGACTTCCGCTTGGATCACGCCCGAGGCGCGCTCCAATTGCGCTTCCGACATGCCGGCGGCGGAAGGCGAGGCAGGTTCCATCTGGCCTCGCACAGAGCCGGCGAGTACAACGATGATGAGCATGCTAGTAAGTACGTGTACCATTCACTCTCGTTTCAATCTTGTAAATGGATGTCTGCGCCGTCACGTAGAGGTTCCGGAAACCATCGCCCCAGGCGCAGTTGCTGGGATCTTCCGGCAGGGGAATTTCGCCCCGTCGCCGTCCATCGGCACCGTAGACGGCGATGGTATGGTCTTCGGCGGCCCAGACATTTCCCCCTTCGTCCGTCTTCAGGCCGCGTGCGGGCGCCAGTGCAAACTGCCGTCCACCCCGCAGCGCGCCGTCGCCCGCGATGTCGTAAACCCAAATCTTGCCGCCCGCCGTATCGGCAGCATAAAGCTTCTGCTGATTCGGCGCCAGCGCCACACCACTGGGCAGGCCGCCATCACTCGATACGGCTCGTACCTCTCTTTGGCGCGTGATCTGGTAGATCGCGGAAACTCCGGGCGCCGGCGCTGCATCCGAGAAATAGATGCTCCCGTCGATGGCGTAAACCAGATCGTGGGGCGCGTGGAGTTGGTCCGCCAGCACCGTAATTTTGCCATTCTTCTCGGTGCGCGTCACTCGTTCCCGTTCGCAAGCCAGCAGCCGGCCTTGATGATCGAAAGTCAGGCCGGTGGTGGGGCTGTTTTCCCGGAAAACACTAGCCTTTCCGTCCTCCCATTTCATGATCCGGCTCGCCGCCGTGTCACTGAACAACAGGTAACCGAGGCGGCTGAATACCGGACCCTCGACAGAACCGAACCCACCCGCCAGCTTTTCCGGAGCTGCCTTCGGACCGATCAAATCCTCGAGATCGCCGGGCATTACGATCCCCTTCCGTGCGCGTAAAACGATTGCGCCGGCGCCTTGTACGTCACGCGCAGGTCCGGCGTCTCGAGCCGTACATGACCGAGGTAGGCCGACTCCATCAGAAACGACAGCGCGCCGGTGGTCAGCAGCGTTCGCTCGACGGGGTAGGGAGACCGGCCCGTTGTGAACATCTCGGTGATTCCCTGTACCAGCATGCTGAAGTTGTTCGAGTTTTCCAGAGGGTCGTAGCACAACGTGCTGTCGATGCTCGGCCGGCCCTTGACACGAAAGGCCACCAGGTATTCGTTCACCAGACCGCCCAAAGCCACCACCGCCGCCCGGAACCCGTCGTTGTATTCCAGCAAACAGGCCACCGGTTGCTTCACGTCCTCGGGGCGGCCGGGACCGAGTTTCTCGGCCCGCGACAGGGCGGCGTGCAGAAGTTCTCGCGACCACCTTCCTTGCTCGGCAGCGCGCCAGACCTGGTCGCCCTCGAGATGCTGCACCGCGCGGATGCCGGTCTCTCCGCCTTTCCGGCGTTCCACGAAGCACTGCAAGGTCTCAAGATCATGGAACAACCCGCCGTCGGTTATCCAGCCGTTTCCGACCATCAGGGCGTCCTGGAATTCAACCCCCAGCGGGTAGTCCAGTTCCGGGCGGCGGAAGGTAACGGAAACCGAGGAGCCCGCGAGCATCGGGAATCGCATGTCCCGCGACCAGCCATACATCTGCTTTGCCTCAGCCCAGCTCCAGGAAAAATGCTTATCCGAGTACACCGGAACGGTCCGGCCCGAGTTCCGGAAAGTGTCGACGACTTGCTGGAAGAACCGGAATCGAGGATAAAGCTGCTGCTGACGATCGTTGAACGGGTAGTTGCCGTGCTCCGCCACAAGCAAGACGCCATCGACGGCGAGCTTCCCCGTCCCCAATGTCAGCGCCTCGGTGATGGACCCGACGACGGGGAAATTGTACGCTGCCGCCAGCCGGTAGCCAATGTCCGCCGGATGAACCTGGTCCATGTAGAGCGACGCCACCTCAAAGGGTGGGGCGTAGTATTGCTCATTGATCCAGCAGCCTTCCAGGAAGCGGGTAATGATGTCGTCAGCGTGCGAACGCATAAAGTACGTGGTCGTGAGGGCGGCGATTCTCTTCCCCCTCCCCGATCCGAGGAGGGCAGCCACCACCGGCAGTTGCAGAAACTCGCGACGCCTCATTTTCCCGCCATCTTTCTCGATACCGCTTCGTTCGCCCGCATGACCCGCAGCAGGTTTTCGCCCATAATCTTCCGGATGTCCGCATCGGAGTAGCCCTTGTCGATAAGCCCTTGCACCAGTGCCGGGTACTTGGAGACATCCTCCATGCCCTCCGGCACCATGCCGGAGACGCCATCGAAGTCTGAGCCCACGCCAACGTGATCTGCGCCAATCGTCTGCACAGCGTGATCGATGTGCCGCAGCACAGCGCTGATATCCACCAGGGGCAGTTGCGCCTTGTATCGCTGTTGGATGGCGCGCTCCATCTCCCAGCGGCGCGGATTGCCGCGGTTGAGCGCAAGCATGTCCGCGATCTCGCGATCGCGCGCGTCGTGTATCCGGACGAAGACCGCGGCGGCTTTCTCATCGAGGTAGGCCGTGTTGAAATTGATGAATACCACGCCGCCGTTCCGCGCCAGGGCGCGGAGCATGTCATCGCTCATATTGCGGGGAATATTGCACAAGGCCCGCATCGAGGAGTGCGAGGCGATCACCGGCGCTTGCGACGTCTCGAGGGCATCATAGAAGGTTTTATCGGACACGTGCGAGATGTCCACCATCATGCCCAGCCGGTTCATTTCCCGTACAATGTCGCGCCCCATGGGCGAAAGGCCGTTGTGCACCGCCTGATCGGTGCTGGAGTCAGCCCAGTCATTGGTCTTGAAATGGGTAAGGGTCATGTAGCGGACGCCCAGCCGGTAATAATCACGGAGCACCGGCAGGCTGTCGGAGATAAGCTGCCCACCTTCCAGGCCCAGCAGCGCTGCGACCTTTCCCGTGCGGTGGAGGCGGACAATGTCGTCCGCCGTGGATGCCATTTCCAGGTCTTGGGAGTTGCGGCGCACCTGCTCTTGCAAACCGTCGATGCACTCGAGAGTTCGCGTCACCCACAACTGCGGCGGGAAATCCTGCGGCGCCACATAGATGCCGAAGAACACTGCTCCCACCCGTCCCCGCCGCAGCCGCGGAATATCCAATTGGTAGTACGGGTGCTCTACGGCAAGCTGGTAACCCTCGTCAACAATATACCCAGGAGTATCAATATGGGTGTCGATAATAAGCAGGTCGCTCAGCAGGTTTTGCAGTCGCTGTGCAGGAGGGGACGGCGCCAGCAGAGCGGCCCCGAGGAGGAGACGTAACAGAACCGGCGAGAGCACCATGGGCGTAATCTTATTTCAGGGATAGGGGTGTTTGCAAGCAGGGCGGCGGGGCGGGCAGGGCACCGTCAAAGTCTAATGGGGTTGAAAGGGACCCCTCACCTGCCCTCCTCCGTCGGGCACCCTCTCCCCTGGGAGAGGGCTGTGATTTTGATTTCTCTCCCTCTACCTTGGGGAGAGGGGGGACCGCAAGGCGGGGGGTGAGGGGTTGCTTCGCGGGTGATGCATTCATGGCCATAGAGGTATCTGACGCCCGCGACTTTGACGGAACCCTGGCGGGGCAGGGCGCGCGCTTCCAACTACCAAACCGCCACCCAACTCGTGTATGATTCCTGCGGGTTTCCCCCTTACATTGAATTGCCAGTGAAGACCGAATGGCGGCACTCAGTATTTAGCTCGCTCCGAGGAGGATCAATGGGTCTTGGTGGAAGACGGTTCAAAAAAATCACGCTGCTCACGGTGGCCGCCAGTCTGGCAATACTCGCCGCAGTCACCAGCCGCGTGGGACCGCATCGATTGCTGGCGGCCCCGCGGGAATCGGCGAATATTGGGCCGCGCAGCGACTATGCCGGAGTGGTTCACGCTCTCGCGCCGCTCATCCAGCACGAGCTCAAAGAGAAAGGAATACCCTCAATTGCTGTCGCCCTCGTCGATGACCAGCAAATTGTGTGGGCTCAGGGTTTCGGTTATGCCGACCCCGATCACAAAGTGGAAGCAACCGCCGGTACGGTGTATCGGGTGGGCTCCGTCTCCAAGCTTTTCACTGACATCGGCATTATGCAGCTTGTTGACCAGGGTAAGCTGAGTCTCGACGCTCCCGTCTCAGATTACATCCCCGACTTCCACCCGCACAATCCTTTCGGCAAACCCATCACTCTGCGCGAGCTGATGTCGCACCGCTCCGGCCTGGTGCGGGAGCCTCCTGTCGGCCACTACTTCGACTCACATCCCCCCGGCCTCGCGGAGGTCGTCCACTCATTGAACGAGACTTCGCTGGTCTACCCGCCGGGAGATCACACCAAGTATTCGAATGCCGGTATTACCGTGGTGGGTTACGTCCTGCAACAGCGAGCGGGCCAAGCGTTTGCCCCGTACCTCCAAAGCGCCGTACTGGAACCGATGGGGCTGCAAACGAGCGGATTCGAGCCCACGCCCGTTCTCACCAGTAGTCTTGCCAAGGCGGACATCTGGACTTACGACGGGCGCCTCTTCCCCGCTCCCACTTTCGAGATCGGCATCTTTCCTGCCGGCAGCCTCTACACCACGGTCACGGACCTGGCCCGGTTCGAAAGCGTCCTCTTCGCGGGCGGCCGGGGCCTCGGCGGCCCGGTGGTGAGTGAGGCGGCGCTGCATGAAATGTGGACTCCCCAGTTCTCTACCGCCGCCAAACCGGGACGTTTCGGTATCGGATTCGTGCTGAGCACACTCGACGGCCATCGTTTGGTAGGGCACGACGGCGCCATCTACGGCTTCGCGACCTCACTTGACGCCCTCCCGGACGACAAGCTCGGCGCGGTGGCGGTGGCAACGCTCGACAGCAGCAACGCCGTAACAGACCACATCGCGAGCGAGGCGCTCAAGCTGATGCTGGCGGCGCGCGCACACCAGACGCTCCCGGCCCTCGACCTTACCACGCCTGTGGACCCGAGCTTGGCGCACCGCCTCGCGGGCCGCTACGGAAGCGGTCCTGACGCCGTCGATCTCGATGAGCAGGAGGGTCGGATCCTCATGCAGCGGCCGCGCGGCGGTTTCCAGGTGGAGCTTCGTGGTTTCGCCAGCCACCTCATGGTGGACGACCGGCTGGCGTATGGAACCCCCCTAACCATCCTCGATCACGCCCTCCAGCTCGGCTCGACGAAGCTGGACGCGGTGGAAACGCCCTGGCCGGCGCCACCGCCGCCAGTGTGGCAGGATCTCATTGGAGAATACGGCTGGGATTACGACACGCTTTACATCCTGGAAAAAGACGGCCACCTTACGGCCCTCATCGAGTGGTATGAGTTCGCCCCGCTTAACCAGGTGTCGAGAGACGTGTTCCAGTTTCCTGATTACGGCCTCTATGACCGCGAGGAAGCCACCTTTGAGCGCGACGCGCACGGTGCGGTTACGGGCGTGAAAATCGGTTGGGTGGAATTCAAGCGGCGGCCGGGCGGCAACATTTCCGGAGGAGTGTTTCATGTTCAACCTCTGAAGCCCGTCAATGAACTGAGACGTGATGCATTAGCCGCCCAGCCCCCGAAGGAAAGCGGCGACTTTCTGAAGCCCGACCTGGTTGAGTTGGTGAAGCTCGACCCCACGATCAAACTCGATATTCGCTACGCCAGCACGCGCAATTTTCTGAGCAGTCCCATGTACCGGCAAGCTCGCGCCTTCATGCAGCGGCCCGCCGCCGAAGCCGTGGTGCGGGCCAGCAGGAAGTTGCACGTGCTCGGCTACGGACTCCTCATCCATGATGCCTACCGGCCCTGGTACGTCACCAAGATGTTCTGGGATGCCGTATCGGACGCGAATCACATCTTTGTGGCCGATCCCTCACAAGGTTCCCGCCACAATCGCGGCTGCGCGGTGGACCTTAGCATGTATGACCTGAAGACCGGCCGCGCCGTGCCCATGGTAAGCGGCTATGATGAAATGACGGAGCGCGCCTATCCCTTTTATCCCGGCGGAACCGCGCTGGAGCGTTGGGACCGGGCTTTGCTGCGGCACGTGATGGAAGACGAGGGCTTCACGGTTTACGAAACCGAGTGGTGGCACTTCGACTATAAGGACTGGAGAAAGTATCCCATTCTGAACGTCGCCTATGAGGAGATTCACTAGCATAATAACGAATGCCATAAGCTATCGTGAAAATCCTTCCCCCTCAGTTGAGGGAGAGCGTAGGGGGTGGTGCTTGATTGCGACTTTATGGTTTTGCCTTCGGGAGATAACCACCCCGGCGCAATGCGCGCCCCCCCTCCTGAATCAGGAGGGGAATCACCCGGTGCATTTCCATCCTTCGTGGTGAAGCGAGGGCTCATGGGCGTCTGTGCGGTCGGACAGGTGGATAAATGAGGTAAGTCGTTCCTCTAAAGCGGCTGGACTCGACGACCCCGCGTTTCCATGTCCTTTGACATAGGACAGAGAAAAAATCCGCGCCTATCATGCGTCGAATTTCGCATCGAACCAATCGGAATATTGCCCCAGGCCCTCACGATATCATCAATGACTCCTGAAAATTGACAAACATCACAAAACAACGGATCAGACGGCTCCCTCATTCCCTGACAGAGCCTTCTGGCGTGCTGCGAAAAGACCCGATTCTGGCAGGGCGATTGCCTCGCTCCCCACTGAGGGAAGAGTCGTAATTCGTTTTATAGGAGGGGAAAATGGCCATACCCCAACGGATCCGCGACTATTTGGACTCCCAGAATGTCCCTTACGAGACGCTTCACCACTCTCAAGCCTTTACTGCACAGGAGGTCGCACATTCCCTCCATGTTTCGGGAAAGAAGTGCGTGAAGGCAGTCGTGGCAAGTGGGGACAATAACCTGGTTATTGTGGTCATGCCGGCTTCGCATCGGTTGAACTTCCAGGAGCTCAGATCAGCCCTGAAAGCGAACCAACTCGAGATGCTCGTAGAAAGTGAACTGGTAGAACTCTTTCCAGACTGCGACCTTGGCGCGGTACCGCCTCTCGGCAATCTGTACGGGATTGAAGTATGGGTAGACCGAGCGGTGGCAAGTGCGGAGAAGGTTTTGTTCTGCGCAGGAACCCACGAAGATTGTATCCGCATGCGCTACTCAGACTTCGCGAAGGTGACCCGGCCATATCTCGGTCATTTCTCCGAACTGGGAAGGGCCCAGGCAGCCTGATTTGCTCGGATGCGGATATTACCGCGCATTGGGTCTCGCCGCGTGCTAGAGGCTGGCGTGAGAAAAACGAGTGTGCGCGTTTTCAGGTGCTAATTGAGCACACGCTCAATCCGGATTTCTCACCTGGGTGGGACGCCCTTGGGTGGGCTGCTGATTGAGCGGGTTCTTAGCCCCGCCGATATCGCGACTCTCGCACGGTGGGGGTTGCGCGCGCAGTTGATTCTGAACTGGGGGCTGGGTGCATCCGCCACGCGGCCTAAATGGGCAAATACGGAACGAATCAAAGTGAATACGCAAGAGGCCCCAGCGGCCGCATGAAGCTGGCCAGCAGGCGGGGAGGGCAACCGGCATCCCATTGTGAGGAAAGGCCGAAACCCCAAGAGGAGAGTGTCATGGGACCTGGATGCTCCAATTGTCCCGTTTTGAAAACTTCGTTGTTTCGCAATCTCTCGACCGACCAGATTCAAGCGCTGGGTTGCGTGTTTCGCCCCGCCCACTATCGCCGGAACCAAATCCTATTCTTCGAAGGGGGCATCGCGCAACATCTCTTCGCCCTGCACTCCGGCCTGGTAAAGATGGTGAAAACCCTGGACAATGGGAAGGATCTTATTACCGGGGTACTCTTTCCCGGTGAGTTGTTCGGTCTGGAAGCCCTCACGGATGTCTCCTACCCCCTAACCGCTGTGGCCCTGCGGGACTGCGAGATTTGCGCCGCGCCCCGCGAAGATTTCTCCACCTACCTGCGAACCAATCCGGAAATTGCCATCGGCATGGTGCGCTTTTTGGTGGGGGAACTGGACCGCGTCCGGACGCAGGTGACCGACATGAGCTTTAAGGACGCCCGCATGAAGGTGGCGACATTCCTGCTTTCGCTCGTCACCAGCGACACCCCTACCAGCAATGGGACAGTGAACTTGACGCTGCCGCTTTCCCGGCAGGAGATCAGCGAAGTCTTGGAACTCTCGCCGGAAACGATAAGCCGCACCCTCAGTTCTTTCCGGCGCGAGCAGTTGGTGATGGCACGGGGTCGGCACGTGGTGATTCAGAACCGTGCCGGGCTCGAGGGTGTAACGCACCGCAAAGCCGCCGGCTTGAATAGCCAGAACTAGCACGTTCCGCTTTGCTCGCTGCCGGCTCTCGAGGATCGGCGGGCGCCCCTTGCACGTCTGCGTTCGACAGCATGTTACCTGAGCGCATTGGCGCCCCCGACCGATTCTCCACCTTGATGAGCCCGCACACGGGCCGCCGCAAGACTCCAAATTATTTCCCTTAACCTGCAGGACCGGGCGGGTAGTGGTGTCATTTGCTGTGGCACGGATGTCCCGCCCGTGAACGGTCACGGCCAAGATGGCCGTGCCACAGCGAATTGCACCACTACCGCCGTGTGCGGCTGGTTGTCGTGCACGCAGAAAATCATAAATACATTCCCCAGAATTGGGAAAGACGACTCGGCGCAGGTGATTCCAGACGCGCTCCGGTGTATGATGCCCTTCCGCAGAGTTACCGGTACATTGCCGAACCTTGGCAAGCCTGGTTGCATAAATCTTATGTAGGGAGTGAATCGACAATTTGAATAACACGGTTGAAAGCCTGAATCCCAGCGTTTCTGCTGCCCACGCTCGCGTGGGTTTGTTTGATTTCGACGGCACCATCTCACTGATCCGCGCGGGGTGGGTGGACGTGATGGTGCCCATGCTGGTGCAAATTCTCCTGGAACTTCACACCGGCGAAAGCGAGGCCGCATTGCGCGCGCTGGTGGAAGATTTCGTGGCGCGCCTGACCGGCGAACAGACGATCTACCAGATGATGGAACTTGCCCGCCAGGTGGAGTTGCGGGGTGGCAAACCTCTTGAACCCCTTGCTTACAAGCGCATGTATCATGAAAGGCTGATGGCGAATATCGAATACCGCCGCCAGGACCTTCGCCGAGGCGCCGCTTCGCCGGAGAAATATCTGGTGCCCGGAGCGCGAGCCTTTCTGGAATCCCTGCGCGATCGCGGCCTGAAATTGTACTGCGCCAGCGGCACCGATGAGGTCTATACGCTGGAAGAAGCCGGGCTGCTCGAGGTCAGGCAATATTTCCAAGGCGGCATTTACGGCGCCCAGGACGACTACAAGAGTTTTTCCAAAGAGATCCTGATTCAGCGCATGATTTCCGGACTCGAATGCAAGGGGGACCAATTGCTCGGCTTCGGCGACGGGTACGTAGAGATCAAGAACGTGAAAGACGTGGGGGGAATTGCCGTGGGTCTCGCCACCGCGGAACCGGAGTGCCGGGTGGTGGATGAGTGGAAACGCCAACGGCTGGTGAGCGTCGGCGCGGACTTCATCATCCCCAATTTCCTCTGCCGTGACGAACTCTTGGGAAAGCTGTTTCCAAGTAGCTGACGGCTAACAGCCGACAGCTTACAGTGAAAAGCGGCCGAGCCTCTAATCCGGATTTCTCACCCGACTGAAACTCTTTTGGGGGCTGTCGGAAGGGCGGGGCTTCAGCCCCGCCGAAATCGCGGCTCCAACCCTTGTCCGTCCCGCGCCCCTCGGAGCTTGCAGCCGCAAGCTGCGAGGGGCGCGGGACACGGGAATAATCAGAAAGGCCCTCTAACGGCGGGGCTGAAGCCCCGCCCTTCCAAAATCGTGGTGAGAAACCCCGGCTAAGGGCTTGGACTATTGATTTTGCGCTTTCGACGAACTTTCCTAATCGGCTGCCAGCAGTTGGCTGTCGGCTGTCAGCTCTTCAAGGTGGCGTTATGAAATCGAAATATGAAACCTTCGACCGTTCGCAATTGCTGATTAAACCCTTGAGCGAGCGGAAGCACGACATGGGTCTCGATTACATCTTAAAGATCGAGGAGCCGGCGCCCGAATTCTCTCACCCGCAGTTGCAGGGAGTGGCGCAACGGCTGATCGCGGCCCGGAAAAGAGGCGCGGCCCGCATCCTGATGATGGGGGCTCACGTCATCAAGGCCGGAGCCAGCCGCCACGTGATCGACCTCATCGAGCGCGGCTATCTTACCCATGTCGCCCTGAACGGCGCGGGCTCGATTCACGATTACGAATTGGCGCGTATCGGGGCCACCACGGAAAGCGTGGCGCGCTACATTCGCAGCGGTGAATTCGGTCTTTGGCGCGAAACCGGTGAGTTGAATGACATTATTCGCGAAGCCGCGGAGCTATCGCTGGGACTGGGTGAAAATGTGGGACGGCGGATTGAGGAAAGCACTTTCCCCTACAAGGATCTCAGCATTTTCGCCGCGGCCTATCGCCATTCGGTGCCCGCCACCGTCCACGTGGGTATCGGCTACGACATCGTCCACGAGCACCTGAATTGCGACGGCCAGGCGCTGGGCGCCGCCAGCTACCGTGATTTCCTAATTTTCACCAAAACCATGGAAAAGCTGGAGGGCGGCATCATGCTAAATTTTGGCTCCGCCATCATGGGTCCGGAGGTTTATCTGAAAGCGCTATCCATGGTCCGCAACGTGGCGCACCAGCAGGGACGAGTGGTCAAGAATTTCACCACCGCCGTGTTCGACCTGGTGCCGATTCAAGGTGACATTCACCACGAATTGCCCAAGACCGATCCGGGATATTATTTCCGTCCCCACAAAACGATCCTGGTAAGGACCGTGGCCGATGGGGGAGAAAGTTTTTATCTTTGTGGAGATCATCGCGCGACCGTGGCAGCCTTGCGGCGCGCGCTCTTGGCCTCCGCGAGCAGCGGATGAACTCGGTGTTGGCTACTCGGCGCTTTTATCTGGTTAGTGGAAGGCGGGACAAAGTGAGGGTCATTCCGAAGTTAAGGGAAGGAGAGCGGGAAAATGGCAGACGTTCCTGATCAAAAAGCGTTCGTCAAATCTCTCCGCGATTTTGTGGAAAAGTCTATCGCGGATAAGCCCCCCATGGTGCGCATGCGCCGTTTGAACCAAGCCCTGGTGGCAGAAGTTCGCAGCCGTCTAAAGAAAGAAATGTTGGTCCATCCTCTCGCTGCGGTGGCCGATGAAAGCGGGAAAGTTAATCTTATTGAAACAGACCAGAACGATAGCCCGGAAGTGTTAACCCAAAAATTGCGTGACGCCGCCGGGGATAACCAAGTGTTTGCTGCATCGCTCTGTACTTTGGTGGAACGTACCTCTCCGAGGGGGGGAGACCCCATACCCTTTATTCAAATGCATACCGAAGACAGAAGCGGATTGGCAGTGGTGGCAGGTGTACCCGCCGATGAAAATGAGAATGCAGCAGGATTGGCGGGTGTTGCAGGACCATCGGTGGGCGGGTACATGAAAAAAGTCTCTCCGATAATCTTCGCGAAGCAATAAGCTCAGGGCGAGCTATATCCGCGGGCCCTAGCAAACGATATTTCGTAAGTTCTGTACTGAACCCTTTGGGAGCTGCAACCATGACCATTGCTGAAATCCTCGACGGCTTCAAAAAACTGCGGGCCTTGGTAGTGGGAGACATCTGCCTGGACCGCTGGTGCACTTACGATCCCTCTACCTCCGAGCCCTCGGCAGAAACCGGGATTCCTCGTCTGGGAATCGTAGCCTCGGAAGTTACTCCCGGCGGCGGCGGAACCGTGGCCAATAATCTCGCCGCATTGGGGCCGGCCAAGGTCGCCGTGCTGGGGGTGCGTGGTGACGATGGATTTGGCTTCGAGTTGGAGCGCTCTTTGACGGAGCGCGGCATCGACGCCAGCCTCATGGTGGGGGTCCGGGAATGGCAAACCTTCACCTACACAAAGCTTTTAAACAGTCAATCCGGCATCGAGGACCAGCCGCGAGCAGATTACATCAATACCCGGCCTCTCCCCTCGGAAGCGGAATTGAGAGTCCTGGCGAACCTTTCCACTGCCATTGATGAATTTGACGTCGTGTTGGTGGCCGACCAGGCGGAAACCTCGGCCGGCGGGGTCGTGACGCCGTCAGTGCGCGAGTCGCTTATCACGCTGGCCGCAAAGTATCCGGGAAAAATCTTTCTGGCGGATTCCCGCCGGCGCATACATCTGTTCCGTAACTTGATGGTAAAACCGAACTTGAGTGAGGCGGAGGCCGCTTGTAAGGAGCTTTTCGGAACGTTGGATTTTAAGCGGCTGCGCGAAAGGTTGAAAGCAAAAGCGCTCTTTCTAACCCATGGCCCCAAGGGCGCGCTGGTTTTTGAAGAAGGTAGAGAAACCTTGGCCAAGGCGCGGCCGGTGGAAAAACCCGTGGACATCTGCGGTGCCGGCGATAGCTTTGCCGCGGGAACAGCCCTTACCATGGCCGTCACGCATGACCCTGTGGAGGCTGCCAGCTTCGGCAATATCGTGGCCTCGATCACGGTCATGAAAAAAGGGACGGGCACAGCATCGCCCCAGGAAATCCTGGCGGCAGTGGCAAAGGATTAACCCGCATTTCCCACCATGCATCGACGCCCCGGCGATTACTTGGCGAAGAGTTCCATTTCCGTAATCTGCGAAACGATGTGGCCGATCAGGATGTGGGATTCCTGGATGCGTGGAGTCTCGACCGAGGGCACGCAAAGGCAGTAGCGCGAAACCTCCTGCAACTGGCTTCCGAATTTTCCTGTTAACGCCACAGTGACCAATCCCTTTGACTTTGCCACCGCCAGCGCCTTCAGAACGTTGGGTGACTTTCCGCTCGTGGAGAATCCCACGGCCACATCGCCGGTTGAGCCCAAAGCTTCAATCTGCCGGGAAAACACATTTTCGTAGGCATAATCATTGCCGATTCCCGTGAGTGCGGAGGTGTTCACGGTCAGGGCGAGCGCGGGCAGCGGGGTGCGCTCCATCTGAAACCTTCCCACGAACTCGGCGGCAATGTGTTGCGCGTCGGCAGCGCTGCCGCCATTGCCAAATAAAAGGATCTTGTGCCCATGGCTCAACGCCGAGACGAACTCCTTGACGACGTCAGCAATTTGGCCGCATAGATGTTTGTCGGCAAGCAGCGCCTGTTTGACGTTAATACTTTCTTGGATCGAGGCAGCGATTAAGGCGTCGAAATCGGGACTCATTTTAGAACCTCGCAGGAATGAAACCCGCAATCTTCAATCGGGGCAGGATGGGTTCGCACTCCACCAAGGCGGCGTTGAAAATTAATGGTAACACAGCGGCTGGGAGGGCCGCGACGTCACTCCGCCTTCACCACTTCCATTGGGGCGCGGTTCCTTGATTTCCCTGCCCCTGCGCACGTGGTGGTGATGCGCCGAACTTTGGTTCAATGTCTACCGACCTAGAGGCCGGCGCTTGCCACGATTGTAAGTCTTTCCCTTTCATCAACATATCGGCATATGCGGATATCATATGATACAAGTTATGTGTTTTCTATAAGTTATCGGCCAAGCGGGGATTTGAGCCCTTTTTCTTGCGTTTTGCGCCCGTTAATCTCGATATCTCTTTTAGTTTCACCAACTCATCGGCCTTATAGCTAAGTTATTTATTTTCAATGACTCATCGGCATCGGACATTATGTCACTTTAATCGCCCTTTGTTTTCAATAAGTAATCGGAATCGACCTTCATTTTGATACTTTCTTGTGTGCGGGGCTCCCATTCTGACTTTCATGGACAAATTGGCAATCCGCCGCACCCGTAATTAAGCCCTGTCGGGGCGTTCCTACGCAGCCCAGGCAATAGGCCGGGGGTTGCAGACCTACCCGTTTCCGCTTTGCCGTCCGGAAGGGGCGGCGATCCTCGTACCGATGGCAGCGCGATTTCACTTAGATATAGTCCTCCAACTATTAGGCTGGCAATTTGACGCCCACGGCCAGAAGTAACGGCGCAACGGCACTTTTCTTGAGAAAATGTGGCGTATGGCTCGCGCTTCAATCTTGCAGCTTTTCCACCGCGATGTGATTTGGGCGGCCCGACCACGATTTTTACACAACATCGTGTTTCGAGCGCGGGCAAATGAAATAGGGATTATCTCTTGGCGGCCGGTAATAAGCCCGCGCCATGGGTAAAATGTAGCGCAAGGCTCGTTTTCCAGCCTTGCGGCTTTTCCACGGCGCCGCTGGGAAAGCCGCAGCGCCGGAGAGCGGGCACTGCGCTACCCCTGGGGAATTCGCGTAACTTTGCCCACCTCGCGCATCGGCTGGAGCACGGCCTGGGGCCCCCTACGGATGCTGTTCAATATTGAACAGCCAGGCGGCCTTTGTCTGCTTAATGTGATCATGGCGGCGCTGAGGGAGAACCGATCCGTGGCGCCCGTGAGGGTGTCGCTCTTACCTCGGCAAATCGAGGAAAGGGGTTATCGCACCGTCGCCAAGGAGGGCAAAACAATGTTGAGAAATGTCACCCGTTTAAAGGGCTTTACGATCCGGGCCCGGGATGGGGATATGGGAATAGTGGATCAGTTCTATTTTGACGATCAGAGCTGGGCCATCCGCTACCTGGTGGTCAATGCCGGAGATTGGCTAGGGGGCCGGCTGGTGCTGGTCTCGCCCCTGGCCCTCCGCCAGACGGATTGGCAATCGAGGCTCCTCGATGTGGCGCTGACCAAAAAGCAGGTGGAGGACAGCCCCCCCATCGATACCCACAAACCCGTCTCGCGGCAGCACGAGGCCGCGTATCTGGGGTATTACGGTTACCCTACCTATTGGGCTGCGCCCGATTACCCGAATGCCATGGCGGTGCAAATGGAAGCGGTGGTGGAAGCGGAAGCCTTGCAAGCCCGGGCGGAACTCGAGCCGGTGGACTCACATCTGCGCAGCACCGCCGAGGTGACGGGTTATCACCTCGAGGCGGCCAATGGTGAGATTGGCCACGTGCGGGACTTCATTGTGGATGATGAATCCTGGGCCATTCGATACCTCCAGGTGGATACGCGGAACTGGTGGCCTGGAAAAAAGGTGCTGGTATCGCCTCAGTGGATCAACCGTGTGAGTTGGGCAACCTCCAAAGTCTACGTCGATCTTACCCGGGAAACCATTCAGAACGGCCCCGAGTGGGACGATTCTGTTCCCGTCACCCGTGAGTATGAGAACCGGCTTTACGATTATTACGCCCGCTCGCCTTATTGGGCGCCAGACACAAAGGAACTCCAAGGCCGCACGGCGAGCAAGGGGTGAGGGGAATGAGAACTGGCGCGCACTCCTCAACACGGGCTCAGCAGGGCGGGCTTCACAGGCTGCGGGAAAACGTCCCCCCACGGACAACCACCCCGGCGCTCAAGGCGCCACCCCTTCTGAATCAGGAGGGGAATTGTTGAAAACGCTCCCCTCCTCAGATGAGGAGGGGTGGCGCGCCGAGCGCCGGGGTGGTGCTGAACAGGAATTCACGGGTGGTGCCGGCAAGGCGATTAGGGGGCGGTGTTGATACTGACCCAGCCAACGAGCTTTTACGCAGCCTGTAAATCCACGCCCTTCCGGCGGCCACCCCACAGGCGTCCAGCGTGGTAAGGAATGCGGGTAGGGCATAGCATGGATCTGACGGATAACTTGTTCCCTCGGAGAGCATGAGGCGCTCACAACAGGTATTCTGAACCGTCACCGTTGCGACCAGGAAGTCTCATCGCGAAGGGGAGAAGAAGGCTGCCCTGGTCCGTGGACAAAATCTGGCCCTCAATGCCGGGCATCATATGGAGGTTTTCATGGCGAAACGTCGCTCGCAGGACAACGAAGCGCAACTCGATGAACTCGGAAGCGATCCGGGACAGGTGGGCCCGGACAGCGCCGGGCAATCAGGTGATACGCAAGGACTCTCACAGGAAGCGGACGCGGCTGAGGAGAGCGTGGAAGAACTCGCTGACACGGATCAGGCCTTCGAGGCCGGGATCGCGGAAGGTGTCGAGGAAGCCGAAGACCACCCCGGAAGGCCAGTACACACCCATGAGGATCAGGGCAAGACTGAGGACATCCCGCCCAAACCCGCTTAAGGCTGGCGAACCGGATGGGTAACTATTAAGATGCTTGTGGTGGCGGCCACTCTCAGGGCTTCGTGAGTATCTACAATCGAATCCAGCCGACGGGCTCCTCCGCCCGGCGAAAGGATTTACGACCTGGGTCGTGGATGAGGATGCGCTTGCCTACCGTGGGGGTGGTGCCACGCCTAGTCCGCATTTCTCACCACGGTTCTGGAAGGGCGGGGCTAAACAGGCTGCGGAAAAGCGCGTCACCGCGGACAACCACCCCGTCGCCAGGGGCGCCACCCCTCCTGAACCAGGAGGGGAGTTATGAAGGAACTTCCCTCCTCCGATGAGGAGGGGTGGCGCGCCGAGCGCCGGGGTGCTACTGACAAGAAGGGGTAGCGTGGACCTGCTTTTAGCCGGGACTTCTCACCAGGTTTGGACGATGCATGGAAGGGCGGGGCTTCAGCCCCGCCGAAATCGCGGCTCCCCCCCTCTATTCCTCCCGCACCCCGCGCAGCTTGCGGCTGCAAGCTGCGCGGGGTGCGGGACTTGGAAATAATCAGGACGGCCTTGCAACGGCGGGGCTAAAGCCCCGCCCTTCCA
>Ga0182030_10004362_pt1 | contig 30200 bp, 36 predicted proteins | sample 812S3MmetaG_FD_121299 | JGI IMG/M metagenome (GOLD analysis project Ga0182030, IMG submission 121299) | Permafrost microbial communities from Stordalen Mire, Sweden - 812S3M metaG (Illumina Assembly) | ecosystem: Environmental > Terrestrial > Soil > Wetlands > Permafrost | place: Sweden...
ACTGCGGCACGCGTCGAAAATGGCCCGAGCCGCGGTCAACAGCACCGTCAGATTCGCCGCGGGCAACAGCTGCGAGCGCACTAAAATGATGTTGCCGCGGGCAAAGGCGGCCGATTCGGCGGGACGCGCCTTGGCGGATGCGATCACTGCCTGCAGTGCATCGTGCAGTTGCACATCGCCGCCGTCGGGCTCATCGTTCAGAATCACTACATCGACCGTGAGTCCTTTGCAGCGCCAGTATTCTTGGGCGCGCAACAGCTGCTCGACCATTACGGTTTCCGCGTGCGCCGTTCGGACCAACAGAATCGGCAGATCACCCGAAATTCCCTGGCCCCATAAGCCTGGCGGACCCAATTGATTGGCGGCAAGCACATCCTGCGGCGCACGCAGCGATGGATCGGAATACAGCGCCCGACCGGCGATCTCTTGGAATGCCGCCGCGTCTTCTGCACGCAACTCGAGCCGCCGTAGTACATCGGCAGCGCGCGACTGCGCCGCTTTTCTGGCTCGATCGAACCCGTCGTCGTCGGTGAACCTACCGACCAATTGCAGAGCGTCCTTGCGACTGGCGGCAATCCCCAGCCAAAAAATGACGCAAACGGTTTGGCCGGGCTGGATGCGCACGCGCCGCCGCAGCGAGAGCACCGGATCCAATACCGTACCCACCGTGTTTGACAGCGGCCTGGCGTCCAGCACCGATACTGCATTGCGCAGATCGTGCCCGCGCCCGAGAAAGTGCGCCCGGTCGGTCTCGAACTGCACGCCGCCGATAGCGGATCCGTCGAGCGCGCTGAAATGCACCGCCCAGACAAGCGCCTCGCCGGGATCCCGCGGCCTGCGGGTCGCCAACAGTGCGCCCTGTTCGGCGACGAACTCGGTCTGAACGAACATCTTCGAGAACGCCGGGTGCGCCGCGTCCGCAGATGCGGGGGCCAGCACGATCTCAGCGTAGCTCGTGAGTTCGATTTCACGGGCGGTCCGTCCGTGATTGGTCAACGATACGCGGCGCACCTCGATGTCATCTTCGCCGCTGACGAGAATCTCGAGCGACGTGGATATCGCACCATCCCTGCGGCTGAATTCAGCCCGATCCTCGTAGAAATTCGCGCTGAAACTTTCAGGCTCAACGCCGGTCGGCTGATACCCCGCGGACCAGACATGGCCCTCGCGCACATCGCGCAGGAAGATGTAATAACCCCAGGGATCGCAGGTGGGATCTTCACGCCAACGGGTGACGGCGATGTTTCGCCACTGGCTGAAGCCCGATCCTGCGGCCGTCAACATCACGGAGTAATTGCCGTTGGACAATAACTGTGTCCGCGGCGAGGTGTGGTGGGGAGAATCGAATTGACGCGGCGTTTCCGTGCCCATGTGCTACTCCGCGGTCACTGCCACATTGACTTTCATGCTCAGGAAATCCGCCGGCGCACCAGTGAACGAACCGTAGAGAGGAGCGGCCTGCGCGGCATCGCGCGCCACCGCTACCCTGATCAGGTTGCGGCCGCCGATCAGTGCATTGGTGGGATCGAATTCCACCCACCCCACGCCCGGGAGGTAGACTTGAACCCAGGCATGCGTGGAGCCTCCGCCCACCAAACCGCCGCCGGCGTCTATCAATTCCTCGTCGTATAGATAACCGGAAACGAATTGCGCCGCGAAGCCCAATGCGCGCGCCGCATCCATCATGAAAACGGCGAAGTCGCGGCAGCTGCCGGTGCCGAGCTGCATGGTCTCGATCGGCGACTGCACGCCGACCTCCTCGCGTCTTTGATAGGTGAAGCTGGATTTGATCTCGGCCACCATGCCCATCAACACATCCATGGTGTTGAAGCCGGGTGTCTTCTGCAACAGCGCTTTCACCCAGCCGTCGAGCCGATGTTCGGGGTCGGGATAATGCCGTGCCATCGAAGCGGCGAGGTCGATGTCCTCGGATGCGCTGTAGCTGAAAGGCAGGGTGGCTGCATGTTCGTCTATGACGATGGTGCGTGCCGGCAGCGGAAAATGTTCGGCGCGAAAAGTCGACTCGAAGGCAAGATCCGTAGCCGCCTCGTCAAAGGTGGCAACGGCGATCGAATTGCCGAACACGTCGTGCATCCAGCGCAAATCAGCCGGCTGCGGCGAGATCGAGATGCCCGTATCGAGCAGCCTTAAATCGTGGCTGTCGCGCGGCCGGCACATCAGCCAATGCTGTCCGAGGACGACGGGCTTTTGATAGCTATATTCAGTGCGATGTGTGACGCAAAGTACAGTCACGGATTCAGTTTCCACAGGGAAAGATTCATCGCCGTTGCGATGCTCACCCAGACGAGATAAGGAAACATAATGATAGCGGCTAGCGGTCGTATGCGCGCGAATTCCCGCATGGTCCATGCAATGCTTATCCACAGGGCCACGCTCACGAACAAGCCTGTGCCGATGTCGTGCAGGCCGAAGAACAGCGGCGACCACAGCGCGTTCAAACACAGCTGCAGCGCGTAAGCGATGAGCGCCATGGTGCGCGTGCGGTGGTAGCGCTCGCGCCAGACCAACCACAGCGCCGCGCCCATCGACACGTACAACACCGTCCAGACTGACGCGAACCAACCCTGCGGCGGCAGCCAGTCAGGTTTCGCCAACGCAGCATACCAGTGCGCCGCGGCCGGCGAGACCGCAGGCGAGAAAACGTATGACAGAAGCTCGACGGCGAGAGCGATGGCCACCAGCAGGCCGAGCACCGGCAGATTCGGCCGTGAATTCCGGCCGCGGTAGGAGGTCGGGTTCTCGACCGGTATTCTCATTTGCCCGGCGCCACCATTCTCGACCAAACCAGCAACGCGACGGAGACTCCAATTTGCAGCCAACCGACCCATGGTTGGCGTGCGGCGAGCGCTAACCATAACATTCCTGACAACCATAGCACTGCGGCGGCCAGAAGCACCTCGCGGTGCCAAGCCATGCGACGCATCTCGCCGCGCAGCGCGTTCAAGCTCACTGCTTCGGCCGGTTGCCGGCCGGCATCGCGAACCGCGTCCTGCAGCAGCTGCGGAACCTGGCGCAGCGTCAGCAATGCGTCCGGCCAATGGCGGCGAATTTCCTTCATTATGGTGCGCGGGCTGGTGCGTTCGCGCATCCAATCGGCGAGAACCGGGCGTGCGGTCTTCCACAAATCGAGTTCCGGGTACAACTGCCGTCCCAACCCTTCGATGTTGAACAAGGTCTTCTGCAACAGGATCAATTGCGGCTGCACTTGCATGTCGAAGCGCCGCGCCGTCTCGAACAGCCGCAGCAGCACCTGCGCGAAGGAGATCTCCTTCAGGGGCTTGTTGAAGATGGGCTCGCACACGGTACGCACCGCAGACTCGAGCTCATCGACGCGCGTGCCGCGCGGAACCCACCCCGATTCGACATGCAACGCAGCGATTCGCGCATAGTCACGGTCAAAGAAAGCCAGGAAATTCTCCGCCAGGTAATGCTGGTCGCGCGGCTGCAGAGTGCCGACGATGCCGAAGTCCACCGCCGCGTAGCGCGGATTTTTCGGATCATCGACCTGTACGAAAATGTTGCCGGGATGCATGTCGGCATGAAAGAAATTGTGACGGAACACCTGGGTGAAGAATATCTCGACGCCATTCTCCGCGAGTTTCGCAATGTCGGCACCGTGCGCGCGCAGTTCATCGACGCGGCTGACGATGATGCCGTGGATGCGCTCCATCACCATGACGTTGACGCGGCAGTAGTCCCAATAAACGACCGGCACATAAAGCAGCGAGGATCCTGCAAAATTGCGCTTCAACTGCGCCGCGTTGCCAGCCTCGCGCATCAGATCCAGTTCGTCGAGAATGGTCTTGCGGTACTCCCGCACGACCTCGACTGGCCGCACTGGGCGCGCATCGATCCAAAAGCGATCCGCCAGTTCCGCCAACGCGGCCAGGACCTCGAGATCCAGATCGATGACCTCGCGCATCCCTGGGCGCAATACCTTGACGACCACGTCGCCGCCTTCATTGAGGGTGGCGCCGTGCACCTGCGCGATGGAAGCCGCCGCCAACGGTGTTGTCTCGAAACGAGAGAACACCTCGGTCAGCCGTTTGCCGTAGGTCTTCTCGAGCATTGCGATGGCGATCTCGCCGGCGAACGGCGGGACACGATCTTGAAGTTTCGCCAGTTCATCGGCGATGTCGACCGGCAAAAGGTCGCGGCGGGTCGAAAGAGCCTGGCCGAATTTCACGAACACCGGACCAAGTTCTTCCAGCGCCAAGCGCAGCCTGGCGCCTCGCGTGGCGCCGGCGCTGCGCTGAAACCAGGTCCACGGCGAGGCGAAACGCAGGATACGCACCGGCCTGTATAAATGCGTGGCGCGCACGAAGTCGTCGAGCCTGTGTCTCACGAGCGCACGTTGAATCTGCAAGAGTCGAACCAGCACGCGCAGACGCATCACACGCTACCTTGCTGGCGACGCCCTAGATCCTTGAGACGCGCCTCCACCCTGTCCGCGGCCTCACGCACTTCATCGACGCCATGCAGGAATTCCTCGACCTCGGTTCTAGCAACGAGGTCGCGGCCCTCTTCCGTAAGATATTCGGCGATGTTTTCACCGGCGACGCGCCGCGCGTGCCTCGCCCAAGAGAGGATGCCGCCGGCCAATCTCGATACGCCGCGCGCTGGCGCATCTCCGATCCACCGCGACAGTTCCTCTTCCAGATCCGGACGTGCGGCGAGAAAGAACCGGCGATATAGGTTGGCGATCTCCGCATCGCCGCGGATGTTCACGCCGGAGCGCTCCGGAGCTGCGGCGGGCCGCGCGCCCTGCAGCAATGCGAATAGCGCCGCTGGTGAACCGCTGATGAGTGCATCCGCGGGCGGTTGGCCGCCCCGCGGTTGGCCGCCCCGCTCATCCTCACCTGTGAGCAATGCCAAACGGCCGCCTTGCATCGCGGCACGCAGGCGCGTGATGCCCTCGATTTCGATCTGCAGACAGGTGCCATTCAACCGGCGCGCCAACTCCGCCGCTTCAGAAGAGCCATCGATGCTGCGATTGAACATGGCTTCGGCCGAAGCCAGCCATGGCGCGGTGGCGGGCATGTCAGATTTTATAGCCGCGATGCACGGCGACGATTCCGCCCGCGAGATTGTGATATCGCGCTTGTGCGAAACCTGCATCGCGCAGCATACCGAGCAGAGTTTCCTGGTCCGGGTGCATGCGAATCGATTCGGCCAGGTAGCGATAGCTAGCGGCGTCGCGAGCCACCTTTTGTCCCAGCCACGGCAATACCTTGAAAGAATAGGCATCGTACAGCGGCTTCAATCCGGGCGCCTGCGGCGTCGAGAATTCCAGCACCAAAAGTTGGCCACCGACCTTCAGAACTCGACGCATCGACGCCAACGCCGCTGCCTTGTCAGTAAGGTTGCGCAAGCCAAAGCCGATGGTCACGCAGTCGAAAGAATCGTTTTCGAAGGGCAGCCGCTCGGCGTCCGCCAATATGCACTCGACATTGCCGGCGAAGCCCGCGTCCAAGAGCCGATCACGGCCACGCTCGAGCATTTTCTCGTTGACATCGGATAGCACGACGCGCCCCGTCTTGCCGACTTGGCGCAGCAGACCTAAGGCCAAATCGCCGGTCCCGCCGGCGACATCCAACGCAAGCTGGCCGTCTCGCAACCCGGTCAAGGACAGGGTGAACCGCTTCCAAAGGCGATGCGCGCCGAACGACATCAGATCGTTCATTACATCGTATTGCGAGGCTACCGAGGCGAATACCGAGCGCACGCGGCCGGCCTTGTCGGCCCTCGCAACCTGCTCGTATCCAAAATCCACCTTCTGTTCGGAATCCGCCATAGCGCCTCGCCAAGTACCAAGCACATTGTAGCCGACTAACGAGGGTGGCCCTGGCGGCCTTAAGGTACCGAGGGGTTGGAGGACGCCGCGCAGCGCTCGAGATAGCGCGCCCAGTGAGCCTGGCGGTTCCGACCGAGCTCGTGCAGCAAGGTCCACGAGTACAGGCCGGTGTCGTGGCCGTCGTCGAAAATCAGCCGCACTGCGTAATTTCCCACGGGCTCGACGGCGCTGATACCCACATTCTGCTTCCCGAGCTGCAACACGCCTTCGCCGCCGCCATGCCCCTTCACTTCGGCTGAAGGAGAAAAAACGCGCAGATATTCGAAAGTCAGCTCGAAACGGCTACCGTCATCGAAGCTCACCTCCAGCAGCCTGGATGTCGTGCGCAGCTTGATGTCCGTCGGCCGTGGTGAGCTCAAAGAATGTACCGCGAAAGGTCCTCATCCTTGACGAGTTCGCCCAGATTGCTCTCCACATACGCTCGATCGACCAGTACTTGGGTGCCGCTGCGATCCGCAGCATCGAACGAGACGGTCTCAAGCAGGCGTTCCATCACGGTGTGCAGACGGCGTGCACCAATGTTCTCGGTGCGCTCGTTCACTTCGAAAGCCACTTCGGCGAGCCGTTGTACGCCGGAATCAGCAAATTCCAAGTGCACGCCCTCAGTGCCCATCAAGGCCGCGTATTGACGGCAAAGAGAAGCATCGGGCTCGGTCAAAATGCGCACGAAGTCGCCGACGGCAAGTGCGTCCAACTCGACGCGAATCGGCAGGCGGCCCTGCAGCTCAGGTATCAGGTCGGAGGGTTTCGACATGTGAAATGCGCCTGAAGCGATGAACAGCACATGATCGGTTTTTACCGAACCGTACTTAGTGTTCACCGTGCAGCCCTCGACCAGCGGCAGTAGATCGCGTTGCACGCCTTCGCGGGACACATCCGCGCCCGCGGTTTCCTGTCGGCGAGCGATCTTGTCGATTTCGTCGATGAACACGATGCCATTCTGCTCTGCATTCTCCACCGCGCGCAGTTTTAGGTCGTCTTCGTTGATCATCTTGGCGGCTTCTTCGTCGAGCAATACCTTCAATGCTTCCTTGATTTTGACTTTGCGCTGTTTGGTACGGCTTCCGCCCAGGTTCTGGAACATGCCCTGCAGCTGTTGGGTCATCTCCTCCATACCGGCCGGCGCCATGATCTCCACGCCGAGGGGCATGGCCCGCACGTCGATCTCGACCTCGCGTTCGTTCAACTCGCCTTCGCGCAGCATTTTGCGAAAGCGCTGCCGGGTATCGCCATCGCGCGGCGACGCTTCACCGGTGAAGCCCGCTTGCGGGCGCGGCAGCAAGATGTCCAGGACCCGCTCCTCGGCCGCATCCGCGGCGCGGTGGCGGACTTTCGCAATTTCCTCATCCCGCGTCATTTTGACGGAGATGTCCACCAAATCCCGCACGATCGAGTCAACTTCACGACCAACATAGCCGACCTCGGTAAATTTGGTGGCTTCGACCTTGACGAACGGAGCCTTTGCCAGGCGGGCCAAGCGCCGCGCGATCTCGGTTTTACCCACCCCTGTGGGCCCGATCATGAGTATGTTCTTCGGGGTGATCTCGGCCCGCAGCGACTCGGCAACTTGCTGGCGCCGCCAGCGATTGCGGAGTGCGATCGCGACGGCGCGTTTGGCCGCTTTCTGGCCGACGATGTGCTTGTCGAGCTCTTCGACGATCTCGCGGGGAGTCATTTGCGACATTCTCCTAGAGTTCCTCGATCGTCAGGTTGCGGTTCGTATAGATGCAAATGTCAGCGGCAATGTTGAGCGAGCGCTCGACGATCTCGCGTGCCGGCAGGTCTCCTTGCATGAATGCCAAAGCGGCGGCCTGGGCGAAACCGCCGCCGGAACCAATCGCAATCATATCGTGCTCCGGTTCGATGACATCGCCGGTGCCCGAAATGACATAGGTACTCTCCGCATCCGCAACACATAGCAGCGCCTCCAGGCGCCGTAGGCTGCGGTCGCTGCGCCAGTCCTTGGCCAGTTCGATGGCGGCGCGGGTCAGATTGCCGAACTTTTCCAGTTTTGCCTCGAAGCGCTCGAATAGCGTGAATGCATCGGCGGTGCCGCCGGCGAATCCCGCCAATACTTTGCCGCCGTAGAGCCGCCGCACCTTGCGGGCATTGGATTTCATGACGCTCTGGCCGAGCGTGACCTGGCCATCGCCGCCGACGGCGACCCGGCCGTTGCGGCGCACCGCCAGAATCGTGGTGCCATAAATGCGGTCGGGATCGTGCGTCATGGGCCTATCACCGTGGGGTCGATCTGCAGCCCTTTCAAGCGCGCCGTCGCCGCGCCCGTGGGTGGGCGGCTTCATACACTCGGGCCAAGTGATTGAAATCCAGATGTGTATAGATTTGCGTCGTGCCGATGTCGGCGTGCCCAAGCAATTCCTGAACCGCGCGCAGATTGCCGCTGGACTCAAGTAGATGCGTCGCGAACGAGTGACGAAACATGTGAGGATGCACGTGCACGTTCAAGCCGCGGCGCCGCGCCCAGGCCGCGACGCGCAACTGCACCGAACGGACCGATAGCGGCCCCCCGTTTCGGCCTAGAAACACGGCCGCCCGTGTTGCGCCTGTGGCCCGCCGCGCCCACTTTGCGCGAAATTCCAGCCACTTCTCGAGTGCGGCTCGTGCCTGCTTGCCGATGGGCACGATGCGAGTCCTGTTGCCTTTGCCGATGACGCGAACCGTACGATCGCGCAGGTCGATGGACGTGAGGTCCAAACCGACCAGTTCGCTCAGGCGTAAACCGGAGGAATAAAACAGCTCCATGATGGCCTTGTCGCGCACGGACAAGGCGTCGTCGGCGCGAAAATCCAGCAGGCGGCCCATTTGATCCGCGTCCAGAGTCGCGGGCAAACGCTTCTTTGCCTTGGGCGCACGTACCTCCAGAGCGGGGTTGCGCGCTGCCGACCTCTCTCTTTGTAGATAGCCGAAAAACGTCCGCGCTGCCGACAAGCGCCGTTGCACGCTGCGCGGTGAGATGCCGCCGGCATGCTCGGAGGCGGCGAAGGTGCGCAGGTGAAGATTTTCCAGACCGTCCCAGCGCGCATATTGACGCCGCTCGCAAAACGCCGCCAGGCGTTCGAGGTCACGGCGGTACGCGGCCACCGTGTGGTGGCTCACGCGCCTCTCGAGCGCAAGGTGCGATAGAAATTTATCGATGCATTCGCGCTCGCCCGGATCCACCGCGAGCTCGTCAGCCGCGCATGAGGGCGTAGGTCACGAGCTCGCCGATACGCGACAGAAATTCCGTGCTCATCGCCGGGTGGAAGCGATCGGCATCGCTGGCGCCGATGGCGAGAATGCCGAGCGACCCCTTGGCTCCGAGCGGTGTCAACGCCACCGAGCCGATCTCCACCGAGTCCTTACCGAACAAATAGTCGCGCTGCGCGTCGCGCACCTGTCCGCAACGGGGCTTGGCACTGCTCAACAGCGACTCGAAGGTTCGGATGTCTTCGTCGTCGGCGCTTGCCGCCCGCAGGAACCTGCCGGCGTGAGGTTCGAGCGCGCGCGCGTCAGCGAGGAACAGCACCAGAACAGAATGCATTGCCTCGAAGTCCTCTCGCAGCGAGGTTTCCACTGCGTTGATGCTCTCGAGCAGGGTATGTGCCCGGATCAACCGTTGGCTCAAGCGATGTATACGATCGGCGAGCGTGTCATTGGCGCGGGCCACGTCGACGAGTTCCTTGAGCTTGCGCTCCAATGACTGATTGCGTTCGCGCAGCACTTCGACCTGGCGTTCCACCAGGCTCACGGTGGCGCCGGCGTCGCGCAGGTGCGGCAGCCGCAGTTTCGTCAGCAGCGAAGAGTTGCGTTCGAAGAAATCCGGGTACGTCTGCAGGTAATCCGCGACGCTGCCATCGTTGAGAACCTCCTGCTTGATCCCGCGCGCCTGACTCGTCATTGTTTAGCTCCCGTAAATCGCGTTAAATCGACCGAACCAGTGAATACCGTGGCGGCCGGCCCTGTCAGCCACACATGCTGGCCGGGTCCGGCCCACGACACCGTCGCGGTACCACCCGGCAAATCGACTTTGACTTCCTCATCCAATAGTCCCCAGCGCCGCCCGACGGCGACCGCTGCGCATGCACCTGTGCCGCAGGCCATGGTCTCACCCGCGCCGCGTTCGAACACGCGCAGTAAAATATGACGCGGGTCGATGACCTGCATGAAACCGACGTTCGCGCGTTGCGGAAAGTTTGCGTGCACCTCGATGCTCGCCCCGAGCCGCGCGACCGGCGCCGTGCTGGTTGCATCGACCCGCAGCACGGCATGTGGATTGCCGATCGACACCGCGCCGATCTCATGAGCGGTTCCTTCGACCTCGAGCGAATAAGTCGGTGACTCGTACGGCGCCCGCATCGGCAAGGATTGCGGGTCGAAATTCGGAATACCCATGTTGACCGACACCGTACCGTCGTCGCGGACACGGGCCTGCACGTTGCCGGCGAGACTGCCCATAACCAGCTCGCGGCCCAATTGCGGCGCACGAGAATACAGCAGGGCGGCAACACAGCGCGCACCATTGCCGCATTGCTCGACCTCGCTGCCGTCTGAGTTGAACACTCGATAGAAGACGCGGCAATGCGCGTCGCGCGGGGATTCGAGCATCAGCGCTTGATCGAATCCTATACCGGTATGCCGATCGGCGAGGGCGCGCAGCACATTGGAGTCGAAGCGAGCTTCAGCGACGGGGGCGTCGAACACCAAGAAATCGTTGCCCAGCCCCTGCATCTTCAGAAACTCGATGCGCATGCGCAGAGCATAACTGATGCGGACACGCGCCGCGAGAGCAAAGCGACCCTCGATCGGTGCAGGGGTTGCGTAATGAGCTCGCGAGTTCTACCTTTGACTGCCGAAAAACAAGACCGGGGGATCATGCGTCACGTAATGGTATTGAATGCTAAAGGCGGATGCGGCAAAAGTACGCTCGCGACCAACATTGCCGTAGCGTTCGCGCGCGAAGGCCTTCAGGTCTGCATCGCCGATTACGATTCGCAGCGCTCCAGCCTCGATTGGCTCGAGCAGCGTCCGTCCGATCTGCCGGCAATCAGCGGCGTGCCCGCCTTCGACGACGGCTTGCGCAACGTGGCCCGCAACACCGACATCCTGGTCATCGACGCACCGGCACGCGTTCACGGTACGGAGCTCAACGAGCTGGTGCGGCGCGCCGAGACCATCTTGGTGCCGGTCCTACCTTCGAGCATCGATATGAAGGCATGCGGCCATTTTATGAGTGAGCTGCTCGAGATCGGCAAGATTTCCCGTAAGCAGGCGCGCCTGGCGGTGATCGCGAATCGTGTGCGGGAAAATACCTTGGTGTTCGAGGAGCTGGACCAATATCTGACCAAGCTGAAAGTACCTTATTTGGGCAGTTTGCGCGAAGCGCAGAATTATGTGCGCGCCTATTCACGCGGTATGGGCGTGCTCGAACTGCCTGAATACCTGGCGTGGCCGGATTGGAAACAGTGGCGGCCGATCAACGAATGGCTGGAAAGCAAGCGCAGCCAACCCGCGTGAAGCTTTGCGAGTCGATGTAGCCAACTCAGGTAGAGGCTTCGATGTCGCACTTGGACAGTCGCTATTGGATGCGGCGCTGTGCGCCTCTTGGAATTTGCCGCACGGCTGCAAGGGTGGCGCCTGCGGTTTGTGCAAGGCGCGGCTGCTCCGTGGTGAGATCACTTATCCAAACGGCCGGCCTCTCGGGCTCAGCGACACGGAGATGGCCGCGCGATACGTATTGTTGTGTCAGGCGAGAGCAGCTTCGGACCTGGAACTCGAGCTGCACGATGTCCGGCCTGCTGATCAAACTGACACGATGCGCCTGCCTTGCCGCATCGAACGGGCAATTTCGGCTGCGCACGACGTAATGTGTGTGCTGCTGCGGCGTCCGCCGGCGGTCGACTTCGATTTCAAGGCCGGTCAATACGTGGACATTCTGTTGCCGGGCGCCAGGCGGCGGAGCTTCTCCATCGCCTCGTCGCCGCACGATTCGCGCCTGCTGGAATTACATGTGCGGCGGGTCGAGGGCGGCGCATTCTCCGAGTGGCTGTTTGGCGGCGAGGCATCGAATGCGTCGGGCGCCTTGATCACGATCGAAGGGCCGTGGGGCCGCTTCTTTTATCGAGAAGCGCCGCCCGGCGCCGGACCGCTGTTGTTGGTCGGAGGCGGTACGGGACTGGCGCCGCTGCTGAGCATTTTGCGGCATGTCATCGAGAATAAAATTGGCCGGGAATTGACGCTCTATTGGGGGGTGCGCGGCATGCGTGACTTGTATGCCGATCCCGCGCTTCGTGAGCTGCTGAGCGCCGCGCCGCGCATGCGCTACGTGCCGGTGCTGTCGCAGCCCGAACCACCTTGGCGGGGCCGGATCGGAGATGTGCATGCCGCCGTGCTCGAGGATCTCGACGATCTTAGCGCCTACCATATCTATGCGGCAGGGCCACCGGCGATGATCGAGGCGTTGCGGCGTGAATTCCCCGCGCGCGGGGCGCTGCTCGATCGCTTGTACTGCGATTCTTTCGATTACGCGTCCGACTCGTCGGATCGCCAACGCAGCAGCGCCGCCACCAAATCTTGATCGTCGGCCGACGCGGCCGTGACCACGGGCGCGAGCAAGCCGCGCCGGCGCAGCGCCGCTGCGACGCGCTCGCCGGGCACCAGCCAACGAAGCTTGTGCAACTCGGCACGGGACACCATCTCGAGAAGGCGGCTGCCGATGTCCACGCTGGTTGCAGTGATCACGTGCAGACGACCGGCCTCGATGTTCGACTGCACTGCGGCGAGTTCAGCGGCACTGGGCTGCGTCGGCGTACGTTCATAGACATCGATGCTGACCACCTGTGCGCCGCGGCGCACGAATTCCTGTTCGAGCAGCCTGCGTCCGTTGCTGCCTTTGATGAGCAGAATGCGCTGGCCCGAGATCTGTTCGAGCTGCGGATGGATCAGCAGCGACTCCGAGTCAAATCCGGCCTCTGGCTGCACCGCGACCCGGTATCCGAATTGGTTCAAGGCGCGCGCCGTCGCCGGGCCGATGGCGGCCAGCGTCAAATCTTGCCGCTGCTCGAGTAGTGCGCTGCCGAATCGAACGGCGTTGGCGCTGGTAAACACGATGAGGTTGAAATCGTCGAGTTGGCCGACGCGCGCATTCGACATGTGCCGCTTGCCGCAGGGCTTGATCTCGATGGCGGGCAATCGCAGCGTGGCGGCGCCCTGCGCCTCCAAAAGGCGGCATAAGGACATCGCCTGCTGCTCGGGTCTGGTGACGAGGACACCGATGCCGTCCAGGGGGAGCATGATTCAGCCCGTACGCAATCGCTCTAGCAATGCGCCGGCGCCCGCTGTCAACAGCCGTTCCGCCAGTTGCTCCCCCAACAAGACGCCCTGCGCGGCGCTGCCCTGCACGGAATCGCGCAGCACTCGCGATCCGTCCGGTTCGGCCACGAGACCGTCGAGAGTCAGGCGCTCCGCGTGCAATTCTGCGTAGGCAGCGATCGGTGATTGGCAGCTACCGGCGAGGCGTGCGGCAAAAGCACGTTCGGCATCGAGTGCCAGGCGCGTGCCGGGATCTTCGAGCGCCTGTAGCAGCGTGCGCGCGCGTGGATCGGCGCCACGGCACTCGATGCCGATGATCCCCTGGCCGACCGCTGGCAAGCACAGCTTGGGATCGAGGCGAGCGCTGATGCGAGATTCCAACCCCAGGCGCATCAATCCAGCGCAGGCCAGCAGTATGGCGTCGAGATCGCCTGCATCGAGGCGACGCAGGCGCGTGTCGACATTCCCACGCAGCATCTCGATGCGCAAATCCGGCCGCGCCGCGCAAAGCTGTGCCTGTCGTCTCAAGCTGGAGGTGCCTACGCGCGCACCCGGCGGCAAATCCTCGAGGCGGGTGATGCCGTGGGAGGCTACGAGTGCGTCGCGTGCATCGGCACGTTCCAAAACAGCGGCGATCTCAAACTCAGCGGGAACTTCCGCGGGCACATCTTTCATCGAATGCACTGCGATGTCCGCGCGCTGCTGCTGCATGGCGACCTCGAGTTCCTTGATGAACAGGCCCTTGCCGCCGATCGCAGCGAGGCTGCGATCTTGGATGCGGTCGCCCTGCGTGCTCAGAGGCACCAGTTCGATGTCGATGCCCGGATGCGCACTGCGCAGCAAAGCGGCGACGTGCTGCGCCTGCCATAGCGCCAGCTTGCTTCTGCGCGTCGCAATCCGTAGCGGCGTCTGCGCTGCGCTCACTTCGACTCGGGTAATTCGGGATAAAGTTTGGTCTTCAATCTGTAGATCGAAGAGATGTCTTCGTCGCCGAAGCCTTGCGCGATCAGTTTGTCGTATTCTTCGAGCGTCGATTCCACCACCGGCAGTACAGCGCCGCGCAGCGCAGCCATATCGCGGCAAATGCGCAGATCCTTGTCGTGCAAGCGTACGCGGAAGCCAGCTGGAAAATTATTGTTGGCCATGAACGGCGCGCGGTTCACGAAGTACCAACTCGAGCCGGCGCCCTTGCCCAGCACATCGATGACGCGATTTAGCGGCAGGCCCTCGGCATGCGCGAATGCCATGGCTTCGCCGACCGCCTGGATGATGCCGGCACACATGATTTGATTGGTGGCTTTCGCCGCCTGCCCCAATCCGCTGCGGCCCATGTAGGCCACGGCCTTGCCCATCTTTTCCAAGATCGGTTGGGCGCGCGCGAAGACCGCCTCGTCGCCGCCCGCCATGATGGCCAGCGTTGCCTGACGCGCTCCCTCCACGCCGCCGCTCACCGGGCAGTCTAGAAAGCCGACGCCAAGGGCCTCGAGTCTCCGATGCATTTCCCGCTCCGTGGTGGCGGCCACGGTCGAGCAGTCCATGACGATCATGTTCGGGCTCAAGCCCGCTTCGAGACCTGCGACCACCGTGCGCAGGTCATCATCCGCCGATACACAGATTACGACCGCTTCGCAGTTGCCGGCCAACTCCTCGAGACTCTTGAAGGCGATGACCTTGAGTTCGGCGGCGAGCGCCGCGGATTTCTCGGCAGTTCGGTTCCACACGCCGGTGAGCAGTCCGGCGCGATGCAGGCTGCGAGCCATGTGTGCGCCCATGGCGCCCAATCCAACGAAACCTGTCTGCATACGCCGAACCTCGAGCTCGTGGTTGCCAGGCCGCAAGGGTAAAGGTTTGTGCCGTCCACGGCAAAGCAGTTGCCGTGCGAGCCGCTCGGGGTTGAGTCGGGTTAGCTTAAATCGCTGCTAGGTGGTGCTGTTGCAGATGGTGTCCACGTCGGCCTTTGCCTCGAGCCGCTGTTTGTCGATTTCTTCCGAGTTCAAATACTCGCGCTCACCATTGGGTCCGGTCTTGTAGATGCGGCGGCCCTCGATCAACTTTTTGTATCGGTCCTGAGCGTCGGCGCATTGCTTGTCACGCGTTTGAGCCACATCGTCGGCAACCTGCTTTTTGACGGCGGTGTCGGTGGCCGACTTGTCGCCGGACGGAGCCGATGCGCTCGACGCAGGCTTGGTAGGGGTGCTTGCCTGGCGCGCAGCGTGCGTGCCGAGCAACTCCACGACCTCAGCGTGCACGCCGTCGGGCGGGTTATCTCCGTACTGTACCTTGCCCTGCGCATCTACCCATTTGTAGACGACGGCCGAGGCCATGCCGGACCACGCGATCAATGCCGCGAACAACATAAGGCGTTTCATCGTCCAATCCTCGTATGCGAGCTACAACGCGCGCGAGCCGGCCTCTCCGGTACGGATACGAACCGCCTGCCCTAGCTCGCAAACAAATATTTTACCGTCACCGATCTTGCCAGTGCGCGCCGTTTCGATGATGGCCTCGACGACCCGATCTACCTGGTCGTCATCGACGGCCAGCTCGAGCTTCACCTTGGGCAGAAAATCGACCACGTACTCTGCTCCCCGATAGAGTTCAGTGTGGCCCTTCTGACGGCCAAAACCTTTGACTTCTGTCACGGTAATGCCCTGTACCCCCACATCCGCCAGTGCAGACCGGACATCGTCAAGCTTGAAGGGTTTGATGATGGCGATGACCATTTTCATGCAGGCGGGCTCCTTAGGAACAGGCACAGTCTAGCAGCGGACACGCAGTGTACTTTGCTGCTGGATCGATATTGCTGCGGTACAGCATGGAGTATTGGATGCTTCTAATGTATAACGCGTGGGCGTCTTGCGCCGGGCGCGCGTATATAAAAAACGGCGCGGGCCCTGTTAAGGAACCCGCGCCGCCGGGATATCGCACCGACGGGGGAGTTGGCTGGCTTGCCGGCGCGAGATGCTCCTAAAACGTCAGAAGTTTTGGCCTCGCTCGATAGCGGGCGAGGCCTCTGAAATCCTCGCCGAATTCGTTCATTGCGTAATCCTTCAATCTGTGCTTCAACGTAACTAACTGATTTAAATGGCATCAGGTCCGGTTTCACCGGTCCTGACCCGCAGTGCCTGCTCGAGGTCAAGTACCCAGACCTTGCCGTCGCCCGTTTTTCCGGTCCTGGCCACGTTACAAACCGCTTCCATGACCTGTTCGGCTATCGAATCGTCAACGGCCAGTTCAATTTTCGCCTTGGGCAAAAAATCTACGCTGTATTCAGCACCTCGGTAAATCTCGGTATGGCCATGCTGCCGGCCGTAACCTTGGACTTCCGTCACCGTGAGGCCTTGAATACCGATATCCGCTACTGCTTGCCTCACCTCATCCAACTTAAACGGCTTTATGACAGCGGTGATCAGCTTCATGCATTTCTCCGCTCTTCCACCCTTTTGCCAGACCGCCTCCAAAGCTGATGCGTGTACCATTGACTGTGTCTTGAGCAATGCAGCTTCCGTGCCAGACCGTCGAGGGAGCTTAATCAACGGGTTGCGGAAACGACGGCTATCGCGTGCACCGAACTGGCGCAAAAAATGCCGTAGGGTGCGTTATCGAGGTGCGGGTTTTTTTGCTTTGCGAGGTTATTTATGAATTTTCTCAATTCTAGCCGACTGGACGAATTGGCGCGCCGTTTGGCGGACTCCGTTCCCGAGTCGGTGCGCGCTTTTGGCCGAGATCTTGAGGGCAATTTCAAGGCCGTGCTGCAATCGCAACTCAGCAAACTCGATCTGGTGACGCGCCAAGAGTTCGACGTGCAAGCTGCGATTCTCGAGCGCGCCCGGGCGAAACTGGTCGAATTGGAGGCGCGTCTCAAGGACCTCGAAGCAAAGATCCCGGCGAACTAAACCCGTCCACACATACATCGAATATGAAGTCTCACAAGGACGTGAGTACGGTGCTGAGCCGCGCACCTGAAGGTTTGGATGCGCCTCTGGTGCGTGTCGAAGTTCACCTCGGATCCGGCTTGCCGCAATTCGCCTTGGTGGGCTTACCCGAGACTGTAGTGCGTGAAAGCAAGGAGCGGGTGCGCTCCGCCCTGCAAACCTCGGGCTTCGAGTTCCCGCTCGCACGCATCACGGTGAATTTATCGCCCGCCGATCTTCCCAAAGAAGGCGGTCGATTCGATTTGCCGATCGCCATCGGCATCCTGGCGGCGAGCAGGCTGATTCCCGAGCGGGCTCTACAGAAGCGCGAGTTCTACGGTGAGCTGTCTCTGGGCGGTGAACTCAGGGAGACTGCCAAATTGCTGCCCGCGTTGGTGCACGGCGCGCGCAGTGGCAACGAAATGATCTTGCCCGAGGCCAACGCGCTGGAAGCATCCCTGGTGGGCAGCGACCGGATCAAGCTGGCGCAGCGGCTGTCCCAGGTCGTGACCGCTCTCAATCTGGATGAGACCGACGGCTTGGGCGGCGTGACCTCGTTCGCGCCCATAGTCGCGCCGGTTGGTGCGTTCGCGGATGTCGCCGACGTGCGGGGTCAATTTGCAGCCAAACGCGCCTTGGAGATTGCGGCTGCGGGTGAACATGGCTTGCTGTTCATCGGCCCTCCAGGCGCAGGCAAAACTCTCCTGGCGCAGCGCCTGCCGGGTCTGTTGCCGCCGCTGTCGCACGATGAGGCGCTCGAGATCGCGAGCCTGGAATCCGCCGCAGGGCGCAGGCCAGCGGCTGGCCGGCGCCGCCCGTTTCGCAGTCCCCAGCATACCGCTTCAGTCGCGGCGCTCATCGGCGGTGTAGGTTTGCGGCCGGGCGAGCTGTCGCTCGCGCACCGAGGCGTGTTGTTTCTCGATGAATTGCCGGAATTTCCGCGCAATGCGCTCGAAGCGCTGCGCGAGCCGCTGGAGAGCGGCGTGGTGGTGCTGTCCAGGCTCAAGCGCACCTGTCGCTTTCCCTCGCAATTCCTTTTGGTGGCCGCCATGAATCCCTGTCCTTGTGGATATGCGGGCGATACGCGCGGGCGCTGCCATTGCACCGCAGCGCAGGTAGCGCGCTACCGCAATCGAATTTCCGGACCGCTGGTTGATCGCATCGACATGCACGTTGAATTGCTGGCACTGCCGGCGGAACATCTGATCGACGAGGCCTGTGTCCCAGTAGAGACCTCGGCGGTGATTGCGGCACGAGTGGCCGCGGCGAGGGGCTTACAGCTGGCGCGACAAGGCAAGTTGAACGGCCGGTTGAACGCGCGCGAAGTGGCGCAGCATTGCGCGCTGTCGCCAGACTCCCGGGCGCTGCTGACGACGGCCATCAAACGACTGGGACTATCGGCGCGAGCGTATCATCGTATCTTGAAACTGGCCCGCACCGGCGCCGATCTATGCGCGGCAGAAAAGGTCCGCCTGGTCGACGTGGCGGAGGCGATCAAGCTGCGCGCGCTCGATCGACCTATTTGTTGAGCGACACCATGTAATCGACGACTTTCTTGATGGTGTCGTCGGGCCATGTCGTGCCGCCCTTTGCAGGCATATTGCCCTTGCCGCCGATGGCGTCCTTGTACAAGATTTCCTTGCCCTGCGCGATGCGTGGTCCCCAGGCGGCGTGATCGCCCATCTTAGGCGCGCCGTTCACCCCGGTGGAATGGCATGCTGAGCAGACCTGCTGGAAGGCAGCCTCGGGCGTCGCAGGGACACTCGCGGCCGGTCCCGCAGCCGCGGGCTTGGTGAGCGCAGCCAATGCTGAGTTGTCGTGGCCGGCGATGGCGACGTGAGCAAATGGCTCCGTGTTGTTCTGAACGTTCGCCAGGGCCAACGGATCCTCCAGGACGTTGCGCTCCTGGATGTCGGCGCCAATGGAGCGTGCAAACGCGAACAGGACGACGGCGAAGGCGATCAAGATACCGAGCACCGCGCTGAAGGAATTGATGAACTGGGTGTCTGACGACGTGGACTGGGACACGGTAACTCGCTGAAAACTGCTGGAAAAAACTCCGTCGGGCAGGGACAGTATAGCGATGATGGGTTAATCAAGAAACACCCTTGGGATTAAATACCGTGCGTACCTACTATCTTCTGCTGACGCTTCTCGGTTTGGTGCTGCCTTATAGCTATTTTGTCCCGTGGGTCACGCAGCATGGCTTGAACCTGCCGCTCATGTTCGCGGAATTATTCTCCACGAGAATCGGCGCGTTCTTCGGCATCGACGTGCTGCTGTCCGCGTTGGCCGCGATCGCATTCATACGCCGCGACGGTGCGCAGCGGCACATGCGATATCTGTGGCTGCCGATCGTGGCGATTTGCCTGGTCGGCGTGAGCTGCGGCCTGCCACTTTTTCTTTTCATGCGCGAACGCCAGCTCACGGCGCGCGTATAGAATGCGAACCTCGTGAAATCCTCTGCCCTCCCGCACATGAACCCCTGACGATGTCTTCCTCATTGCGGATGTTGACTCGATATACGGGGTGGGCCAACGACACGCTGTATCGAGCGCTTGCGCAGCTGCCTGAATCCGAATTGCTGAAGCAGCAAAAAGTCGTTTTTGGCAGCTTGTTGCGCACCTTGAACCATGTTTATGCCATGGACTTGGTGTGGCAGGCTCACCTGGAAGGCAGGCCGCACGGGTTCGTGAACCGCAATCCTAGGATCTGCCCGCCGTTCGCCGAATTGCGTGTCTCGCAGTCGGCGCTCGATGAGTGGTATATCCGTTACGCGGATCTTCTCAGCGACGCCACGGCTGCGGAAATCGTAAATTTCGAGTTCATCGGTGGCGGCGAGGGCGCCATGAACCGCGGCGACATCATCATGCATGTAATCAATCACACCACTTATCACCGCGGGCACATCGGGGACATGATTTATCAGATACCGGCGCACCCGCCTACCACGGATCTGCCGGTGTATTTGCGCAGTGCAGACCGCGCGCTTTAATTACCGCCGGCACTTCGCGCTGCTTGCCTGCGCGATCGTGTTGATCGTGGTAATGGCGCAATTGGATATATTCGGCACAGCCTCGCTGTTGCCGAATGCCGCGATCTATGGCGCGTTGCATGCCGCCGCGCTGACGGGCGCATTGAACTCCGCCGCGCCGTTGGCACGCAAAAGCTTGTTCATCCTGTCAGCGGCCATCTTGGACGTGGCCGCGCTGTACGCGGGGATCTTCGGGCTGGCTCTCCTCAGCGCAGCAGCATTGCGCTTAAGCGCGCGCGCCTACATCGCATTCGGCGTCTGCTCCATGGTTGGGGCGATCCTATACGGCTTACTGATTCGAGTTTTCTGGCTGCCCGAATTGACGCCGAGACGCATCATGCAAATGGCCATCGGCTGTTTGATGATTACGATGCTGGCGCTACTGATCGAGAATTCTAGTGGTCGGAGCAGCCTATGGGCGCTGGCTGCGGCGTGGTGGTGTGCGTTCTCCGCGGGCTTATGGATCATCGGGCAAACGCACGCGCTGCGGTTGCGTGCCGGCGGCTAGCACTCCCGCGGCGTGCCCGGTTACGCCGGCCCACGCCGAATCGACTATTATTCACGCAGGACAGCAACGAGGTTACGATGCAATTCACAGAAGGCGGCTGCCTTTGCAAGGCGATTCGCTATCGCATCTCCGGTGTTCCCCTGTCCTCCATCATCTGTCATTGCGCAACCTGCCGCCGCGCGAGCGCGGCACCGACGGTGGCGTGGCTGACCATCGACAGGGCCCAGTTTCAGTTTCTGTGCGGCTCGCCCCGCATTTTCCAATCGTCTCGGGACGTGGTGCGCCGCTTTTGCGACGTTTGCGGTACCCCGCTCACCTACGAAAACGCCGGCAGCCCCAACACCATAGACGTGACCACGGTAACGCTGGATGTTCCGGACCGGCATCCTCCGACCATGGAAGTCTGGCTCGAGCACAAGCTCGCATGGCAAAAGGCAAACGAGAGTCTAGGGCATTATCGGCGCGATCTACACGAGGTGCACTCATGACACGGCGCTTGATCAGTTCAGGTTCTCAGTTCGAAAGCGACATTGGTTATTCGCGGGCAGTCGTTGATGATGAGTGGGTGTTCGTCTCGGGAACCACCGGGTTCGATTACGCCGCTCACAGCATTTCCGACGATCTTCTCGATCAAACCGAGCAGTGCATGAAGAACATACAGACGGCGCTGCAACAGGCGGGCGCCGATCTTACCGACGTCGTGCGGGTGACCTACATACTGCCGAAGGCCGAGCGGTTTCCCGACTGCTGGCCTGTGTTGCGTAAATATTTCGGCGCGATCCGGCCTGCTGCGACCATGTTGAGTGCCGGACTCGTGGACCCGCGCATGCAAATCGAGATCGAAGTGACGGCGCGCAAAAGCGCGTCGTGAGGAGTTAGTGATGCCGCTGGACAATGACGCGCCGAAGGATTACCAAGGTGGCTGCGATTGCGGACATGTGCGCTACCGCATGATCAGCGCTCCGTTGATAGTGCACTGCTGCCATTGCCGTTGGTGCCAGCGCGAATCGGGCGCTGCTTTCGCGCTCAATGCCATGATCGAGGCGGATCGCGTGCAATTGCTGCAGGGCGAGGTGATGATCATCGAAACTCCCTCGAACAGCGGCAAAGGACAGCGCATTTCGCGATGTCCTAAATGCCATCTGGCATTGTGGAGCAATTACGGCGGCGGTGGCGATGTGCTGCGGTTCGTCAGAGTTGGTACGTTGGACGATCCCGATGCGTTGCAGCCCAACGTCCATATCTTTACCGCCTCGAAGCAGCCTTGGGTGGCATTGCCTCCCGGAGCGCCGGCGTTCGCGGAGTATTACAGGGCCTCAGACCAGTGGCCGAAGGCAAGTCTCGAGCGCCGCGCCGCTGCGCTGGCCAAAGACGCTGCCGCGCGCTAGTTTAGGCAAAGACGATTCACTGCCGGAAGCAATCGAGGAAACCTTCGCGTGTTCGGCATCCATGATCTCTGGTTGTTCGTTCTGTCGGCATTGCTGCTGAACATCACGCCGGGTCCCGACACTTTATACATAGTGGGCCGTAGCTCATCACAGGGCTTGCGAGCCGGTGCGCTTGCAGCTCTCGGTATCGGCGCGGGCGCCTTGGTGCACGTGAGCGCGGCCGCGCTCGGCTTATCGGCGATTCTGGCCGCCTCGGCCACTGCCTTTTCCGTGGTGAAATACGTCGGCGCGGGCTACTTGCTGTGGGTGGGGGTGGGATTGATACGCTCGTCGGGCAGTGCGCAAGCTGCAACGCCTGCAATCGCAAGCCGCGATCTCAGCATGCGCGGCATATTTCTGCAGGGATTTCTGACGAATGTGTTGAATCCGAAAGTGGCGCTGTTTTTTCTGGCGTTCCTGCCGCAATTCGTGGCGTCGGACGCCCCTTCGAAACCGCTGGCGTTCCTGCTGCTGGGCGTGATCTTCGATTTCAATGGCACGATCTGGAATCTGCTCGTTGCTTGGTTCGCCGCCCGACTGAGCAGGCTGGCGCCCGGCGCTGAGTTCAAAGCATGGTTCAATCGCTGCGTCGGCTGCCTGTTCATTGGCGTCGGTATCCGGCTGGCGCTGGCGCACGATTAGCCGTATGCAAAGCGTGTTTCAAAAGCTCAACTTCACCACGCAGCCCAGGATCGTAGTGTGCAACGCGCCCGAGTCCTTTGCGGGAGAGTTGAGCCGGCTCAAGGACGTGGAAATCGTGCGGGATCCGCGCAATCCGCGGGCCGTTCAATTCGCTTTGGCATTTGCGGTAACGCAAGCGCAGCTGGATCGTTTTTCGGTCGCATTCGCCGCCGCGGCCGAGGGCGACGCGATTCTCTGGTTCGCCTATCCGAAGGGAACCTCGAAACGCTATAGCTGCGAATTCAATCGAGATAAGGGTTGGCATGTCATCACGGGGGCTGGCTTCGAGAGCGTGCGTCAAATCGCCATCGACGAGGATTGGTGTGCCTTGCGTTTTAGGCGGTCGCAGTTCGTCAAGGCACGAAAGTCGAAATGATGCGGCGCCTATCAGCGGCGGCGCGCGAAAAGAAGCTCGCCAAGAGATATGTTAAGGTTGCGCCTTGGAAACACTTGGATGAAGGTCATGTTAGGTTTGGCTGCTTGGTTGTTGCTGTTCGTGATCTGCTGGCCGTTGGCCCTCCTGGCCCTCGTACTGTGGCCTCTGGTGTGGCTGCTGTCGCTGCCGTTTCGCCTGCTGGCCATTTCCTTCGATGCAGTATTCGCGCTGTTGCGGGCTGTGTTGTTCCTTCCCGCCCGGGTTCTCGGCCATCGCGAGAACTCGGCGCGTCACTGGTAGTTTGGCCGCTTGATTTCCGCCAGCGACGCGCTCGTTTTACTGCGCGAGGGTAATCAGCGCTTCGTTTCCGACGCCAGCGATCGCGATTCGATCACGCGCCGGGTGCGCCGGCTCGATCTCACCAGGGGTCAGGAGCCGTTCGCCGCGGTCCTGGGGTGTTCGGATTCGCGGGTTCCGGTTGAAATTGTTTTCGATCAGGGACTCGGCGATCTTTTCGTGATTCGCGTCGCAGGTAATATCGTAGCGCCTTCTCAGATCGGCAGCGTCGAATTCGCCGCCGAGCAATTCGGTACGCGGCTGGTGGTGGTGCTGGGTCATTCCCGATGCGGCGCCATCGAGACCACGTTGGAGCAGTTGCGCCGCCCCCCGGAGAATCAATCCCGCAATCTGCATTCAATCGTCGATCTGGTTAGACCGTCCGTGCAAGGTTTGTTGGACACCAGCCTGGCATACGATCACGAAACGCTGGTACATCATGCCGTGCGCGCCAACATCCGGGCATCGGTGCAGCACCTGCGCCATGGGTCGGACATCATCGAGACCCTGATCCAGAATGCGGGCTTGATGGTGGTGGGCGCGGAGTATTCGCTCGAGACCGGCGTGGTCGATTTCTTCGATGGGCTGGCGCCCGAGGCGCCGTGACGCCCGAGCTTTTCAATCAACGAGGTGTTGGGAAGCTGCCGGGGCATCTGGGCATCGTCGTCACGCGCGTGGCGGAATCGGAAGTCAGAGCCGAACTTCGGGTCGTCGAGAGCTTGATGGCGCCGAACGGTTATCTGCATGCCGGAGCAGTGGTGACCCTCGCCGACACCTGCGCGGGATACGGGTGCATGCGCATGCTGCCCACCGGCGCCACGGGTTTTACCACCATAGAACTCAAATCCAACCATCTGGGTACGGCGCGTGACGGTACGGTTGCCGCTGTCGCCACCCCGGCTCACCTGGGAAAATCCACTCAGGTGTGGGATACGATCGTCTCGCACCAAGAGTCCGGCAAGACGATCGCAATTTTTCGCTGTACACAGCTGATTCTGTACCCCAAAGCCGGGTGAACCTTCAGCGGATTTGCGACGTTTGGGCCGCTGCGGGTACTATCGCCACCCCGCACTGCGCCCGTAGCTCAGCTGGATAGAGTACTGCCCTCCGAAGGCAGGGGTCACTGGTTCGAATCCAGTCGGGCGCACCAACTCTCAAAGCAAGCGGGCGGGAAACATCAGAATTTGTGGTGCAACTGCATGCCGTCCATGACGGCGAGGTTCGCCGCCCGACCCGTTGGCAAACCACCGGGCCGTCCGGGGCCCGCGACCCGCGGGCCGCCAAGGGTTGAGCCTCTTGGCACGATCTTGAGGTTCGGCGGGGTTCGAACCGCATTGTTTGAGACGAAGGGCTCGCGCGGAACGATCGGACTCGCATCACGGGGCTTCCAAGTTAGGGTTGTCCGGTCGGTCGCAGCAGCGCGTTTCGGCGGGATGAGCCGGCTCATCCCGTTCGCGACCCGCCCGCGCGCCGGTTGGCCAAGAGACGAGTGCGAGTTATTCGCGATGCTTCGAGCGTGTTCCGCCGCCTGACGCGGCGCCGCGGCCAAGCCGCGGCGCGGCGCGGCAGTCACCGCGGCCTTATCTGCGCCAGCGGCGGGTCTATCGGCCGCATGCGCCATGCGTGAGGCATCTGCCGACAAGCCGACTCGCTCGGGCGATTCGACGGCGCCGGCATCGAGAGGCAGGTTCACCCATAGCCCCATGGCGCACAACATCGCTGTGAGGTACTTCATTCAGTGGGCTGCGCGTTCAGCGGTTTGTTTTCCGGCTTGGCGGGCCCCTCCTTGCGCAGAAATATGAGCTGAAGCGCCGGCACGACCACCAGCAGCATGATCGGTCCCAGCAGCATGCCGCCGACCACGACGGTGGCGAGCGGGCGCTGCACCTGGCTGCCGATGCCCGTCGAGAACGCCGCGGGCACCAAGCCGATGCATGCGGACAACGCCGTCATCAGCATTGGTCGCATGCGTTTCTCGGCGGCTTGGCCCATGGCCTGGACGGGGGACATGTTTTGCTGCCTCAACTGGTTGAAATACGTGATGACGAGAATGCCGTTCATGACGGACACGCCGAATAGTGAGATGAATCCGATCGCCGCCGAGACGCTGAAGGGCAGTCCCGCCACGAACAATGCAAACAGGCCGCCGCCGATGGCAAAGGGTATTCCAGCCAGCGCCAACAAGCTGTCGCGCACTGAATTGAATAGGCTGTAGAGCAAAATCAAGATCAGCCCCAAGCTCATGGGCACGAACAGGGCCAGGCGTTGCTTCGCGAGTTGCAGATCCTCGAACTCTCCGGCCCACTCGAGACGATAACCGCGGGGGAATTTTATGTTGCGTGAGATCCGCTCTTGCACATCCGCGACGGTGCTGCCGAGGTCACGACCGCGAACGCTGAATTTGACGGGAATGTCGCGGTCCATGGCCTCGTGATAGATGTAGGCCGGCCCGGTGTCGAGCGATATTGCAGCCAATTCTCGCAATGGAATATATGCGTTCGCACCCGAACTCGTCTGGTACCCCACCTTGATATTGCCGATCGACTCGATGCTGGAGCGGTATTGCGGCGCCAGCCGGACGGTGAGGTTGAAGAAGCGGTCACCTTCGAGCACCTGCGATGCGACCGCACCGCCCAAGGCGGCTTGAATCACCGTATTCACATCGCCGGTGTTGAGCCCGTAGCGCGCCGTCTTCGTACGGTCTATTTTGATATTGAGATTCGGTTGGCCAAGCACGTGGAACACACCCAAGTCCTCAACGCCTTTGACCTGTGACATTTGCCCCATCACTTGCCTGGCAAGGTCCTCGAGCACGGTCAAATCCGGACCGATGATTTTTACGGAATTCGCACCCTTGACGCCCGAGATCGCTTCCTCGATGTTGTCCTGAATGTACTGTGAAAAATTGAATGTAACGCCGGGCAGCGCGGTCTGCATTTGCCGCTCGAGTTGCGTGGTCAGCTTCGCCTTGGTGAGGCCGCTGGGCCAGTCGTCGAAGGGCTTCAACGGCACGAACAACTCGACGTTCGAGAAGGGCGACGGATCGCTGCCATTGTCGGGCCGCCCGTGCTGCGAAATCACGGTGACCACCTCCGGATGACTGAGCAGAATCTCGCGCATCTTGCGCGTCGCCTCCGTACCGGCATCCAAGGTCATGCTCGGAGGCAGTGAAGCGCGGATCCAAAAGTTGCCCTCCTCCAGCGCGGGTAGGAACTCGCTGCCGAGGAAGGGTATCAGCATTCCCGTGAGCGCGAGGAAGCCGACGCCGATTGCCACCACCAGCGCTCGCCGGTGCAGCGCAAACTTCAGCACGGGCTTGTATGCCGCGTGCAAGGCCCGCACCACGAAGGTTTCAACCTCCTTGACATTTTCGGGCAGCAAGAACGAGGACAATACTGGCGTGACCGTGAAGGTCGCGATCAGCGCTCCGGCCAGGGCGTAGCCGTAGGTCCGGGCCATGGGCCCGAAGATCTGTCCTTCGACCCCTTGCATGGTGAACAGCGGGCCGAAGGCTGCGATGGTTATTGCGGTGGAAAACAGGATGGCCTTGTCCACCTGCAAGGCCGAAATGTAGATCAGCCGCAATCGCCTGGTCCAGCTGGCTCCTTGGCGCGTGGGATCCTCGCCATAGGTTCCCTCGTGCAAGTCTTCGATCATCTGGTTTTGGTCGTGCGCCGGTGCCTGAAGATTGCGGAAGATGTTCTCGACCAGAATGACCGCGGCATCGATGATGATGCCGAAGTCGACCGCACCCACAGACAGCAGGTTTGCATCCTCGCCCTGCAACACCAGCAAGATAATCGAGAAGAAAAGTGCGAATGGAATGTTGACGCCGACGATGACGGCGCTGCGCAGATCGCCCAGGAATATCCACTGGATTAGAAATACCAACAGACATCCGAACACCAGATTGTGCAAAACCGTGTGGGTCGTGACGCCGACCAGGGCCATGCGGTCATAAAACGACACGACCTTGACCCCTGGCGGAAGCGAGCCGTCGTGGTTCATCGCGTCGACCGCGTGGGCGATTCGCGGCACGACTTCATTGGTGTGAGAAGTGCGGCTCGTGACGACGATCGCCATTGCCACGTCATCGTCGTGGTCCTTCCCCACGATGCCGGTCCGCGGCACGTAACCCACGTACACGCGGGCGACATCCTTGACCAGCACTGGTGTGCCGTTGCTTTGTCCGAGCACGATATTCTCGATGTCGGAGACATTTTGACCCTTGCTGATGTCGTAGGTGCCGCCGTCGTCGATGAGCCCCACGCCGCGAATGTTAGCCGACTGCTGGCCGATGGCGATCTCGCGCCCGCCTACGTTGACGTTGGCATTGCCCAGGGCAGTCACGAGCTGTGGAAGCGTCATGTTGTAAGCCTGAAGCTTATTAGGGTCCGTTTCGACCTCGAGTTCCTTGGTTGGACCGCCGAAGCTGTTGACCTGCACCACGCCCGGAACCGTATACAGCCTGCGCAGCACCACCCAGTCCTCTACCGTGCGCAGGTTGGTGATGCCGAAATCCTTCGGTCCTGTGACGACGTACCGATACACTTCGCCAACCAGGCTCGACTGTTGGATCTGAGGCACCTGGTTGCCCGGCAGCGACACATTCTGCGAAATGCTGTTCAATGTCTGCGTGTAGGCAAAGTAGTAGTCCACACCGTATTTAAAAGTGACGCTCAAGAAGGACAGTCCGTAGAACGACGTGGAACGGATGTTGACGATGCCTGGGGTCGGATAGATGCCAACCTCCATCGGCTTCGTGTAGTAGCGCTCCATTTCTTCGGCCGAAAGGCCCGGCGCCTGCGCAGTGATCTCGAGGATCACCGGCGCGGGGTTGGGGTAAGCCTCGATGTTGAGCTTGAAAAAGGCGATCAGGCCGCCGCCGATGAACACCAACAAACCTAAGATGATGATCGCCCGGCGCGTGAGTCCGAACTTTAGAATGCCCTTGAACACTTAAATGTCGCTCCCGCGCGAAGTGCAGACAGAAAGGCGCAGCGCCTGAGGGTCAGGACTCACCACTCGCCAAGATGTCCAGATATACGGCGCCCTTGGTGACGACGCGTGCACCCGATCCCACGCCCTCGAGTATCTGGTCGTAGCCCGCATCCTGCAGTCCGACCTTGATGGTTCTCTTGCTAAAGTGATGGTCGTCAGTGGCGAGCCAGATGGTCATGGTGCCGTCGCCCTCTCGAACCACCCCATCCGCGGGAACTGCCGCTGCATTTATCGGCGCGCCGGTGACGATAACGAAGGAAGCAAACATCCCGGGCAGCAGTTCGTGCTGCGGATCCTCGATCTCGGCCCGCACCAGACCCCGATGTAGCTGGGGATCGACGGATGCACCAACCATGGAAATTTCGCCGTCGAATACTCGCCCGGGGAACGCCATGACGGAAACGTGGATCGGCTGTCCCTTGCGCACCAGCGGCATGTCGCTCTCTGTGACGCTGGCATTCATCCAAATCCGAGAGATGTCCGCCACCGAATAAGGAGCCGGCACGTTGCCCGGTTGCACGAAATCGCCAGGGGCCGCGCTGCGCGCCGTGACTTGTCCCGTGATGGGACTGGGCACCACCAAGTAGGGATCTATGGTGCGGGTCATCACCATGCGGTCGATGTCGTGCTGCGACTTGCCGAAAACCGCCACGGCATCGCGCGCCGCCTTGAGGGCGCCTTCGGCGGTCTGTTGATCGGAGATGGCCTGCTGCAGATCCTTCTCCGCGATGCCCTGTACCGCAGACAACTGCTTGTCGCGCTCCAGCACATGCGTCGTCAGAGCCAACACGCCGGCCGCCGCAATCAACGTGGAATCCGCTTGGATTAGATCGGGACTCTCGATAGTGAGCAGCGGCTGCCCGCGCTTCACGCTGTCCCCCATCATGGCGAACAGCTTCACGATGCGGCCCTGATAGGGTGGGAACACCTGGGCGGCCATGTCTTCGTTGAAATCGATGCTGCCGACGGCCTCGGTCTGTAGCGGAAATGAGCGTTCGGACACGGTGCCGAGACTGATTTCTCCAAGCTGAGCGTCCGACAACTCTACGTTATCGGGGTTCGAGCTCCGCACCGCGCCGCCGGCGTTCGCTGGCGCGTTCTCTTTTTCCGATGAGGCTGCCTTCGCGGTGAAATGGACGACGCCGATGAGAACGGCCAGAAGTACCATCGCTGCAGCGGCGACCGCTCGCCGCAGTCCGCCGGTGTTGAGCCAAAGCCATGCTGAAGAGAACCGAATGCGCATTGCCGTTACTCCAAAGAGGTTTCTCGCGCGCGCCGCAGCGCGCCTTGGTGGCGCCCAGTACACACAATGGCGACAAGCCTCATTGACGGCCACTCGGGATTCACACAGTACCGGCCCCTAGGACAGGCGCGCACAATTAGCCGGCGGCCGCGGTGAGCCTGGGCAAGCTGGCTGCCGGCCTACCGTGTGCATTCCGAGTTGTCCCGGGTTGGTTCGCCCCTGAGTCCAAGGTGACCTTGATAATGTCGGCAATCGAGACCCTGTTTCGAACGACCCCGTTCGTCGTATCTGTCGTGCTCGCCGCGAGCTGCGCCGTCGGCCCGAGCTATCACCAACCCAAGGCCCCGGCTGACGCCGGGTACGCCCCGACGGCGTTGCCCGATTCAAGCGCTGCGGCGCCTGTTCATGGCGGCGAGGTGCAGCGTTTGATCAATGAGCGCGATATCCCGTTTGACTGGTGGCAGCAGTTCCAGTCTCCGGCCCTCAATGCGCTCATC